>AFSR01001275.1_pt1 | contig 35947 bp, 31 predicted proteins | sample 296848 | NCBI WGS metagenome assembly AFSR01 (sample SAMN02954305, study PRJNA68063) | hot springs metagenome | biome: terrestrial; feature: Mushroom and Octopus hot springs; material: microbial mat core samples; isolation source: Yellowstone National Park Mushroom and Octopus hot springs ...
GGGTCAAGGTAGACGAAAGTATGCTCATTAACTTTATCAAAGCAGTTTGAATAATCTGCGTGCTGTATTTCAGCAATTTGAAGGGCTTTTGAGACGGCTAAGATATTTGGCGCATCAAAAATGAGTGCAGTTTGATATTTACCAAAGGGCACATTAAACTCGCCCTTCGAATTTAGACGGAAAAGCCCATTATAGCAAGTTTTGTTCAAGAATATGAATTGCGCTGCGCGTGGAATCCAGTTTTCAGAAAGTTTCTTGTAGTTTATTTCGAAGCGCTGTGCGTTGAAATGCCGGCGAACTTCCAAGAATAAGGCTTCTCGTTTTGAAGGGTGAGTTTGGTCGTACTCTTTCTGATACTGCTCTAAAAAGTCAAGAAGTTCGGTTGGGTGTTGCTGGATAACTTGATAAGTGAGAATTAAATCTTTATTTAGGTCTGATAGGTAGGCATGAGTAATGTTGTAGTGCTGTGAAAGTTCAAAGAAGAGAGCGCCGCCGCCCAAAAAAGGTTCTACATAGCGCCGAATCAAACCTTGCCTGAGCTCGATTGGATAGTAATTTTCAAATTGTTCTAAGAGTTGAGTCTTTCCACCGACCCATTTGATGAACGGCTTTGCTTTGGTCATCTGTATGGAAAGTTCATGTTTTGAACACTCTGAAAATAATTTGGCTTACACATTCAACCAATAGCTGAGTTTCAGCACGAACCCGCGGTTACGAATACCGAGGGTCTCAGTATTGTAGTTATCGGTATAGACTAAAAATACATCGCTCATGGGAGCAAATCGCCATTGCAAGCGCATGTTAAGATTGACATTTTGAATTTGGGTGTTGTATTGCAAAAAAGTTGTGATGAAAAGCTCTTTCGTAAGTGAAAGGTCAAGACGAAGATTGAGCAAAGTGAGTGTAGCACTACGAAAAGGAGAAGGCAAGAAAATAAAATTTTGCTCGAAATCAATTGAAATGAGCCCGTAAGGTTGAGCGCGGTAGCGAGGACTTAGCACATACCGTGTGCGGCGACCGCTAAAGTATCCGCCCGTTTCCAGAGTGCCAGAAAAAGAAAAACGCTCACGTGGGTCAGTGGCAAAGTAACCGCCGTAAAGCTGATACACATAATTGCCCAAGGGTAATTGGTTGTCAGGTTCGTTTCGTCCTGTGGGGTCAAAAAGGAAGGTGAGATTCGTTAGAATGTCATTAAAATATGCTCCAAATTTTCCCGTATTTTGGAGATTAAAAAAGTATTCCAAATAAATAAGGCGGTCTAATTCGGTCGTAAAATTTTGTGAGCGGTACATGTCGAGCCGGAGGAAAACGCCATGATTGTTGATAAAATCAGATTTTGGATAAAAGCGGTAGCTGGCTTGCGGCTCAAAGCGCCAGACACCACGGCGCGGCACGAAACCTACTTCTGGATTGTAGTGTTCGCCAATAAATTCATGATTCCATTCTAAACGAAATTCAGGCTGTTCATATCGCAAAAAGAGTGCGGTGGCATACTGGTGTGGCAAAGATTGTGGAGTAAAGTTGTGATGATAAAAAAGACGACCAATCCATCGTCCATCGTTGGTGCCTAAATTAAAGTCAATGCCGAACACACGGTTGAAATCATTACCTGCAATCCCACGATACGCATTGCCTTGACGATTGACGCCGAAAATAGTTAAGCTGGAGCGCTCAAATAGCAGGCGCTGAGCCACGGCAACCGAGTAATTGTTGCCATTGTATCGCAGTGAGTCATTTCTTGCCGTTTGCAGCACAAGGGCACCGATGCGCCAGTTGGCATCAAGGTTGCCAGAAAGCCGTGCACCAGCAATAATAGAGGTGGGCTGACCATTAAAAAGACCAATCTGACGAGAAAAAAACGGACGAATCCGAGAAAATCCAAGCGTCGAAAAAAGGTCGCTATTTTCCAAGAAAAATTGGCGCTGTTCAGGAAAGAAAATCGTAAAGCGGTCAAGATTAGTAATTTGGCGGTCGACATCCACTTGAGAAAAATCGGGGTTGAAAGTCAAATCAAGGTTGAGGGCAGAGGTAAGTGCAAGTTTAGCATCTCCACCAAAGTTGAGAGATAGAGTAGAAAATGTTTGAGTTTGATAATTGGCACTGGTTGTGCCAATGGTATAAGGAATGAGCGAGATATTTGTGCTGCGGTTTTCAGGTGGGGTGTCCCAGCGAAGTTCACCAGCGAAAGCAAGATTGGTAACTTGAAAGAACCGTGGTACAGGTGCCCAAGAGGAGTTTTCGGGAAGTTTGAGATTGTTGCGTGCAAAATTGATGCGCCAACTTGAAACGCCACTTTTGAAGCGTAAAGTGTTGAAGGGAATAGCCATCTCGACAATCCACTGACCAGAATCAAGGCGCGCTTCAGCTTGCCAAGCGTTATCCCAGTTATTGCTAGCGCCAAAAAAACCTCCGCCCGAAATCAACCCCTCGCGCTGGACGCCAAGGGGACTGACACTGAACACAAAACCTGTAGTCTGATTAGAGAGTGGATCAATAATCACTGTAAAGTTATCATTGAGCTCGTAGTCGAAATCGCGTCGCAGGGATTGCATCACGAAGTTGGCGGGAGAGTGGTCGTAACAGATAGCAGCAACATAGAGTGCACGGTCATCATATGTGACTCTAACTTTTGTTTGAGCTTGAGCAAGTGAGCTATCGAAGGGAAAATTCTGAACAAAGTCTGTTGCAACAGCTGCTTCTTGCCAAGTTCGTTCATTGAGATAAGCATCAACTACAATCGGGTCGAGAGCTCTTCTGATGAGAAGTGTCTTTGGTGCCGATGCTTTGAACGCTGAAAGTAGCGAATCCGAAGCAGCATATGCCGAAACGTCAAGAACGGCAGTGAGGGCAAAACCCCACACAAAACAACAAATGTGGTGGATAAGGCAATCAATTTGTGAAGAGAAAACCCGTAAGCAAGAAAAAGACATTTGACCTGCTTTGCGAAATTCAAGCACATAGCAGCGGCTTGCCTTGCGCATAGCAAGCAAAGTTACAAGCCTACGCATCACTTAGCAAAAAACTTTTGATGAACAACCTCAAAGTCTTAAATTTGCAAACAGCGTGCCTAATCATTACCAGCGGTAACGCGAAAATCAACAGAACATGCTAACTTTTATCGGTCATGCACAAACCCAATTAGCCTGAAGTGTTCCATGAGCGTACTATCGCGACTAATCAAGGTGCTGAAAGCCTACCACTACGCAAACTTAAAGCGGGACCGCTGGACTGAAGCAAAACTGGAAGAGTTGCTCAAAGATATTGAACAGCAGTATAATCAGGCAAGAGAAAAAGCATATTACACATACCAGTCGTATCGTAGAGCGCAGGAAGAAAAAAAACAGTGGCAACATTCTGCACACTATGGCGATGAGTTTTATCGGCAGTATCAGCACACGCATGACCAAAGGAAAGCGAGCGGCAGTGAAGAGTCGGCATCTTACTACGCATCAGGGATAGATTCAAAAATTGCAGGCTACTACGCAAATTTGGAAATTCCATATGGTTCAGATTTAGAGACGGTTAGGCGAGCATGGCGAAAAATGGTTGCTAAGTATCATCCTGACAAGTTTGCAGGCAATCCTGAAAAGCAACAGATTGCCACAGAACTAACCAAAGGCATCAACCGCGCTTACGAAGAACTAACAAAGTACCTAAGTAAAAAGTAATCCTGAAACATAAAACAAAATACGTTATGCGAAATCCGACAAACGGAACAGAGAGCCGATTTCAGGTTGTCAAAAACATGGTGTTAGATATGGACCTGAAGATTGTTGAGGAAGATGAGGCTAATGAAATACTGGTGGTAGAAGATGAGGAGTATGGTATCAAGAATATGGTTATCGACTGTGAGAACACCATTTTAGTTATTGAGCAGGTGATCATGGCAGTGCCAAAGGAGCCAAAAGACCTGTTTGAAAAGTTGCTTAAGATGAACCGCACACTGATACATGGAGCGTTTGTGCTCGACGAAGAAGGCAAGAATGTTATTTTCCGTGACACCCTGCAGCTGGAAACCTTAGACCCAAATGAGCTTTATGCTTCTATTGAAGCGCTCTCATTTGGTTTAGCTGAACATAGTAGTGAGCTTCTCAAATACATGGAAGCATAAACAATTTTAGGGAGGATTTATGGCAAACTTATTCAAGAGAATTTTTAGAGTGGCGCAGTCGGAAGCGCATGCGGTCATTGATAAGATAGAAGACCCTGTGAAAATGACCGAGCAGGGCATTCGAGAATTGCGCGCCGACCTTGCAAAGTCTATTCAAGCGTTGGCTCAGGTAAAAGCAGCGGCAGTGCGTTTGCGTAAGGATGGTGAAGACCAATTGCGCCAAGCTCAAGAGTATGAACGCAAAGCTATTGCCCTTTTGCAGCGTGCACAAGCAGGAGACTTAGATATGGCTGAGGCAGAACGACTGGCGACCGAAGCACTAAACCGCAAGCAAGAATTTGAAACTCGCGGCAGACAATTGCTTGCAGATTACCAAAAGCAACAGCAGCAAGCTGATGCTTTGCAAGCCAAGGTGCAAAAGTTGCAAGCCACTATCACACGCTATGAAAACGAACTGGTCACGCTCAAAGCACGAGCCCAAGCCGCAGAGGCAACTAGGAAAATCAACAAGCAGCTTGCAGGTGTGGATTCTTCCAGCACAATTGCGATGCTTGAAAGGATGAAAGAGCGCGTCAATCAGACGGAAGCTGAAGCCGAAGCTTACGGGCAAATTGCTGAAGCCACCACGTCTATTGATGACCAAATCAACAAAGCGCTGGCAGAGCCATCGCGAACAGCAGCATCAGATTCACTTTTAGAGCTCAAGCGTAAATTAGGAATGCTACCGCCAGCAGACTCAGCAATTAGCACATCAAGTGGCTCAACAGCATCATCGACCAGTGCAAGCTGACAGAGAATGTGAGCAGAAGACATATCGCTAACAAAACAGCTGGAACGCGAGGGAAACTTACGCAATGCGCCGTTCGCACTTGGTTCTGAAGAAGATGTTGGAATCAAAAATTTTGTTTGGGTTAAGTACATTGTTAGGGTCAAGTGCAGCTTTGAAACGGCGCATTACTTCGACTTGAGCATGACCAGCGGCACGCTCGAGGAATTTTTTCTTAGCAAGCCCTGTGCCATGTTCGCCAGTAATGGTGCCGCCAAAATCAATCGCCGCATTGAAGACTTGCTCAAAAAAGCGTTCGCTGCGACGCACCTCGTCGGCATTGCGCTCGCTGATAAGGCAAGTGGGATGCAGGTTGCCATCGCCTAAGTGACCAAAATTGCCAACAAGCACATCATGTGCTTTAGCAAACTGTTGTGTCAGTTCAAGCATATCGGGCAAAGCAGAGCGTGGCACGCTGGCGTCTTCCAAAATGGTCGTCGGTCGCAGTCTAGCAAGTGCTGAAAATGCGGATTTGCGAGCCAGCTTGAGCTTCATGGCTTCGTCATCTGACTCTGCCGCTTTGACAAAACTCGCTCCGAGTTGCTGAGCAATGCGGAAAATCGTAGCGGCATCGTCTTCAACTACGGCACGATGCCCGTCAAGCTCAATGAGCACTAATGCTGCAATATCGGTGGGCAGACCAAGGTGGGTGTATTCCTCAACAGCCTGAATGGTAGTCTGGTCTAAAAACTCAAACATTGCTGGCACAATGCGCGCCCGAGCTACCTCAGTGACAAACTCACCAACCTTTGCCAGCGATTGCAAATGCACCAAAATAACCTTCGACATTTCTGGCTTTGGCAGAAGTCGAAGTGTCGCTTTTGTGAAAATGCCAAGTGTGCCTTCTGAGCCAATAAAGATATCCTTCAAATTAAGACCTTGAACATCTTTTATGGAGCGAGTCCCAAGAGTAACTATCTCGCCTGAAGGCAACACTGTTTCAAGCGTGAGCACATAGTTTTTAGTTACGCCGTATTTCAGCCCGCGTAAGCCGCCAGCATTTTCAGCAATGTTGCCGCCAATTGTTGAGATGGTAGCGCTACCGGGGTCGGGCGGATAAAAAAGCCCCTTGGCTTCAACAGCTTTCTGAAGATGAGCGGTAATGACACCTGCTTCAACCGTGGCTGTGAAATCCGCTTCGTTAATTTCGATGATGCGGTTCATCGGAGGGAACAGCAAGACGATGCTATTCTCAACAGGAACGCTTCCACCTGAAAGACCCGACCCGGAACCACGCGGCACTACAGCAAAGCCAGCATCATTAGCCAGCATCATGATTTTGGAGATGATTTCAGCCGAGCGCGGAATGACAACCGCATCAGGCTTTTGCCGAAGCATGGGGGTAGCATCGTAAGAGTAGAGAACTTTGTCAACTTCGGAGTCTGAATAATTTTCTCGCCCAACAATCTGACGAAGCGTATTGAGAACACTTTTAGCAATCACGGTAGCTTATTGCACTCGCAAAAAGAAAATATGCCTATCTGCTGACCGCAGGGTTTCACGCAAATTGGTAGCAAACACCGTGTAAAAGTAAAATGTATCGTTTCGAAAGGAAGGTAACGCTTGCAAAGAACGAGAACTGACTAACACACTCTCCACAGTGGTTTCTACGCTAAGCACACGACCATTTTCGAAGTTAGAGTCCAAGTCGAGGATAGCAATGTATTTGATATTGCCAGCCAAATCAAAACGTGCAGACTCCCAAGAAAGTTTGAGAGTGTCTGTAGCGCTAAGCACGACGAAAGAATCATTAGAAGGCGTAAGCAATCGGAAAATGCCAACAGTAGGCCGTATGATTTCTGGAGCAACTGGGTTCTGCGACTCGCATGCGGCAAAGACAAGCACTGTAAGTAAAAGTGACAAAAAGAGATAGCGTATCATAGAAGAAAAGCAATTGTTGCAAAATCACAGCTTGGCAAAAGAGAGCACATCCCCGACGGCAAAACGATTGGTCCAATAAGAGCTCATATCAGGGCGCGCAAGAATTTGTCCTGTTCGATAAAGCCATGCTTGCAAAGACTCGAGATACTCTGCCGCGAGCGTAAAATCGAAGGTAAAACAAGGTACAGTGGCATCATAAATAGCATTATTCAAGGTATCGTCCAGTGCAATGCCAACTCGATTGAGATAAATCAATTTGGTTTCATCAGGATGCTGGTAAATAAAATCAATGCTGCGGCGCAAAACTCTAATCAAGGCACGAAGGTCAGCTTCACGGGACGCTAAAATTTTGGGCGAGGTAACAAGAATCAGCTGACAAAAGTCAGGCACACCCCAGTCTTTGAGAGCAAAGAAATCGACATCTAAGCCACGATGACGAGCTTCAATGATTTCAAAGTTGTAAAACACTACCGTAGCAACATCAGCCTTGTCTTCTGCAAGGGCATCCGTGTGATAGAAACCGTTATTGACAGGTATAAGCGTGGCGTTTGCCTGACCGCCGTCGGCTTCAATCATGGTACGAACAATCTCTAATCCACTAGGGGCAGGCGCACCGGGATACTGCACGCGTTTGCCTGCCATGTCGCAAGGTCGAGAAATGCCCTTGTTTTTCAAATACATCACGCCGCCATTGGTATGCAGAAACCGTGCAAATCCCAAAATAGGCTTGCCTTTAGCGGCATCAATCACCAAGTGAATAGGTTCAGTGATGGCAACATCTAGCGTACCTTGCTCGATGGCTTCAATAGCGTCAAGATGTGCCTTAGGCTCAATAAGCTCCAGAGAAAGACCAAATTCTTTCAGCCAGCCTTTTTCTTGAGCAAGTATAAATGGAGCATGGTCTGGATTGAGAAACCACTCCAAACCTAATCGAATAACACTCATGCCAAAAAAGGGATGCGTTGTGAAAGATACATGACTCTCGAAGTCAAAAAACAAGCAAAAAAACAAGTTGTAATTGTGGAAAGCCTTGTAAAAATACTTTCATAGGTACATTTATCCAATAGTTGCACTGAATGCAGAACGGCTTTGAGCAGCGCAGGCAGGCAAAAAATTTGCAAACAACGAGCAAAACAACTATATTTGTAGCCCTTTTTGAGGTAAAGGAGCTGTAGCTCAGTTGGTTAGAGCGCCTGCCTGTCACGCAGGAGGCCGCGGGTTCGAGCCCCGTCAGCTCCGCACGCTACTCATCCATTGTCCATCCTACCGCTGACAACATCACTACTGCCCTCGAAGCTAAAGAGAGCGTATAACTTCATCTATGGACGGAATGCGGGTTTTGATGACAGAACGCAATTTTTGATTGTTCAAGCTGCAGTCGCGCGGACGAGGAGGAAAAGAAACAACGCTCTCAAGCGGCGCACAGCGATAGCAGGTGCTTGGAACAGAGAAGTGATTGAAAATTTTTGTGCCAAGTTCGCAGCGCGATAGCCGCTCATTGCCGACAGCATGGAAAACGCCACTAAGGTCTCTGGCATCATCGAGTGCAAACTCCAAGACAATTTTGGCAAGCGTCTCTACCGAAATAGGAGACCGATATTCATCAGAGAAAAGAGTGGGGATGCGTCCGTTAGCAATTTCGAGCATCAGGCGCTCATTAAGGCTGCGTGTGCCGCGAGGCGAATAGCCGAGCATAATTGTTGTACGAAGAATCGCATAGTCTTCGAGCGTTTGCATGATGTAATCTTCACTTATCACTTTTGTTTCGCCATAAAAACTAAGTGGGTGGCGAGGGTCGCTTTCTATGTAGTTGCCTTTTTGACCATCGAAGACTAAATCAGTAGAAATAAAAATCAATCGTGCGCGGAAGTGTTCGGCAAGGTTGGTCAATGTGCGCGTAACGACGATGTTTTGCAAAGTTGCTTCTTGGCGCTGTTGTTCGCAAGCAGTTGGTTCGGTCATCGCTGCAGTGTGAATAATCACATCGGGCTGAAAGCAGGAGAGCACATTCCAGAGAGCCGTCTCGGAACAAAGGTCAAGCGTGAGCGTCTCATGTCCGCGTGAAAAAGTAGCTGGAATTACAAAATCACTGCGCTGGATGGCACATAGCTGAACATCTGCGCGTTCAGTTAGTAAACGCAAAAGGTTGCCGCCAAGCAAACCGCTGGCGCCAGTCAGAAAAATTTTAATTGGCATAAAGTTTTCATAAGGATTTATAAGGATTCTGTGCAAATTTGCAGATAACTAAAAACAAGTGGTGCCAGCCTACAAGCGGTTGGTTTAATTTCGTGAGTAACTTCTAAGGAAACAACATGCAAAGTGCCGAACAGGAGAATGTAGAGACGCTCAAAAGCGACACACAAACGCATGCAACTCCACATCAAGCGCAAATTGAGTATCACAATGAACTGGCTCGTAAAGCCATTCATGTCTTCTCAATAGCAATTCCACTCATTTACTACCACATCACGCAGAAATTAGCCCTAGTGCTACTGACAATCCTGTTTTTGGGCTTTTTCATAGTGGATGCTGCAAAGATGTTCTCAAAGCCGATTGCCGCATGGTATTTTAAGACCTTTGGTTCGCTGCTGCGCCCGCATGAAAAAGAAAAAAAGCAATTCAATGGTGCCACATTTGTTACGCTCTCTGCGTTGCTAACTGTGGCAATTTTCCCAAAAATGATTGCTATTGCTGCCTTTTCCATTCTGATTGTAGCTGACACTGCCGCCGCATTAGTAGGCAGAAAATGGGGCAGGCGACCACTGTTCTCAAAAACAGTGGAGGGTAGCATTGCCTTTTTGGTCGCGGCAATTCTGGTTGTGGTGCTAACCCCGAATTTGAATTTAGCAATAGGCATCGGCTTAGCCATCGTGGCTACAATTGCGGAAGTGGTGCCGCTAAGAATTTTTGGCTACACAATTGATGACAACTTGGTCATTCCCTTAGCATCGGCAACCTTTGCCTATCTGTGCTACCTTGTGTTTCTGCCAAATGAAATTCCTTTGCTAAAGATTGGTCAGTAGTGCTTACACAGGCAAGGAAAGGTCAGGTTTAGGCAATTCGCCACGATGGATTTTATCGACATACCACCACCAATGCGAACGCGGATAGCGCTTACACCGATAGGAGTCTTCTAAGAGACCGATGCCGAACTCATACTCTTCAAGGTATCTGTAGGCTCTTTCTAAGACGATAGCATCGTTGCGACGCACTTCCGCAGCGAGTTCAGGGGTAAGCTCATTTTTACGAATCTCAATGTCGCTGCGGTAGAAAAGAAATTCATCGTAGCCCTCGATCCAGATTTCTTCGGGGTCGGCAAGATCTTTGCAGTAGCGTGCATAGATTTTCACCAGCTCTGTAATCGTAAAGCCGCGAGAGCAGTAAAGTTGTGGCGTAGGTTCAGGCATAGTTGTTCAAGTTAGAAACAGTTACACTGGTCAGTTTCAGCCAACAGATACAACCAAGTAACAAAAGTGAAACAAAGCATTAAAATCGAGTAAGGTCGCGTCCGAAAAGGCGCGAGCGAATCCAGTCGAACAAAACTTGCACTTTATTTTTGAGACTGACAAGTTTAGTAAGGTAAGCTGCACGCCAGAAAATCCATGTCAGAAACCCACTCCACTTGAGAAATGGCAAATCGGCAAGGGCTTCATCTTTGCCAATGTAAGCCAGCATGCCAAAGCTTTTCGGGGTAAATGGTGCAATCACCTTTTCAGCATCGCTTGGCGAAGAAACTTTATTGAGTAGCCTTGCCAAATACTTTCCAGCTTGCATAGCCACTTGAGCCGTTGCTGGTTGCGTGTAGTCATAAAATGTGGCGCAATCGCCAAGTGCAAAAATGTCTACAGTGTCCAAGACACGCAAGTAGTGGTCGGTAAGCAATCGTCCACTCCTATCTTTTTGAAATGGCAACGATTTGACAAATGCATTGGCACCATTGCCTGTCGACCAGACAATGAGGCCGGCTTCCAGCACCTCACCGTTAGATAGGTGCACTTTTCCTGCCTCAACTTTTGTAACAGGTCTATTCATGATGAATGTGATGCGTCGACGCTGAAAGAGTGCAGTGGCATATCTGGAGAGCCGTTCATCAAATGTGCTTAAAATTTGCTTACCAGCTTCTACAAGCGTGATGCGTGCCTCTGAAACCAGATGTGGGAAATAGGCTTTGACCTCGTCGTCAAAAAAGTCAGCAAGTTCTGCTGCATACTCAACGCCAGTTGGGCCACCGCCGACAACGACGAAGTGAAGGAGCTTTTTGCGCTCCAGTGGGCTAACCGAAGGAAGCGAGGCAGCTTCAAAATTATCCAACATCTTTCGACGAATGGCAAACGCATCAGAAAGTTCTTTGAGAAAGAACGCATGTTCTCTGACCCCTTCAATGCCAAAGGTGTTGCTCTCAGCACCCACGGCAATAACCAAAATGTCATACTCAACAGGAAATTCCTCTCTGTCGAAGACGCTTCTACAGCAGATAACTTTGCGAGATAAATCCAATCCAACTGCTTCGGCTTGAACAAATGTAGCGTACTTTGCTGCGAGCCGAATTGGCTCAGCAATGCTTAAAAATTCAATCGTACCAACCGTGGTGCTTGGCAAAAGTGGAGAAAAAAGAAAATGATTGCGAGGACTGACAACCGTAACAGTATAGCGGTTAGGAGAAAGGTTTCTGAGCAAACTGACTGCACCAAAGCCTGTGCCAAGAACAACTAAACGAGGTATCATTGAAAATCAAATATGTAACGTTGAGTTCGGCTGTCTGTAAGGCTTGTATCAATCATAACGATAAAACCCTCTGCCTGACTTGCGTCCCAAGTACCCTGCTGCAACCATATTTTTCAGCAGTGGAGAAGGTCGATATTTCGGGTCGTTGAAGCCTTCATACAGTACTTCCATGATAGCAAGGCAGACATCCAAGCCAATAAAATCAGCTAAAGTCAGCGGTCCCATCGGATGAGCCATACCCAGTTTCATGATTTCATCAATGGCTTCAGGTGTCGCAACATTTTCATAGACGCACTGAATCGCTTCGTTAATCATAGGCATGAGCACACGATTGGAAACAAAACCGGGATAATCATTGCAACTAACCGGCACTTTGCCAATAGCTTTCGCTGTGCTCTCAATAACACTGAAAGTCTCATCAGAAGTTTGAAGTGCGCGAATGACTTCGACAAGTTTCATTACGGGCACAGGATTCATAAAATGCATGCCAATCACTTGTGCTGGGCGCTTGGTGCAAGCTGCAATCTTCGTCAAAGAAATCGAGCTGGTGTTGGAGGCAAGGATAGCCGTGGGTTTGGTATGCTCATCGAGAGCACGAAAAACAGACTGCTTGAGTTCGAAATTTTCATTGACAGCTTCAATCACCAAATCAGCATCCTTGACAGCGGTAGCAAGGTCGGTGCTAGGAGAAATACGCTGCAAGATTTGTGGTTTTTCTTCTGGCGTTACTACGCCTTTTTTAATCTGCCTATCCAAGTTTGTGGAAATTGTATTCAATGCGCGCTCTAAAAACTCTTGCTTGATATCGACAAGCGCAACAGGATAACCAAATTGTGCAAAGACATGAGCAATACCATTGCCCATGGTGCCAGCGCCGATGACAGCGATATTTTTGACAGTCATGCGTTATGTAGAGAATTGGTTGAATGAGCTACTGAAAACAAATCAGCGTTGCAATTCTACAAAAAAACTGGCAAAGAGATTTCACTATTGCGGTGGCAAAAAAATTTGTTTTGAAAGAACGCGGCAAAGCATTTAACTTCTGCTCAACCCACATTTGATTCCAGTAACTTAAAACAACAAGGAGAAGTCAAATGGCAAAGAAAATCTTGATGCTCGTCGGCGACTATGTCGAAGACTACGAAGTGATGGTGCCCTTTCAAACCCTGCTGACGGTAGGACACCAAGTTCATGCGGTCTGCCCAGACAAGAAAGCAGGCGATGTGGTGCGCACATCGATTCATGACTTTGAGGGAGACCAGACCTATACTGAAAAGCGCGGACATAACTTCAAGCTGAATGCTACGTTTGCAGACGTTAAGCCTGAAGATTATGATGCGCTGTTCATTTGCGGCGGACGCGCCCCAGAGTATATCCGCCTAAACTCGAAGGTTATTGAGATTGTCCAGCATTTTGCAAAGCATAACAAGCCGATTGCCTCTGTCTGCCACGGTGTGCAAGTGCTCACAGCGGCAAATGTGGTAGCAGGCAAGAGAATTTCGGCTTATCCAGCATGTGCGCCTGAGGTCAATATGGCGGGCGGACACTACGAGCAAATTGCTATGGACGATGCAATTGTAGATGGCAACATTGTCTCTTCGCCAGCTTGGCCATCTCATCCGGCGTTGCTCTCAAAGTTCCTTGAGCTTTTGGGCACAAAGATTCTGCATGAAGAAGGCGCAGTTGCCTAAGATGCAGATTGAAAGCAAGTGGAGATATGCGGGTAATTGCATAGGCGATTACCCGCATTTTTTTTCAGGGATGACGATGCTGCTCTAAGTAGGCTTGGAGTAGAAGAGAGGCTACAGCTCTATCTAGCCGACCTTTGGTCTGACGCGCCTTTCGAGAAACCCCATTTTCAATAAGTAGGCGCATGGCTTGTTTGGATGAACCGAATTCTGGGACACGCTCGACTGGCAGGGCAGGAAAGCGCTGTTGCAAACGCTCAATGAATGAATCAACAACAGCAGTCATGCGGTTCGGCGACCCATCTTTGCTAGTAGGATAGCCCACCAAAATTTTTTCAATCCCATCTTGCTCTAAAAGCGATTGAATTTGAGTGTAGAGCAAAGGCTCGCTGAAAGTGCCAATGGGCTCTGCAAAAAGATGGAGCGGGTCACTCTTTGCTAAGCCGATGCGCTTAGTGCCGTAGTCAATTGCTAGAATTCGCTTTTTGATGGGTGTCATGGGGCGTTGCAGGTACAAGGTCTTTTTGGAAAAAGCGTTTGATGAGTTTACTGGGCTTGAAATGCACTTTACGCCGGCGTCCAGAGTAGGCGACAACTTTGCCTGTGCGTGGGTCTCTGACCATAGCAGAAGGCTTCATGTACTTGACTTCAAAGACGCCTAAGCCCCGCAGCTCAATGCGAATTTCGGGATTTGCACTGCGAATCATTTTGGAAAGCGAATCGAGCGTCATGTCGACAATATCTGACACTTCTGACTCAGACTTTTGCAAGCGTCGAGCAACATCAGCAATAAGGTCGCGCCGAGTGAGCGTGTGCTCAATTTTCCGCGCATTGGAAGGTTTATCTGACTTCATAACAGGGAAATCAAAGAAGGGAATTGACGAAACTGCAAATCTACAAAGGCAAAGATAGCAAAATCAAAGAAAAACCGCCTGAATTTTCTCGGGAATCGCTGCTGCTGCCCCAGCGACTCAACCTATCAAAACTCAGGCGGAAACTGACGAAATCTAAAAAGCCACCGGCTAACATGCGTTGTGCCTGCCATTCTGCCTGCGATGCAGAGCAGAGGGCACAGCGACAACTGCAATCGTCTGAACGCAAAATGATATAAAAGGTTCGAGGAGGGCGTGACAGAAGTCACAGGCTGTGACAGATGAAAATGATGCAAATCATCGTGAGAGCTCTATGACTGGATGCGCTCGCCAAAGAGCGTTGCAGATGTGGCACCTACAATTTTGACCTGAACCATATCGCCAACTGACTCACTGCCTTTAGGAAAGACCACTACACGATTGCTGTCGGTGCGTCCCATCCAGTGCTGAGCAGAGCGCTTGCTATCGCCCTCGATTAAGACCTCATAGACTTTGCCAATTGATTGCTGATAGAGCTCGAGCGAAATGCTTTGTTGCAGAGCGACAATTTCAGCAAGGCGGCGCTGTTTGACAGCAAGTGGAACATTGTCGACCATTTTTTTCGCGGCGGGCGTGTTGGGACGCTCGGAGTAGATGAATGTAAAAGCATAGTCGTAGCGCACCTCTTGCAGAAGTGAAAGGGTCTGTTGATGCTCTTCTTCAGTTTCATCGCAAAAGCCTGTGATAATGTCAGTCGAGAGCGAGCATTCAGGAATTTTCTTGCGAATCATCTCGATTTTTGAAAGGTAATCTTCTCGCGTGTGATTGCGATTCATTCGAGCAAGGACAGTAGTGGCACCAGACTGCACAGGCAGATGAATAAACTTGCATATATTCGGTCGCTCCGCAATAACCTGAATGAGGTCTTCGGAAATGTCTTTGGGATGAGAAGTCGTAAAGCGAATACGCATTTGGGGATTGATAAGGCTCACACGATACATCAGCTCTGCAAAGTCGACACCACTTTCGGTATCGCGGTAGGAATTGACATTCTGTCCGAGCAATGTAACTTCCTTGAACCCTTCGTCGGAGAGAAGTTTAATTTCGTCTAAGATAGAGCCAACAGGTCGAGAGCGCTCACGACCGCGTGTGAATGGAACAACGCAAAATGAGCACATGTTGTCGCATCCGCGCATGATGGAAACAAAAGCGCTAATGCCAGCGCGACGCACGGGCGTAATATCGGCGTAGGTCTCTTCAAGCGATAGAAAGACATTAGCAGCCTTTTGACCTGTTTCAGCCAGCGAAATTAAATGCGGTAGCGAACGGTAAGCATCGGGACCGACAATCAGGTCTACGATTTTTTCTTCCTCAAAGAGTTTAGTTTTCATGCGCTCTGCCATGCAACCCAAGACCCCAACTACAAGCTTTGGATTGCGTCGCTTGTAAGGCTTCAGCGAACTAAGCCGATGATGAATTTTGAGTTCAGCGTGCTCACGAATCGCACAAGTGTTAAGCAAAATCACATCAGCTTCCTCAATGCGGTCAGTGGTGCTATATCCATCGCGATGCAGAATGGAAGTGATGATTTCAGAGTCAGAGAAATTCATCTGACAGCCGTATGTCTCAATATAGACCTTGCCCTTTGGTCCATGCTGTTCAGAGCGCTTGGAGATAGCGGCAAAGGTCTCTTGTCCATCTGCAGACACTTCACGAGAGCCAACAACAATATCGAATGTGTGTTGCGCAAATTCTGGCATAGTTCCCCTCGAGTTTGATTACGAAAATGCAAAAATACAACTTTGAAACACTTTTTGGCACGGACTTTTAAACGAAGCATATCCTCAAGAAGTCTGCTAGTGAGAGCAGCAGACCTTCCGCAAAGGGCAAAGCAAGCATTAGGTCTTTGAAAAGTAGTCCGTAGCCTGAACAAGTGCACTGCGAATCCCCGGTTCGCTGGCGGCATGACCAGCATCAGGGACGATAATCAGCTTTGACTTTGGTAAGGCTTGATGAAGTTCCCATGCAGAGATAGGTGGACAAATTACATCATAGCGACCCTGAACGATAATGGTAGGTAGGTGTGCAATACGCTTGGCGTTACGCAAAAGCTCATCGTCATGCTCAAAAAAACCTTTGTGGATGAAGTAATGGCATTCGATGCGAGCGAAGGCTATGGCAAAGTCATCAGCGGCAAAGCGGGCAATGTGTTTGGCATCGGGTAGCAACTTGCTTAGCGTACCTTCCCATACACTCCATGCTTTGGCGGCGCGAAGGCGGGTTTGTTTGTTCGGGCTGGTCAGGCGCTTGTAGTAAGCGGCAAGCATGTCGCCGCGTTCGGCAGGTGGAATTGGGGCAATGTAGTCTTGCCATGCATCGGGGAAAAACCAGTTTGCTCCTTCTTGGTAGAACCAGTGGATTTCCTTTTGGCGCATAAGAAAAATGCCGCGCAAAATCAGTTCGGTGCAGCGTTCAGGATGAGTTTCTGAATACGCCAAAGCCAGTGTGCTACCCCAACTGCCGCCAAAGACCGCCCATTTTTCAATGCCGAGATGTGTGCGCAAGCGTTCGATATCGGCAACCAAGTCCCATGTTGTGTTCTCACGCAGTTCGGCGAAGGGTGTGCTTTTGCCGCACCCGCGCTGGTCGAAGAGCACGATGCGCCATTTTTTGGGATTGAAATACTGCCTGTGCTGCGCCTCAATACCGCCGCCCGGTCCCCCATGCAAAAATACCACAGGTTTGCCTTCGGGATTGCCGACCTCTTCGTAGTAGATGCAATGGAGGTCCGAGACCTTCAAAAAGTCGGTGCGGTAAGGTTTAATCGGAGGATAGAGGTCGCGCAAAGTGGATTTAGATTTAGTGCGCAAGTTATTTTTGTTTCTTGGTTTTGCTGCCACGCGATTTGTCTGAAGTTTTGCTTGATGAAGTTGTCTGCGACAAAGCTTTAGCACTCGTGACTTTCTTTGTTGCTGGCGATGCAGAAGTTGAAGCTTGTGCCTTCGATGAAGTTGCTTGGGCAGATTTGGCTTTGCTTGTGCTTTTCTTGGGCACAGCCTTTGCACGCTCAACAGCACTGGGCTTTGAGCTTGAAACGATGTTTGGTAGAACAGATTTAGCTGACTTTGACTTGGCTGATGTTGTCTTAGCAGAAGTTGCAACTGGGGCTGATGCAGGTGCAGCCGTTGTAGCAGTCTCTGCTTTGGATGTGGTGCGAGTAGAAGCAGATTTAGCAGATTTGGTGCTGGATGCCGCGGCTTTTGGCGCAGCCCCGTTGGCGGAGGTACTCTTGTCGTCTTGACTCAAAGCTGGTGTGCTTTTCTTTTTCGCTTTCGAGGCTGTTGAAGATGCCTTTGACTTTGTGGTTTTGCTTGCAGTTGCGCGTGCTTTGGTCTTTCTTGTGGCTGGTGCTGACGCAGCTGGTGCGGTGTCAGGGATAGTCTCCTGCTGTGCAATCAGTTGCTCAGTATCTTCAAGGATGCGCAGGTCCAGCATCTTCAAGAAGTCTCGCAATCGGTAGCCTACTTGTTCAGCGTCGCGCGTAAGTTGAGTAAATGTCGAGAAGCGTTTATCGAACTTGGCTTCAAGTTCAGGGGTGAGTGTGGTTTGGACTGGCGCAGCGGCAAGCTCTTCAATAGCCGAGAGGGCAAAGAGTGAGCCTGTCAGGACTTCAAAACGCTCTTTGTTGAAGTATTCCACTCCTTGGAAGGTGTTGACGCCGAGGAAGGAATCAGGTTCGTGACTTTCGAGCAAGCCTTTGAGCGCTGGTTTGATGTCGCGTGTATCGCCTGTGTAGCGCTCGCGCTCGACAAGCAAGCGAATTAGTTCGGTTTCGTAGCGGGCGCGGTTTGCATCCAGTTCAGCTTGTGTGAGTGACTGCGTGATAAACTTTTCCAATCGCCAATCCTGAACCACATTCAAGTGAATATCTACAGCAGACTGGCGAGTGGCATCTAAGTGCTGTACAAAGAGCCAAATGAGCATAACGCGCCAAGCCGAGTCGGCATGCTCCTCCTGACGAGGCAAAAGTTGCTGGAAAAATTGCTTCCATGGCGCATCTTGGCCAGAGGGCGCTCGCTCAAGATGAGCCAGAGTCATAAGCGCCACATATTTTTTGGCACTCTCGTCGATAAAGTGAGCCTCATCGCCAGCATGATTTTCAATAGCGTCTTTGGCAAGAAGAATTGCCTTGAGCTTTTCTTTGAATAGCGAGACTGCTTGCAAATTAATTTTCCCATAAAGCCAGCCTTGCATCAGTTCCTTGAGCACATCAGGGTGAATGGCATCAGCGAAGGCTTGATGAACAGGACGTAGACTCAAGTGCATCACTTCATCTTCAATCGAGGGCACACCTTGCCCATTCAAAAGCCGCGCCAGCTCATCATAAGGCTTGAGTTTGGTAGGAATCACTTCACGAAATTCCATGAAGACGGCATACTTATAGGCATGAAGTTCAAAGTAGAGCCCTTTCGTATGGAGGTCGGAGTTAGCGCAAATAAACTCAAGCCCAGAGATAAAATCACGGAACACCGTATAGACTTGGGGCTTGTTGCTAATTGCCAATCCTTCTGCCAGCGAGCGCTGTACAAGGCGACCGTTTTCCAAGAACGCTACAGAGGTGCGAATCCAGCCACGTGTGGTGGCAAACTTATTGTGGTAGATGACCAAAGCCTTTTCATCGCCGTAGCGGTTGCTAAAGGCGAAGACATTTTCATCGACTTTGCCTTCAGGCGTAAAGAAATCGTAGAGGTAGAAGTTGTCGACCTCGGCAAAGAGGTAGCGGCGTTTAAGCAGTGGGAAAATTTCCCGCTCATGGCGTGCGATAAGATATTCATCGGGAGTTTCGTTGTAGTAGGCACGCCGATACTCCATGCCGTAGCGCTCTGAAAAGCCTTCGATTTGTCCATGCGCAAACATTGGCAAGCCGGGCATGGTAACCATCATGACACACACGCCAAAATACTTGTCGTCTTTCCCGAATTGATTGACTGCAGTTTCTTCGTCGGGGTTGCTCATGAAGTTGACATAGCGCTTGAGAATGCGAGCGTCATACTCGAGCGTGTTTTTGATGAGCGTGCGGTATTTGTCGTTTTCTTCTTTTTTGAACATGTGCATGAAGGCACTGTTATAGACGCGGTGCATACCGAGTGTGCGCACAAAATAGCCTTCCAGTAGCCAGAAGGCTTCAGCAAGCAGAAGTGTGTCGGGCACTTCCGCTTGAACGCGGTCGACAACCTCGCGCCAGAACTCATTCGGCATCAGGGCGTCGAACTGTTCTTTGGTCATAGCAAATGCCGCGCGTGAAGGAATTGCACCGCCTTTGCCCGGTTCTGGGAACCATAAGCGCTGAATGTGCTGCTTGGCAAGCACCATTGCCGCATCGAAGCGGATGATGGGGAAAAGCCGTGCCACGTGCAAAATGGTTTGAATGACCGCTTCGCGCACTTCAGCTTTGAGGAAGTTCAGCTGCGCCGTATCGTTCCATGGCATGTTGGTGCCATCATTGCCGTGGTAGATGTAGCGCACATCGCCTGTCCATCGGTCTAAGCGAGCAAAGACAACTGCCGCATCGGTCTTGCGCCAGTAGCCATCTTCGATAAAAATACCCACGCGTTCATCGCTCGAAAGATCTGGTCCGTAGAATGTGTAATTCGGGTAAGGTGGATAGTCAATAGAGATGAACCAATCGGGATGTTCAATCACCCAGCGTGAATCGATAGCGGTATGGTTGGGCACCATATCGCAGGCAAGACGAATGCCGTAGTGGCGGGCACGCTCGCGAAGATTCATGAGTGCCTCTTCACCACCGAGGTCGCGTGCAATAACATAGTCGTAAATTGAGTAGGCTGACGCAATGGCATCTATGTTGCCGTTCAGATGCTTAATGCGTTTAGAGGCAACACTACGCTCCCAGACACCAATTAGCCATAGCCCTGTAAAGCCGCGTGCGGCCAGTATCGCCAGCTCTTCATCGGGAATGTGGTCAAGCCGTGTGATAGGTCGTTGATACTTTTTGGAGAGCTGGTCGAGCCACACATATGTATTTTTCGCAATGAGCACAAGGCGTGGCATCCAACTCAGGTCGGGGCTGAATCGCTCTGGGGCTTCAATTTCGGCATAGGTTGGAACGGGCGGTGTTTCTTTTTCGCCCCAGCCGAAAAACTCCACAGCTTTGACCTCAGCAGGAAGCTTAGCTTTATCAGCTGCTGCTTCCTCCAGCATCTTGAAGTACTTCCCCTCCTCCTTGATAACATCCATGGCAAAGAGAAGCTTATCCAAGAGAGGGGAGCCAGCTAAAATCGATTGCCAGTTCTTGAAGATAAATTCCAGCTGCCCCATGATAGAATTCGGCGAGGCAAGAATGGGCGCATAGAGCAACTTAAAGAGCGATTGATTATCGGGTCCGAAGCGAGGTTGTGTTTCAAAAAAGTTGTCAATTTGCGAAATAGCGCTGTTGTAAATGGTTTCGCGCCGCAATTCTTGGTCGTCAATCAACTCACGAATCGGAGTAAAAGCAGGATTTTCATTATCTAGGTAAAGCAGCATCACTTCCTCGAGCACAATGCTGCGGTTGGGCGTCTGGTCGGTCTGTCCAAGCAGATAAGCTTCAACTGACTCGGCATAGCGATAAACACTTTGCGAAGGAAAGTCGTAACTGAATCGCAGTAAAAACTCTTGTAGAGCGGAACTGCCAAGGGCAACTTTCAGGTAGCCATCACACTTTTGGAAGGTTTCTGGATTGCGGTCGCGCTCATAAACACGCACCACGAAGTGAAAAATCTCGTGCAGCAAACCCATGGCATAAATTTCGGTGGCACGAACTGGGGCGCGGCGAAGGTCATCAGTTGCCTGCCGCTTTTCGTTGATTTTCTCAGCAAAAAGTTGAGCCGCACGAAAATTCTCAAAAACAGTAGTACCGCGAAGTGAAAAGAACGCATCGCTAAACTGGTAAGCGTCGCGTGCTTTTCTGGAAAGATGAAACTCGTAGATGGTCATACTACAATGGCAAATTTCAATCACTAATGAAAGAGGTTCTTAGTGAAAATTCGTTGATATAGCCCTAACAGGGCAACAGAGCAAATGTAAAAAAATAACGAAAAACAGAAAGCGCTGGAGACAATGAGACAAGAAATTGCAGAGTGACTCAAGCCCTGATATAGAAATGCGACGCAAAGGGGCAGCAGTATCAACCCGAGAGCAATCAAAAAGGCATGAGGTGATAAAACATTACCTTCTGTTCGTCAGTGCCAGTCAGGCTTGCCAGATGCAGCTATCATCGGCATGCATTACCTGCGGGTCTTATAGATGATTTCACCCCACTTGTCCAAGAAATCAGGCTTGTCGACATCTTTGAGTGCAGCTAGAGGAATATCAATGGAGCTCTTATCCACGAAGCGCACCCGAAAGCCACCGGCATCCTCAATTGACTCAAGAACACGGTCGTAGAAGGCTTCGCCATTGTAAGCATCAAGATGAAAAGACATCTCGTAGCGACCAAGTGGATAGCGCGTTCTGAGCTTACGAACCGCCTCCAAGATACGTGCTTCAATGCCGCCAAACTGCACTTTGTTGCTCTCTGACATAGGGAAGTGTTTTTGGTTAACCTCGGAAGTGAAGCAAGCATCAATATAGGCGATAATTTGCTATAATCCAAAAAGTGAAGCATGCCAAGCGGCTAAGGCAGGTTCAGGGCGGGACACAGATGAGCTTGCAATGGTTCAAATCATCAGGAGATGCGGTCCAAAATATCTGTACACTTGGGCGCTAAGTCTGCGATAGATAGCACTCAAGCAGAAATGACTTCACCGATAAGCCAGTGTGGTTCGCCGATAGAGCTTAAGTATGCCATGACACGAGAGACCTCCGTTTTAGAGACAATTACAACAAGACCAATACCGAGATTAAAGGTCCGACGCATATCCTCAGTGGGCACGTTCCCTTCTCGTTGAATCATTTCAAAGATGGGAGGCCAAGTCCATGCTTGCCAATCAATCTTGAGTGCAAGTCCTTTTGGCAGCACTCGCATGGTATTGGCAACAAGTCCGCCACCAGTGATGTGAGAAAGACCCTTAATCTCAAACTGTGAGAGCATTGGATAGACAACATGCAAATATGAGCGGTGAATGCGCAGAAGTGCTTCACCGATTGTGCTACCAAGCTCGGCTGAATACTCGTTCAGTCGGTGTTCAAAGACTTTGCGTGCCAGTGAATAGCCATTAGTATGTAGTCCAGTGGAACTTAATCCAATGAGAATATCACCTGCCACAATAGTGTGACCGTCGAGAATTTTCTCCTTTTCGACAATACCGACAATTGTGCCAGCAAGGTCAAAATCCCCTTCATCGTATAAGCCGGGCATTTCAGCTGTTTCGCCGCCAATAAGCGCGCAACCATTTTCTTTGCATGCAGCCACCATGCCAGAAACCACACTGACGGCGTGTTCAGGCTGGAGTTTGCCGCAGGCGTAGTAGTCCAAAAAGTATAGCGGCTTAGCTCCACAGACGAGAATGTCATTGACGCAGTGATTGACGAGGCATTGTCCCACGGTGTCATACTTTTGCATGGCGGCGGCAACTTTGAGTTTGGTGCCCACGCCATCAATGCTCGAGACCAGCACGGGTCGCTGATAGCCAGATGTATCGAGCTCAAAGAATGCACCGAATGCGCCAATATCGCCTAAAACACCTTTGGTAAAGGTCTGACGAACAAGGGGTTTGAGACGGCGAACCACTTCTTCACCAGCATCAATGTCGACGCCAGCTGATTTATAGTCCATCTGTTGCATAGCCTAAGGTTGAAGCATCTGATAAACGCTTGCTCCAGTGCAAGCCATGTATAGGATTAAGCGAAAATAGCATTCTCACTTACTTTGGAGAAAAACTCACGGTGCAGGGCTTGCACAGCTTTGGCGGCATCCGATTCAGCAACCACAAAGCCGATGTTGATTTCGGAGGCTCCTTGTGAAATCATCTTGACATTGATACCAGCAGTTGCCAGTGTCGAAAAAATTCTGCCAGCCACACCGGGAGATGCACGAAGGTTATCGCCCACGACGCAGATGATGGCAACATTGCGCTCGATATCGACTTCGGCAATCTCAGAAAGCTCTTTTTCAAGCTGGGCAAGGCGCGTGGTATCGCCAATCGTTAGTGAAATAGACACTTCGCTGGTAGAAATCATGTCTATGGGCGTTTGTGCATCGGCAAAAATGCGTGCCACCTTGTAAAGAAATCCATATGCGTCAAGCATTTGCGTAGAGGTAAGATTGATAATCACCTGCCCAGTTTTGTGAGCGATAGATTTCACCATGCCGTCGAAGGACTTGATAGAGGAAGTAATCAGAGTGCCTTCAAGATGTGGGCGCTTAGAGTTGAGTACATAGACAGGGATGTTGTTCTGCACAGCAGGGCGAATAGTAGAGGGGTGCAAAACCTTTGCGCCGAAGTATGCCAGTTCAGCCGCTTCGCGAAAGCTCATGATTTTGAGTCGCTTGGCTTCAGGGACGATGCGCGGGTCGCTGGTCATCACGCCATCGACGTCGGTCCAAATTTGAATGCTTTTGCAGCCAAGAGCAGCGCCAAAAATAGAAGCAGAGTAGTCCGAACCGCCGCGCCCCAGCGTGGTGGTCTTGCCACTGACAGTCGAGCCAATGTAGCCCTGCGTAACCACTACGCGCCCCGACTGAAGAAGCGGTCGCAACTGAGCCTGCGCGCGCTCATCTACAAGTGATTGTATAGGCTGTGCTTTGCCAAAGTTATCGTCCGTGATAAGTATCAGCCGTGCGTCAGCCCAAACTGTTGGAATGCCAGACTCGTTCATGGCATCAGCAAGAATGAGCGATGAAAAGAGCTCACCATTTGACGCAATTGTATCGAGTAGGCGCGGCGTAAGCTCGCCGATGACATCAAGGGCTTTGATAATGCTTGAGAGCTCATCGAAGAGCTCATTGAGTCGTCTATGAAGAGCTTGGGTATTGCTGGAGAGCAATTCATGAATGAGCGTGTCGTGATGAGCCTTAATGCTTCTTAGCAGGTCTTGTGCCTCGGTGCGTTTGCCTGATGCTGCCAGTTCGGCAAGTGCAAAAAGTTTGTTGGTAATGCCTGCGCAAGCACTGGTGACCACGAGCGGGGCTCCCTCACCAAATTGACGAGAGGCTTGCCACTCACGGCGAACAATTTCAATAACATTGCGCATTGCTGCGGCATCTTCAACCGAAGTGCCGCCAAACTTCATAACAACCATACGCTTTTTTAGTCGCAAACATAACGAAAAAACGGAATAACCATAGCATGCCCAGAAACTGAGCGCTAAGAGTACCATGCAAAGAGACTTGAAAATAACAAGTGAAATGATTATCTTAACAGATGCATCATCTGATTTGCCCAGATGGCGGAATTGGTAGACGCACTCGTTTCAGGTGCGAGCGCCGCAAGGCATAGGAGTTCGAATCTCCTTCTGGGCACAAAACAAATTTCCAGACATGCTACACACTAAGCCCCAATCGGGGGCAACAACCGAAAAAACGAAAAAGCACGCGCTAAAGTAGTAGGGTAGCACGTGCCTAGAGGAGTTTTGTGCAGCATGTGTTAGTATGCAGTGAAAGATGTGACAAGCTTATTGCAGCACTCGGCAGTCAACTTAACCAAAACCAAATGGCAACTGTGGAGAAAAATCCTCTATTGCACATCGTCAAGCTCCAACTTCTGGATGATGAATTGGACGCCATCCTAAGCGAGCAAAAAGGTCTGCCCGAAGAAATTAGCGCGCTGGAAGAACAAATTGCACAACTGACCCGCCAATTGGAAGAGCGCACCAGACGCATTGAAGAAAATCAGGCTAAGCGCATTGCCTTGCGTGCAGAGATAAAAGAGTCGCAGGAAAAAATCAAAAAGTATAAAGAAGCGCAAACCAAAGCACGCAACAATAAAGAATATGATGCGCTCTCAAAGCAAATTGAATTTGAAGAACAAGAAATCAAGCGTGCTGAATCACAAATTCGTGCCATTGAGGCACTCGAAGAGCAATTTGCCCAGCTTGAAAAGAAAGGCAAAGAACTGCTGGCAGAAAATCGCCTCGATGAACTGACAGCAGATATGTACCCAACCGATGAGCTCAAGAAAAATCTCGCCGAGTGTCAAAGCGAACTCAAGCGCAAGCAAAAAGAACTCGACACGATTATCAAGAACACACAAGACGATGTCAATGCACTAAAGCGCAAAATCAAAAAGCAGCGCGAGATTGTGGAATTACACGCCAAGCATTTACTGATTAAGTACGACCAACTGCGTCGCGGCAATATCCAAAACGTAGTTGTCAAGTTCAGTCGTAACGCATGTAGCGGTTGCAATACACGTGTGCCTGCAAGCCGACACGCTTTCATTTACCAAGGCGGATTTTATTCGTGTGAAACCTGTGGCAGAATTGTCGTGCATGAGCGGCTCTTTGAAGAGCTAACTGTCGTGACGAGCGAGTAGAACTCGCATTCCTGAAACATTTCCCTAAACGCGTGCGACCTACATCCTTCAAAAAACAAACGGCACTAACCGTTTGGTCCGGCGCATGTAGCGTTCATACTCCTCACCAAATTGCTGCAAGAGCATCGCTTCTTCAATCCTGATACGAATGCCAAACCACAAAGCACATACAGCCCCAAGTAAAAGCGTTGCCCAAAAGCTCTGAAACAGTATCATATGCCCCAAAAACAGCAAGATGTAGCTGGTATAAATTGGATGCCGCACCAAGCGGTAAATGCCACTCGTGACCAAGTGATGTCCATCTTGAATGACAAGTCTATCCCAAAACCGTCCAAGTTCCTTTACTGCAAGTCGGTTAACTGCTATTGCCGCAAGCATTAACATCAGTCCAAGACCGCTCCACACCCACTGCGGCGACTGGCAGTGCGAATAGTCGTAGATGGCAAGCCAATGTGCTCCACCTAATCCCAGAAATTGAAGCGGATAAGCAATTGCCCCATATACACTTTTGACCTGTGCGTCGCGTTGGCGAGGCGTAAGCCGACCATGCTTGCGCACACGTTCAACCGTGCTAAGAAAAAAGACAAAGTATAGCGCAAAAGCAAGCCAGACGAATGCGGACGCCAGCAGATTGCAAAACAAGGCAGGCACAAGGATAAGGCTGGCTACAGCAAGGGCTAACATAAAAAGTAAAAATGCTGTCTCAAACAGCGTGCGCATTGTTTTCTCCTTGAAATGTTTGCAAATTGTTAATCAAAAATACTACAGAGTTGGCACACATCAAGAGCACAAAGAACCCCCTATTCAAAAAACGAAATAACGGAAAGTTGAAGTTTATGAGCATACATGTGCTTGTGGCGCAGTTAGTGTAGGCAGTGCTGCAAAATTTTCGCAAATGCACAAAGACAACACGATGACACAAAAGCAGCTGTCTGAACAATTCCTCAACGTGCGTCGGCAAACCGAGAGCTTATGTGCCCCATTAGAAATTGAAGATTATGTAGTGCAACCGATTGTCGATGTCAGTCCGCCGAAGTGGCACTTGGCGCACACCACTTGGTTTTTTGAAACCTTTGTGCTTCAGCGCTATGTGCCAGCATACAAGCCGTTTCATCCGCTCTACAGCTTTCTTTTCAATTCATACTACAATTCTGTGGGAGCACGCACCTTACGCTCAGAGCGTGGGCATCTGTCGCGTCCTACGGTCAAAGAAGTGTATGCTTATCGCCATGCCATTACTGAACAGGTGCATGAGCTAATTTATCGCATAGCGGAAGCATCGTGGCAGGAATTTGCTGATGTGATGAACTTAGGCATACACCATGAGCAGCAGCATCAGGAGTTGCTGGTCACAGACATCAAGTTTATTCTCTACACCAATCCGCTGCGTCCAGCGTATCAGAACATCGCGTTGGAAGATAGAAGTGAAACCATCCCAGCAACATTTATCTCCTTCCCTGCAGGAACCTACTGTATCGGACATAAAGGCGAAGGGTTCTGCTTTGATAATGAATTACCGCATCATCAAGTGTTTCTTGGTGAATTTCGGTTGATGAATCGATTGGTCACAAATGGGGAGTTTCTGGAGTTTGTCGAAAGCGGAGGATACCAAGACTTTCGACACTGGCTATCGGATGGCTGGGATACGGTGCAGCGTGAGCGGTGGCAAGCTCCGCTATATTGGGAAAAGCGAGATGGCGAGTGGTATGAATTTACAATGAGCGGACTCGTGCCACTGCGTAAAAATGCCCCAGTGGCGCATATCAGTTACTATGAAGCAGAAGCTTTTGCCAGTTGGAGTGGCAAGCGACTTCCAACTGAATTTGAGTGGGAAGTGGCAGCACAGCACCTAGCGCATAATCATGAGCAAGCCAATTTGCTGGAAAGCCAATGGCTATCGCCAGTGCCCATAGAGACGCATACAGCAAATGGTCAGTCCTCGCTTTGGCAAATGCTTGGCGATGTGTGGGAGTGGACCATGAGTGCCTACTTGCCGTATCCCGGCTACACAAAGGCAACAGGAGCATTTGGCGAGTATAACGGCAAGTTTATGATTAACCAAATGACTCTGCGTGGTGGCTCCTGCGCCACCCCACGAAGCCATATCCGATATACTTACCGCAACTTCTTTCAACCCGATAAACGATGGCAGTTTTCTGGAGTACGTTTAGCCGATAATCCAGCCTAACCTTTAGAAGCTATGATGCAACAACACCACACGGCAACACCATCACACACACATAACCAATTGCAAGAGACTAAGTGGCAGAAAAAACTGCTCTCGGATGTGCTCAAGGGCTTATCTGCAACACCCAAACGCCTGCCAAGCAAGTACTTCTATGATGATGAAGGCATCAGGCTGTTTCAAAAAATTATGGCGCTACCTGAGTATTACCTTACACGCGCCGAAATGGAAATTCTCAATCATTACCGAGATGAAATGGTTCAGTGCGTTGCTGACCAGCCCTTCACGCTCATTGAGCTGGGCGCAGGAGATGGCACAAAAACCAGCATCTTGATTGAAAGCATACTGAAAGTGCAACCCCACTGCCTCTATGTGCCGATTGACATTTCCACGCATGCAATTGAACTGCTGACCCAAAGCTTGACAAAACAGTTTCCAACGCTACACGTGCAGGGCATTGCCGACGAATATGCCCGCGCCCTTGGGCATCTGAGCAAGCTGACCACTCAGCGCAAGGTTGTGCTATTTCTGGGCTCGAACATTGGCAATTTCACAAAACAGCAGGCATACACATTTCTCAAAAGCGTGCGGCGAAGACTTCAGCCGGGCGATTGGCTACTTATCGGATTCGACCTAAAAAAGGATATTCCCACGCTCATTCGTGCCTATAGCGATGCGGCAGGCGTTACACGAGAATTTAACTTCAATTTGCTCCGACGACTCAACCGCGAACTACAAGCCAACTTCGACCTTAGCACCTTCGAGCACTACGCCACTTACAACCCCATACTCGGCGCCATGGAAAGCTACCTCATTAGCAAAAAAGCACAAACTGTCTGCATCAAAGCCGCAGGGCGCACCATCACACTCGATGCGTTTGAGCCAATCCATACCGAATACTCTTTCAAGTATTCAGAGCGTGAAATCAAAAACTTCGCAGCCGCCACTGGCTTTGAGAGCGTAAAAAATTTCTATGACCAAAAACATCAATTCGTCGATGCACTCTGGCGCGCTGTCTAATTTTGACAACGCTATCAAAAACAGCCGTTCAAGTTGAGGCGGAGCTATGGGACACAAAGAGTAGCAAATCGCCTTTCCAGACGACTTCAAGGCGTGAATTGACGACGACTTTCCGACCTGATTGCCGCCGAAGTAAATCGGTCAAGCGCCCAAGCAATTGTGCCGTTGGAGAGACATTGAACTCCTGCAAAGCGCGCTTGAACAATTCCTTTTGCTCAAACACCGTGAGAGCTTTAAGCGCCTCAACATCAAAGGCGTGCTGCTTGAAAGATAAGCCTTTTTTCTTCATCAAGGTTTGAACATGGCGCTCGACAAACTCGGAGAGCTCTTCGACATGTTGCGAGAAACGTAGCAAGCTGGGAATGAGCTTGTGCTCGAAGCGCTTTTCAAGCAGGGGAATGACTTTGTGGCGGATAAAATTGCGGTCGAAGTCCGTTTGGAAGTTTGTGCGGTCGACACGGTAGGCAATGTTGCGCTCTTTGAGATAGGCAAGAAGGTCGGCGCGTTCAAAGGGCAGAAGGGGGCGGATGATAGGTCCGCGCCGTTCAGGAATGCCAGAAAGCCCAAGCAGTGAAGCGCCGCGAAAAAAGTTGAAGAGCACAGTTTCGGCATTATCGCCAGCGTGGTGTGCCGTAGCAAGTTTGCTGAAGTGTTGCTCATGCATCACTTTTTGGAAAAAGTCATACCGCAGATTGCGCGCCATTTCTTCAATGGAAAGTTTGGCACTTTTAGCAAGTTGTGCCGTAGGAAAACGCTGAGTAAAGAGCGCAATCCCCAGTGCATCACAAACCTTTTGGCAAAATCGTTCATCGCCCAGACTGGCACGAGCGCGAAGTTGAAAATTGCAGTGTGCCGCCGCAAGCTCAAGTTTGAGCACAGGACGAATGGCATAAAGTAGATGCAAAAGCGCTGTCGAGTCAGCGCCGCCTGAAAAGGCTACCAACACACGGTCGCCTTTCTCAAAGAACCGGCGAGTTTGACAATGCTCTAAAAATTTTTTCTCAAAGCGATGCATGAGCTTCAGACGGTTTCTATTACTTTTGCGCCAAAATTTTTTGAAGCATGATTACAAAATATGGCTACTCCACTGTAGCAAAAGCAGGCGTCATTTCGCTCTTACTGGTAGTGCTATCCATTATGTTACCGCTTGTGCTGGGCGCAGTGTGTGCAACCGCTGGGCTTCTGCTTATGGTCTTTACGCTCCAATTTTTTAGAGACCCAGAGCGAAGACCACCTGAAAAAGAACGCATTATTCTTTCGCCTGCTGATGGAAAAATTGTGCGCATTGAAGAGACCGAGCATCCATTTTTTCAGGGCAAGGCAAAAATGGTCAGCATTTTCATGTCGCCACTAAATGTGCATGTCAATCGCAATCCAATTTCAGGCAAGGTTACGCATCTCAAACACATTGAAGGCGAATACATCGCCGCATTTGAACATACATCAGGTGAGCGCAATGAGCGAACAGAAATCGGTATTGAAAATGCTGAAGTAAAGGTCTTTCTTAAGCAAATCGCAGGCTATGTGGCGCGGCGAATCGTGTGCGAACTTTCGCTCAACGATACCGTGCAAATCGGAGAGCGCTTCGGCATGATTAAGTTTGGCTCTCGCGTTGATATTTTCATGCCGCCTCATGTCAGGCTCTGCATCAAACACGGCGATAGCGTTACCGCTGGCGAAACTATTCTGGCAGAGTATTAGCCTGAAAGTCTGAAAGTAACTGTGGCTAAGGCATTGTAATACAAAAACTACTGGCACTCTGCTTGCAAAATAGGGCGATTTTACTAAATTTAGCGAGCTTTGAACTAAAGTTGTACCTGAACGCACTGCAGTAACGGTGCAACAAAAAGCAGTAAGGTAAAAATTCTGCCTAAAAAACCAGTTTAGCAATGCAGCCAAAAACCACACTTGCGGCACGTCTTTTTCGCTTGATGAGCTTCATGCTACTATGTTTGGTCGTGGCGCAAAGTGCAGAAGCAAATGTCTATAAGCGTCGCCGTCCGAAAGCTGCATTCCCCGTCTCGCTCAAGCTCATGGGTACAACGCAAGCAGAGCGCATGGCAGAGTGTGCCGAAAAAATCGAGCAGGTTTTGCAACTGCGAAAGCGCGGCACAATCGGCGTTCTGATTCAGACTGCGGAGCAAGAAACGATTTTCGAACACCATGCCTACGAACTCTTCAAGCCAGCATCAAATCTAAAACTCATCACTTCGGCAGTTGCAATTGAAAAACTCGGTGCAGACTATCGCTACCGCACAGATTTCTTCATCGATGGAGAAATCAAAGAGGGTGTGCTTTATGGCAACTTGATTTTGATAGGCAGCACCGACCCCATGCTCTCTGGATACTTCGACAAAAGCATCAATGAGATTGTCAGCACTTGGATTGATACGCTGCGCCAGCACGGCATTATGAGAATTGAAGGCAATCTGATTCTCGACAATAGCTACTACATCGGCAACAGGCATCAAGGCATAAGTGCAGATGAACTTCGCTTCGCGACAGTAGCCAATTTCAGCCGAGCCAATGCACAGCAGCTGAGCAAGGTCTCGCGTGTGCGTGTCATTAGAACCAAAGATGGCAAAAAGCGTGTGGTGCGGCGCGGCTTTCGGCGAAGAAGTCGCCTGAAAATGGTTACCGTTGAACCCAACGTCTATTGCGCCAATGCGTTTCTTTCGGCGCTCAAAGAAGCCGGCATGATGCATAAAGACAGTCAGGTCGAGAAAATTTCTTACAGCCGAAAACTTGACCGCACAAAGTGGAAATATCTTTACTCGCACTACTCGATTTCACTTGCTGAAGCGCTCAAAGCCACAAACAAAAGTTCAGACAATTTTTATGCGGACCAACTGCTGCGCACATTAGGCGCAGAGTGCTACGGCGAAGGCACGATTGAGAAGGGATTAGCAGTTGTAACACAGTTCTTGAAAACAGAGGTGAAGGTCAGCGCCAGTGAGTATAGATTGATGGATGGTTCTGGACTGTCGCACGACAATTGGGTTACCCCACATCTGATTGTGGAGACCATGCGCTACATGCGCGAGCACAGCAAAGCCTTTCCAGCTTACTACGAATCCTTAGCCATTCCCATGACCGATGGGACGCTTGCAGATAGAATCAATCATCCGCTGGCGCATAACATTCGCGCAAAGACCGGCTCGATTACAGGCGTGGTGTCACTTTCTGGATACTTGAAAAGCCGCAGCGGCAAAGAAATGTATTTTTCCATCATCGCCAATGGCTTAGGCAGACGCTCCAGACACGCCAAGGCATTAGAAGATACCATCTGCAAACTCCTTCTTGAAATTTAATAGCAACGCTGAAGCGCTAGAAGGGAAGCATCTACACTGAAAATAGACCTCACCCTGTCTGCCGCAGGCAGACGTCCTTCTGCTTTTGAAAGAAGAGGCAGTTTTGGCATTGCCGAAATAAGTTGGGGTCAAGCTTGGCGGCAACGGTTAAAGTCAAGTTGATTTTAACGGCAAGAAAGCCTTATTCTTGGCGTTGGAACAAAGGTGAGCTTAACCTCACCCTGTCTGCCGTGGGCAGACGTCCCTCTCCTTTTGCAAGGAGAGGGACAAGAGGTTGCCATCCCTGACCCAGCCATGCTGAGCAAAGCGAAGCATCCACATCGCGCTGGATTCCTCGCTGGCGCTTGGAATGACAGAAAAAAGTACTCGGAATAACAGGGAAAAAACATTTGGAATGACAGGGAAAAAGCATTCGGAATGACACAGCATGTCATGCTGAACGGAGCGCAGCGAAGTGAAGCATCCATGAGTGGATTCCTCGCTGGCGCTTGGAATGACAAAAGAGAGTGTTCGGAATGACATCAGTCTGTCATGCTGAACGAAGTGAAGCATCCATAAGTGGATTCCTCGCTGACGCTCGGAATGACAAAAAAGAGTGTTCGGAATGACACAGCATGTCATGCTGAACGGAGCGCAGCGAAGTGAAGCATCCATGAGTGGATTCCTCACTGGCGTTCGGAATGACAGAGAAAAGTACTCGGAATAACAGGAAAAAAGCGTTCAGAGTGATACCACCTTGTCATGCTGAACGGAGGAATGACCAATAAAGTGTGCAGAAACATCTGTGTTCTGCCATATAATGACCGAGAAAGGCGTGATTACTTCACAAGCAGCATTTTCATGGTGCGTGTAAAGCTGCCAGACTGCAAGCGGTAGATGTACATGCCGCTTGAAGTCAGACGGCTGGCGTCGAAGGTCACTTGGTAATTGCCCGGCTGTTGAACTTGGTTGACCAGCGTGGCTACCTCACGCCCCAAGAGGTCATAGACCTTTAGCGTCACCAGACCAGCGTCGCGAATGGAGTAGCGAATGTTGGTCGTCGGGTTGAACGGATTGGGATAATTTTGTTCCAAGTTGTAGGTGAAAACAGGCGGTTGAATAGGCTCACGCACTTCTACGGTCACGCGCTGGGCGTAGTCGTGCACGCTACCATCGAAGTCCACAGAGCGCAGTTGATAGGTGTAGGTTTGACCTGTTTCCACATTGGCATCGAGAAAGGCGTAGTTGGTAACGGCAGTGGTGGTGCCTTTGCCGCGCAGTTCAGGTGAAAATTGATACGAGGCAATGACGCTGCCATTGCGCACGAGCATGAAGCCGGCGTTATTTTTCTCGGACGCTGTCACCCAAGAGAGGGCAACGCCGCGTGAGGTAACCGAGCCACGAAAACTGGCAAGCTCCACAGGCAGAGGATTATCGTTGGGGTCGCTCCCGATTGAGAACTCGGAAAACCCGCTCATGCTATTGTGAATGATGGTCACGGTGTTGCCCGAAAGGGTTGAGCTTGCAAAAATACCATCGATTGACCAAGGTCCGCCACCAGTGGGGCGTTTGACAATACGCAGCTGGGACGCATTATTCACCCCAAGCACGTTATCAGCTACAACGGTGAAATTGTATGACCCACCTGACAGACCGCCACCAGCGTCAAGTGTCCAGTAAAATGGCGCGGTAACGCCCACCGGAGAAACGAGACTAAAGTCTTGATTGGGTGCAGGGCTATTGGTGTAGGTACCATTGAGGGTGCCGCCACTGGTGGGCGCTGTGGTGTATTGCACCGTAATGCGTCGGCGGTCAGTCGCTGTGCCAAAGGGAAAGACCTTTGTGCTAAGTGCCGCAGGAACCGTATGCGTGAAGCTGCCGCCAAAGACGCGACCCTGTGAATTGGTGCCAAGCTGCAGGGTGCTGCTTGCCCCCATCGTAATCGAGCCGCCATTGAGGTCAATCGCATGGTCGTTGAGCTGAAGCGTGCCATTGACGGTAACGGTTGTCCCCGCTGTAAAGGACCCACCGGAAGTGAAGGTTACATTGTTGTAGGTGCCACTGCTGATGCCAGAGGGCGCACCCGTGTAGTCCGATGAGGAAGAACCTGTGATAAAAATATCGTCAATTGAAAAACTGGGACGGCTCCCCGTTCCTGAAACCTCACGGTATGCCCAGCGAAGTTGCACGACAGATTGATTATCACAAGCTGCAGGGAGAGTAACACTAATGGTCTGAGGGTTTAGCGAACCAGTGCCAGAAGTGTTGTCTCCAAAACTAAGGTCGTTTTGATATTCTGTGCCTGGGATGTCTGTAAAATTGCCGCTAGTGCCGATGCGATACTGCAAGCCGATGGCGCCAGTGCGGTGTCCAGTTTGCTGGCGCTGCGTAGCGGCTTTGTAAGAGACTTGGATGTTGCTAAAGCCTGTGGTGTTAATTGCTAAGCAAATGAACGAAGACCTGTGGCAGTGTTCAGCATGCCAATCTTCCCATTCATGTCATAAACCCCTGCGCCTGTTGTGCTATTTGTGCCAGGGCGAAGAAGAACATCACCCTCGGCTTCCGATGTATTGTAAGAAGAAGAAGTGGAGCCCGTAAGGCGCCAGCCCTGAATGCCCGCAGGGTAAGTGGTTGAAGAGCCTGTGAAACTGCTAAAATCTTGAGTGTAGGGCAAGGGCTGCGGTGTCGGATCGCTTTGTCCGAAGCCCTCCAGAGAGAGTAAAAACAGAATAGCAAGAAGAGTTAAAGAGTTTTTCATATGCGTAACGAGTTTGGGTTTTAGTTGGTTAAGCTAATCGTGAAAATTTTTGCGACTGTGGCGGTAGCAAATATCGTAAAAAAAATGGGCTTGACAAACTAATCTTCAAAAGTGCAAAAGAGAAATAGCAGGCTTGCTTTTTTGAGAAAAGTTTCCTAACTTGCGGGCAACTTACAGAAGGCTACGCCCTAACCCAATTCACCCAGAATCTGACCGCAAACTCGGAGTGATAAAGGCTTTACTGAAAGGGGTAAAAGAAAAAAACTTATGCCAAAATTTTCTGCACCAAGTCATCTGCTGCACAAAGTTCAAAAGCCAGTAACCATCTTTTTTGCCTTGTTCTTCTTTTGGGCACTGCAAACCAACGCCCAAACAACATGGTACTCCAGAACAGATGATCCACAGTATATTTCCTCAAACTTTGATGTAACAGCAGCTTGGACGGATAGTCCATCAGGCACAGGGGGTACTAACCCTTCTTCTATGAGTGTTTTTACAAGCGGCACCGATAACTTCGTGGTGCTTTCAGCGGCGACGCGAACGATTAACTCTCACGTCATCATTCGCTCGCTCACTGTTGAAGGAACAGTTGAAGGGTCAAGTGGTTCGCTTACACTCAATGGTAACCTTATCAATAATGGAACCTTTGAAATTGGAGTGCCGCTAAATTTTACGGGCGCAGACAATGCCTCTGTCGGTGGGGCTAACACTATTGCTGTTAGCGCCACGATAACCGTAAATAAGTCATCAGGTGCTACACTGACCTTAGGGGCAAATACAATCACAATATCTGGTAACTCGAACCTTATTCTCATTCAAGGCGGTAACTTCGTTGCGGGAAGTGGCACAATTCAACTCGTCAGTGGTGCAGACCTGACCATCAGCACTTCAGGCACAGTGGATTTTACAACCAACCAGTCTCAGATAGATGTAGTTGGTTCATTTACAACAGTAATAACCTCGAACCAGGATATCAATTTTCATAACATAAGGAATTCGAAGAGTAGTGGTCGTTTGGACTTTACTGGCACTGGGGGAACTCGGAATTTCAGGATTCGGGGAACTTACACACGTGCGAGCAACAGTACAGCTTCACGTATCGGTACGCTGACAAATGCGACATCGGCTACGATGGGGA
>AFSR01000116.1_pt1 | contig 35487 bp, 35 predicted proteins | sample 296848 | NCBI WGS metagenome assembly AFSR01 (sample SAMN02954305, study PRJNA68063) | hot springs metagenome | biome: terrestrial; feature: Mushroom and Octopus hot springs; material: microbial mat core samples; isolation source: Yellowstone National Park Mushroom and Octopus hot springs ...
TGAGGAAGCTGCCGACCGCTGGGCCTTTTGGTGCAGGTGCTAGGGATCCCTGGGACGGAACGGGAAGTTAGCGAGCTCTAGGACCCAGGCCCACCCGACCGGCATAAACTGCCGCTTCCCCCAGCTCGTCTTCGATGCGCAGCAGTTGGTTGTACTTGGCAATGCGCTCGCTGCGGCAGAGGGATCCGGTTTTGATCTGCCCGGCACGGGTGGCCACCGCCAAGTCGGCAATGGTGGTGTCTTCCGTCTCGCCAGAGCGGTGGCTGATGATGGTGCGAAAGCCGGCTTGAACTGCCAATTGGATGGCCGAGACGGTCTCCGTCAGGGTGCCGATTTGGTTGGGCTTGATCAAAATGGCGTTGGCGGCGGCGCTGTCGATACCCTTTTGCAGGCGGGTCAGGTTGGTTACAAACAGGTCATCTCCCACCAGCTGTACCCGGGATCCCAGTTGAGCGGTCATGGCTTGCCAACCGGCCCAGTCTTCTTCCGCTAGCCCATCTTCAATGGAAAGGATGGGATAGTTGGCCAGCAGTTGCTGGTAGTAAGCCACCATATCAGCCGCGCTGTGGGCTTTGCCCTCAAAGTGATATTGCCCATCCTGCAGCAGCTCGTTGGCGGCCACATCCAAGGCCAAGGCGATATCTGCTCCCGGTTTGTAGCCTGCCTGTTCAATAGCCGTCATCAGCAGATCCAAAGCCGCCGCATTGGAGTCGAGATCAGGAGCAAACCCCCCTTCATCCCCCACACCGGTGGACAGCCCCTTCTGCTGCAGCACTTGTTTTAGTACCGCAAACACCTCAGCCCCGTAGCGCAGCGCCTCGCGAAAGCTGGCCGCTCCAATGGGCACAAGCATAAATTCTTGAATATCGACGTTGTTGTCGGCGTGGGCGCCGCCGTTGAGCACGTTCATCAGCGGCACCGGCAGCAGGTTGGCAAAGGGCCCCCCCAGGTATTTGTAAAGAGGCAAGCCCACTGCTTCCGCAGCCGCTTTGGCTGTCGCCAGAGAAACTGCCAAAATAGCGTTGGCCCCCAGGCGGGACTTGTTGGGGGTGCCGTCCAGGTCGATCAGCAACTGGTCAATACGGGCTTGGTTGAGGGCATCTTCTCCCTGCAGCTCCGACTGGATGGGGCCAAGGATGTTTTCCACCGCCCTCAGCACACCCTTACCGCCGTAGCGTTTGGGATCCCCATCCCGCAGCTCATGGGCCTCGAAGGTGCCGGTCGAAGCACCGCTGGGAACCTGCGCCAAGCCCGTTGCCCCATTGGCTAGACCCACCAGGGCTTCTAGGGTGGGACGCCCTCGCGAGTCGAGGATCTCATGGGCGGTAATCCACTCGATGGCTGTTTCCACAGTTACACCTCAGCAATTGGCTAGATAGCTCTGGCCAAAGCCAGATCCCCCCATAGACTAGTAGGTTTTTGCCCGCGATCCGGTCAGCTTCCAGAAAACTTTAAGTCTGTCCTTTAGGTATAGAGATTCTTCAAGGCTGCAGCAGTAGATTGAACATAGGCCGGCCAGAGCTTCAACCAACCGTCGAGCGGGGTTTGCCTGGGCAAGGTGCTGCTCAGGAAGTGTTCTCCTCTTCCTTCTAGGCAAAGCGATGGCTCAGCCGCATCGGGTCGTGTACGGTGATCTTCTTCTTGTGAATGGAGATGTACTTCTTCTTGCGCAGCTCTCCCAACAGGCGGGTGATGGTGACGCGGGTTGAGCCAATGGCTTCGGCAATGGCCTGGTGAGACAGCTTGAGATCGATGGTGACCCCATCTGGGCCAGGCACCCCGAAATCGCGACAGAGAATCAACAAAAAGCTGACCAGACGGGATCCCATGTCGCGATGAGCCAGCGTCTCGATCATCATCTCCGTTTGCAAAATACGAGACGACAGGCTTTTAACCAGCAACATGGCCAGTTCGGCGTTCTCCTGCAGGGATTTCTCCACCTGCTCGATCGGCAGAGAGAGTAACTCAGTAGGCGTAAAAGCCACCGAGTGATAAAAGCGGTCAGAGCGCTGTCCCGTGATAAAGGAGAGCACGCCGAAGATGCTGTTTTCCCGCAGGAGGGCAACGGTGATTTCCTCTCCCATTTCGTAGACCCGCGAGAGCTTAACGGCTCCCTTTACCAAAAAGTAAACCCGCTCCGCCGGATCCCCTGGAAAAAAAATGGTCTTCCCGCGCTCAAACGTTTCGATAACCGGAGGATGGTGAGGGCCTCCCAATTGCTTGAAGGCTGTGATCAGAGATTTTTCCGCTACGGCCACCGCCATACTCATTAACCTTTTAAGGTCAGTTTATACCTAAGATCAACCTATTAAGATCAATCTAGAAGCATTAGGCTAGGTTGCAACCCCTTGACTTCAGAATCTATGAGGATACCAAGATTTACCCTAAAGTAGAAGGTTCTGCCCAGGCATCTTTGTAGCACGTGCTACATTTTTGAGTCTCGTTTTTGCCCCAGAAAGGGATCCCCAACCGAAAGCAGGGGTTAGGATAAGAGCCATTGTCGCTGGGGGTTGCGTCGGCCCTTGGCGGTAGAGAGTGGAGTGGGTTGGAACATTCTATCTATCTATCTATCTATGGGGATCCCAGAGGTTATCGTTGCTGCACCTTCTCAACTGAGCCGCCAGCATTTCACAGTGCGGATGCCGGATCCGGCCAATCACCTGCTGGAGGTGGAACTGCAGATCCAAGAGGTGGATCCAGAGGTGCCTTTGCGGCTGCGACTGCCGGTGTGGACGCCGGGATCCTACTTGGTGCGGGAGTATGCCCGTCATGTGCAGGAGTTTCAGGCGGCAACTGAGCAAGGGATCCCTTTGGCCTGGCGGAAGGTGGATAAGAATACCTGGCAAATCGATCCGCCGGGTTCTTCTGCTGTGAAGGTGTGCTATCGGGTCTATGCCTATGAGCTGACGGTGCGCACGAACCATCTGGATTTGACCCACGCCTATTTCAACGGGGCAGCGCTCTTCCTCTACGTGCCCGGTCGCGAGCGGGAACCCTACACTTTGACGGTGATCCCCCCCAAGCCGGATTGGCACATCGCCACCAGTTTGCGGCCCTTGACCTCTCCTTCTGAGGATCCCACTTCCGGCCAGTCTTTTGTGGCGGAAGACTACGACGAGCTGGTGGATAGCCCGGTGGAGGTGGGTCCACATCGAGTGCAATCGTTTGAGGTGGAAGGGATCCCGCATTACCTTGTGGTTTGGGGGTCGGGCACTCTGGATGTCGATCGGGCCGTTGCCGATGCTAAGGCCATTGTCAAAACCACAGCCGCGTTTTTCGGTGGGCTACCCTATGACCGCTACTGGTTCATTGTGCATTTGTCGCCGGGAGGATTTGGTGGCCTTGAGCACAAGTACAGCACCACCCTTCTTTACTCTGGGCTAGAGCTGCATCAGCCAGAGTCCTATCGGCGCTTTTTGTCTTTGCTGGCCCACGAGTTGTTTCATGCCTGGAATGTCAAGCGTCTGCGTCCTCTGGCATTGGAAAAGATCGATTACAACCAGGAAAATTATCTGGAATGTCTGTGGTTTTGTGAGGGGGCGACCAGCTATTACGAAAACGTCATCTTATTGAGGGCAGGGATCCTCAGTGCCGGCGATTTTTTGAAGATTCTTTCCGAACAGATTGGTCGCTTGCAGCGTACTCCGGGCCGGGCCGTGCAATCGCTGCGGGAGTCCAGCTTCGATACCTGGATCAAACTCTACCGCCCCCACGAAAACACCCTCAACAGCCAGGTTTCTTATTACTTAAAAGGGGCTTTGGTCTGTTGGCTGCTGGATCTGCACATCCGTCACCTTTCCGGCGGTCAGGGATCCCTGGATACAGCTTTGCAGGATCTGTGGCAGCGCTTTGGTCGGACAGAGAAGGGCTACAGCGACCAAGACTTGCGGGAGGCGTTTGAGCGGGCAGCCGGCGCCGATCTTGGCCGGTTTTTCGCAGCCTATGTGGAAGGCACGGAAGAGCTAGACTACAACGCTTACCTACACCCCTTTGGCCTCACCCTCAAAGCCCACTTCAGCCGCCCCAACCCCATCCCATACCTGGGCCTCAATTTCAACGGCGAGGGCAATCGCATCAGCGCAGTAGAGATGGGATCCCCGGCGCAAAAAGCGGGCATCTGGGCCGGCGATGAGCTGGTGGCCCTGGATGGGTTCAGGGTGAGCGCTGCCAACTTGGCGGAACGCTTGACGGCCTATCAGCCCCACCAGATCATTTGTTTGAGCGTTTTTCAAGCCGATCAGTTGAAACATTTCTGGATCCCGTTGGATCCCCCTCGGCCCGATGTCTACACGTTGGAGGTGTTGCCTGAACTGACTCCTGCTCAAGAAGCTCTTCAGCAAGGCTGGCTGGGATCCCTTGTCGGCGCCCAGCTTCGGTCAGAGGCAGGTCCCCATCTGCTTGAAAATTCACCTATCTCCTCCTAGCATGTTGAGGCAAGCAGGTAATCCAGTTAACTGGAAAGAAAAGTAACAGCAGCAGAGGACAGGAGTATCTGATGGACTTAGTTTTGGTTTTATTGATTGGGGCAGCTGTTGGTTTCTCGGTAGGCATTTACGTTGCTCGCCAGTATGGGGCCAGTCCTAAACTGGAAATCTGGAAACGAGAGATTATCAGAGATATATCTTCGCAGCTAAGCCAACGCAGCCAAGAACTCAACAACCCGGACAAAGCACTCATCAAGTTGAGCGAAGGATTGGTAGACAAGATTTCTCAAAAGTTACAGGAAAAGTTACAGGCCGTCCAAGCTACCCTTGAAGAGTTTAAATTTCGCCTTGCTGACAGCCAGCAAAGCTTGCTACAGGACTGGGGCAGAGACTTTCTACAAGCTATATCTGTAAAGTTGGCCGAACATGGCCAGCAACTGAACAATCAGCTAGCCATTCTGGAAAATCTAGTGGAAGAGGCCAAAGATATTTATCGGCAACTACGGGTTACTATTCAAAGTTCTCATGGATCCGAGATATGCCCAACTGCAAATCAGGACTCCCAGAATGAGCAGGTTACTCAGGTCATTGGTAAAGCACCAGATCCTGAGACACCAGACGAAGTACTAAGAGACAAGGATGGGACAGCTACTGTTGATATATCAAAGATAGAGTCGTTCTTAAACTCAAAAAACATAAAGATAAAAAGCATAGCTGCGGGAGAAAAAGAGGAAAAGCTAGATCAAATAGCTACCTTTATGGGCAGCCGATACTCTTCGATTAAAAGATTTTATGGAACGATTAAATCAAATATGAATAGCGGGAGTTCCTTCTCCCTAAACCTTAGAGACGAACCTCCACAAGTAATCAGTTTAACTTGCCAAGTTGCTAAGGAGTTACACAGCATCGCATTTTTGGAAGAGTACAGATACTCTAAGGCGCCCAGATGCCTTTTGGTAGCGAGACCCAGTAGGTCGCCTCGAGCGCTGAATTTTCTGGCAGGAAACTGGCTGGAAAGATATGTTAGGGACACGCTGATCCGCCTTGTTGAGGCTCACACCAAAAAGATCAGTTTCTCTTACGTCGCGAATGCCCAAGTTACTTTATCGAATGGAGCCGATTTTGAGATGGATCTTTTCTTCCATATCAATGATCAATTCTACTGGGTGGAATCGAAGACAGGTGGGTACCAAGATAAAGTACAAAAATACTCCGAATCGCTTCATGAACTCGGTCTTCAGAGAAACCAAGCCATCATAGTTTTGACCGACGTTAGTCAAGATGCAAAAACCAGTCTATCCTCTCTCTATCATTTGTCGGTCATCAGTGTTGATGAGGTTGAGGCTACATTTGAGAGGATCTTAAAAAGTCACCTTCGAGAAGTCTGAAAGGCACCCAAGAGCATTAGCTTAAGCCACAATTTTGACAGCTTGCTCCATACACCACCAGGGATCCTCCGCAAAAGCCGGCATGGGAGTGCTGCCTGCCTTGCCCAGAATGGCCAGCCGGACTTCCCGATCCAGGCGGGATCCGGCCCCGTAGGGATCTTCTGAGGGAGGTTCCAGCCGTTGCCCCAGAGGGGGCATCACCATAATGCCTGGCTGCATGCTGGTGCTGCTGACCCAGATTTTGAAGTGATCCACCGCTACGTCTGTTCCTTCTGGCAGTTGCATCTGCAGCAGGTAGCGGGGGCCAGAGCCAATCAGCAGGCTCTCGTTGGGGCGCAAACGGGCAGGCAGATCTGGTTGATAGGGGTAAACCAAATCCACGCTGTACCGCCGCTCGTCAAAGACGGTGACATAAACATGCACTGGAGTGGGGGCTCTGTTTCTCAAGGCAATGGCCAGGTTGCGGCCTGCTTGGATTTGCACTTTCCCTTGGGGATCCCGCGGCAGGGGGCTCACTTCGGCAGGGGCAGAGCTGCTGGCCGGGGTTTCCAGTTGGAGAAATTCCACTTCCAAGATGCTGCTCAGCGCATCGCTGGCAGGTTGCAGGTTCAAAAGATTACCAAAAGCAGCCACGTGCTCCAACAGCCGCACCAGCTTGCGAGGCAGGGCCAGTAGCTTCTTCACCGGGATCCGGAAGGCCGCCAGAGCCACCTCTTCCCCCCGCCGGTAAAAGTGATAAGTGGCATCGGGCAACAGCTCTACCCGCAAGTCCGCTGCTTCCGGGTCTGTGTAGGTCAGAAGCGGTGAGGCCGGCAAGGCCGCCAGCAAATCGGCAACGGGCATTTGCACTTGACTGGGATCCGCACAGGTGAAAGCCACCCGCAACGGCTGGAATCGGATAGAGGACATGGGGAAAACCTGGAACGGAGTCTGCCGTATTCTCCTGCTCTGAGGTTGCCAGGCAAGCAAGCCAAGCTCTATATTACGCTGCTCATTACCTGCTCAGTTCTCTCGACTGGGCTGTGGCCAAGTCAGCTCTCGGCCAACAGACTCCCAACAGGCCATAGCTCCGTAATCAAACTTAACACCAAAGGCAAATGGAACCATTGGGAAACTATCCCGGATCCCATCTGCAAATGATCTCTTAATGGTCTATTCTTGATCCTGTTGTCGGGTTTGTGGCTGGAGTGGAGCCCACCTCTCCTCTTTCTAGGCTGATCTACGGAGAACCATGTTTAGCAAAGCTTTTTCTTTTCAGAAGGTGTTTGCGCCAGCGCGTCGTCGGTTGCTTGTCCTGCTGTTGGCTGCGTTGATGGCTGGGTTTGGCTGGGGTCTGGCTCCAGTGTTTGCAGCTAGGGATATTCCTGCAGTGGCTCTGTCGCCAACTGAGTCTATTACCTTTACCGAAGCCCAGTTGGCCAAAGGGAAGAAGCTATTCAACACCGCATGCGCCCAGTGCCATGTGGGCGGCCAGACCTATCCCAACCCGGATGTGAGCTTGAAGCTTTCGGATCTGGAGGGAGCAACTCCCCCACGGGATAATGTGCTGGCGATTGTGGATTACATCAAGAATCCAGTCACCTATGACGGGGTGGAGTCTCTGTTGGAGTATCACCCCAACACCCAGCTCACCAGTGAGTATCCACGTCTGCGCAACCTCACCGACGAGGATCTGAAGCTGATTGCGGGCTACATTCTGGTGCAGGCCAAGACCGTTCCCGGCTGGGGTGGTACCAAGAACGAAAGCCACAGCGACCTATCAGCCTATCTCTAATGCCGCATCTGGATCAGAAGTTGCCTATGAGATGGCGGATCCCGTCTCGCCTCTGGGCCTGGGTCGGGATCTTAGCTTTGTTGTGGCTGGGGCTGGCCAGTCCGGTGGCTGCCCGCATTGATCCTTACGTGAACCAGTATTTGCGGGTGAGTGGCCCTGTGGAATTGCCTCTAGATGCCGCAGGGCATACCCTCACCTTTACCCCAGAGCAGCTCACGGACGGCAAAAATCGTTTTCAGTCCGCCTGTTTGAATTGTCATGTGGGCGGTGCCACTTTGCCGGCTCCCAACATTTCCCTCTCTTTGAAGGACTTGCGCGGTGCCACTCCACCCCGAGATACCCTTCAAGCCTTGATGGAGTACCAGCGGGATCCCCGCAGCTACGATGGCTCGGATTCCAGCTATGGATGCCGACCTGTACCCCCTTCCTGGATGGACGACGAAGCCGTAAACTACCCGGCTCCGACCGCTAAGCGGTACGGAGCGGGCTTTCAGTAGCCCTGAGCCTGTTCTGCTCTACCAGAGAACAAAACAGGCCCGGACCTCTAGGCTGGTTTACGACAGCCCCCAAGAGCGCAATCACATTCGCACCATTCAAATCCGCATCCCCTTCCCATCCACAGTGCCCACACTTAAACGACTTGCCACTGCGATAGGATTGCGCAGGGTCGGGATGGATGTGCAAACACCGGTGGCAGGTCTGCGACGTGTAGGCAGGCGGCACAAGAACCAGAGAAACCCCTGCAACCCTCGCCTTGTATTCCAGAAACTGACGTAGTTGGTAGAACGCCCAACTGTTGGCCCTGCGCCTTTCGGTTTTGCTGCGTGGCTGTTGATTGACCCTTTCCCGGATCCCTGTCAGGTCTTCCAGAGCAATAGCGCTGTTGGTAGCTTTTGCCCTAGAGACAATAGCTTTGGAGATGCGATGATTGACCCACGCACTTGAAAGCGTCTCTCCTTGCCAGACAGCCGTTGCAACAGTTCTCTGCATCTGCGCCGCGAACTGCGTGTGCCCTTACTGGCTTTGCGTTGGAGTACCGCCCTCAGTCGGGAGTAGTGGTCTCGGACTCTGTTCAACTGCTGTCCATTCCAGTTATCCCCTTCTGACGTATGAGCAATATCTGTCCTTCCAAAGTCCACCCCGATCACCCTGTCGGTATCTTGTTGCTTGGGTGTTTTTTCTCTACGCAAATCTGGATGTAGTAGGAGCCGTCTTTGCGCTGGACTAGGGTGGCCGATTTGGGGTTAGAACCAGCCAGCATCCCACGCTGGTAGTTGCCAATGGCTAGTTCAAAGCGTTCTCTCCCTTCAACCGTGGTCAGCGACACCGTCCAGTCTTTCTCGCGGAATGAAAAGATACGCGCGTCGTAGGTAACGAACCTACGCTTGAACTCTTTAACCGGACGGTTGCGCTGTCTCGCCACTTTGCGGGAACCCGCTACCCGTCTGCACACCTGTTGAGCCAAGTTACTGGACAAGCCGAACCGGGCTCGAATCTCGTAGTAGCAAAGGGATTGCAACTTGACCGCGTTGACGATCTTCTCCGGCGTGTTCTGGTTGACCCAGTTCAAGGCTTGGCCAAAAGCCTCCATCGTCGCGTCCAATTTGGCGGCTTGCGACGGGGACACCTTGAGCTTACAGGAGATGGTCAGGACTTGGCTCATAAGTTCATTGTACTTCATCAAAGCGCATTCCTCCCGGCACCGACCCTACGGGTACAGTGCGGGGCTCCTGCGATTTCTAGCTGAACTCCCCTCTCCCTCTGGGAGAAGGGTTTAGGGGTGAGGGTTGACGGCTTTCAAGATTGAAAAAGGCGGGAATAGAGCTGTTGGTGGACTTGACAATCGCGTTCTTGTAGGAGGGTGAAGCTGCCCAAAGCCGGCCAGCTGGGGGAGAGGTTTGGCCTTTCGGCCCGCTTCACAACCGGCAGGATCTCTTGGTGTACCACTGCCTCGATGGGCTCGTACAACTGAGCCAATAGGCTTTGCCCCTCGGTATGCCCCAAAGGTACCAGACGCACCGCTGCCGAGACCAGCCCAGTGAGGGAGGAGAACAAGAAGGCACGCAGGGTATCTTCCAACCCAATGCCCGCCTGAGCGCAGATCCAGCCAAACACCACGGAATGATGCAGTGGATCCCCCTCTGCCTTGGGGACAGAGATTCCCCAGGTGCGTTCTGCCAGTTGAGCTAGGCGTTTCCCCAAATCTAGGCTGGCTTGGCGCGGCTCTGCCGCCCAACGGGTTGCTTGCAGCTGTTGCTGCAGCTTCTCCACTCCCGACTCGGATCCCAATCGGGATAGACGATGGGCCAAGGCACAGGCTCTGCCCTCGGTGGGGGCTAAGCCCATGTGCAAAACCCCCAACAGGTACTGCTGCACCCCAGCCCGATCGCGAAGTTGACCCGCTTGAACGGCAGCTTCCAAGCCCCAGGAGTGGGAATAAGCCCCAATCGGCAGGGCAGAATCGGTGAGCTGTAGCAACAGATAGAAAGTGCCGCTGGATCCTGGAGAAGTAAGTTGGGAGGAGAGCTCACCACGCATCTTCACCAAGCCTTAGCGGGGGCGGATCAGGCCATAGCCGCCATGGTTGCGGACGTAGATAACGTTGATCTCGCCATTTTCGATATTGCGGAAAACGTAGAAGTCGTGATCCACCAGCTCCAACTGGTGCAACGCTTCCTGAACCGTCATGGGTGGCATGGCGAAGTATTTGGTGCGCACCACCTCTGCGGGTAACTCCGCTTGCCGTTCCGTATTTAGCGGATCGGTGACGGGCTGCTGGGCCACTGCCACGGAGGTTTTGGGGGTGTGGCGGACGCGGTGAATGCCGTTCCGTTCTTTGTATTTGCGCAACTTGCGGGCCAGCTTGTCGGCCACACGGTCGATGCTGGCATAGAGGTTTTCGCTGCTTTCTTCCGCCCGGATCACGGTGCCATTGGCGTAGACGGTCACTTCGGCAGATTGGCTGGCACTGATACGGGGGTTGCGGGCTACCGATAGATTGACATCAACCTCACTGGTGATCTGGGCAAAATGACTGACAGCACGCTCAATTTTTTCTTGAACGTAGCTGCGGATGGCGTCGGTAATCTCGACGTTTTTCCCTTGGATCACAAGCTTAGTCATGAGGACTCTCCCAGTCATGTCGGTTTATACCTGAGATAGCGCCTCATCCCCACCCGGGATCCCTCTAACTCTGGAAAGCGATCCCAGCTCACAGGCGACGTCAGCCCTTTAATTGGCAAAAATGGAGCCCTGTCATCAAGGGTGAGCAGATCGGCTTTGGGAGTGGCACTAACCTCTTGGGTTAAGTCTAGGTTAACATCTCGCTCAAGGATCTCTGCCAGAGGTTAAGAATAAATTTAGGCTCTCTTAATGTTTCAGAGATGTTGAATTCCAGATTTTCCCGAATCGCAGGAGCTCTGTAGAGAAGCGGGATCCCCGCCCTGCAAGACATGCACTTCTATTGGCTGTGTTGAGTGTCTTTGGGAAAGGTTTTTTAGAGTTTAAGTTGCAAGTTCCTCAGTCAAAAGCCAAATCTATCATCAAACCCATAGACAGATCTAGCCTGCTAAAAATCTTCCTGAGCTGGATTTTGAGTTGGTTAAACAATGTCTCTAACTCTGACCTGTTTTTGAGAGACTGAAGGTGGGCCGTATTGCCCATAAGCTCGGCAATCCAGATGCTTCAGCTTTCCTCCAGGGTATGTTGGTATTATCCTACAGCCTAGCAGCATCTTGATTGGATAGCCATTGACAGCAAAAATGAAGGGATATTGATATAAATTAAGCTTTTTATCGATTTTTTATCAATATGAGGCTTTCGACTTGAGAGATGGTGTTGTTGTCGGTATTAGCTTTGACAAGCCTGTTGTTCACTGTTCCATGCTGTAAGGTTTCTATCGGAGAGCTACATAAGTACATAAGAACTTGGAACTCGGTTCTGCCGCTGCAGTCACCTTGAGGAGCGGTGGGGAGAAGGCCAACTCTTTCCGGGGTGGCTGAAATGCTACCCTCGAAACCAGCTTGGTGTGCAAAAGGTGGGGCAGACTGGGTGGGCGGAGGGATCCCGTTGAAGGCGGCAGAGCTTTTAGACAGAGCAGAAGAGGCTCTACAGGAGCAGTTTCAGGCGGTGGAGAAGACCCTCAGAGAGAACCTGGCGCGGGTGCTGCGGGCCTTTCGCGACCAGCGGGTGGGATCCCATCACTTTGCCGGGGTGTCGGGGTATGGCCACGACGACCAGGGGCGGCAGGTTTTGGATCGGGTGTTTGCCCAGATTATGGGCTGTGAGGCAGCAGTGGTGCGGCTGCAGATGGTGTCTGGTACCCATGCCATTGCCTGTGCTTTGTTTGGGGTGCTGCGTCCGGGGGATGAGCTGCTGGCGATTACCGGCCCCCCTTACGACACCCTTGAAGAGGTCATCGGTCTGCGGGGTTCCGGGCGGGGATCCCTGCGGGAGTTTGGCATCGGTTACCGCCAGTTGGATTTGCGGGAGGGAACTGTTGATTGGCAGGCCCTGAAAACCGCCCTCAGACCGCAAACCCGCTTGGTTCACATTCAGCGCTCCTGTGGCTACGATTGGCGGCCCAGCTTTTCCATTGCCCAGATTGCCGAGATGATCCAAATGGTCAAAGCGCAAAACCCCGAAGTTGTGGTTTTTGTGGACAATTGCTACGGCGAATTTGTGGAAACCCAGGAGCCAACCCATGTGGGCGCAGATCTGATTGCCGGATCCCTGATCAAAAATCCGGGGGGCACCCTCGTTCCCGCAGGGGGCTATGTGGCCGGGCGGGCAGAGCTGGTGGAGCAAGCCGCTTGTCGGCTAACGGCTCCGGGCATTGGTTCGGAGGGGGGGGCAACTCTAGATCTCAACCGCCTTCTGTTTCAAGGCTTGTTCTTGGCCCCGCAGATGGTGGCCGAAGCGGTGAAGATCGCCCATCTGGCGGCGCAGGTGTTTTCTGATCTGGGCTACCCGGTCTCGCCTCTGCCTCAAGCTCCTCGCACCGATATCATCCAGGCCATTCAATTGGGATCCCCGCAAAAGCTGCAGGCTTTCTGCCACGCCATTCAAAACAGTTCTCCTGTGGATTCCTACCTAACCCCAGTTCCGGAGGTGATGCCCGGTTATGCAGACCCGGTGGTGATGGCAGCAGGCACCTTTATTGCCGGGAGCAGCGCCGAGCTGTCTGCCGATGGGCCGATGCGGGATCCCTACACCGTCTACTTGCAGGGGGGAACCCATCTCTACCATGGGCGGCTGGCCCTAGAAGCCGTCTTGCAAGCTTGGGAGGCCCTGTAGGCCAACAGTTTGCTCTCGGCTGAAACAGCAAGGAAGGGGCAAGCCAACAACCTCAAAACTCAGCATGAAGTTGGCAGAAGTTGTCGTCTCTGGCCAACTTTTCGCTCAATCAATCAGGGGGTAGGATCAGTCCACAGTTGCCATTCTTTAGAAAGGGATCCCTTTTGATGTTGAGCTGGTATCGTTCTTGCGCATCTCCTCGCCGTTGGGGATCCCGTTTGGCTCTGGCTCTGGTGGCATTGGGGTTGGCCGGCGGCTGTCGGCTGCTGGATCGGGTGGGAGAGAGCGGCTTGCCGGTGGGATCTGCGCTGACCCGTTCTGCTCTGTGGAGAGGCAGCCAAACCGTGACGGGAGCGCTGGAGGTGGGAGATCAAGTCAGCCGCCAGTACGGCAGCTTTTGGGATGGGATCCCCGTCACCGCTGAGCCGGGACAGATTTTGATTGCGGCCCTAGAGAGCGAAGATTTTGATGCTTACCTGGAGCTGGTGGACGGTCAAGGGCGGGTGATTGGCTTTGACGATGACTCTGGCCTGGATGTGAATGCCCTGTTGGCAGTGCGTCTGCCGGAGGGAGGCACCTACACCCTGCGGGCCACCAGCTTTGAGCCCGAATCCACCGGCAACTACCGGCTCACCTATGTCCTCACCCAGGTAGATTGGCAGGAAAGCCTATCGGGCCGTCTGCAGGAGGGATCCCTTCAGCATCCCGAGGATGGCAGTTGGATGGACGAATATCCCATTGCCGCCCGCGCCGGCCAGATCCTGATCGCTTCCATGACCAGCTCCGATTTCGATGCCTTTTTGCAGCTGCTGGATCCGAGTGGAGAAGTCAGGGCTTGGGATGATGACCAAGGGGGTGGAACCGATGCTCTGATGATTGCCTTTCTGCCCCGCACCGGCACTTATACCCTGCGGGCCAACACCCATAAGCCACGAGAAGAAGGAGCCTATAGGTTACAGTACGCCTTGCGCTAGCCCCTGCTCGCCCAGATTCCCTGTCTTACAGCTTGGATAAGGGGGCTTGCGAACCTTCTGATGCTGATGTCGAGATTTTGACAGGAATCATCGTTTTTTAACGCCTAATGAATGTTGATATATGTCAGGAGTTGCCAGTTTACCTTCCTAAGATCCTCACAAAGCCGGAAGGGGCACTGCTTGCTGAGCTTTGTGGGAAAGCGTAACATCTTATCCTAAGTTGTGACGGAGCTGAAATATTGTCCTCGGGGATGAGGTCTTTTTTCTAGAATCGAATCGATGGCCTAGACCATTCTTTTGCAGTTCAGCCCCTATCTCCACAAAATGGATGCCATGACTCCTGAAATGGTACGCCAGTTTTGGTCTTTGGTCAGCGAGATTGGCAGGCCAGATTGGCTCACAAAGCGTGACGATGACTTGGTGAATCTGCTTCTGAGCGCCTGTCAGAAAAAACACGCCCTCAGCAGTGTCGATGCCTCAATTCTCAATCGCTACATCAGCATTCGCCTGCCCTTGATTCGCGATATCCTTGTGGATTAAACCTAGAGAGGACAAGGTTTTCCCCATCATGCTGGCCGCACAAATCACCTTGCTGGTCTACGGGGCACTGCTTTTGGTGGGCGGAGCAATCGGCTATAGCAAAGGCAAAAGCTCCAAGTCTCTCATCGGGGGGCTGGTTGGGGCCGCCCTCAGCGGAGTCAGCTATGGGCTGCTGGGGGTGGATCCCCGCTGGGGGCTGGGCTTGGGCCTGGGGACGACAGTGCTGGGATCTATCGTATTCGCCCTGCGCTACCGCAAAACCCGAACGTTAATGCCTGCCGGCTTGATGTTCATCCTCAGCTTGGGAGCAGCTGTCCTTCTGGGACTTAGCTTTGGAGCGGCCTAGGCGACTTCTGGTTGCGCCGGTGGGGTGAAGTTTGTTGAACATTCGATGTAGTCAATTTCGATGTAGTCAATTTTCAGCTCTCGGCCCGAGCGAATCTCTTCCATCGGGGATCCGCAGTTGGGGCAAGCATAGCGCCGGCCTATCTCTGGCTTGTATTCTTGGCCGCAGGGATGGCAATAGGCAATGAGCGGCGTTTCCCGGATGACCAACTGGGATCCCTGTAGGAAAGTACCCTGGGTTTGTGCAGCATAGGCAAAGGTTAGGCTGGCCGGCTCTACACAGGTGAACTGTCCTACCACCAGGTGCACCCGAGCGATCTGAGGCTGTCCTGGCTGACTTTGCCACCAGTCACGTAGTGTTTGGATCAAGGCGCGGGTCATGTCGGTCTCGTGCATCTCTTACCTCCAGTCGCCGACCATTTCTGGCGTCGCCTCCGGGTGGATGTAGGCGGGCTTTTCTCGGCGCGGCAGTTGCCCAGATACCACCAAATGGGCCAGCGTATCGCAAATAACTCGGGTGGCCATTAGAGCTGTGATATCGCTAATGTCGTAGGGGGGAGAGACTTCCACCACCTCCAGGCCACAGATCGGTGCTTCCCGCACAATGCGCTTGAGCAAGTAGAGCGCTTCCCGCGGCAGCAGCCCACCCGGCTCTGGCCAGCCTGTACCGGGTACAAAGCCGGCATCGATGCAGTCGATATCGAAGCTGATGTACACACAATCGGTGCCGTCTAGGGCTTTTTCGAGGGCGAAATCGGCGGCTGCATCCAAGCCCATTTCGGTGATGTCGGTAACGGTGAGGATGTGGGTGGCCCGCTCCCGGCACACTTTCACCCCTTGCCGTGGCACTTGCCAGCCGCCAATGCCCAGTTGCACCAGGTTATGGGCCGGTGCGTTGCGGATGTTGGTGGCATGAAACCAAGGCTAAGCCTCGACTCATTGTTGCCAGCCGGATAGGGAAAGCCTCGCTTCTTTGGCCAAAGCCGCTTGGGCTTCGGTGGAAAAGCCGTTATTTGCGTTCGATTCGGTGGTCATGGCTGGGATCCCCCGTTAGGTGGTGTATTCGGCGTTGATGCGCACGTAATCGTAGCTGAGATCGCAGCCCCAGGCCACGCCCTGGCCGGATCCCTGATGGAGATCCACGGTAAAGGTCACCGGATCCCCTTTCAAGTACTCAGAGGCTGCCTTGCGATCGAAAGCCAGGGGCATTCCCGCCTGCATGAGCAGAAAATCCCCCAGACGGATATCCAACCGGCGGCTGTCGAAGGGGATCCCGGCTCGGCCGGCGGCGGCTGCCACCCGTCCCCAGTTGGGATCGTTGCCAAAAGCTGCCGCCTTCACCAAGGGAGAGCTGGCGATCACACGGGCCATATGCCGGGCTGCCCCATCATCCACAGCCCCACACACCCGAATTTCCAGCAGCTTGGTAGCTCCTTCCCCATCGCGGGCAATGGCCTTAGCCAGATGAATGCAAACTTGGTTGACCATCTCCGCCAAAGTCTGGGCAGCTTCTGTGCCGGCTTGCAGGGTTGGGATCCCACTTTGGCCGTTGGCCAGAGCCAAGAGCATGTCGTTGGTGCTGGTATCCCCATCCACCGTGATTTGGTTAAAGCTGAGGTCAGCAGCTTGCTTGAGGATCTGCTGCCACAGGCGGGGATCCACAGCCGCGTCGCAGGTTAAAAAAGCCAGCATCGTGGCCAAGTTGGGGTGGATCATGCCGGATCCCTTGGCAATGCCCCCGACCCTGACGGTGTACCCGTCGATCTCAGCTTGCAGGGCAACGCTTTTGGTCACCAAGTCGGTGGTGATGATGGCGCGGGCGGCGCTCTCCCCCCCCTCTGGAGAGAGGCTGTCGATAAGGCCAGGCAGGGCTGCTTGGATTTTCGGCATTTCCAGTTGTCGCCCGATGACCCCTGTGGAGGCCGTGAGCACCTGATGGGCCGGGATCCCCAACCGTTCTCCCACCCAGAGGGCCAGTTGGGCGTTGTTGCGCTCTCCTTCTTCTCCGGTACAGGCGTTGGCTTGCCCAGCATTGCAGAGGATGGCCCGCACCGGCTGCTGTTGGGCGAGGATCCCTTGGTTGTAGGTAACACAGGCTGCTTTGACCTGATTGGTGGTAAAAACGCCTGCCCCAACCGCATCGCACTCGGAAACGATCAAAGCCAGATCCGCAGCTCCTGAGGGCTTGAGGCCAGCGGCCACTCCAGCGGCTCGAAATCCTCGCGGGGCTGTAACAGCACCTGCAACCGGTTTAAATGGGGATCCCATGTGTTCCTTGGCCAGAGGGTGGTCGGCAACATCATACCGACTTGCTGCTCCGATTTGGGTCATCGCAAGCTTTCCGTGAGAAACTCTCTGGAAACCGGTTCTGAGGGAAAGAGTTGTAGTTACGCCTACCAAGCAGAGGCGGCAGAGAGGGTTATTTTGAAAGTGTGATGCTTCCTCTGCTCCGGGAATTGCCAGCCATGCCTGCCCCTGTCATCACCCTCAACCATGTCAGCAAGGTCTATTCCAATGGCACGGTGGCTTTGCAGGACATGAATATGACCATCCAAGAAGGGCAGTTCGTTAGCTTGGTGGGGCCATCCGGCTGTGGGAAAAGCACAGTGCTACGGTTGGTGGCAGGTCTGGGGCATCTGACCACAGGCTCTATCGAATGGGGGCAAAATCTTGAGAAGGATGCTCCCCAAGGGGAACCCAAGTTGGCCTTTGTGTTTCAGGAACCGGCCCTTATGCCTTGGGCGACGGTGATGGACAATGTGGGGCTACCCTTAAAGTTGGCAGGTGAGCCCAAGCCAAAAGCCGATCGAGATGTCTTGGAAGCTCTGCAACGGGTGGGCCTGCGGGGGTTTGAGCGCAGTTTTCCCCGCGAGCTATCGGGCGGCATGCGCATGCGGGTTTCCATTGCTCGCGCCCTGGTAACCAAGCCGCAGGTGTTGCTGATGGATGAACCCTTCGGAGCTCTGGATGAAATCACCCGCAGCAAGTTGAACAGCGACCTGTTGGAGCTGTGGCAAGAAAAGCGCTGGACGGTGATCTTTGTTACCCACAACATTTACGAGGCCGTCTACCTGTCCAACCGCGTGGTGGTGATGGCGGCTCGCCCAGGGCGGGTGATAGCCGATATTCCCATCGATGCGCCCTATCCCCGCTCGGAAGACTTTCGCACCTCTTCCCTTTACAACAACTACTGCCGTGAAGTGTCGGCCCGTCTGCACGAGGCCATGCACGGCTCAGCTCAGGATCCCTATTTGCGCCCCCTCTCTGCTGGACGTTTGCGCTGATGGGATCCCTGGCTTAGCGGTGTTCTCTCTGTTGCGTAAGTCCCTTGATGCCCCAACCTCACGATATGTTCGACCTGTTTGTCCAGCTTCTCGAGCCATGGCGCCGTTGGCTGGGATCCCTTGTTGGCTTGGGGGAGAGCTGGCCTCTCCATTGGCCAGATTGGTCTCTGCCCAAGCTGACCGGCGCAGTTGGAGAAAAACTCGGATCCCAACCCATGGATGAGGCAAACATGCCGAGTGCCGGCTCAGGGGTGCCCGCGAAGGGGTTGAATCTGGGCCGTTGGTTCAACCTGGAAGTGATTGCCCCCCTTATCGTCGGGATCCTCTTCTTGGTGGGCTGGGAAGTGGCGGTGCGGGTAACAGGAGTGCCCCACTACCTCTTGCCGGGGCCGATTTTGGTGGTGCAAACCCTCATCCGCGACTGGGGAACGCTTTTTCCTTCCCTGTTGATCACTGTGCAAATTACGGTGGTGGCCTTTTTGGCTGCCACAGTGTCGGGGCTTTTGGTCGCGATTGTGTTCACCCAGAGCAAGTGGATTGAGCGCAGCTTTTTCCCCTATGCGGTGATTTTACAGACGATGCCCATTGTCTCCATCGCCCCGCTGATCATCATTTGGCTGCGCAACAACACCTTTGCCGCGATGGTGGTGTGCGCCTGGATTGTGGCTTTTTTCCCGATTCTTTCCAACACCACTCTGGGGCTGAACAGCGTCGATCACAACCTGCTCAACCTGTTCCAACTGTACAAGGCCAACCGCTGGCAAACGTTGATCTACTTGCGGCTACCCAGTGCCATGCCCTATTTCATGGGGGGCCTGCGCATCAGCGGTGGCCTTTCTTTGATTGGGGCGGTGGTGGCGGAGTTTGTTGCTGGTACCGGTGGGCAACGGGCCGGGATCGCCTACCAGATCTTGATCTCCAGCTTCAACCTGCAGGTGCCCCGCATGTTTGCGGCCTTGATTTTGGTCACCGGCTTGGGGATCCTGATCTTTATTTCCTTGAGTGCTCTATCCGACATGGTGTTGGGCAAGTGGCATGAGAGTGCTGTGCGCCGAGAGAATTGAAAAATTGAACTTTGGTGAAAATTAGGGCCCCCTCTCTAACATCTAGGGTCAATGACGCCTGGGACGCTGCACCCACCCTTTAAACCTGGCATATTCACCGTTTTAGGTGTGGGTACAGTGTCTTAGAATAATCACGACATCTAAAAGCAGGTGGAAGACGTCTTCTGGAAAAGCCAGAGGAATATCGCTGCGCTTGCTGTCAGCGGCTATCTCAGTCCTACTTGTGGGTTGCTATCGGAGGGGGATGAACTCAGTGCGGCCAATGATTTGCTGGCCTTGATCCGAGAGCGCGTAGTTGATGAAATCGGCCACCACAGGGCTAGTCCTCTGAGGTGCCACCAAAAACACATTCCGCGCCAAGGGGTAGCTGCCCCTCTGGATGGCCTCACGGGTGGGCATCTGGCCGTCGATGGGCACAATCCGCACCGTTTGCTGGTTTTGCACCTGATCGACAGTGCTGTAGGTGATGCCATCTTCTCCCAAAGCCCGCAGCAGCGGGGTGGTGACATCTTCTGTGGCGGTGGTGAAGTAGGGAGGGTTATCGGGAGCAAAGGGCAGCCCCAACAACACGAGCTCTTGGAAAACGCTGTAGGTGCCGCTCTGGGGGGCGCGATTGAGGACCCGAATCCGCCGATCCGGGCCGCCCACCTGGCTCCAATTGGTGATCCGACCCTGGAAGATATCGGCCAATTGCTGCAGCGTCAGTCCTCCTTTGTAGGGGTTGTTCACCCCCACCGCCACCGCCAGGGCATCTTTGGCCACCGGGATCGCCTGTAGACCCGCCTGCACTTCGCTGGCATTGAGGGGGCGGGAGCTAGCGGCCATCTGGATGCGACCTTCCATCAGGGCCTTCAGGCCGGCATTGGATCCATTGGGCTTGCCATCCGGGATCCCATAGGTGAGGGGAATGCCGGGGTTGCGCTGGGTGTAGCCTCCCTTCAGGGCCAAGACGAGCCGGATCATCGTGACGCTGCCATCCACCTGGAGCACTGCTGGGTTGGGCAGAGAAGTATCCAGATTAACGGCGTTGGCAGGCGGGTTGGGTACCTGGGCCTGAGGGGGGTTGGGCGCTGTTGGGGCTTGGGGCCGGGCAGCTGGAATCTGGCTGGGGATAGGAGGCGTGTTCTCTCTATTCAGGAATGAGTCCAACAGGCCGGAACGATAGGCATACCAGCCGCCGCCTCCCAGTATCGCGAACAAAAGAATGTAAACGATTGGAGGTGGGCCGGAAGGTCGTGCAGTCATGGGATCCCCCCTAAAGAAAATTCACGATCCAGACTTTTGAGACTTCCCCCCTCTGTTGTATCAGCTATCCGCGCAGATTGGGTGAGCGACAGGTCAAGGCATATCTATCCGCCCATGGCCGCCTCTCGTCCCACCTCGCGCAGCTCGATCACATCCGCACGGGGATCCGCCTGCACAACTTCCAACTCGATCCAAGCCCCCAGAGGAATCTGGCGTTCTAGGCGCACCGGCACCCGAAAGGCAATCTCATCCAGCATGGCCAACACCAAGTTTTCCTGCTCGCGCAGGTAGCCCAAGACCAGAGCCCGCCAAATTTGCCCCGGTCGCAGGCGCAGGTATTCGATGCTCCAATAGCGCTTGGATTTCCGCTCCACCTGGTTGGCCTCAGCGGTGCCCGGCTCAATCCCCAGCAGCAGCTGCTGCACATCCGCCTCCGTCAACGGCAAGGGATCCCCACGCAAAAAGGCCTTGATCTGGTAGTGGGCCACCAAGTCCAGGTAGCGCCGAATCGGGGAGGTAACCTGACAGTAGGCATCGAGACCCAGCCCTGTATGTCGCCCCGGCTGGGTGGCTACTTCCGCCCGCGATAGACAGCGCATGATGGCAAAAGACCGAACTGGCCCCTGGGGATACCTATCCAGCACTTCGGGAGGAGGTAAGTCGGGAGCCGGCTGCAGACGATAGGGCACCGGGATCCCATTTTGGCTGGCGAAGCGGGCCGCCACCTCGCCGGTGAGCACCATCATTTCCGCCACCATCTGCCGCGCAGGAGTATCCTCGATTACCCGGAGGTGGGGGATCTCGTCGATGACCTTGATATCTTGCTCCGGCAGGCCGATCTGAATGGCCCCCTGAGCCATGCGCCACCCATAACGCCACTGGGCTGCCCGGGCAATAGCTGTCAGTTGAGCCTCTGCCCCCAACTCCAACATTTCATCGGCATCTTCGTAGGTGAGGCGGTAGGTCACTTTGATCTGGCTGAGGCAAATCTCGGAATCCCGGATCTGGCCGTCGGATCCCAGGAGGATGCCAAAGCTAAGGGCAGGCCGCACCTCTCCCTGCACCAAGCTCATCGGGCCAGTGGACAACTCCGGTGGGAACATCGGGATCACCCGCTCCGGCAAATAGACACTGGTGCCACGCTTGCGGGCTTCCAAATCGAGGGGATCCCCCCACTGCACCCAACAACTGGGATCAGCGATGTGGATCCAGAGCTTCACCGCGTCATCCGACCAAAACTCGACACTGAGGGCATCGTCAATGTCGCGGGTGCTGGCATCATCGATGGTGTAGGTGTGGAGGTGGGTGAGATCCTGCCGCAGATGGGGATCCCAGAAAGAGGGAGGCTGGCTGAGCAGGGCTTGGGTGTATCGCTCCACCGCCTTCGGGAACTGGGTTGGGATCCCGGTGAGGCGCAGGGCCAGGTTCTCGTGGCGGCTCCACAGGCCCAGAGCCACCAAAGCTTCAAAAGCCCCCTGCGGAGTGTCAGGAAACCCCATCAGCTCCAGCAGTTGCGAGGCCCGTTCCCGATCCGACGGGTTGAGATTGGAAGAGAGATCCTCGTGGCTGCGAATGGCTGCCGCCGCTCCCTGTAAGGCCAGGCGTTCCAGCACCTCCAGGCGGGCCCGCTCGGCAGGAGTCCAGGGATACCCTTGGCCGGGATGAGCCAGAGCCTCCCGCAGGTGGGCCTCAAACTCTGCTTGTTCCTGCTGCCGTTGTTGGGCGACGGCCATTTGATGGAGGATCTCCTTCACCTGAGCCGGAGTGCGGGGTTCGTAGCTTTCCCCCTTTTGCTTGAAGTAGGTGCGATCCTCGCTCAAGAGGCGATAGGCGGCATAGGTGGAGACCGGGGAATCATCAGAAAACAACAGCCGAGCCATCTCCGCCAAGCTCAGGGGCTGACGCTCCTCCTGCACCAGTTCCCAGGCCAACGCCAAACTTTCGGGATCCAACTTTGCCTGCACCGCCTGCCAAAAGCCGGGAATGTCGGAAGCCGTGAAGCTGGATCCCCCGTTCAAAGCAAAGGTAATCTGGCGAGGGTGAACACTATGAACCTGCCCGGAAGGCACCCCCAGCAGTAGGTTCTTCTTACCCTCAGTGCCCTGAACCACTGCCAACACACGGTCGTTATTGTAACGAAACTCCACCAGTGTGCCCTTTTCCACCCGTTCTCCTTATGTCGGCTGTCGTCAAAGCGCAGGCTTTCTTCCATTCTCCATCAGCTCTGCCCGCCTGCCTACGTGGAAACCCCGGCCAGAAGACATACGGACACTATGAACAGGTAGCAGATGTTAGATACATGGGTACTTAAGCATATAGATATATAGACATATAGACATATGAGATACGGGTTCTCAGGTAGATTGCGGCTATGTATTGGGTACTGCGAGTCTCAAGCAGAGGCCAGCTCTGCCAGGTTCCTGGGATGAGGTTACCAACTGAAGTCCCTAAATTGTGTAGAGATACTATTGCCAACGTTTCCCAAGTATGTACTTCCACTTCCATGTGTGATATCCTAGGCTCTAGGGGTAGGGCACAGTTATCACGGACTGCTGCCTGATCTAGCGAACAAGAATCGGGCACTTACGGATTGTTTTCCTGCGGTGAAGATCCTCAAAGCAGGAGGGGTTGTGTTTTTTCCCTAGAGCTTCTTAGCACTCAACTTTTTAGCACTCAAAAGGTAAGCTGTGGACAACCCGAAGCGACTGTTGCTCATCGATGACGATCCGAACTTGATCCTGCTGGCAAAGGACTACCTGGAGTTTCGCGGCTATGAGGTGGTGGCGGCGAGCAACGGTCTGGAGGGGTTGGAAGCGATGCGCCATTTCACACCAGACCTGATCATCTGCGATGTGATGATGCCGGAGATGGATGGCTATACCTTTGTGGAAACCATTCGCTCCAACAGTGCTACGGACTGGATACCCGTGATTTTTCTGTCGGCGCGTGGGCAGACGGCAGACCGGGTGCGCGGCCTGACCACAGGGGCAGATGTTTACATGGTCAAGCCCTTTGAGCCGGAAGAATTGGTGGCGCAGGTGGAATCTTCTCTCAAACATACCGAGCGCCTGTTACAAATGCAGGGCGCGGGCGTTCAACCCGTCATAAAACTGGATCGGGAAATTGAACTTACGCCAACGGAAACCAAGGTGATCCAGTACGTGGCCAGGGGCCTGTCCAACCGCGAGATTGCCGAAACTCTTGGGGTGAGCCAGCGCACCGTTGAAAGCCACGTCAGCAACATGCTGGGCAAAACCGGCCTGCACAACCGCACAGAACTGGCCCGCTGGGCGATAGAAAGTGGTCTGGGCAAAAAACCGTTGTAATTCCCGCCACCCCTTTCAACGGCTGGAGAACTCTATCTCCTCGGCGCGATTGGAGATAGGGTAGTGATCGCACTTGAAGGGCAAGGTAACTGGGGTGGGCAAGTCTTTTCAAAAATTGGCGGGGGAGGATCTGCTGGCCTTGCCCCAACGTACATTGGCCGCCGATTTTCACTGCGTTACCCAAAAACTGGGTCTAAAGCCCCGTCCTTCCAGGACAGTTTTTGCCCTGTTGTTGTCATTTTAAACAGGAATGAAACATTTCCGTTGCATTGCTTCCTAGCTCCTTTCTCCCTCTGGGACAGGATCTAAAGGTGATTGTGGAAGCGGCGTGGAACGTTTGGGCAGCAGCGGGGGTGTCTCAATCTAGTTTGAAATGACTATAGACCTGCAATGATATAGACCTGCAATGAAATAAACCCATGCTGGTCAGGGAAGCCAAACTCCTCAACGCCGCTCCAGCGCCATACCAAGCCTTGGATGAGGCCCTGCCCAGTTTGTCCGCAACCAATGCTTGCGTCACTGGATGGATGAGCGTGGTGTCAACAAAGCTGCCTTGTACTCCCGATGCAATGTTAACTTGGCAACTGGGATGGGTTTCCCCGCAAGGCTTCCAGGAAGGCAAATACTGCAGGCGGATGCAGCGCAGAGGCCAGAACGGCAGCCCCGATCACCCGCTCCAGTGGGATCGGCAGCCGGCGGATCTGGATCCCTTCGGGAATGGGAATGGCGGCCAAGCGGGGCAAGATGGCAGCCCCCAGACCCTGTGCCACCATGTTCACAATGGTGGAGTCTTCCTTCACCAAGTAGGCCACCTTGAGGGTTTGGTGAGCGGCTTCCCAGTGGTTCCGCACCGCGGTGGTGCATTCGGCGTAGTTGTAGAGAATGTAGGAAAAACGGGAAAGATCCTCCCAGGTCAGGGTTTCCGGCAGGGGCCCAAAACTCAGCGGAACCAACACAATGAACTCATCGCGGGCGATCTCCCACGTCTGTAGATCCTCACCAGCCCGCGGCAGAGGCAATAGACCAATATCCACCTGGCCCGATCGCAACAGATGTTCAACAGTGGCCGGATCTTCTTCTGTAAGGGTGAGGGTAATCTGGGGAAATTGTTGGCGGAAGCGGGCGATCACCGGCGGCAGCAAATGGGTTGCAGCACTGCGAAAAGCGGCAACTCGCACATTTCCCCCCCGCAACCCTTTTTCCAGGTTGGCCTCATAATCCATTTGTTCCCGCAGTTGCAGCATTTTGCGGACATGGCGCAGCAGTCGCTCCCCCACCGGGGTTAGGCGCGCCCCAAAGCGACCGCGCACCAACAGGGTCACCCCCAGTTCTTCCTCCAGGCTGGCAATGGCCCGGCTCACCGCCGACTGGGAAATGTGCAATTGCAGAGCGGCATCGCTGAAATTCCCCCGCTCCACCACAGCCACCAGGGTTTGCAGTTGTGAGATGTTCATGGATCCCATCTATTCGATCTGCGCATAGATGTGATGCTATCTCAGGTTTGAACCCTCCGCCGCACCTGACTAAACTACGACATAACTTCCCCTTCACACTGCGAAACAACGCGAAACAGTGTGAAAACATCTTTATCTTCCTGTCGTTGGTCAAGTGTCCCTATGTCGAGATCCATGTTTGCCCTGCTGCCATTCCATCAATTTCGAGATACTCCCGGCGTGCGTTTTTTCGACATCACGGTTGCGCGATCCAACGCCCGCGATTTGGTTTACCATGATGGGCCGGCCATCAGTCCCCCCAACAATCCTCAGGGCTATTGGCAGTTTTATATGCATCCACACCAGGAGGACAACCTGCTGGCTCTATGGGGCGGACGGACGTTTTACCTGGTGAATTTTAGCTGGCGGGATCCCTTCCATATTGTGCGCCTGGAAGCGAACCGAGGCATTTTGCGCATTCCTCCCGGCACTTTTCACCGTTCCGTCTCCGATCCAGAGGGATCCATCGTATTGAACCAGGCGGTGCGCGACGAAAAAGCCATCTTGGAAAAGGAATTTCGCATCTACGACAGCAGCCGTATTCCCCGATTGCTGCAGGTGACCTCGGCACCCGCCCCTTTGCCCCGCATTTGTGCCTGAGTACAGTTAACCCATGCCCCCCCGCGAGTCAATCAGGGCTCGCAATCGGGCAGCAGCCTGTGTGAGCTGTGCCGAGGGAATGGACACTGTGGGGTCGAAGGGATGCCCTGGTGGGTTGGCTGTGGCCAGAGGCTCAGCCCTCTTTGGGGATCCCTGCAGGTGAAAACTGAAGCTAGAGTAAAGATGGGTGCTGGGGGATCGACCAATGCTCTCTCTGGAGCGCAAGGGCATAGCGGATAGCTCGCTCAATTTGGCGGAGTACATCGACCATACTCTGCTGTTGCCGATGGTTACTCCAGAACAGATTGACCAGGGGTGTGAGATTGCCTTGCGCTATGGCTTCCCCACTTTTTGTGTTCCTCCTTGCTACGTGCCGCGGGTGGTGGAGCGGCTGCACGGATCCCCGGTCAAGGTGAGCACGGTGGTGGGGTTTCCCCTGGGCACAACCACTGCAGAGGCCAAGCTTTACGAGGCCCAACTGGCGGTGGAGCAGGGGTGCCGGGAGCTGGATGTCCGCATCAACTTGGCTTGGCTCAAGGCGGGAGAGCTGGATCGCCTCCATGCCGAGATTGCCCAACTGGTGGAAGAAACGGGGGTTTGCGTCAAGGCCATTTTGGAAACGGCTCTGCTGACCGAGGAGGAGAAAAAGCTGGCCGGGGAGATTTGTATCGATGCGGGGGCGGCTTTTCTGATGACTTCCACCGGCTGGATGGGGGGGGCGACGCTGGCAGATGTGCAACTGTTGTGGCAACTCAGCCGCGGCAAAGTGGGGGTGAAAGCGTCGGGCGGCATTCGCACAGTGGCTCAAGCAGAGGCCATGATCCAGGCGGGGGCCAGCCGTATTGGCACCTCTTGGGGGCTGGAGCTGATGCAAGAGCTGAAAGCCAGAGGAACCCCATGAGTGGGCGCACCTATCGGGTTACGGGCATCAATCTCAAAGGGATCCCCCTGGGAGAGGCGGATCGGATTGTTACCATCTTGACTCGCGAGCAAGGGTTGATCCGGGCGGTGGCCAAGGGATCCCGTAAGCAGCCTTCCAAGCTGGGCGGGCGGATGGAGCCTTTTGTCATCAACGACTTGCTGATGGTGCGGGGGCGCTGGTCTGCCCAAGCAGATACCTCCCAGCGTCTACAGCGCATTGTCCAAGCGGAAACCCTGCAGACTTTTCCCCGCCTCAGCCGCAGCTTAGCCCATCTCACAGCAGCGCAGTATTTGGCGGAGGTGGCCTTGCTGTTGGCCTTGCCCGATCAAGCCCAGGAAGAGCTGTTTGTGGTGTTGGTCGAACACTTGGAACGCATCGAGCGGGCTGCTTCGGAACAGGCCGTTCTGCCCTTGCTCACCCATGGGTTGTATCACCTCCTGGCGTTGGCAGGGTTTGCCCCTCAGGTGCAGGCTTGCTACTTCTGTCAAGGGGGGTTGGTCGACGGCGTTTTTTTCAGCCCCCAATGGGGTGGCTTGGTCTGTGATCCCTGCCGGGTGGCCCAGCGGCCCAGCCCGATTGCCTGGGTCTCAGCTTCTGCCTTGCGTGCCTTGGGATCCCTGCCCAACTCCACACTGCCTCTGCCGGAGGATTCGCTGCCTTTGGCTGCTTGGCTGGAGGCAGAACGTCTGTTACGGCGCGTTTTGGAGCATCATACGGATCGAGAAATCCGTTCCGCCGAGCTATTGGCCAGTTGCTACGCTGTTCCCACCGCAAACGGTCAAGGATCCCCAGCTTTTCCTGAGGGACATCCCGAAAAATGGGCATCGGCCTGAAAAAGTTGTGAAGGTATGTATCAAGTCCGGCCCGATAGCCGCAAAATAGAGCATCGAGGCGGGTTGGCAGCCGATTTTGGATGATAAATTAGGTTATGGAAAGTAACTTCTTACGAAGGCCTCTCAGGTTTGAGCAATGGTTTGGGGGGAGGAGTGCCTTGCACCAGGTACTGGACAGCATCATCAGGTGGGATTGAAGTTGGAGCTTTTAACAAGATTGAATCGACTGCTGAGAGGGCCTTCTGTTTGGTGCTTGTTTCCCGGAGCTGCATCCCTGGGGTGCGGCTTTGGTTAATTGCAGATGATTGCTTGTGAGTGTTCAATTTCCTCGGTGAGTCTGCCCAACTGAGGAGCAGCCCCTGAGGTTCCTGTATCCGCCCAACTCAAGTTAGCGCCCACCTCAGTTCTTTTTCAGATTTCTCTTTTACCGAGTACCGTTAGAAGTTCAGGAGTTGCAGCACCGTGGAAGCACAGCGTAAGGAACGGATTCTGGTGGTCGATGATGAGGCCAGCATTCGACGCATCTTGGAAACCCGTCTGTCCATGATTGGATACGACGTGGTCACAGCTTCGGACGGCGAGGAGGCGCTGGAGGTTTTCCACAAGCAGGATCCCGACCTGGTGGTGCTGGATGTGATGATGCCGAAGCTGGATGGCTATGGGGTCTGCCAGGAGCTGCGCAAAGAATCGGACATCCCCATCATCATGCTGACGGCGCTGGGAGATGTAGCCGACCGTATCACAGGGCTGGAGCTGGGGGCAGACGACTATGTGGTCAAGCCCTTTTCGCCCAAGGAGCTGGAAGCTCGCATTCGGTCGGTGTTGCGCCGGGTGGCGCGGTCGGCCCACGATGGGATCCCCAGTTCCGGGGTGATTCAAGTGGGGGATATTCGCATCGATACCAACAAGCGGCAGGTCTACAAACGGGACGAACGCATTCGCCTGACGGGGATGGAGTTTAGTCTGCTGGAGCTGCTGGTCAGTCGGTCGGGGGAGCCTTTTTCCCGCTCCGAGATTTTGCAAGAGGTGTGGGGCTATACCCCGGAGCGCCATGTGGATACGCGGGTGGTGGATGTCCACATCTCGCGGCTGCGGGCCAAGCTGGAGGATGACCCCAGCAACCCAGAGCTGATCCTGACGGCCCGAGGCACCGGCTATCTGTTTCAGCGCATCGTTCAGGGAGAGGAACAGGCACGGTCTTGAGAGGGGATCCCTCGCAACCTCTCTTCAAGAGCGGCCTGCACCCGCCTCAACACGCCAACCCAGTCTCCCGGTGTGTCTTGTCGAAACAGTCGCATTACCCCGGGGTACCAGGGGCTATCTTCTCGATGGAGCAGCCAGCGCCAATCGGCGGCAAAGGGGAGCAGCACCCATACCGGCTTGCCCATCGCCCCGGCCAAATGAGCAACGGCTGTATCAACGCTGATCACCAGATCCAACTGGGCAACGGCTGCGGCTGTATCGACAAAACTGCGGAAACGGGATCCCAGCTCCAACACTTGGTGCTGCTCCAATAGGGATCCCAGCGGCCTTAGATCTTCCCCCACCTGCAGGCTAACCCACTGGATGGAAGGCACATGCAAGTGCTGGAGCAACAGATTCAGAGGACAACTTTTCAGCCTTTGTACGCGGTTGAGCTCAGGATGGGCACGCCGACCGCTGGCCCACACCAGCCCCACTTTCATCCGCTCCTGGGAAAGCTCCGGCCAGTCTTCCCGCCAGGAGAGGCTCAAAGGGATCTGCGGCCCGCCGGCATGAACGGGATAGACAAGATAGGGGATGCAGGCAGGGATCGTCTCCAGGGTGGTACCCAACCGCTGTGGCAAGCTGAGCAAAGGCAGATGGCAATCGAAAGAGGGCAAGGGATCCGTTTCCGAGATCACCTGCACCTGGGGAAGGGGGAAGCACCCTCTGAACAGCTCCACAAGGGATCCCTGACAGCGGAGGCAGATTTGCGCTTGGGGATGGGCCTCGGCCAGCAGCGGCAGGTAGCGCACAAACTGAAGCGTGTCCCCCAACCCTTGTTCGGCGCAGATCAGCAGGGTCTGATGGCTCAGGGGGGATCCCGTCCACAGAGGGGAAAGAAAGCGCGGGTAGGTCGCCCCTTGTCGCTGCAGCCGCCATTCGTATTCTCGCCACCCCTCCTCGTAGCGGCCCAGGGTCAGCAAAGCCGTGCCCAGGTTGTAGTGGATCTCCGGCCAGTGGGGGGCCAACTGCAAGCTGCGCCGATAGGCTTCAATGGCCGCTTCCAACCGGTTTTGTTCCTGCAAGATGGTGCCCAAGTTGTTGTGAGGCTGGGCGTCCCTCGGCAACAGCGAGATGGCCCGTTGCAGACAATCGGCGGCCTCCTCCAAGCGATCTTGCAGGTGCAGGCAGTGGCCGAGGTTAACGAGAATTCGCCCCTCCTGGGGTGCAAGGGCGAGAGCTTGGCGAAACCAGCCTTCCGCTTCCTCAGCTTGGCCATCGAGCATCAGGGCATTCCCCAAAGCTGCCAAGGCATAGACCTGGGGAGGCTGGGCTGCTGCTGCCTGTTGCAACACCTCAATTGCCTGGGCCAATTTCCCCAGGGTGAGCCAACAACTGCCCAATCGGAAAAGCAATTGCCCATCACCGGGGGCAAAGGCCAGGCCCTGTTCGTAGGCTCGCGCCGCTTCCTCTGGGTTGCCAAGCTGCATCCAGGCATCGCCCAGATCCTGCCAGGCCGGCACCCAATCCCCCCGCAGGTGCAGAGCCAGTTGCAAGGGGGTCAAAGCTTGGCGGGGATCCCCCATCTGGAGATAAAGGGATCCCAGCAACGCCTGAGCAGCGAACAAACGCGGCTGGGTGCGGGTAAGCTGCCGGCAGAGGTGCAGAGCAGTCTTCAGATCCCCCGCCTGTCGGTAGCGTTGAACCAACGCCAGAGCCGCCTGCGAAGAGGATGGGATCTCGGATCCCCGCTCTGGATTCTGTGACTTAGCCGCTTGCCGGTTGTCTTTCCCTCGCCCAAAGCCCCGTGGCACGTCTTTGCCTCATTTACGCCACTTTTGAAGATCCTTTTCACTTCTTAGCGATAGCATTCCCCCAGTGTCCAAATGACAGCGGTGGGACAGGATCCCTACCCAGGCTAACAAAAGGTTCCCACTGCCCCGGTTTTCACGGGCCATCCTTGGGGCTCAGTTGCGGCGAAACAGGCTGTCCAAGTAGATGCGTGCCGCCCGCCGGTCGCTCTCCCCGCTTTGGAGCAGGAATAACGAGAGCGCTGCCGTCACCACCCGATCCTGATCCCAGTCGGGATGGCGAGAGAGGTAGTTTTGGAGGGTGTCATGCAGCTCCTCAGGAATTTCGCTCAAAATGCTGACGCTGTGAGAACTCATAGTCCAACTACTCACTCGGGCTTAAGAGGGGAGAAAACGGTATCCCGCAAAACCTGCGGCCACAGCCAAAACTTGGGCAGCTCGAACAGAGCGAACCCGCAACATCAAAACCCAACCTAGATAGGCCAAGAGCCTCAGCAGGCTCGCAAGCAGAAAAGCAAGCAATATAGGTTCATAGCTTGCCCCTATCCCAGCGGATGGGAGGGAGGGCATGCACAACTGTTCCTAAGCCTGTCGTGGGCCGTAGAACAGATGAAGTCTTCTCTTTCTAAGGAGAGCGCTCGGGAAAATCTCCACACCACTCACCCTCAGGTGGGGCTATTCTGCCCTCTGCCCTATGGGGGATGTCAATCCCAAGCCAGGGATCCAACAGGACAAAAGCTCTCCATTGGCCTTGATGGGATCGGAAAAAACGGCGCGATCCCGTTACGTTTCTCAGGGTGTAATTGCCTGAACCTTACCCACCTCCACTTTTCCACAGAAACCCCCGATGCCGCCCCCTGAGGGAAAGGCCCTGTGGAAAACGGCCCACCCGCCTGTGGAAAGTCTGGGGAAAACCTGTGGATTTCCGGGAAATCTGAATTTGTCCAAAAATTTTTGTGTTTGTGTCGAGCATTTCTCAGGGCCACTCGACTCGGTAGCGCAAAAACAGCTCCTTGGAACCGCGGCGGCATTCCAGCAGCTCCAACTGGGGCGGGGATCCCTGCACTTGCCAACCCTCAATGCTGGCAGGGGCATCGGCGTATCCACTCAGCAGCACCGGAGCGAGGGTAACCCACAGCTCATCCAAGGCTCCTGCCTGCAGAAATGCCCCCAAAAGCCGCCCCCCGCCCAACAACCCCACCCGTTCAATGCCCAAGCTGCGCAGGCGGGCCAGCCGTGCCGGCAGATCCCAATCGGCAGCCACCCAGATATCCTCAAAGCCGGTTCGGTTCTGCCAAATTTGGGATCCCTTGGGAGTTGTCCACAGCCAACGGGTGAGGGGCTGGCGAAAAAACGGCAAATCCTCAGGAATATCCCCGCTGTCGGAACAGATGATTGTCAGGGGCTGGGGAGAGAGGCCCTGAGCGGTTCTGCGTTGGATCAACTCGGGATCCCGAATACGCAGACTGGTGCCGTAGGCCCGCAGAGTGGCGGCCCCCATGATCAAAGCCTGTTGCTGGGCAGCTTGGGTTTCCAAGTGCCGATAGTCCTCAGGGCTGCTGAAGGAGGGCCTCTGCGCTCGATGGGCTGCGATCTTTCCATCCAAGCTCTGGGCGAAGATGGCAACCAAGTGGGGACGATTCAAAGACAAGATTGCTGGGAAAGGGTGGGCAAACCCTACAAATTGACCAGAATAGAGTCAGGCATCGCCGGGGGAACCGTGGCACCGGTCACCAGAGCGCCCACGCGGAATGGATATGCTAGGGACATTTCAATCCTCCACCATCCGGGTTGAAGTCGAGGCCAGTGCATCGACGATGCAGCGCTGTCTGACAGAGGTGGGATTGTTGCAGCAGTGGATCTGGCCCCAGCAACTGCAGGGATCCCTTCCCGAAAGGCTGGAGCCGGGCAGCACCTTTGCGGCCCAATGGGGCCCCCTCTCGATCATGCACCAGGTGGAAACCCTGCTGCCGGAACGGCTGCGCCTGCTGATGTGGGGAGGAGCCGATGGCTACTGTGACTGGCTGTGGGGGAACGGCTGGGTGCAGTTGCGGGTAGAGGCCGTCTCTCTCCTGCCCTTGGGCTTGGGACAATTGCTGATGCTGCGGCGGCTGCAACAGTTTGCCCAAAGCCAAGAACAGCGCCCCTCTTAGGACTTAAAAAGCGACCTTCCGGCAAAATCCGTGGATCCTCGGCTTGACAAAATGCGTTTCGGTTGCGGCATGCTACTTCTCTAAGGATTTTCCACTACGATAGTTGTAGCAGAGCTTACTCTTCCCGTCCGAGAGGCCCAATGAATCCGCCGACCAGCCCCACCCCAACCGCCATCGAGCAGGAAAAGTTTGAGATCCGCTTGGGAGAAGCCCTCAACCGAGCAGGACTGCTCACCCCCGCCCAACTGGCTCAGGCCATGTGGGAAAAGGCCGATACCCCCTTGATGTTGGGGGAGCTGTGTATGCAGCACGGCTGGGTTGCCCCCCGAGATCTCTACCCATTGATTCCGGTCGAATTGGTGCGCATCGGCGAGATCTTGATGCTGCATGGGTATCTGGAGCTGGAGCACATCCATCAGGCTCTGATTCAGCAGCGGCAGCACCCGGAGCGCAAGCTGGGGGAGATCTTGGTGCAGCAGGGCTGGGTACAACCCCACTGGTTGGAATGGGCCTTGGACAAGCAGCAGCGGCTGCGGCGCCAGAAAGGATCTGCCAACAGTTGGGAGGTGATGGTGGAGCAGTGGTCCACCATTCCCGATCAGCCCCCTCTTTACGTCTCACCTCTACAGGTAGCCCAAGAGACCTACAGAGTTACCCAGCAATACAAAGCCCAGCTGGAGCGCTACCAAGAGCAAATTGCCATCTTAGAAGCGCAACTGGAGCAGCAGCGGCAGCAGCAACAGCTCCTGGTCGAACAATCGCTGCAGCAGGTTGCCGACCATCAAGCCCGCCAGCAGGAACAGCAGCAGCGCATTGCCCAATTGGAAGCCCAAATCCAACAGGGGACTGAACAACAAAAGGCTGCCCAGCAGCGCATTCGGGAACTGGAGGAGCAACTCCAAGCCCAGCAAACTCAGGGATCCGCGCAACTGCAAGCCGCCCAAGCAGAGCTGGAAACCCTGCGGCGCCGCTGCCACGAGTTGACAGAATGGCAATCTCAAGCCAAACACCAGCTGCAAGAGCTGGGATCCCAACTGCAGGAGCAGCAGAAGATACAGCAGGATCAGGCACAGCAGCTCCAAGAGCAGGCCCACCTGCGTCATACTCTGCAGCAAATGGAAGCCCAAGTGGCCGCCCTGAACCAGTCGCTGCAGGAGCACCAACACCAACTCCAACTGGCCCAGTCTACGAAGCAGCGCTTAACTGCCGACCTGGCCCACGTTCGCCAAGAAGCTGCCGAGGCCACCCACCGCCTGCAAGTGCAGCTCCAAGAAACCCAAGCCCAACTGCGAGAAACTCAAGATCGCTTGCAGGAAGCCCAAGCCCAAGTGAGCCAGCTCCAGGCCCAACTGCAGGCGGCCCAAGCGGAAAACCGTGCTCTAGCCGCAGCGCTAGCCGAAGCCCGGCGAACTTCCCCACCTGCAGCTGCACCGACCCCAGCTTCGGAGAAAGCCCGGCCAGAGGCAGAGGATCTCAAGACCCTGACCGTAGCCGACTGGGCAGCCGAGCTGAGTGCCCCAGAAAGCGAATTGCCCCCGCAGCAGTATTTGGGGGAAGAGGACTTGGAAGCCTTGCAGCGGGCCACCCCCTGGGTACAGCGGGTATTGACCCAATTGCGGGCGGCTGGCCTAATCGACAATGCCGGCATCGAAACCGTCATTCACGCTTGGGAAAAGGAAGGGGGCACCTTCACGGATGTGCTGGCCCACCACAGCGGCCTCAAGCCGGAGACCGTCAAATTTTTCAGCGAAGGGGGCTACTCTGTTCAACTGGCAGGGGGACGCCACGTGGCCGACTACCTCAAGGCTTCTGGATTGGTCAGTGCCACCCAAATCGAACAGATCCAGAAGCACCTGCCGCCAGGGGGATCCCTGTGTCAGGCCCTTGCCCAAGCCGGGATTCTACGCCGGGCCACTGCCCTGTATTTCGAGCGCCACTTCGGCGGGCAAAAGCCCCGCCGCCCGCTGCGGGAAGAGCTTTAGAGGAACCATGCTCTATCGCTGACGCCAACGACCGACAAGGGATCCGAATACAGACACAAGCTGCCAACAAGATGCCAATTAGACTAGAAACTAGATAGAGATAGATCATCAGAAGCGACCGGTTTCTCACCCCTGAGAGACCCAAGTTACTCGGTAGTTGTGTCGATCTCTTCTGCTATGACTACGGAAGCTCCAACTCGACCTGCTCAGCAGTTCTCGCCCTCGAGAACCCAGGTTCGCCAGCCCTACCCCCACTTCAAGGTGATCGTCTTGGATGACGATTTCAATACCTTTCAGCACGTTACGGAATGTCTGCTGAAATACATCCCCGGCATGACTTTGCCCCTAGCGCGGCAACTGACCGTGCAGGTGGATGCCGAAGGGCAAGCAGTTGTTTGGGTCGGCCCTCAAGAACAGGCGGAGCTCTACCATCAGCAATTGCTGCGGGAGGGGTTGACCATGGCCCCCTTGGAGCCGGCCTGAAGCACCAGGCGTTCGTAGCTGCGCTCAACTGCTGCCAACAGCTCCGCTTGGCCCCAACCGGCGTAAAGGCTGCTGGCAATGGCCAGCCCACCCGCCCCCACCCCTTCCTTGACATAGCCCCGCTCGTAAGCCTGTAGAGGCAGATAGCGGCTATTGGCAAAGCTCAGTTGGGTGGCCAAAAGGGGAGCAACCCCCAACAACTCTGCCAAGGCCACCGTATTGCCCGAGGGATCCTCTGCCACCCAGCGGGTGGTTCCCACAACCACGTTCTCTGGGGGCCAAGGGATCCCCTGCTCTTCCCCCCAGCGCTGCATCAAGGCCAGCACCGCCAACATTTGGGTTCCCCCCGCCAGCAGCACCGCTCCC
>AFSR01001287.1_pt1 | contig 35371 bp, 29 predicted proteins | sample 296848 | NCBI WGS metagenome assembly AFSR01 (sample SAMN02954305, study PRJNA68063) | hot springs metagenome | biome: terrestrial; feature: Mushroom and Octopus hot springs; material: microbial mat core samples; isolation source: Yellowstone National Park Mushroom and Octopus hot springs ...
CGCTTTAGCTCTTGTGGCAACTCCAACAGACTGGGGTAGCACGGCTGCTTTAAGACCGTCTTCAAATTCGGATTGATGGGCACAATGCGATATCCATGTGCCATCATATACCGTGAAACCGCATAACTTGGTCGCTCTGGCTTGTCAGATTGGCCAACAACAGCAATAACTTTGTATGTTTTGAGAATCTCTGGGATTGTCATTTTTTGCCGTGAAATTTAGGCATTTCAGCGTAACTCTAAAATGTTTGACAAAGTTTTTCTAATCGATTCAGGTGCCAAGCGTGGCGCCTTTCAAATGTGGCTTGATGAACAGCTTGCACTACATCTTGAGACGCTCTTGCCTATTCTTGGGAAAAATGTAGCCCTTTTGCGTTTCTACGCATGGCAGCCTTTCTGCATATCTATTGGTTATCATCAGAGCGATGCAGTATTCAATCGCCACTTGCTTTCACAAGATGGCATTGACCTTGTTCGCCGCCCCACTGGCGGCAGAGCTGTCTTTCATGCCGAAGAACTGACTTACTCTCTTGTGATGCACACCGACGCACCAAACGCTGTGTGTTACACACAAATCTCTTTGGCATTGCAAATCGGACTGGCTGAATTGGGCATTGAGGCAAGTCTTCAACGGCAACAACCGAATTTTCGCATGCGATACGCTCAGGCTGAAAGTGTGCCGTGTTTTACCGCCTCAGCAAGAGATGAGTTGGAAGTAAAGGGCAAAAAAATCATTGGCTCTGCACAACGCCGCTACGGTCAAACCCTTCTGCAACATGGCTCCATTTTGCTCTCGCCAAAACACCTCGAGATGACACGCTATCTCAACACCACACCAGATATTCAAGCACGCATTGCAAAAGATTTGCGTGAAAAAACCATCTCGGCATCAGAGTTGCTCGGTCGGGCAGTCTCTTACCATGAAGCTGTGCAAGCCTTTCGCACCGGCTTCGAACGCGCTTGGCACCTTCCACTTGTGCCACTCAGCGAAGCAGAGCTATTGCAACTGTTGGGGCAGTCCAATACCGTCGCTGTCCATTAACTGCTTACCGCTCTACAAACATCAACCTTATGCGCTGTTTCTACTTACTGACCTGCACGATTGCCAACACGCTACTACTCATCTTGCATCAGTAAGAGAGTCCTGCTCCTACTTTGAAGAGCGGCTGGGCAGAGCCTTCACCAACATTGATTGGAATTTGCTCTATACTCTGCGGGAAAGAGTGAGAGAGTTTTGCACTTGGCTTAGCATCACCGAACAAGAGGTCAACAATGCCTTGCACTTCTGTGCCGGGTAGCCATGCCACTAGAAAGGCGCTGGATTTTGTCAAGGCTTCGCCCAGCACCAATGGTCTGCCCGTCATCAGCACGACCACCACAGGTACTTTTGCTGCCGCAATGTTGCGAATTGGAATGAGGTCTTCTTCTGCGATTACAGGGTAGGGTCTATCGCCGTCTATTTCCGTGTAAGGGGTTTCGCCAATGACGACAATCCCAACGGATGCACCTGTGGCACCAATGCCGTCGGGCGAGTAACTTATTGTTGTGCCAACTCCAACCGTCTGCCGCAGGGCTTGGTAGAAAGTCATTCCAAAGGAAATGCTGTCTGGTGCTCTGGTAAAGTCATTGAAGTCTACCGTCCAGCCGCCGCATTGGTTGGCTAAGCTGTTGGCACTTTTTCCTGCTAAGTGAATGCGAGGCAGATTTTTTGCCAAAGGTAGCAGTTTGTCATCATTTTTAAGCAGCACACCTGTCGCTTGCACAATGCGCCGCGCTTGTCTGCGATGCTCTTCACTTCCTACTTTGGCAAGAAGCTCTCGCTTTGCATAAGGCTTTTCGAACAAGCCCAATGCAAATTTTGCGCGCAACACTCGTCTGACGGCATCATCAATGCGATTGGGTGAAATTTTTTGCTGACGCACCAGCGTGCGCAAAATTTTGATAAACTCCTTGTAATTGGCAGGCAACATAATCACATCAATGCCAGCAGAGACCGCTCGCTCTATGCAGTCCACCGTGTCGGCTGCAATCTCGTAAATGCCACCCCAGTCCGAGACCACAATACCTGAAAACTTCAACTCACCTTTCAGCACCGACTGAATGAGATACCTCTGCCCATGAATCTTTTCGCCATTGAAGCGGCTGTAGGAGAGCATCACCGAGCCGACACCTGCCTCAATTGCCGCAATGTACGGCGGAAAGTGAATGGCGCGCAGTGCTTTGCCATCAATTTCAATATCTCCTTCATTGATGCCATTGAGCGTGGCGCCATCTCCGACGAAATGCTTGGCACACGCTAGCACGCCTGTCTCACCCAACGCATCACCTTGGTATCCTTTGACCGCTGCGGCTACACATTTTGCCGTCAATTCTGGCACTTCAGAATAAGATTCATATGTTCTGCCCCATCGCTCATCGCGCGCCACTGCTGCACATGGCGCTAAGTTCCATGTAAATCCAGCGGCGCGCATTTCTTCTGCGGTCAGTTTAGCGGCTTGTCTAATGAGCTCTTCGTTACCACTGCATCCCATGCCGATGTTGTGTGGCAGTACTACCGAACCAAATACTAATGCATTGCCATGCACGGCATCAATGGCGGAAAGCAGGGGAATTTTCAAGCGGGTGCGCATGGCATAGCTTTGCAGCGTATCGTTGAAGTCTGCCCAGTCTTGCGCAGAGTTCAGCCCCGGTTTTGGATAAAAGCCTACGCTTGCCACCACGCTACCGATACCATACTTCTCAATATCCTCTGGACTTTGCAAGTATTGCATGCCTACCATCACCATCTGACCAATTTTTTCATCCAGCGTCATCTTCGCCATCATCTCTGAAATGCGCTCCTCTATGGTTGGCGCATTGCCTTGGCATGAAAGAGAGAGCAAAGGAAAAAGAAGTGAAATGCAAATGAATCGTTTCGTGATGAGCATGTGGTTTTTGTGTAGCCGATTTTTTGCCAGAGTCTTTCACTGGCGGTTATGCTTCTCTGGGCGATGTTCTCAAAAATAGCAAAGAATTTGCTAAGTTGAACGAAACCTTTGCACAGCACCATGCAACTTGGTATTGACCTTATTGAAATCTCGCGCATTCAAGCCTGTGTCGCCCGGTATGGCGAACAGTTTTTGCGCCGCATTCTCACCGAAAAAGAAATTGCATATTGCTACTCGAAAGCCAACCCATACGAGAGCATTGCGGCACGCTTTGCCTGCAAAGAAGCTCTTGCTAAGGCAATTGGTTGCGGCATCTCCAAGACATTTCATTGGCAATCCGTTGAGATTTTGCGCCACAAAAATGGACAGCCAAAAGTCAAATTTCTCAAAAAAATTAGGGGGCTTTCGTCGAAAAAAGTTGCCATCTCCATGTCGCACACGCATCAGTATGCCATCGCCATCGCCATCATCAGCCCGTAATCTATGACCACTGCTTCCGAAAAGGTCTCGGCTGCAGTTGCTTTTCTGGCTGAAAAAATTTCTCGTGCGCCCGACCTTGCCATCGTGTTGGGCTCTGGTCTCGGCGATTTTGCCCAGCACATTGATACGCATCTGTCGCTCGATGCCAAAGACATTCCACACTACCCTGTGCCGCGTGTTGCTGGTCATCATGGCAAAGTGATTTTGGGTAGTTATGCAGGTAAATCACTCATGCTCATCAAAGGGCGCGTGCATCTCTATGAGGGGCATTCGCCAGAGACGGTCACATTTTACGTGCATCTGCTTGCCGCTTTGGGCATCAAGACACTCATTCTCACCAATGCCGCTGGGGGCATTAACCATCACTTCAATCCCGGCGACCTCTGCCTCATTACCGACCATCTCGACCTCACTTTCACTCGTCTATCTTTCCCTTACCGTTTTAGTCGTCCCTGTATCATCTATGATGCGGCGCTGATTCGCCTCATTGAGCAGGCTGCGCTTCAGCACCGTATTGCGCTTCATCGTGGTATCTATGCCGGTGTGTTGGGACCAAGTTACGAGACCAGAGCGGAAATTCGGATGTTGGCACGCATTGGTGCAGATGTGGTTGGTATGTCAACGGTTGTGGAAGCCAGCGTGGCGGCGGCACTGGGACTGCGCGTGGCAGCACTCTCGCTCGTTACCAACAAAGCCGCTGGGTTGAGCCCAGAAAAACTTTCTCATGAAGAGGTTCAGCTTACTGCTCATCACGCCAAAGAGAAATTTTCAGCCTTGATGAAAGCCATTCTGGAGGCAATTTGAGTGCCAACAAGGGAATACGGTGCCACGCAAAGAGTTATCCTATGTTTCAAAGTTAAAGAATTCTCATTCGCAAGGGTAAGTATTATCCACGTAGCTTATCAAGCAGATGATTTAGCATTTCTGCTTCACTTGGGGTTAGTGTTTTCAGATGTGCTTCTGCCGCTCTCACCTTGGGGTCTAATTTCTCCAGTAGTGCCAGTCCTTTTTTCGTAATCAGCACATCTAGCTTTCGTCGGTCGTGCGCGCAGGTCTCTCGCTTGACCAAGCCTTTGCTGACCAGTCGGCTCACAAGGCGCGAAACATCAGATTGCTTATCCATCATTCTTTCCTTGAGCAACATCAAGGATGAAGGCTTTGGAAATTGCCCACGCAAAATCCGCAGCACATTATATTGCTGCATCGTGATGCCCGAACCCTTGAACTGCTCCTGAAGTTTTGGAATCAGCCAGTGAAAGGTGTAAATCAAGTTCACTTGCAATTTCTGATAAGGACAGCGAAAGCTTTTCTGCTTGATTTCATCCTCGAGCCGCATACACTTACGCTACTTCGTCATTTAACTCTCCCATTGCACCGCACTGATACTCTCGGAAGGCTTGATGCAGTTCTTCTTCAGTATTCATCACAAACGGACCATATCGCGCCACTGACTCGCCAAGCGGCTCACCAGAAAAGAAGATGAACTCTGCAAGCGTATTGGACGCATTGCCTACCGTGATGTGGTCGCCATCTTTGGCTAAAAGCGGCACGGCTCCACGTGCGATTTCTTCGCAGTCGTTCAGCATGAAACTACCTGCCACAGGGTATAGAAACGTATTGTATGTGTGTTTTACTGGAATTGTAACTTGCGCATTTGGCTTCAAGAAGTAGTGATGATACTCAATAGGGGTCTGCATCTGAATCGGCGAGCGCACGCCAAAGGCTTCACCAACGATTACCTTTATTTTGACATTGCCTTCAGCGGATACATACACTGGGATTTGTGCTGCACGAATATCCTGATAGCTTGGCTGAAGATTTTTCTTTTGAGCTGGCAAGTTAATCCACACTTGAAAGCCATGCATCCAGCCGCCATTTTGTTTGACCTCATCAATTGGTTGCTCTTTATGCACAATGCCTCGCCCAGCAGTCATGAGTTGCACATCGCCTTCATTTAGCACAGCAAGATTGCCCAGTGAATCCTGATGACAAAAGCCTCCTTTGAGAATGTAGCTCAAAATCTCAAAGCCCTTGTGTGGATGTGCGCCTGTGCCTTTTGCTTCACCCGGTGCAAATTTTACAGGTCCAAATTCATCTAACAGCAGAAATGGGTCAATGTAGGATAATCCCCATCGTGGGAAGGGTCGATGCACAAGGAATCCTTCTCCTTCCATCACCGAAACGACCGGTAGAATCTCATGAATGCTGGCTCTTGTTCCTTCTGACACTCTATTCATTTTCGCTCTAAATTTTTCAAAGTGATTCTTTAAGTGCCCATGGGCTTGACTTTCTGAGATGGTCTTTGGCTACACGTTTCTCTTTCAAGCCCATGGGCAGTGACTCAATTCAGATTCAGTTAAGATTTTTTATCCAGTTCAATGTTGCACACAATATTCACCTCTTCCCCGACCAGCAGGCCTCCATTATCAAGCATTTTGTTCCACTTTAAGCCAAAGTCGGTGCGATTAATCTTGCCGATGACCTTGAAACCCGCTTTTGTTATGCCGCTTGGCGATTTTGCCGTGCCGTTGTAAATCACATCAAATGTAACCTCTTTGGTTACGCCGTGCATGGTAAGGTCGCCAGTCAGCTTGTAATTCTTGCCATCGATTTTCTTGAAGGATTTGCTCTTGAAGGTGATTTGCGGATACTTTGCCACATCAAAGAAGTCGGGGGATTTTAGGTGCGCATCTCGCTTTTCATCATCTGTGTCGATGCTACTGGCATCAATTGTAAACTCAATGTCGCTATCGACAAAGTCGTCGCTCTTTGCAACCACTTTGCCTTCAAAGAACTTGAATTTGCCTGATGTTTCCGATACTACCATGTGCGACACTGTGAAGTTGATGTTGGAGTGGCTCTTGTCGAGCTGCCAGTTTACTTGGGCAAATACATTTGCACTGAATAAAAGTGCGGTCAAAGATGCAAGAAGTCTCATAAAACAGTTATGGTTAGAGTTTATGGTTGATTAAAACACACTTTTGCAAAGCACTTGTCGCCAATACGGTGCTGACAAATATATGTTACAACATTTATTGTTGCAACATTTATTTTACATGTTCTCTTGTGAGCGTAGCGATGGCGAAAGCCAGCGGTCAATTCGGAAGCCTCGCTTGAAGAGCATGAGCCAGTTACGTGGATTTTGCCATATCGTTGCGTGGCGTGGCAGTGCACTTGCTACAAGTTTCCAGCCGCGCCACATATCGCCGTAACGGAGTGCGACACTACCAATTTCAAAATCAAAAAAGGGCTGATACTGCAGCGGAATTTTTTTGCGATAGGTTTCGTAAATGCGCAGTGATGCATGGTAGTATTTTGGATTTGCGCGGCTTGTTCGCTTACCATGCTCACGCACCAAGACCTTGTTGCTGTCATCTATGGCAATTTTCAATCCAGAGAGAAATGTTCGCAGCACCAGTTCCCAATCTTCGCGAAAACGAAATGCATCGTCATACTGCACAAAACTTGCCTTTTGGACTGCCACGCCAGGTGTGCCGCCAATGAGTGCCGCAGCGCTTAGAATTCCTACATCATTAGGCAACACTTTGCGTGAGCTGTAGATGATTTGCCCCTGCTCATTGATTTTGGTGCGAAGAATCGAGCAGACCATGTCAGCATTTGTCGTGCTAAAAGTGTGAAGGATGGTTTCAATGTAGTCGGGTTGCCACATATCGTCGTAGTCTAAAAAGAAAAGATACTTGCCTACTGCTTGCGCTGCACCACGATTGCGAGAGAAGCATCGCTCTAAATTTTGCTCATTGCGAAGATATTGCATGGGTATAGGTGCAGCTTGCATCAGTGTTTGCACAATATCCGGCGTGCAATCCGTAGAAGCATCATCGACCACAATCAGCTCAAGGTCTTTGCAGGTTTGCGCAAAAACTGAGCGCACAGCATCTGCAATAAACGCCTGTCCGTTATGCACAGCAATAATTGCACTGGCTTTCAACATAGAAAATGCATTTGCAACCTGCCAATTTATACTTTCTGCTTGCCTATATTTACACCTTTCCGATGAGCGACAAAGTATGTTTATCGATAGCGCAAAAATTTTCGTTAAGGCTGGGGACGGTGGGAATGGGGTGGTTAGTTTTCGGCGCGAAAAGTTTGTGCCCAAAGGCGGACCCGATGGCGGCGATGGCGGCAACGGTGGAAGCGTCATTCTTCAAGCTGACCGCAACCTTAGCACACTGTTGGATTTTCGATACAAAGCGCACTACAAAGCCGAGCACGGGCGTCACGGACAAGGTGCTCGTAAAACTGGTCTTTCAGGCAAAGACGTTTTGATTAAAGTTCCTTGTGGCACAGTGGTCAAAGATGCCGAGACTGGCGAACTTCTCGGCGATTTAACTCAGCATGGCGAAACACTTGTCGTGGCTAAGGGCGGTCGTGGCGGTCGTGGCAACGTGCATTTTGCTACGCCAACCAATCGTGCGCCACGCTACGCCGAGCCCGGTCAGCCCGGCGAAGCACGCACTTTGCTCTTGGAACTCAAGCTCTTAGCCGATGTTGGGCTTGTCGGCTTTCCTAATGCTGGGAAATCCACGCTCATTTCCGCCATCAGCGCCGCCCGACCTAAAATTGCTGACTATCCCTTCACGACGCTGGAACCTCACTTGGGCATTGTGCCTTATCGTGAGTATCAATCCTTCGTGGTTGCTGACCTTCCCGGCATCATTGAAGGTGCTGCAGAAGGCAAAGGTTTGGGACTGCGTTTTCTCAAGCATATTGAGCGCACCAAAGTTTTAGCCATTATCATTCCATGCACTTCACCTGACCCCAAACATGACTATCAGGTTCTGACCACAGAGCTTAGAAAGTTCAGCCCGAGCCTTCTTGAGAAGCCGAAAATCGTTGTAATTTCCAAAATGGATATTGCTCCCGAGGGGTTTGTCGCTCCGCGCTTTCGTGGCACGAAGGTTGTCAAAATTTCTGCTGTAACTGGCGAGGGTCTTGAGGCACTCAAAGATGCGCTTTGGGAGCATCTGCATGCAGCAAGAAGTTTGATTTTCCATCAATGCACAAATGATTGAAAAAGAGGTTATCATCAAAAATAAAGCGGGTTTGCATACACGTCCTGCGGCAGCTATTGTCAAGCTCGCCGCAAAGTTCAAGTCGGATTTTTTTATCGAGAAAGATGGTGTTGAAATCAATGCAAAGTCTATCATTAGCGTCATGACGCTGGCAGCGCCAAAAGGTGCAAAGCTCAAACTCAAATTCAGGGGTTCAGATGAAGAACAAGCGGCTGCAGCGTTAGTTAAATTCTTCGAGGATGGCTTCGGCGAAGTCTGATACTGCCAGCGCCATGAGGCAAAGCAGTTTAGCGTCTTTTACACATTCTGTTCTGTTTGTATCGTGAAAATTGTCATCGTTGGTCCTTTTTATCCTTTGCGCGGCGGCATTGCACATTTTGGCGCATCGTTTGCGCATTGGCTTGGCGTGCGTGGTCACAGTGTTTTCCCCATTTCATTTTCGCGACTCTATCCGAAGTTCCTTTTCCCCGGCAAATCGCAAGAGGAAAGCGGTCAGGCTCTGCCGTCTTACACGATAACAGCAACCCCGATTATTGATTCGCTTTATCCGCTTTCGTGGTTGAGGGCGGCTGAACACATCCGTCATCTGCAACCTGATGTCGTCGTCTTCACGCATTGGCTCACTTTTTTCGTGCCATGTTATGCCACACTGATGACCTTGCTTAAAAAGCGCACCCATGCCAAACTGATTGTGCTCCTGCACAACTTCAAGCCGCATGAGGCGCGTCCGGGCGATGCCTTCCTGCTGTGGCTTCTTACACGCCAACCCGATGGATACCTTATGCTCTCTGAATCGGTCAAGGCAGATTTACTGGCAGTTCAACCGAAGGCAGTCTGTCAGGTTTCACCGCATCCGCTATACGACATTTTCGGCAATGCTCTCGATAAACATGAGGCACGCCGCGCCTTAGGGCTTTCTATGTCGCAAAAAGTCATTCTGTTTTTTGGCTATATCCGCAAATACAAAGGGCTTGACCTTTTGCTCGATGCCATGCCAGCATTGATAAAACTTTTTCCAGAGCTTAAGCTCATTGTGGCTGGAGAGTTTTACAGCGATGAGCAAGCATATCGAGAGAAAATTAAGTCGTTAGGTATTGAGGCGCATCTTTTGCTGGAGACGAGCTATATTCCGAGTGAAAAGGTCGCCCAGTATTTCTGTGCCGCCGATTGTGTCGTGCTTCCGTATCGTGCGGCAACCCAATCGGGTGTGGTGCCTATTGCCTATCATTTTGAGCTACCTGTGATTGTTACCAATGTCGGCGGGCTTTCGGAGGTTGTGCGTGATGGGAAAACAGGATTTGTTGTTGCGCCCAATTGTGCAGATGCGCTCGTCGAGGCTATCAAAAAGTTTTATGACCTGCAGCACACGATTGATTTCAAAGCTCATCTTCGAGCAGAAAAGCAGAAGTATTCATGGCAGGCATTCGTTGAGGCTTTTGAACAATTGATTTTACAACTTGAGAAATAAACTCGTGAAAAATCTACTCGTTGTCACATACTACTTTCCGCCATCTGGCGGACCGGGCGTGCAGCGCGTCTTGAAGTTCGTCAAATATCTACGAGATTTTGAGATTCGCCCGATTGTCTTGACAGTTGCCAATGGCGATTTTCCTGTGCGTGATGAAAGTTTGCTTAGCGAGATTCCGCCTGATGTGCCTGTTTATCGCTCTAAAATTTTTGAGCCCTACCAGCTCTACCGCAAACTTACAGGCAAGCCAGCAGATGCGCCAGTAGATGTCAATAACATTCCGAAGCCGGGAGAGCGGCGCAGTGTTGCTGAACACTTTGCCGAATTTGTGCGCAGTAACTTTTTCATTCCTGATGCGCGCATTGGTTGGCTCCCCAGTGCGGTGGCAATGGGCAAGCGCATCATTCAATCCGAGCGCATTGATTGTCTTTATTCGTCCTCGCCACCTTACACTTCTGCCTTGATTGCCCGTGCCTTGAAGCGCCGCACACACTTGCCTTGGATTGCTGGCTTTCGTGACCCATGGACAGGGTTTCTTTCCACACCCGTGCGATATGGATTGGCTAAAAAAATTGATATGCACTTAGAGCGCAGTGTGTATGCCGAGTGCGACCGCATGGAAGTAGCATGGCTTGGCATTGCTAAAGATTTTCAAAAGAAGTATCCAGACATTGACTCTGCAAAAGTTGTGCACATTGAAAATGGCTTTGATGAAGCCGATATTCCACAGGTTCGCTTCCCTCGCAATGCCAAATTTACGGTCTGCTACACCGGCTCCATGTATGGCAGGCGCTCTCCTGAACCGTTTCTGAATGCTGTGCGGGCGCTTGTCTTGCAAGGCAAAGTTGATGTCAAGCAAATTGAGCTAAAATTCATTGGTCGATTTGGGGCGAACATCATGCCGCTTTTTGCTGATGCAGTGCTCAAAGAAGCGATTACCGTCAAGCCCTACATGCCACATTCAGAGAGTATTTTGGAGCTTTTGCGTGCCGATGTTTTACTTTTGATTGTCGATGACTCAAGCGACAGTGCTGAAATTGTGCCCGGAAAGGTTTATGAGTATATCGGCACGCGTCGACCGATTCTTGCTCTGGCGCCTCAAGGTGCAATTGCTTCACTGATTTGTGAAACCCGTGCAGGCACGGTTGCGCACTTTCATCGTCAAGATGCCATTGAGTCGGCATTTTTGCAGTATTACCATCGCTTCTTTGCTGGTGAGCCGCTCTGGGAAGGGCGTGAGGAGGTAATCGAAAAATATACGCGCCGTGCTGCAACAAAAAAGTTAGCGACACTGGTGCATCAACTTGTAGAATCTCATTCAAAGCTATTGCATGACACACATGTATCATGAAGTTGCTCTATCGGCAAGCGCTACTGCGAATGCGCCTTTGCGAAAAGTCCTGATGCTGGCTTACTACTTTCCGCCAATGGGGCTTTCGGGCGTGCAGCGCACCGCCAAGTTTGTCAAATACTTGCCCGAGTTTGGCTGGAAACCTATTGTGCTGACTATCAATCCCACGGCATATTTCGCATACGACGAGTCTCTGCTTGCCGAGCTTTCTCATCCTGCGATTGAGATTGTGCGCACCGATACGAAAGATGTTACCAAACTTGCGGCGTCAGCGGCAAAACGGCGTCAGTTCAAAATGCCTGCTGAGCCGACGCGCAAGCTGCTTAGCGCCATCAGTCAGTTTTTTTTCATTCCAGATAACAAAATCGGCTGGAAGAAATATGCCATAGAGCAAGCCAGTGCTATTATCGAGCGCGAAAAAGATATTGAGGTGATTTATTCTACCGCTCCGCCATTTAGCTCGCACCTCATCGCGCTTGACCTACGTGCCAAGTATCATTTGCCCATCGTCTTGGATTTTCGTGACCCATGGGTCGAAAACCCTTCACACTTTTACTGGACACTGTTTCACCGCCGTCGTCATGAAGCGCTTGAGGAACGTGCTCTGACTTACGCCGACCGCATCATCACCGCCAATCGTGCGCTCAAAGAGCTTTTCCTTAAAAAGTATTTCGGCAGAGTGCAGCATAAAGACATTTCCATCATCTGGCATGGCTACGATGCCGAAGATTTTCAACTGGCTAAGCCTGAGCCGCGCTCTCAGCAAAAATTGCGCTTCGTCTATTGCGGCAGATTTTTCCTTAGTTCACCAGAGCCCTTCTTCAAAGGTCTGAAAATTGCTCTTGCAAAAGCGCCTGCACTGCGCAAGCACATTGAGCTTTACTTTGTTGGCATTTTTCCAAAGCAGTATGAGCGCATGGCTGAAAAATACGGGCTCAAAGAGCTGATGGTTGTGCGCGGCTACCTTCCCCACCGCAACGCCGTTGCCGAACTGCTTAATGCCGATGTGCTCTGGGCAGCACTCGATGCGACCAAAGGCACGGAAACCATTACGCATGGCAAACTCTTTGAATATGCTGCTGCAAGAAAAACGCTCTTCGGCATTGTGCCTGACGGAGCGGCGCGCCAGTTTATTTTGGAGGCAAATGGGCTTGTCGCACATCCCAAAAAGCCACGTGAGATTGCCCAGAAGATTTTGGAACTCTATGCACTTTGGCAAAAGCACGAGTTGCCTGTGCCCAGCAACGCCTTCGTTGCGCGCTTTGAGCGACGCCAACTTGCGGCACAACTTGCAAAGGAATTCGGACAACTTATTCGCATCGATTAGCATGAACACTCTTTCCAAAAAAATTCAGCTTGTTGATTTGGTTGGGTTGCACCAGCGTCTGCAGCCTGAACTTACGGCTGAAATCAACAAGGTTATTGAGAGTGGTCAGTTCATTAACGGTGCAGCGGTCGGCGAGCTTGAGTGTGCACTTGCAGGCTATCTTGGTCTGCGTTTTGCGATTGGATGTGCCAATGGCACAGATGCTTTGCAAATTGCCCTCATGGCACTTGGCATTGGCAGAGGCGATGAAGTGATTACCACACCATTTTCTTTTGCCGCCACGGTAGAAGCAATTCTGCTTGTCGGCGCCACCCCGCGCTATGTCGACATCGACGAGCGCACATTCAACATCAATGCTGACCTCATTGAAGCTGAAATTACACCACAGACCAAGGCGATTCTGCCTGTGCATCTTTATGGACAAGCGGCAGAGATTGACAAAATTGTCGAGATTGCTACTCGGCACGGCATCGCGGTCATTGAGGATAACGCTCAATCTTTTGGCGCTGAATACAAAGGGCGTAAAGTTGGCACATTTGGGCACATGAGCACCACAAGTTTTTTTCCAGCCAAAAATTTAGGGGCATTCGGTGATGCAGGGGCAATTTTTACCAACGATGAAGAGCTGTTTTGGAAAGCCAAAATGATTGCCCAACATGGCGCACGGGTACGCTATCAGCACGAACTTCTTGGTCTTAACTCTCGGCTCGATACGCTGCAAGCCGCTGTGCTCAAAGTCAAGCTCAAGTATCTTGATGAATTTAATCGGGCACGGCGCCGCGCTGCTGACCTCTACGATAGCTATCTTCAGCACGCCAATCTTCAATGCCCATATCGCCATCCAGATTGCACACACATTTTTCATCAATACACAATTCTCTTGCCCGACCGCACCATGCGCGATGAGTTGCAAAAATTTTTGCAGGCTCACGCTATTCCCACATCCGTACATTATCCCACTCCACTTAACTTACAGAAAGCCTTTCTGGATGCACGCTATCCCAAAGGGGCACTGCCGATTGCAGAGCGTGCTGCCGATTGCGTACTTTCTCTGCCTATGCATACTGAGTTGGATGAGGAGCAGATTGCATTCATTAGTGAAAAAATCATTGAATTTGTCGGGCGCAAATAGATGCTTTGCAACCTGCAATGAAACGCTCTATACTTTTTCTTTGCACGGCCAACTCGATTCGTAGCCAAATAGCTCAGGCGTTACTTCAGACGCTCTCGCAGGATTTTATTGCCTACAGCGCTGGCACCATGCCTATAAGCACAGTGGATAAACACACGATACGTATTTTGCGTGAAATCGGAATTGATATTTCTTCCTGCCGCCCGCTTGATATTGAGCAATTTCGCCACATTCATCTTGACATTCTTATCACCATGAGCGGCACGGCTTATCGCGATTGCCCGGCATGGTTGTATGAAAATCCGTCAATTATCTGTGGGCACTGGGGCTTTACAGATGTCTCTGGACAGAGCCTATCGCAGTTTCGCAAGTTGCGCAATCAGATTGAAGCACATCTTCGCGCATTTCTTGCCGAGTACCGCCCTGAACTTACTCGAGATGAGCTTGCCAATTTAGTGCGTCGATTCACTCGCTAATGTTTCGTGATGCAAGCTGGCGGCGACCTGCTCTGCTATTTTCTCTGCATGCTCAATGGTATCGGGCACCGAGATGCCATGGCGCCAATTTCCTGTAAAGAAAATATCGCCATGCTCTTGCTCATATTCTTCTACTGCCTGCCGCACTTCTTGATGCCCAAGTCCATACTGTGGAATTGCAGCATGCCATTGCGCAGTCGCAACTGCCTTCGGTGGCGTCTGTATGCCCAGTATATCGGCTAACTCGGCACGAGCAAGCGCAATTAGCTCTTCCTTGGGTAGCTGTGCAAGCTCTGGCTGGCGTGAACCACCGATGAAGACTGTTATGACAAGCCTATCCCCATAGCGTTCAGGGAAAATTTTGCTATTAAAGACAGCACCCAAGATTTTTCGATTTTCCACTTCAGGCACAAGGAAGCCAAACGCATCGGGCACATGCACTTGCTCGGTACTGTAGCCAAGAAAGACTTGTGCCACGGGCGAGTAGGGCACTTTTTCTAAGGCGGCGGCAAGCGTTGGGGCAATTGGCTTTATCAGGCGTGCCGCATCAGGCGCTGGAGTGGCGACGATAACTTTCTTTGTCTCTATCAGTTGGGCATGACCAGCATGCGTGAGTGAAAGCTGAAGAGTGCCATTCTGGCGCATCAGTGTCTGAACATGTGCCTCACACCACAGGTTGGAAGCCAGTCGCTCTGCCAACTGTGTGATGACCTCGTAAAATCCGCCCGCAAACGAAAACATCCGCCGTGAGCTTTTTTTCGCTGCGCGCTTACGCTGCCTTAAAGCATGCCACGCTCCTTTGATGACACTGCCATGTTCTTTTTCCCACTGCGTTAAGGTTCTGAAGGCTTCATCGGCGGCAATGTGTTCTGGTTTCGCACCAAATGTACCTGCAAGAAAGGGATTGATGAGGTAGTCTAACACTTCTTTACCGAAGCGTCTTGAAATAAACTCAGCTGCCGTCTCACGCACAGGGCTTGGCGCGATGAATACCTCTTTGAAGAGTCGCACTTTTGCTGGTAGTGACAGCAGCGGTGTAAAAAGTATCGCTGGTGAGTTTTTCAGGGCAATGAGTTTGTTTTTCTTCAGAATGTAGCGAGCATTGGCGGCTGAATTTGCCCACAGTATTTTTGCGCTTAGCCCCGCATCGTTTATCAGGCGCATCACGGCTTCGTTGGAATCCAGCACCGTGTTTGGACCCACATCAAATGTGAAATTTTCCAGACGGATTGACTGAATTTTGCCCCCAACTTGTTTGTCGGCTTCGATGACGAGTGTGGAGATGCCTTTTTCTTTCAGGCGATAGGCGGCACACAGCCCGGCTACCCCTGCGCCGATGACAACCACTTGAACTTTCATACTGCTACTCGTTTCTCTGTGGAAGTGCATTTGCTGTGTTCATCATTGAAGCAGATAACTTCGCTGCCCGATTAGTTTCGGCAGAAAGCACGATGATAAAATCCGTTGCCGAGACATCCAGCATCGTTCTCAGCTCGCCGAGAAAGAGCCGATTGAGCGCATCGACCAGCGCATGAGGTAAAAATCGCTTGATGAATTTATTCTGGTACGATTCCAAGCTCACAAAGAATTCAGGCTTGAAATGATGGCGCTCTGCCAGTTGTAGCAAGGGAATCAATTTAATCTCGTTGGCAAAGACAGTGCGGAACGGTCCTTGGTCGGTCTTGCTTGCACGGAACGGTGTGCCAGAGGCAATGCGGTAAAAGACCTGATGGATGAAGTATGGCGAATACTTGGTTACGACGCCTTTCCAGATTTGTGGGTTTGGGTAAGCCAATACAATTTTCCCTGTAGGTTTTACCCATCGGAAGAATTTTTCCAGCACGATTTTTGGCGTGTGCAGGTGTTCAATAACATCCCAGCATACAATTAAGTCAAATGTGCCTGTCCATTGCGCGTTGTCGTAGGTATGGAGGTCGGCGCAAATGCGCTCGGTCAGGTGTTTGTTGCGCTCCAATTGATACTGTGAAATGTCAATACCTGTTACCACACAATCTTGCAACTTCAGATGTGACGCTGAACCACAGCCAGCTTCCAAAACTCTCAGACCTATTGCACATCCCAAATGCTCATGTAGTGCTTCAAGTGCATCTTTGGAGTTCGGGAAATGCCGATACAGCGTTTGAAGATGATTCAGCTGCTGTTGCACTATGGTATTTGCGGTCATAGCCATTCGCTTTGAGCTTGAAGATACGCACTTCAGTGCTTTATCGTGTGTCGCTCACATGAAGTTCTGCACGACATCTGAGCGCTTTTGCCTGCCGAGTTTGCGTAAACTTTCACGGGCAGACGATGTTTTTCATAGTTTTGTCTTCTGCTTATCTTTGAAATTTACAAAAGCTTCAATCGGTTTCGAATTATGCTCGCTTACCAGCGCACGATAAAAAAGGAGGTCTCTATTTGGGGACGCGGCTTGCATACTGGTCAGGATTGCATGATCACCTTCAAGCCGGCGCCTGAAGATTATGGTTACCGCTTTGTTCGCACGGATTTGCCTGATTCGCCTGAAATTCCTGCTGATATTGACCATGTGATTGATATTCGCCGAGGCACCACGATTGGCATTGGCGATGCCAAAGTTCACACCACTGAGCATGTCCTTGCGGCGCTTTATGGTCTGCAAATTGATAATTGCCGCATTGAGCTGACTGGTCCTGAACCGCCAGTGTTGGATGGAAGCAGCAAGCCTTTTGTTGATGCGTTGCTGTCAGCTGGCTTTGAAACGCAATCGGCTCCCAAAAATTACCTTGTCATTGAGGAAACCGTCGAGTATGTCGATGAAGCGCGAGGCGTGCACATTGTTGGCTTGCCGCTCGATGATTTTCGCGCTACGATTATGATTGATTACAAAAATCCTGCCTTGGGTTCTCAGCACACTGGCATTTTTGATATGGAAAAAGAATTTGCCAGTGAGTTTGCTGGTGCACGCACGTTCTGCTTCCTTAGCGAAGTGGCCGAACTTGCACGCCAAGGATTAATCAGGGGCGGTGATATCAATAATGCGATTGTGATTGCCGACTGTGCCATGTCGCAAAGCGAGCTCGATGAGCTTGCTCAAACACTTTCTGGCGGCAAAAATAACCTACGCCTTGAAATTGGTGCTAATGGCATTCTCAACAATCGTGAGTTACGCTACCCCAATGAACCTGCCCGACACAAGCTACTCGATTTGCTCGGCGACCTTGCCCTGATTGGCATGCCTATCAAGGCACAAATTTTGGCGGCGCGTCCTGGGCATGCGGCAAACGTTGAGTTTGTCAAAAAACTTAAGAAACTCATCGAGAAAAATAAGCTTACGCGTCGCTATCAGCATGAGCGAAAGGCTGGAGTTGTCTTTGATGCTGCCGCTATTCAGCGTATTCTGCCACATCGTTATCCTTTCCTTTTAATCGATAAAATTTTGGAGTTCAAGCTCGATGAAAAAATTGTCGCCGTTAAAAATGTGACGCTCAATGAGCCCTTCTTTCAAGGGCACTTCCCGGGCAATCCGATTATGCCCGGCGTCTTGATTTTGGAAGCAATGGCGCAGTCTGGCGGTATTCTGCTACTCAACGGCAATGAGTCGTTCCAAGACAAAGATGTATTTTTCATGGGTATAGATCACGCTCGTTTTCGTAAACCTGTAGTGCCTGGCGATACGCTGATTATTGAATCGGTTGTCAAAAACCGTCGCCGCAATGTCTGTCGGTTTTCATCTCAAGCTTTTGTGCGCGGCGAATTGGTCTGCGAAGCTGAACTGATGGCTACCGTTGTTCCACGGCAGCGCTCTACATCTGGCTATGGTGCGCTCTAACTTATGCGCTATCGTTTTTGCACTTGCTTGGTGCAGCACTGCCTAAGGAAAACCTAAACTCTGTACGACTATGAAAATCGGCCACATTGACATCGATCGTCCGATTGTTCTCGCCCCTATGGAGGATGTCACAGACCCGTCTTTCCGTCGCTTGTGCAAGCAGTTTGGCGCCGATATTGTCTACACTGAGTTTGTCAGTTCCGAAGGGTTGGTGCGTGGCGCCGCAAAGTCCATGCGCAAACTTCAGGTCTTTGATGATGAGCGTCCTGTGGCTATTCAAATTTTTGGCAATCAGGTCGATGCTATGGTTGAAGCGGCGCGTATTGCCGAGGCAGCCAATCCTGACTTTATTGACATCAACTATGGGTGTCCAACGAAGCAAGTGGCTGGACGCGGCGCTGGGTCTGGCTTGCTTTGCAATCCAAAGCTGATGGAAGAAATTACCTCGGCAGTTGTCAAAGCCGTCAAGCTCCCTGTAACTGCCAAGACCCGCATCGGTTGGGATGAAAATTCCATTTCCATTTTGGATACTGTCAAGCGCTTAGAAGGCTGCGGCATTCAAGCCCTGACCATCCATGGTCGCACCCGTGCCCAGATGTTCAAAGGCACGGCAAATTGGGATTGGATTCGGCGTGCGAAAGAAATTGCGACTATTCCCATCATCGGCAATGGCGACATCTGGCATGCCACTGATGTGCTACGGCGTTTTACAGAAACTGGCGTCGACGGCATCATGATTGGTCGCGGCTCGATTGGTAATCCGTTTATCTTCCGTGAAGCCAAAGCTTTGATGACCACGGGCAAACTTCCACCGCCACCAACCCCTCACGAAAAAATTCATGTTGCCATTCAACACTTGAAACTGTCGCTGGAGTGGAAGGGCGAAAAGTATGGCGTCTTAGAGATGCGTCGTCACTACTCATCTTACCTCAAGGGATTGCCCAATGTCAGCAAAGTGCGTGATAAGCTCGTGCGTGAAAATGATTGGCGTCAGATTATCAACATGCTGCTCGAGTTTGAACAAGAATGCTACCGCCATCTTGAAGCTGGCACATTTGAGCTCTATGCCGAAACGCTCAACGACCACTCTCCACGTCTAATGCTTGCGCCCTCTGCACCGCAATCGGTGTAAGAGCTCAGTGCCTGCTGGTCTGCTGCGAGTGTATTTTTTCTACATTTGCAAGCTTTGTAAATTCGAAAGACTCGACCTGAGCACTACTACATGAGCGAGGCTATCAGAATTGTTGAGCAAGTTTTGGAGTGGCTTACCCTTGGCATCTTTACTCTCTATGTGTTTGAAACCCTTGTGCTGATTGCCGCACTCTACAAGAAAATTCCCACCCGCACATTTTCGGTGCTACCCAGAATTAGCGTAGTGGTTGCCGCCAGAAATGAAGAAAAAAACATTGATGCTTGCTTGCAATCACTAACGATGTTGGATTATCCTCATGATAAGCTTGAAATCATTATTGCTGACGACCGCTCGCAAGACCGCACGCCCGAGATTGTCCAGCGCTATGCCGCAAAATATCCCTTCGTCAAGTATCTTCTCGTGCGCGAAAGTCACATCAAAGGCAAAGGCAATGCCATTCATCAAGCTACTATGCTTGCCAGTGGCGAGTTTATTTTGATGACCGATGCTGATTGCACAGTCAAACCAACATGGGCAAAAGATACGCTCAAGTACTTCACGGATGAGACTGGTCTGGTCTGCGGCATCACTTTGCCACATGCTTCACGAGCTTTTGAGCGCATTCAAGCCTTGAACTGGTGTTATTTGCTCTCAACAGGGTCAGCAGTTGCGGCTATCGGGCTGCCCATTGGCGGGATTGGCAACAATTTCAGTTTTCGTCGCTCCACTTATTTTGAAGTAGGCGGTTATGAAAAAGTGCGCTTCAGCGTCACCGAAGATTTCGCCCTCTTTCAGGCAATCAAGAAAACCAAGTGGAAAATCGTTTGCCCAGTCGAATACAGCACGCAAAATACGACCGTGCCTGAACCCACATTTCGTGACCTATATAAGCAACAAAAACGCTGGGTGTTAGGCGGACTTGGCGGCGACCGCAGCAGCCTTGCCACACTTATTTTGGGGTTTGTGGCACATCTGCTTTCTCTACTTTCGTTTTTCCTCTTTACATGGCGTCAAGCCATCTTGATGCTGCTGGTAAAAGTCAGCATGGATTGTCTTTTTCTTCTGACACCTCTGCGTCGGCTGCACTCGGCTTCCCTGCTCAAAGCCATGCCGCTCTTTGCCTTTTACCATTACTTCACAATGGTCTTTATGCCTATTCTTCTGCTCTTCGACCGCACGGTTGTCTGGAAGGGGCGTGTCTATAGCCCTCGCGCTCAGGCGTAATCACTTTAGCTACAGTGATTTTTTACTAGGCAGGTGTAAATGTTCTCACGGTGTTTCGCTGGAATTATTTTGGCGAGGACAGATGACCAAAATAGAGAAGTCTGCTACCACGATTTGTCATGTTGAGCGAAGCGAAACATCCATACTGGATTCCTCGCTCTGGCTCGGAATGACACAAAAGAGTGCTCAGAATGACACAAAGGGAAATACTTGGAATGACACTTTCGCTTTTGTCATGCTGGACAAAGTGAAGCATTCATGCACTGGATTCCTCACTGCGTTCGGAATTGACAGAAAAAAGTGCGGCAGACACATTCTGTGTTCTGCGATACAATGACGGCACTAAGACCTGCTTCTTCTTTTTCATCAGCTTAGGCATTTGAGAACCTTTCTACAGTGAAGACCCCATCAATGCGTTTAATTTTCTCAACCAGTCGGTTAAGATGTGCAATATCCTTGACATAGACGATGACCGTTCCTTCAAAAATGCCGTCTTTTGCATTGAGAGCGATGCTGCGAATGTTGGTTTCGGTTTTCAAAATGGCTTGCGTGATAGCGTTTGTCATGCCCATTCTATCTTCGCCAAAGATGCGCAGTCCAGCCAGAAACTCATTTGTTGGACTGGCTTTCCAACTTACGGACACCAATTTTCCACTTCTGACAATGTGCTCGTTATTGACATTGCGGCAATTTCGGCGATGAATTTTGACCACGCCGCCAGCAGTTACAATGCCGATGATTTCGTCGCCCGGCACAGGATTGCAGCATTTTGCATATGCATAAGCAATCCCGTCCATGCCCTCAATGATGACGGCATCGCAGGATTTATCGACTATCTGTGCATGTGTTCGGCGTGCATCTTGAAGAAATTCCGAATACTGCACAATGTGCTTTTCTGGCTTTTGCTCGGGCTGCATGAGCAGGCTTAGTGCCTTTTCTGGATTGATTTCTTTTTTGCCGATTGCTTGGAAAAGGTCGGCTACAGTAGGCAGCCCATGCTGCTTTGCCAGACGCACCATATCGTTTTCACTAAATACCCGTTTAGTTTTCTCAATGAGTTTTGACCATAGTGTGCGTCCTTCTTCAATTTGCTGGCGGCGCTCTTCATTGAGAAACTGACGGATTTTTAGCTTAGCTTTGTGTGTGACGACGAATTTTTCCCAGTCGGCTTTTGGTGTTTGATTTTTGGATGTGATGATTTCTACTTGGTCACCTGATTTGAGCTTAGTGTGCAGCGCAACGATTTTGCCATTTACCTTAGCACCGATGCAGTGCATGCCAATTTCTGTGTGAATCTCGAAAGCAAAATCTACAGGTGTGGCGTTGCGTGGCAGCACTTTCATATCGCCCTTGGGCGTGAAGACATAAATTTCATCTTGGTAGAGGTTCATCCGAAAGCCTTCCATGAAGGCAGTTGCCGATTCGGCATTCTCAATAAGCTCACGCGCCCAACGAATCAGTGAGTTAATGGCTTCATCTTGTGTGCTGACCTTTTCCTTGTATCGCCAGTGCGCCGCCACACCGTTTTCAGCAAATTCGTGCATTTTGCGTGTGCGAATCTGCACCTCTACCATCCGTCCTTTTGGTCCAATAATCGTGGTGTGCAAAGATTGGTAACCGTTATGCTTGGGGACGGAAATGTAATCTTTGAAGCGCTCGGGCACGGGCTGAAAAATCTGCGTGATATACCCATATGCACTAAAGCAGTCGGACGGATTATCGGAATTGAGAATGACGCGAATGCCATAGAGGTCGTAGATTTCTGACAGCGACTTGCCCTGAGTTCGCATCTTGTTGTAGATGGAAAACAGATGCTTCGGTCTGCCCACAATTTCAAAGTCGAATCCGCGTTGGCGTAGCTCTTTTTCAATCGGTTGCATGACGGTCTCAAGATAAGCCATGCGTTCGGCGCGTGTCAGTTTCAGTTCTTCAACCAACTTGTCGTAGGCTTCTCGGTCAAGGTATTTGAAGGCTAAGTTTTCCAACTCCACTTTAATTTTGCCTAATCCGAAGCGATGGGCAAATGGAGCGTAGATATCGCGTGTCTCTATGGCAAGTTTTACTTGGCGATGCGGCGGCAAGGCATCCAGCGTGCGCATGTTGTGCAAACGGTCGCAAAACTTGATGAGAATGACACGAATATCGTGAATCATAGAGAGCAGCATTTTTCGAAAACTCTCTGCCTCTTTGATTTCACGATTGGCAAAAATGTCGGAGATTTTGGTCAGCCCTTCTACAATGGTTGCCACTTCATCGCCAAATTCATCGCGAATGTCATCAATCGTGTATTCAGTATCTTCGGCCACATCATGCAAAAGCGCCGCTGCCACCGACACATCATCGAGCGGAATTTCCTCAAGCAAAATCTTGGCAACCTCAACGGGATGATAGAAGTATGGCTCGCCCGATGCACGCTTTTCACCACTGTGTGCACGGTAACACATGAAGAATGCCTTGCGAATCAGAGCTTCATCATAGCGATGCAACTTCGCTTTGCATAGCTGCAATAGCTCATTGAGCTTGACATAATGCTCTTCTTCAATTTGGACCGCCATTGCCGTACCCTTTCAAACAGTTTCAAAAGTTGTTTCATCAATGAAAACCCTTTTACATTTGGCGTAACTTGCAATAAATACAATTCGCATCTGAAAACCAATTGTTCCCATTTGCTTTCTCGCTGTGCCAGCCGCTAAGCGCCGGTCTCATTTTCCGATGCAAAATTTTGCAAAGATGTGATTGAGAATGTCGTCGGCGGTTACTTTACCGGTGATGGTGCCGATGTGGTGCAGCACATTGCGCAAATCCGACGCAATGAGTTCTGTTGGGGCATGGCGCATCAGCTGCGCTTCAGCTTGCTCCAAGCTTTGAAGTGCATTGCGCACTGCCTCGTAGTGCCGTAGGTTAGTCAGCATCACACTACCTTCCATGCGTTTTTCCGAATCCATAACCAGTGCTTTCATCTTTTGCTTCAATTCCGCAATGCCTTCACGTGTCAGTGCCGAGATTTTCACCTTTTGCATATTTGCAAGGTCAAGTTGAATGCCCTCTCTGCCTTTGTCTATCTTGTTGCACACAAGCAAAAATTTCGCATCTGGATTCCTCTCCTTGAGTGCTTCAATCATCTTGATTTCATCGGCATCTACAGGCTGCGAGGCATCAATGAGGTAGAGAATTAAATCAGCTTCTTCAATTTTTTCGTAACTGCGCCGAATACCTTCTTCCTCGATTTGGTCATGTGTGGCGCGCAGTCCTGCTGTATCAATGAGCCTGAAGAGAATACCATCAATGACAAAACCTTCTTCAATATAATCGCGTGTGGTGCCTGCTATATCGCTGACAATGGCACGCGCTTTGCCCAAGAGCGCATTGAGCAAGGTGGATTTGCCAACATTCGGCTTGCCGACAATAGCCGTTCGGACACCTTCTTGCACCAATTTTCCAAACTTGAACGAGTCTGCCAGTTCATTCAATTCTGCCTTGAGTTCCATCATTTTGGCTTGGAGTTCCTCTCGGCTTTGGAACTCGACATCTTCTTCGCTGAAGTCAAGCTCAAGCTCCAGCATGGCGCAGGCGTGAAGCAATTCCTCGCGCAACGCATCAAGTTTTTTGGATAAATCACCCTTCAGATGTGCCAGTGCGGCACGATACGCCGCCGCTGTTTTGGCGTGAATCATTTCGCCAATGGCTTCAGCCTGCACAAGGTCAATACGTCCGTTCAGAAATGCCCGGCGCGTAAATTCGCCTGCTTCTGCTAGGCGACATCCTGCATGTAACACGGTCTCCAGAACCGCTTGCGTTACCACCACCCCACCATGGCAATTGAACTCCACTGAATCTTCCATCGTGAAACTACGCGGCGACCTGTAGACAATTGCCATGACCTCATCGACCAGCTCACCTCGTTCATCCACGATGTATCCGTAGTGCGCCGTATGCGATGGCGCATTTGCCAGCAAAAATGATTTATCACCAGCCTTGCGAAACACTTTATCAGCAATCTGCAACACCCCTTCGCCGCTCATGCGAACGATGGCAATTGCACTTTCACCCACTGCCGTGGCAATTGCTGCAATCGGTTCTTGCTGCCGCACACGCATTGGCGTAGAATGCTCTTTGCTCAACACGGATTCCATCATTTGCTATCTCTGGTTTATGCTAGACGAAGCAAAATCTACACACTGGATTCACCTCACCCCGTCTCAGCGCTGCTGAAACGCCTCCCTTTGCAAAAGGAGAGGAACAACAAGTCTCCACACGCTGGATTCCTCGCTCTCGCTCGGAATGACATTCCCGCTCTTGTCATGCTGAACGAAGCGAAGCATCCATGCTTTACCTTTGTCATGCTGAACGCAGCGTAGCGAAGTGAAGCATCCATACAATAGATTCCTCGCTTGCGCTCGGAATGACAGAAAAAGGTGTTCGGAATGACAAAAAGAGCGTGCAGAATGCTACCGCACTTGTCATGCTGAACGAAGTGAAGCATCCATGCACTGGATTCCTCACTGCACTCAGAATGACAGAAAAAACGCTCGGCATGACACAAAAAATGCACTTGGAATAACAGCGCAGTATAACCTATGCTTTCTTCATCATCTAAGCAAGTTTGCGCAGTAAAGAAATGAAAAAGCCGCTGGGTCAGCGGCTCTTTCTTGAAGCTATGGTGCGAGGATTCCTACTTGAGCAACATCATCTTCCTTGTTTGCACGAAGCTACCAGCTTGCAGGCGATAGAGATAGACGCCGCTTGACAAGTTTTGCGCATTGAAGGTTGCTCGATACCGCCCTGCCGCCTGACGCTGACGCACCAGCGTTGCGACTTCTCGTCCTAGCATGTCATAGACAGTCAGCACCACGTCGCTCACGGTCGGCAGTTCATAGACGATGACGGTGCTGGGGTTGAATGGATTCGGGTAGTTTTGCAGCAGTGCAAAGTCTTTTGGCAGAGTTGTTGTTTGGTCGCGCTCGACATTGAGCACGCCAAACGGTGCGGTGGTGTCGGCAGTCAGTGTGCCTGAAGTAGCAACCAAGCGGAAATTGCCTGCCGCATTGATTTGTAGGCTATCGAAGGTGGCTCTGCCAAAGACGGCGGCACGCGTGGTATTGCCAACAATCGCACCTGTGCCTATCAGTGAGACCGTGATGTTGCCAACAAATGCGGAATCGCGCGTATTGTCGGCGCGCACAGCATCGACAAAGAAAGTTGGAATCACGACATTTTGGCGTGCCGAAGTTGGCGCATTGACAAAGCGCAAGCGTGTAGCAGGTGGTGCTGCAATGTTGATAGCAGCGGATGTTGCCGTTGGCAATCCTGTTGCCGAAGCCGTCAGCGTGATTTGACCTACCACATCGACGCGCACGCTATCGAAGAGCGCTTCGCCGCGCACCGCTGCTTTGCTTAGCACCCCAGAGAGTGTCTGCACATTCAATAGCTCGGCTTCATCATCAGGGAGACTGGCACTGGGCAAACGACCGATAGTTATCACGCCTCTGAAACTTGTATCCACGCTATTGTCAGGTCGACGAGCTTGCACCCTGAATGCTGGCAAAAACCGTCCTACGATGCCCGTTGTTGGTAAATTCACGAACGCAAGTTGTGAGGCGCGTGCCAGAATGGTGATGTTACCAGTTGTCGCACTGCTCAGCCCCGGTGCAGATGCTGTGAGCGTGTAGGTGCCAGCTTGACTTAGCGTTACACTGTCAAAAGTTGCTACGCCGTTGACTGCGGCTTTGCTTACTATGCCGCCAATCGTGCCTGGTCCCGTTGCACGCGAGAGTGTAATGGTGCCTGTAAAGTTCGTTGCCACACTGTTATCGGCACGCCGCGCTTGCACCACAATCGGCGGTGAGAGCGGCACAGTTGCCGTACCCGCGCTGGGCACTGAAGCAAAAAATAGCTGCGTGGCTGGCGCTGGCGCTGGTGTAACTGATGCCCAAGTTTGTCCGACACGAATCTCATCAATCTCAATGTTGCCCGTTCTGGTGCCCTGACGAATGCAAATGCTCGCCGCCTGCGAAATACTGGTCGTGCCCGCCGTGTTGGTCAGCGCACCACCCGCCTCCGTCGCCGCCCCAAAATTCGTCGTCGGATTTACCCACAAACTCGCCGCCCCAGTTGCAAAATCATACTTGACCACCACAAAATGCGTCCGATTGACCGCCAAATTACTCGTGCTAAATGTCGGTTGAACAGTCGTTGCTGAACCACGGTTGGCAACGCCAACTTGCACCGTATTGCTCGATGACCCCTTGCGAATATGAAGCCGTGCAAAGAATGTCGACACACTGCTTCCACTTGTCGTGCCAAAGTGCAAGAAATAATCACCGAAGTCGTCGCTGCTTGCTGGTAATCCTAATGTGTCAAGTATTTTGATGAGTGCCGAGTAGTAGAGCGTGCCAGATGTTACGGCAGTAAATCCGCGATTGACATCTTCGGAGTTGCCTCGCACAGTTCGCACGCGGTTGCCTTGTGGTGGAGCAAGTTGCGGATACGATAGGCTATTGCCCACATCGCTGGCAGTGGTCAGGAACTGAATCTGTCCTGCCGTGCCTCTGTGTGTCGTCCAGTTCGGATTTGCACTCAAACTACCTGTGCCGCTAAATGGCTCGTAGATAGGCGAAAATCCTGCTTGCACGGTAAAAGGGGCGCTGGTGCCCGGCGATAGGTTGTCTCCAGAAGTGCGCGTCGCCGTAATCGTCACGCCCGTTGCCGCTGGACTGAGTGTCACGCCGCTAATCGTCACCGTGTTCTGTCCCGCTGGTATCGTCCCCGTCGTCGTCCCACCAATCGTGCTCCCCGTCGCCGACAGCGAAATGCCTGTGGCAGTGCTCACATTGGCAGGCTGATTTGACGCATCCTGCGCCTGCACCGTCACACTAAACGGCTGACCCGCTATCGGCGACGCCGGACTGATACTGACCACCGCTAACTTCGTCGCCACTGGCGCCGCCGGCTGCACGGTGAAAGGGGCGCTGGTGCCCGGCGATAGGTTGTCTCCAGAAGTGCGCGTCGCCGTAATCGTCACGCCCGTTGCCGCTGGACTGAGTGTCACGCCGCTAATCGTCACCCTGTTCTGTCCCGCTGGTATCGTCCCCGTCGTCGTCCCACCAATCGTGCTCCCCGTCGCCGACAGCGAAATGCCTGTGGCAGTGCTCACATTGGCAGGCTGATTTGACGCATCCTGCGCCTGCACCGTCACACTAAACGGCTGACCCGCTATCGGCGACGCCGGACTGATACTGACCACCGCTAACTTCGTCGCCACTGGTGCCGCTGGCCGCACAGTGAAAGGGGCGCTGGTGCCTGGCGATAGGTTGTCTCCAGAAGTGCGCGTCGCCGTAATCGTCACGCCCGTTGCCGCTGGACTGAGTTAAAATCTGTCCAGCGAAGCATAATCTCTTGCGACGGACCAATTGAGACATTGAGAGTTTTGTTTTTTGTTGTACGGTTCGCTGATGCATTGCCATCCAGTGCATTTGCTGTACTTGCCTTTATAGGACCTACAAATGATAGGTCATCATCTGTCGTCCAAGTTCCACTTGTTAGGCTACTGACCGTGGCTCCAATTTGATAGGAAAAGTGCAGTGAATCATCATCTGTTCTGCCCCCATTGCGCCACTGTTCGCCAGTGTAGGTAATTTGTAAGGAAGTAATGGTTTGTGTGGTATTATTTTTTAAGCGAATCCCAAAAAAGATGCTGCCTGTTGTTCCAGATGCAATACTGCCCAGTGCTCTATCTGAGGCAGTACCCGTACCAAAGCTGTAGAGTGCCCCTGCAGTTGAACTCCCATCGCTTGCTCTGTATTCTGTGCGGGTGCTATACCACCCTGTTAGCGTCGTGTTATCCGACCAAGGATTGCTTGTTCCTGAGGTTGCCAGCGAGTTGAAATCTTGAGTAATCGTAGCTGGTAGCGAGTTAATGTTCACTTGTGCGTAGGCAGTCGCAGATAGAAGTAAGAAGCAGAGCAAGAGTATCTTTTTGTTCATAACCGGTGCAGATTTAGTATGAAGGTTGATGGTTCGTTGCCTTTGTTGCGCGTGCAAGATAAAAATTGTCTTTGTTGTGCGGGAAATTAAGTTTTTGTGAAGTCTTGCCCTTTCATTCGGGCGTGTTCATCACGCTTTGAGCATTTCTTTTGGCGATACGGTTACAATTTGGTTACTGCTGTTTTTCATCTTGTTGGCGTGGCAAGCCTATCTAAGTTTGCCTGTCCTATCATCATCAACATCAAACTGTTTCCGACAGATGAAAACACGCTTGTTTATTCTCTCTGCTGTGATTGTTCTTTTCTCGAACAGCTTTGGGCTCAGAGCGAAGTGCCTGTGGAGATTGTCTCCTACAGTCTGCGTGAATCTGGGGTTGGCTCTATCATCGTGGTCGGCGAGGTTCGTAACACCCACCCCAACCCACTTTGCTTTGTGCAGATTGATATTGAGTATCTCGACGACAAGGGCAATCCGATTGGAGTTGACCGTTTCACAGCGAAGGACGCGGGCACGATGGCAATCGACCAAGTCATGGCTTCGCGTGGAGTTATTCCGCCCGGCGAAACCTCGCCCTTTGAGCGCGTTCGTGATATGGGGAAGATTAAAGGTGCGGTGCGCTCGTGCAAAATCACGGCGAAGGGCTTACGACTCAAAGAGTCCAACGCTGCAGCGACGATTACGAATGTGGAAACTGCTCGCGAAGGCAATGGTTTCCGCATTAGAGGGATATTTAATGCCACAGGCAAAGCGCCGTGCAAAAATCCAGTTGCAATTGCCGCAGGCTATGACAAAAACGGCAAAATTCAAGCGATTACCACCTTTTCTCTCACCAACGATGGGACTTTTCGGGGCACGCCACTGCGGCAGGTCGACGCTGGAAAAAGCCAAGGCTTTAACATTTTGCTTCGAAATGAGACAGGCACCATTGAAAGTGTCAAGGTCTTTCCGTCGTTTGAGTGCGATTAGTTTGCAGAGTTGTTTTGCACTTGTTTGCTCGTCACTTGCTACCCTGCACCGAGCCGCTTGCATCTTCTGTGATGCAGGCGGTTTCATTTTTTAGCTGATGTTAGGTTGTGTTGACAATTAGAACTGGGTGATGCACGTTTTGAAAAAGATACGAATTGAACCGATGATACTCTGGTGTCTTGCAGGTGCACCGTCATGCTGAACGGAGCGCCAGCGCAGTGAAGCATCCATGCACTGGATTCCTCGCTACCCCTCGGAATGACAAGGAAAAGGTGCTCGGAATGACAAGGAAAAGGTGCTCGGAATGACAGAAAAAAGCGTGCGGCATGTTCATGCTGTCATGCTGAACGCAGTGAAGCATCCATGCACTGGATTCCTCACTACCGCTCGGAATGACAAGGAAAGGGTGCTCGGAATGACAAGGAAAAGGTGCTCGGAATGACAGAAAAAAGCGTGCGGCATGTTCTACGCTGTCATGCTGAACGCAGTGAAGCATCCATGCACTGGATTCCTCACTACCCCTCGGAATGACAAGGAAAGGGTGCTCGGAATGACAAAAGACAAGTGCGGAACAGTGCCGCAAAACCTACACATTCAATGGGTCTTGCAATGCTTTGTGGCAAACTTCTGCTATGGCTTCAGCTTCTGATTTGGTTCGGGCTTCTGCATAGAGTCGCACGAGTGGTTCTGTATTGGATTGGCGCAGATGTATCCACGCCTGCTCCAGCTCTAATTTGAGCCCATCTTCAGTGATGACCTTCGCCGTGGGATAGACACGAAGTAATTTTGTTAGGGCGTCGTTTAAGTCAAAGCTGTCTTTGTAGGTCAACTTTTGCTTGACCATGTAGTATTGCGGGAAGGTGCGCTTAAAGTCTGACAATTTCTTTTGGGGATTACTTGCTTGGTAGTCAGCAAACGCTTGCAAGAAGAGGGCAATAGCAACCAGTGCATCTCGTCCATAATGCACGTCGGGCAGAATCACGCCACCGTTACCTTCGCCGCCGATGCTGGCTTGCACACGTTTCATGAGCTCAATGACATTGGCTTCGCCGACCTTTGCGCTGTAACAGGGCACACCATGGCGCGCCGCTACTTCACGCAGCGCTAAACTGCTTGAGAGATTATTGACGACTGCACCTTTCTTATGCTTCAAGTAAAAATCGGCGCATGCCACCAGCGTGTATTCTTCGCCGAAAAGCGAGCCATCTTCACAGATGAAGCAGACTCTATCGACATCGGGGTCGACCACGATGCCCATATCAGCGCCGTGATAGGCTGTTAGCCCTTGCGTCTCGACTAAATTTTCCTCAATCGGTTCGGGCGGTCGTGGGAAAAGTCCGTTTCCTGCGCAGGCAATTTTGATGACCTCAGCGGCGCCTAAGCGTTCGCACAGTTTTGGAATAATCTCTGAGCCAGCGCCGTTGACGGCATCTACCAAGATTTTATAGCGTCTGGCGGCAATTTTGGCAGGTTCAATCACGGGCAGTGCCAGTACTTTTTGGATATGCACATCGGCATAAGTGGTATTTGGCACGGCCACGCCAAACTTGTTCCATGGCGCGCAGACGAACTTGCGACTTGCGGCAATTTTTTTGACTTCTTCGCCTTGTGCAGCGGTTAGAAATTCGCCCAGATGATTGAGCAACTTGAGCGCGTTCCACTCCAGCGGGTTATGCGATGCTGAGACGATAATGCCGCCATCGGCTTGCTCTTCCAAGACGGCAACTTCTACGGTTGGCGTGGTTGCCACATCCAGATTGACCACCATGCAGCCCGACTGCACCAGTATCGATTGAATAAAATCCAAGATAGGGCGACCTGTCGGACGCGTGTCGCGCCCGACAACGACTTTTGGCACACCGATTTTTAAGTCAATGATACCGTTGCTTTTTTGCTCATAGAGCCATGTTGCGAAGGCTTGCGTGTAGGTCAGAAGGACATCTGGCGTAAGGCTTTCACCCACGATGCCACGAATGCCCGAGACACTCACCATTAAGCTCATTTTGCCGTGCGCATTGGTTTCACAAACAAAAAAGGCAAGCTCTGTATGCTTGCCTTTCCTAAGATGTTTTAAGTGAATTATTTATCGCGTTGTTTTCTGATTTCACGAGCTTTCTTGACGTCTTGGAATGTGCCGATTGCACGCAGTTCAATGCGGCGGTTTTGTGCACGACCTTCTTCAGTGCTGTTATCTGCTACAGGTTCAGATTCACCGGCGCCCCTGACTGACAGGCGTCGTGCGCTGATGCCTTGCTTGATGAGATACTTACGCACAGCATCGGCGCGTCGCAGCGATAGGACTTGGTTTGCTTTTTTGCGACGCTCCTCGAACTGCTTCACACGCTTCTCGTATGCTGCATCAGTTTCTTTCTTACCTCTTGGCGCCAGCTTGCCACCTCCTGTGTTATCAGTATGACCAGAGATTTCAACAAGTAGGTTTGATTTCTGCTTGAGTAATTCTACAACTTCTTTGAGTTTTACTTCTTCGGCACGTGGAATCACAGCACTTCCTGTGGGGAAGTTGATGGAAATAGCAATTTTGTCACCTACGGTAAAGTCTGTAACATTAATCGAGGCATTGGCACTTGCTCTGCCACCTTTGCCAAAGGCAGTAAGTGTATAATTTAGTGTGCCTTTGGTCTTTCCTACCACTTCGTAGGTGCTTTTTGGTGGAAAGAGTCCAATAAGGGTATTGCCTTCTCGGAGTTCTACATAATCTGCATTCTTGGCATCCCAAGAGAGCGTGGATTTTTCGTCAGCTTTGATGCTTGTCGGGTTAGCGGAAAATGCGACAACAGGCGCTGGCGGCGGAGGTACAACCGTCACACTAATCGGCATTTCTGTCACCATACCTTCCTTGACCGCCCTAATTCTATACGTGACGCTGGAGCTGGGCTGTAAGGTCTTAGAACCTTGTGCTTCTACGATTCCAATCTCACTAATTTCTACTGTGTCTGCATCTTCTACTGCCCATGATAGCGTGGTTGTCTTGCCCTCCTCAATAATGTTATGTTTCGCCTCGAATAGCTTAATGACCGGCCTCGGCGGTGGAACTGGGGCTGAACTGCATGCGGCGCATCCTGCAACGATAACGCTTAGTGCTGCATAGCAGAAAATGAGCAGAAAGGGTCTCCTGTAACTCATGTTGGTTTTATTTTTGGATTGACAGAGATGTGTGAAAACTGATGTTTGGTTTTAGTTACTCCAAAAATTCTACATGACTGCATTTCATTGAACACCGTGCGCAAATATAGACGATTTTGTTTGACTATTCAAAACCTCTTCTGCCTAAGTTTTGTTGGCATAATGAGTTAACTTAAGGTCTTTTTCGCCATATTGACGCCACGTTCAGACCTGAGGCTCGAAACAGTAGCACTGTTCCGATAAGAAGTATTACCACATTGCCTGACCACATTGCTACAGCTGGCGAGATAAGTCGCCTATCGGCTAACTTTTCTCCGCCAATTAGGAATACCCAGTACAGCAAGAAAAAGATTAGTGACAGACCTGCCCCTACACCAAATCCGCCGCGCTTTGTCAGCACGCCCAACGGCACTCCCACTAGCACGAAGAAAAAGCAGGCAAATGGTAAAGCATATTTTTTATGCACCTCTACCATGTAGGTGCTTATTGCATTTTGGTGATTGTCCATTGTGTAGAGCGTACTTGATGTAATTGTCATGTTGTTTCGTAGCATGGAGATGGCATAGTCTATGGTGCTTGCACGACGCCCCTGCTCTATGCGACGGATATATCCGACGGAATCCAAGTGCATTGCAGGAACTGGGTTTTGCGCCAGCTTTTCCAGCAGTAAATCGGTCTCGGGACTAAACACCTCCGCTGTTCGGACTTGGCGGCTTTGGTATAGGCTATCGCTTGGTATCATGGATTTTGGAAGTATTAGCTCATGCAAGTGCCCCAAGAGACTTTTCTGAAAATTTTCTTCTACAATTACCATCTGCGCCGTAATGCTATCACACAGCACTAACATATCATCGGCAGACATTTCACGGTCGCCACGCGAGACAGTGCCCTCATCGGTGCGCTCAAAACTATAGCCGCTTGCATCAAACACAACACGATGTGCATAAAACCTTACTCGGCGGTAACTGCTGTATGTATCACGATCAATATCATGCATTTCGCCATGATAGAGTATCATCACTAGATGAGCGCCATCGCTGCTAAACTCCATCTCTGCCGAGTCAGCTGTAATGACTGCTGTAGTTGTCGGCTGTGAGTAATCGTAAATCGTTACACCATAGAGCATGGATGTTGTATCCACTGTTCTTCTAGCAAGGATAGAGTAGCCGTAAATCATGTCTGAGAACATATTATCCTTGAGTGCAAAAGTTGGTTTTTGGCGCGAAATATCCATCATTAACACCTTGGCTCGATGATTGGCTTCTGGCAACACCACATTTCCAAAGCGCTCTGCCAGATAGGTTAGCACTAACCCTGCTCCCATCACAGGCATGAGCACACGCCAGAGCGAGATACCGCCTGCACGAATTGCGGTCATTTCCAGCGTGCTACTAAGGTTGCCAAATGTCATCAGTGTCGCCACCAGCGACGCCATTGGTGCTGCCAGCACCACCATCCATGCCATTTGCAGAACAACGAGCTCGACAATTGTCTCTATCGCAAGCCCTTTGCCTACCAACTTGTCGAGATTGCGCGTCAGAAATTGTACCGTGAAGATGAAAATGACCGTAGAGAACGCGAAGAGAAACGGCGCGAATATGTTGCTTAAGGATGTATTTTGTGAGAATCTTCATCGTTTTGATTCGAGTCTGATTCGTATGGCTTACAGCGTGAGCTTGCAGTTCTTCGGCATCTGCAAAAGCGGCTATGCTTTTTCCAGTCTCCATTAGGCGTGCTTTGGAGTATTGGATGATAGAAGTTCGCTTAAGAAAGTCCCGTGTTGAGAGTGCTGAAAAGAAGCGTGCTGTGCCACCGGTTGGCAATGTGTGATTGGGTCCAGCAAAGTAGTCCCCTACAGGTTCGCTTGAGTATTCGCCCAAGAAAATGGCGCCTGCATGTTTCAGTTTCGGCATCAACTCCCACGGGCTTGCAGTGTGCACTTCTAAGTGCTCTGGCGCCAGCAGGTTTGCCACATCGCAAGCCTCATCTACATCTTTGACCAGAATAATTGCCGAGTGCTGTTTGACTGCCGCTTCAATGATAGCTCTACGCTTCATTTTGGCTATAGATGCGCTAGCTTCTTTCTGGACAAGTTCTGCTAAGCGTTGCGAGGGCGTAATCAGCACAGCTGAGGCATCTTCGTCATGTTCAGCTTGTGAAAATAAGTCCATGGTCACAAAGCGTGGATTTGCCGTCTCATCAGCAATTATGACAATCTCCGACGGTCCAGCTATGGCATCAATGGAGACCTCACCGAAGACCAAGCGCTTTGCCATTGCCACATACTTATTGCCCGGTCCTGTGATTTTATCCACTTTTGGAATGCTCTCTGTGCCAAAGGCAAACGCCGCAATTGCTTGCACCCCCCCGAGTTTGAAGACATCTTTTACCCCTACCACACTTGCCGCTGCTGCTATGTACGGATGCACGGCTTGCGCCTGACCTACTGGCGAGGTCAGGAAAATTTCACTGACGCCTGCCACCTTAGCAGGAATTACATTCATCAATACCGACGAGGGATAGACCGCCTTACCACCAGGTACATAGCAAAGCGCCCGCTCAATCGGCGTTACTTTCTGACCGATAATGACGCCATCGCCATCATCGTAGAAAAAGCTTTTTTCCAACTCATGTTCATGAAAGTGCGAGATGTTTTCAGCGGCTTTCTCCAGAATTTGCATCAACGACTTCGGCACTTTCTTTAGCGCCTGATTGAGCTCTTTCGGAGTTGCCCGAAATGTTTTGAGCACAATCCCGTCAAATTCCTTAGTGTAGTAACGCACTGCCACATCGCCCTCTTTTCTGACACGGTCTAAAATTTCTTTCACACGCCGTTCAGTTTCTTCGTCAAAGACAGCGCGCCGCGATAAGAATGTGTGCAGCGATTGCGGAGAATTGTAATGAATCAAACTAAACAC
>AFSR01000132.1_pt1 | contig 35209 bp, 37 predicted proteins | sample 296848 | NCBI WGS metagenome assembly AFSR01 (sample SAMN02954305, study PRJNA68063) | hot springs metagenome | biome: terrestrial; feature: Mushroom and Octopus hot springs; material: microbial mat core samples; isolation source: Yellowstone National Park Mushroom and Octopus hot springs ...
CGCATCCCCAAACGGTAGCTCAGCTCCCATTCGCGTCCCATGTAGCAGAACACCCCAATCAAAAAGTGCAGCACAATCAGCTGGTACGGACCGCCGTTGTACAGCCACTCGTCCAGTGAGGCGGCTTCCCAAATCGGGTAAAAGTGCAGGCCAATGGCTGCCGAAGAGGGCACTACAGCCCCAGAAATGATGTTGTTCCCGTACAGCAAGGAACCGGAAACGGGCTCGCGGATGCCGTCAATGTCCACCGGCGGAGCCCCAATGAAGGCGATGATAAAGCAGGTGGTGGCAGTCAGGAGGGTGGGAATCATCAGCACCCCAAACCAGCCAATGTAAAGGCGGTTATCGGTGGAGGTGACCCACTCGCAGAACTGCTCCCACACGTTGCTGGTTGAGCGACGTTGGATAACAGTAGTCATGAGGACAAACTTCCCTAAGGAAGCGCGAAGATTGACAACCTAAACTTAAAACATCCGTTAAGTTTCGTCAACTACCTTTTTTGATCCTGAGAGAGGCCATGTCGCTTGTCCGCTGGATTTTAGGGATCCACACCACCACGCCCGTTTTGGGCCTGGCCCTGCTGCCGTTGGAGCCAGGGTTGGGAGAAACCCGCAGTCAGAGCTGGTGGCTGGATCGGGAGATGGCAGCGCAGTTGCACCCCTGCTTGAAAGTCTTCTTGGCCGGTCAGGCTTGGTCGCAGATAGCTGGGATCGCTGTAGCTTTGGGGCCGGGCAGCTTTACGGGCAGCCGTTTGGGGGTGAGTGTAGCCCGCCTGCTGGGCCAGCAACTGGGCATTCCCGTGTTTGGCTACTCGGCTTTGGCCGTCCTCGCCCGCCAGGTGTGGCAGGAGCAGGGATCCCCGCCCCAGCCCTTGACGGTGGCAGTGCAGATGGACGCCAAACGAGGAGAGCGGTATGGCGGTGTGTATCGGGTGGTGGAAGAGCGTATCGCTGCAGAAGTGGCCGATCGGCTTTGGGAGGAAGAGGCTTGGCAGGCCCTTCTCCGACAGTGGCCGCAAGCTCTATCCGTGAATGCCGCCGATTTTGTGGATTCTGCACCTGTGGTGGCGTTGGCAGAATTGGCCCGCGCCGATTTTCGGGCCGGGTTGCGCCCTCAGTGGCAGGAGGTGTTGCCCCTCTACGGTCGCCAGCCCCCGATTGATCTCAGAGGGCTGAATCGGACTCCGCCTCCCCAGCGCGAACGGAGTGCCCCATCGTCACGGTAAGATTGGGAAGTCTAAGCAACGGATCCCTCTGCTGACATGATCTCAAGCAACGATTTGCGCCCTGGCGTCTCTGTAGAAATTGACGGAGCTCCCTACAAGGTGATCGAGTTCCTGCATGTGAAACCCGGCAAGGGGGCAGCCTTTGTGCGCACTAAGCTCAAAAACATGCAGACTGGCAACGTTGTGGAGAAAACCTTCCGCGCCGGTGAAACCCTGCCCGCAGCCACCATCGAAAAAGTCGAGATGCAGTATCTCTACGCGGAAGGGAACAACTTGGTGTTTATGGACATGGAGACCTATGAGCAGGCTCCAATTACCGCCGCCCAAATTGGCTCCGCCGTGAAATATCTGAAAGAAAACATGCAAGTGTCAATCTTGCGCTGGAATGGGCAGGTGATCGATGTGGAGCTGCCCAACACCGTTGTTCTGGAAGTGGTGGAAACAGATCCAGGGGTGAAAGGAGATACCGCCACTGGGGGAACCAAGCCGGCCAAGCTGGAGACCGGTGCTGAGATCCAGGTGCCTTTGTTCATCAAGGTTGGAGAACGGATTCGGGTCGATACCCGCACCGACACCTATCTGGGCCGGGAGTGAGTTCTCCCTCTCCTTTTCGGTTATGGATTTCTGTTGTGGACAGGTGATGCATCAGGAGTGAACCTTCCCTTGGATGTTGTCAATTGGCAGGAAATTCGTCTTCTCCTGGCCGCTCTGCAAGAGAGCGATGTTACCGAGCTAACTCTGGAGTTCAAAGATTTTCGCCTCACCTTGCGCAAAGGGATCCCGACTGAGCTCTCCTCCACCCCCGCCAGTCCGGTTATTGTCTCCTCTGCGCCTCCTCCTGCTCCTGCAGAAGCGCCCCCTCCTCCCACTGCTCCCAAATCCACCCCCAGCCATTGGATAGACGTGACGTCACCAATGGTGGGCACTTTCTACAGCGCCCCAGCTCCAGGTGAACCTGACTTTGTGCGGGTTGGCCAACGGGTGAACAAGGGCCAAACCCTGTGCATCATCGAGGCCATGAAGCTGATGAACGAGATCGAGGCCGAAGCGGCAGGCGTGGTGACCGAGATTTTGGTGAGCAATGGGCAATCGGTGGAGTTTGGGCAGGTGTTGATGCGGTTGGATCCCACGGCTTGATGGGCAAGGGGGTAAACCGGATTTTGGCGACCCAATCTCCCTTGCCTGTGTATACACCAAAGTTGAATCGGATTGAGGGGATGTGGTCGGTGTTGAAGCGCTGTATCCGGCAGTTTTCCAGAGCCGGGAAGTATGGGATGGAGCAAAGGGTACAGACCGCTTTGCTACTCATCGATCCATTCAATCCTATCCTGCTGGGAGAGAAGTTGGGGGTGACAGCCTGGGAAACCCTCTCAGACCAATTTGACCAGTCTGCGCGCCCCTTTCACAGCCCTACCTGTGCCCCAGTTGCCGATGGCTCCCAGCTGAGGTTAAGAGAAGCCCATAGCCCCCCGGCCCCTCATTGACTATGATGCGGGCGTGAGGTGTGAATAAGTACCTAAACAATGGCAACCCAACGCATTTGCTTTGCTCAAGTCTCAGATGTCCACCTGATGCCCGAGACGGGGTGCCGCTGTTGGTGGATGTCCGATTCCCCCCGCCGCCAGTTGGAAGCCGCCGTTGCCCATCTCAACCAGGTGCCGGATCTGCACTTCGTGGTGTTTACCGGGGATTTGGTGGATCAAGCGGATCCGGAGAGCTTTCAATCTTTCCAGGAGATTGTTGCCCAACTGCGGGTGCCCTATTACCTCAGCCTGGGCAACCACGATATCGACACCCTAGGGAGAAAGGGACGCTTCAACCGAGATCAGTTTATCCGTTGGTGCCAAAGCCAATTTCCCCTGTCCCCGGCTCCCACTGGTTACGTCGATTACAGCCTTTCCCCTCTGCCCGGGATCCGCTTGATTGCCCTCGACGCCAGCCTGGGACGCTTCCCTTTGCCTCAGGGCGTGCTCCGCCCCTCCCAACTGCACTGGCTGGGCGAACATCTGCAAACGGTGCCGGAAGAATGGCTGATCCTGCTGATCCATCAGCCGCCCTTCATTGCTCCCACTCAAATGGACGCGGTTTTGTTTCGCAAGTACCGGCTCCTCAGCGAACCAGCCTCGGCGCTACACGCTCTCTTGGCCCGTCACGGACGGGTGGTGGCGGTGCTGAGTGGCCACCTGCATGTGCCGAAGGTGTATGTCCGCGATGGGATCCCTTACCTGACAGCACCTCCTCTGGTAGGGCCGGTTTCGGCTCTGCGGGTGTTTGAGCTGGAGGTGAACCCACGGCGAGGGGTGTTGCGCTACCACTGGGTTAAGTTGCCGGCATTGGATCCCAGCCCCCTCTGGCACGGCTTGGTGATGGGGATCCGACGGGATCGCTGGGGACAAATCCCTCTCCGGGCCAAGGGATCCCGCTCTCTCCCTCTGCCCGCTGCCGCCTGGTAATCAAAACCCCTAAAGCTTGACCGAATTAGTGTAGATTAAAAAAAGCAAAAATCGTCGAGTTCGGTGTCTTCCCCCTATGACAGCAAGCCTTTCTCCTTCTAGCCGCTGGGAGCTGGCGGCTCAAGCGCTGCGGGAGCAGTATCAACCTCAAGTGGCGTCCCTGAGCGAACGGTTTGAGCCTTTGTCGGCAAGCGACCTGCTCACCTGGGCGGTTGAAGAATTTGGAGATGGGCTGGTGCTGGCCTGTAGCTTTGGCCCGGAAGACCTAGTGCTGATCGATCTGCTCACGGCGATTAACCCCCGTGTTCGCGCTTTTTTTCTGGACACCGATTTTCACTTCCCGGAAACCCTACAACTGCGGGAGCAGGTGTTGGCGCGCTACCCCCACTTGCAACTGCAGATCTTCAAGCCCTTGCTTACCCCGGAAGAGCAGGCAGCTCAATACGGGCCAGAACTGTATCGCTCTGACCCCGACCTCTGCTGCAACATCCGCAAGGTGGAGCCCTTGAATCGTGCTCTGGCCGGTTGCACCACTTGGATTACAGGGATGCGTCGGGAACAATCCCCCACCCGCGCCGATATCGGCAAGGTGCAGTGGGACGGCAAGCGCAACCGCCTCAAACTCAACCCGCTGGCTGACTGGACAAATGGCCAAGTTTGGAAATACATCCTTGACCACGGGATCCCTTACAACCCCCTGCACGATCGCCACTACCCCAGTATCGGCTGCCTCCACTGCACTGCGCCTGTTGAGCCAGGGGCGGATCCCCGCTCTGGACGCTGGAAGGGCACAAGCAAAACCGAATGCGGCCTGCATACCTAACCCATGACTGCTTCCTCCATCCTTGAGGTGGCTCAGTTTGAAATTACCCCCGGCTCTGAAGCCGCCTTTGAAGCCGCCATCGCTCAAGCTTTCATCTATTTGCAGCAGACCGACGGCTACCAAGGGCACCAACTGCAGCGCTGTCTGGAGCACCCTCAGCAATACCTACTGCTCGTTCAGTGGGGATCCCTAGAGGCCCATCTGGTCAACTTTCGCCAATCGGAAAACTTTGTCCGCTGGCGTGCCCTCATCGGGCCCTACTTTGCTCGCCCACCCCAGGTGTTGCACTACCAGTTGCTGACCGGATCCCCTTTTTGATTTGAAATAGGGCACCTGTCCACTCTCCACCTAGGCTAATCCCAATGGGACAGGTTAAGATGTGATATTATTTGTTTCCGGCCTTCAGGCAGATGCACAGCGGCATCGCTCGTAGGGGCTGTTAACTCAGTGGTAGAGTACCACCTTGACACGGTGGGAGCCGCTGGTTCAATTCCAGCACAGCCCATGTCCTTGACAGAAGCTCACAAGACTCTGCTCTGGGAGCGGGTTACCGTGCTGGGCCGAGCCCTACCCTGCAGGTCTTGCGAAACTGGGGATCCCTCGCCGCCACGGATTCTATTGGTAGATGTTGGCCGCTTTTAGCATGTGGTAGGTGATCAGCAATTGAGTCAAAGCCAGGGGATAGCTCTGGAGCAGCTCGCCGGTGGTGCCGATCAACTGGCCGATGTTGGGGTTTCCCTCTAAGCTACAGAACTTGCCCAGGTAAGGGATTTCGTTGCAGAGCATCCGCTCCAATTCGATCACTTGGCTGGCCGTAGCATGGGCATCAATCTGCAAAACATCGACGGGCTTGCCCATATCCCGATCCAAATCCAAACGAATGGCAGAGCTAAGGTGATTGTCGCGGGCATTGAGGATTTGCCAAAAATCTGGGTGAGGAATGGTGGGGCGCAGCACCAAGCGTGCATTCAGCAATACCTCGTCTTGGTCGGATCCCTCTTGGGGCGGGTAAAAGGTGACCACTACATCGGCCCATTGGCGCTGTGGACGAATAAAAGCCTCTGAGTCGGGTTCGCGCTTTTTGAGCTCTTCTCGCACTTGCTCTTCGGTATATCCGCGCTTGCGGGTGTCCCGCTTAATCTTCCAGAGGGCGCGTAAATGTTCGGGAGGAGCCAAATAAACCTTGACATCGTAGCTATCCCGCATACCACGGGTAAAGTAGCCCAGCAGCCCTTCGACAATCACGTATTTGTTGGGCTTGACATACTCTGGCGGGTCAAAGGTGCCGGTGCTGTGGTTGTAGACGGGCTTTAGGATCGGCTGGCCGGTGCGCAAGAGCGTCAGGTGCTGCTGAACGATATCCAGGTAGTTGCAGTCGGGATGGAGGGCTGTAATCCCCAGTTCAGCGCGTTGTTTGCGGTCGTAGCGGTGGTAGTCGTCGGTGCAGATGACAGTGACGTTTTCTTCCCCCAAGACTTGGGCAATGCCACGGGTGAGGGTGGTTTTTCCAGCAGCACTATCGCCAACAATACCCAGAATAATCGGGCGCTGAGCCACGGATCCCTCTCCTGAATCGTGAACCTGGGGCGGAGAACTCCCAACAACACCGGCCAAACTCAACTTCGTTTCGACCTGCGGATAGCCCCGATCAGAGAACAGGGATTGTCGGTCAGCAAACGAAGTTAAGCAAGCATTATCGGCTCTGGAGGGTATTGGGGCAAGCGAATGTTACAGTTCTTTCCAGCCATACCCACTCCAAGCCGGGGTAGGTATGCCCTTTGCCTGACAGGGATCCGCACCCAACTCCAGAAATCCCTACCGCAAGACTTAAAGATTGAATGCCCACAGCACCCCGACGTAAGGCCAGAGCGCTCTCACTCCATTGGCTAGGAACCCGGTTGCACCGGCATTGTAGAGCAACATGTTGAACTCATCCACAGGCAACTCGCAAATTGCCCTGGATCCCTATACTGGAGTAGGAGCACTGGAAGGCATCAGAGCAGCAAGGGTAGCATTAGGTCAGACCGCTAGAGGGGGAAGCAACCGATGGGATTGTTCGATCGGGTCAGCCGAATCATTAGATCCAATATCAATGCGCTGGTCAGCAGCGCCGAGGATCCGGAGAAAATCCTGAACCAGACCATTCAGGACATGTCTGAGGATCACTACCAGATGCGGCAAGCGGTTGCCCAGGCCATTGCTGCCCAGAAGCGAATAGAGCGACAGTACGAGCAAGCACAGCAGAGTGTTGATGAGTGGCAAAGACGCGCCGAGTTGGCCCTGCGCAACAACAACGAAGCTTTGGCTCGGGAAGCGCTGGTGCGCAAGAAAACCTTTGCCGAGACTGCCCAAAGCCTGAAGCGGCAGTTGGATGAGCAGACTAAGCAGGTGGAGATCCTGAAGTCCAACATGACCAAGCTGGAGAGCAAGATCGCTGAGGCCAAGACCAAAAAGGACATGCTCATCGCTCGCGCCCGCGCCGCCAAGGCTTCCCAGCAAATCAATCAGGTTATCGGGCGGGTGGACGCCACAAGCGCCTTTGCTGCTTTTGAGCGTATGGAGGAGAAGGTGAACTCCCTGGAGGCCCAGTCGGCGGCAGTAGCCGAGCTGGCGGTAGACAATTTGGAAAACCAGTTTGCCGCTTTGGAGGCGGGTGGCTCGGATGTAGATCACGAGCTGCTGATGCTCAAGGCGTCGATCCAGGGTCAGTTGCCCTCTGGAGGGTCAAAGTCCTCAGGCCAACCTTCCACCGCAAGTGAGAGCGAGGTCGATCTGGAGTTGGAAAATTTGCGCAAGGAGATTGACCAGCTCTAACAGGCGGAATGTCGCTCTCCTCCGACTCTCAAGGCTTGCCGGGCTGAGTTTGGGCCGGGGGGTGGTAAGCTAACCAACAAGAACTCTGACAGCCCTTCTGCCGACCAGCAGGGCAAAGTCTGTCAGTAAAGCGTTCCACCTCGAGTGGCAGGGATCCCCAGAGGGTAATCAACCTGCGAAAGGGTCACAGCCTGCTTCCGGCAGGGCTGAGGTTAGTTTGCCTACGGTTTTGTGAGAGAACAAACAGCGATGACAACAGCAAGTATCAAGCCTCTCTTGGATGCCAAGCAACTGTTGCAGGCTTATGCGTCTGGCCAACGGGACTTTTCGGGCTCCAACCTGAGCGGAGCGCAGTTGAGTGGCGCGAATTTGAAGGGCATTATCCTACGGGATGCCGACTTGAGTGGGGCAGATTTGCGCGAGGCGGATTTGTCGGGAGCGGATCTCTCGGGAGCCGACCTGCGCGGAGCCAAGCTGCGACGGGTGAACCTGATTGGGGCTAAGTTGGTGAAGGCAGATTTGCGGGGGGCCAACCTCTACCGGGCCAAATTGCTCAGGGCCGACCTCAGCGAAGCCGAGCTGAACCGAGCCGATCTGCGGATTGGGGCCGATCTGCGCGGAGCCATCATCACCAACACCCATTTCCGCGGTGCCCTTTACGACGAGTACACCAAGTTCCCGGATGGCTTTAACCCCACAGAGATGGGCATGTAGCCGGGGCTTCGCTCAGGGGATCAGGTTCTGCCACAGTTGGGCCATGCCTTCGGCAGCCGCTACAAAGGGCGGGTTGTGCACGTCGGGCTTGTTGTAGCGCAAGGGATCCCCTGCCAGATCGGTAACCCTTCCCCCCGCCTGCTCCACAATGCACTGGGCAGCGGCAGTATCCCACTCCATGGTGGGGCCGAAGCGAGGGTAGAGATGGGCAGATCCTTCGGCCACAAGGCAAAGCTTTAGGGCACTGCCCACAGACTTCACTTCCAGAGAGCCACAGCGCTGCCGCAGCCGCTCGAGGAACTGCTCCGTCTCCGGGTTGCTGTGGGAACGGCTGGCCACCACTTGTAGGGGTTCTTGGGCGTAAGGGCAGGTGCGGATGGGCTGTTCGTGAACGCAGGACGGAGTCCTTTCCCTCTTGCAGGCCCCCAGCTTTTGCGCAGCTTTGTAGGTGAGGCCGAGAGCTGGGGCGTGGACAGCTCCCAAGATGGGGATCCCCGCCTCGACAAGAGCAATGTTCACCGTAAACTGGCCGCTGCCTTCGATAAACTCGCGCGTGCCATCCAAGGGATCCACCAGCCAGAACCACCGCCACACCTGCCGCTGGGCGTAAGGGATCCCGCCCGATTCTTCCGAGAGGACCGGGATCCCTGGGGTCAAGTCTTGCAAGCCTTGCAGGATCAGGTGGTGGGAAGCCAGATCCGCCTCAGTAAGGGGAGAGGCATCCGCTTTGCCTTGACCGGAAGCGGCTCCTGTCTGTAGAAGGGCAAAATAGCCTGTCCTGCCGCCTCCGCCAGCCGACACACCTCGGGCAAGAGAGCGGCCAGATCCTGAGCTTGCACGGATCCCTCACAAGCTAGAAACGCACCGGAATGCCATGGGCGGCCAAGTCGGCTTTGATTTGCGCAATCGTCAGCCGGCCATAGTGGAGCAGAGAAGCCAATAGCGCTGCTTCTGCTCCCGCTTCCTGCAGAGCCTGGCGGATGTGGGCACACGCTCCTGCACCCCCAGAGGCAATCACCGGCACCGACACCGCCTCCGCCACCCGCCGGGTTAGCTCGAGGTCATAGCCGGCCTGGGTGCCGTCGGCGTCCATGCTGGTGAGCAAAATCTCCCCTGCCCCCCGCTCGGCCACGCTTTTGGCCCACTCCACCGCGTCCAGGCCCGTCGGCTGCCGCCCCCCGCGCACGTATACCTCCCATCCCCCTCCCTGCGGCTTGGCGCGAGCATCAATGGCCACCACAATGCACTGGGATCCAAACCAGCGGCTGGCCTGAGCCACGAGATCAGGATCCCGAACCGCTGCCGAGTTGAGGCTGACCTTGTCCGCCCCGGCCCGCAGCAGTTGTCGGATCCCCTCCAGATCGCGGATCCCCCCTCCCACCGTGAGGGGAATGAACACCTGCTCTGCGGTGCGCCGCACCACCTCCAGCAAGATCTCCCGCTCTTCGTGGGTGGCGGTGATGTCCAAAAAGACCAGCTCATCGGCTCCTGCCTGATCGTAAGCCTGGGCCAGCTCTACCGGATCCCCGGCATCCCGCAATTGCACAAACTGGATCCCTTTCACCACCCGCCCTGCCGCCACATCCAGACAGGGAATGATCCGTTTGGCCAACATCGCTCTCTCCCAAGGACTCCATACCGCTAACGCGAACAGAGGGGAACAACTGGGGATCGTTTTAGCCGAAGCTGATGACCAGGAAGGGTTCTTGAAACTTGGCCCCAGTCACCTGCCGACCTGCCAAGCTGGGGGGCAAGAACAAATTGCGCCGCTGATCCCCGGCGGTAATGGTCAGCTCCGGGCCTGACTGGCTCAGCTCGATTTGGGCCTTGCTGAAGCCGGGAATAAACAGCTTGACTGTACGGGCTCCCTCGTCGATGGCCACGGGCGGCGGCACATCCGGCACAGCGAACATCCCCCCCACCGCTGCTTCCAAAGCCGACCAATCGGATCCCTGACGCAGGGGGAGTGTTCGTAGTGTCAGCGGGAAAAAATCGGCGGCCGAGACCTCTCCCGGAGCCAGAGGGGTAACCCAGAGGCCACCCACCGTCAGCCCCACCATCTGAGCACTCCCCCAAAGGTAACGGGCGGTTTGCACGGCCATCGGGTCAGGGGTGGTCACCAGGTGGGCCAACACGCGGCGCGGATTGGCAATAGCCTGTCGTCCCTGCTCCAAAAGGTTGGTCATGCCCCCCAACCGCTCTGGCAGATCCTCCAGGGAGGAAAATTCCACGGTGCTTACCGAACGCAACAAGGGCTCGGCAAAGGGTCGCAGGGTTTTGGCCAAGTCGGATCCCAAAAAAGCTTGGGAGGCTCGCCGCCAGTACCAACTGGCCACCTCCGGGATCCCAAAGGCCCGCAAGGTGGTCAGATCCCCCGGCCCGTCGTAGAGAATGCAGTCGTATTGGCCGCTGGCATCGTAACGGCGCAGAGCTTCCAGGGCCAGGGCCTGATCCATGCCCGGCAACACCCCCAGTTCCTGGCCGTAGATCTCCCGGAAAAAGGGGGTGCGCACGTATCGGGCTTCCAGCTCTTTGGCCGCCGTCCAGAACTGCTCCAGCAGCTGGGTTGTCCGCAACTGCACCACGCTCAAGTTGGCAGCAATGGTCACCGGCTCGCCGGAAAGCGGGATCCCGCCCAAAAGCATTTCCAGCCCCGGCCCCGCCTGATGGCCCACCAACAGCACCCGCCGCCCCTGCTGGGCTGCGGCCCGAGCTGCCGCCACGGCCAAGGTGCTCCGACCTGTGCCCCCCTTGCCCAGAAAGGTGAGAATTTGGCTCATTCCCGCTCCTCCCGCCTCCCTCTCCGTAGATATCGATGTACAGAGATTGACCTGCCAACTGAGCTGCGGCCATCATCACCTGTCGAATCGCTTGCAGGGTGCGCCCGCCCCGCCCGAATACCCGCCCCCGATCCTTCGGGTCAAAGGCCAGCCGCAGCCATACCTTTCGCCCGCCACAGGTGGTTTCCACATCCATTTGAAGAGAGGCGCTGCTGAGCAGCGGTTCGATCAAAAGATGGGCGAGAGCCTTGTAGTCTGGCATAGAGAGCTAGACGACAGGAGGGAACAACTGGCCAAGCCAAGCTTAGCCGACCCTAGGCCTCAACCGCTTCCTCAACCTGAGGCTTTTCAACTTCAGCTTCTGGAGGACTTAATTCTGCTGCTGTCTCGGTGGCAGCTTCGCTCAATTCAGACTCGGGAACATCGGCGACCTCAGCCTCGGCCACGGATTCTGTTGCAGGGGCCTCTTCTGCCGCCTCAGGGATCCCAGCTTCAGGCTTGGCCATGGCCGGGATGCGAATCGAGGCAACCACTCCGCCTTCCCCTGCTTTCAACATCTCGTAGATGCCGGCCTTTTTGAGGAGACTGTCCACGGTCTCTGTGGGCTGAGCGCCACAACGCAACCACTTCAGCAAGCCTGCCGTTTGCAAAACCGTCTCCTTGGTGCGCGGGTTATAGTAACCCAGTTCCTCTAGCGGACGGGCTTCACGGCGGCTTTTACTTTCAATGGCGATGATGCGATAGCTGGGTTGCCGCTTTTTTCCGTAGCGCTTGAGCCGCAATTTGACCATGGGGTATCCACTCCTTGGGGGACGCTCCGCAAGCTGTAAAGATCCAAAAAATCCAAAAAAGAGTTCGCCTAGACCCGCCAAGCCTGCTGAAGCTCCAGAGCCTCGCTCCGAGCCTTTGGCGTTTGGCCGGTAGACACAGGCTTTTTATTTTAAGCGATTTTCTGCTTGACTGGAACTTGACTGGAAAATGTCCGACCCCGGTTTGGAAGGCAACCTTCATGGCAGAGTTGAAGAGAAAACCCTACACTCAGCAGCAACTCCCATGATCAACTACGCCGATTTGACAGACGAGCAGCGCCAGCTCTACCTCAAGGCCCTGATCGCGGTGGCCCGAGTAGATGGCCAGTTGGACGAAGAAGAAACCTCTTTCTTCATGCAAATCGCAGAAGGGGTAGGCATCGAAGCGCCACTGGCCCAAACCTATCTGGCCGATGAAGCAGGTGCACCTTTGGATATCAGCGGGATCCCGCCCATGCGCAATGCGGCGGGGGCCTTGATCCTGCGGGATTTGGCAGCAATGGCGGTGGTGAATAGCCAGCTGGTGGAAAAAGAAGAGGAGCTAATTTTCGAGATCGGCAAAGCCATGCAGTTCAGCGCTGAGGAGATCAACGAGTTTATCGACTGGGCCTTCATGGGACTGCAGTGGCAACTCAAAAGCGCATCCCTGCTGGAGCGCTATGCCCAGCCCTCCCCCCAACCTTCTGAATGACCTGGGGTACTAGATAGCATCACAACGGCCAGCCCCCGCTGCAGATATTGACAGCCCAGTTTGGCGTTCCCCTGAGCCAAGCAAGGGGAGACTTTCATCAAGTTAAATCTGGCCATCGAGACTTAGCTGATAAAGCGATCCAGAGCCCGCTGCAACTCCTCCAGCTCCACTTCGATATTGCCGGTCTCGATGGCATGGCGGATGCAGTGGCGAATGTGATCGTCCAAAATCAGCCGCGCCACCCGATCCAGCGCTCCCTTGACGGCGGCAATTTGCAGCAGCACATCTGGACAGGGCTGATCCTGCTCGATCATGGAGCGGATCCCACGCACATGCCCTTCGATGCGAGCCAAGCGGTTGGTCAACTTGCGCCGAGACTGGGGATCATGATGGTGAGGCTGGGCCCGCCCAGACAGCGGCGGCTTTTCCAGCGCCAGCTCCCACTCCTCCTCCCAATCGGGTTCTGAAGGGAGCGGTGGAACGGAATGAGATCGAAGTGGGGGGACGGGATCCGACATAAAAAGGGCAAAAGACTGCCTGCATGATACTGCCTGGTTTTCCCCGGGAACGATGGGGTACTCTACAATAGAAAAAGATGTGAAATTTTGTAAAACCTCTCATACTTTGGCTCCATGACCTCTGTGCTCTCCCCCTTTGGCCCTGTAGAAGCGGATCTGGAGCGTTTACGCCAGAACCTGACGCGGTTGGTCAGTGCCAAGCACCCCATTCTGGCCATGGCTGCCGAACATCTGTTTTCGGCGGGGGGGAAAGGGATCCGGCCAGCCATTGTGCTCCTCATTGCCCGTGCCACCACCCCAGATGGAGAGATTACCCCACGGCATTGGCGCTTGGCAGAGATCACTGAGATGATCCACACGGCCAGCTTGGTTCACGACGATGTCATCGACGCTGCCGATGTGCGACGGGGCATCGATACGGTGAATACCCTCTTCGACAATCGGATAGCCGTGCTGGCGGGGGATTACCTCTTCGGCCAAGCTGCTTGGTACTTGGCCAATCTGGACAACCTGGAGGTAGTGAAGCTCCTTTCCAAAGTAATCATGGATTTGCCGGAGGGAGAGGTGCGCCAGAGCCTCACCCGCTTCGACCCGGATGTGTCGATGGAAGACTACCTGGCCAAGAGCTTCTACAAAACGGCCTCCCTCATGTCCGGCAGTTCCAAGGCTGCTGGCCTGCTGAGCGGGGTTAGCGAGGAAGTGGCGGATCGCCTGTTCGATTTTGGGCGGGATCTGGGCATTGCTTTTCAGATTGTCGACGATCTGCTGGATTTCACCGCTTCGGCAGAGACGCTTGGCAAGCCTGTGGGATCCGACCTCATCCAGGGCAACCTCACTGCACCCGTTCTGTTTGCCCTAGAGGAATTTCCCCAGATGCGAGAGCTCATTCTCAGGGAGCTGTCCAACCCGCAAGACCTGAAGCAGGCCCTGGAGTGGGTGTATCAAAGCGAAGGGATCCCACGCTCTCGTCAGTTGGCCCGCGACTACGCCCAGCGGGCTGCCGAAGCGCTGTATAGCCTGCCGGACTCTGCGGCGCGTCGTGCTTTGTTTCAGATGGTGGACTATGTGCTGGAGCGGCTGCACTGAGCAGTCCCGACAGGGTCAAGCTGGCTTTCTACCGGGCTGTGTTGCCCAACACTTGGGCCTCTGGAAGAAGCTCAGGATATTCTGGCGGGGCGAAAAAGTGTAGGCGATTTGGGGGCCAAAAGCGAAAAATGGTGTTGCCGATGATGTTTTCTTCCGGCAAGAAACCCCACACATGGGAGTCTTGGCTGTCGTTGCGGTTATCCCCCATCACAAAATAGGAGCGGGGAGGAACCACGAATTCGGATCCCTGATTGGGAACTCCAGGACAGCGCTCGCCAGGGCAAGAATAGTCGGGGGGGGCATAGATGTAGTCTTCCCGCAGCGGGATCCCGTTGATGATGACCTCACCGTTGGCGATGCGAATGCGATCTCCCGGCAGGCCGATCACCCGCTTGATGTAGGCCCCGTCGAAGTTCAGTTTGGCGGGAGGGTTGAAAACAATAATATCGCCTCGTCTGGGCGAACCAAAGCGGTAGCTGACCTTTTCCACCACCAGCCGATCCCCTTCTTCCAGAGTGGGCAGCATCGAATCGGAGGGGATCCAACGCGCCTCTGCCACAAAGGTGCGAATGCCGAAGGCCAGCAACAGAGCCAGCACCACCGTCAGAAGGTTTTCCCGTTGCGCCTGCCACCAGCTGCGGGATCCCGAGCTGGCAGGGGTTTCCCCTGATGGCGACTGGGGCTTGGGCAGAGGAGTTGGATCTTTTGACGGCATGGAAGCTAACGAACAAGACTTCACGATCTCAAGATTACCGCACCCAATCCAGGGCAGCAGAATGGGAGGCCCTCCCATTAAACCCCTGCCGGAGAGACGAATAGCCGGCAATAGCATAGGATGGGTATTCTGGTGTACCGTACTCGCGACTGTTAGCCCCTATGACGATTTCAACAGAAGAGCGCCTAGAGCGAGTCGAGCGCCTGGTCGAGGCCAATAGCCAAGCAATAGCTCGTCTCACCCAACAACAAGAGGAAGTTTTGAGGCGGATCGATCGGCTCTCAGGGGATAGCGAAAAACTCTCGGAGCGGGTTGAAAAGCTCTCGGGCGATGTCGAAAAGCTCTCGGGCGATGTCGAAAAGCTCTCAGGTGATGTCGAAAAGCTCACTTTTAAGTTCGACACCTCACAAACCATCGGGGAACGGCTGGAACGTCTGGCCACCAGCCTGATTGCCGGTGCCACCATCAGCATCATTGCCGGAGTGATTTTGGTGCTGCTGCGGGAGGGATCCCGTTGAAGGGATGTTGCTCGGGGCTGGTTTTGGGGGGTCAACTGCCGGAATTGAGTTTTTCCCAGTCCTGCTGGTGGATGGCGATCATCTGGGCTTGGGCTTGAATAGCTGCCAACACCTCCGTCATCAGGGGCCAGTCGCTCCGCGGCGGACTGGGGTACTGCTTAAGCTTGTCAACTGTGTTGCTGAGAGCACTTTGCAATTGTTGCAGCAGTTGATAGGTCTGTTGGGCCAAAGCTAGGGTCTCAGAGACGCGGAGGTTATTCTGGCCTTGTTGATATTTCTGGAGAGCTTCCCCTCGCAGGATGCTCAAGATGGCCCCTTCTCTAGAGGCGGCAGTCTGGCCACTTTTGGAGCGCTGCGGTATGATGCGCAACTGCAACACCAGTGGCTCCCCCCGGTACATCCGCTCCACCTCTGCCTGCTGCGGCTCCCCGATCAACTCCGGATCCAGCGCCATCATCCGCTTCATGGCGGTGATCAACTTCGCTCGTATGGACTCGGAGAGATCTTTGAACAGATCCCGCAAAATCCCCTGCTGGCGGTAGCGCACTCGACAAGAAGGCCCCTCTTGAGGCTCCACGAAAATTTGCTCGGCTTTCTCATCCAAAGCCCGCCGCAGCATCGAGTTGAGCAACTGCTGCACTGTCTCTTCTGATTCGTCGGCGGGGACGGGCGGACGGAGGCTGGGTTGGCCTCAACTGCGTGGGTGGCCCCGACACGGGAGCAGGAACCTCCCGAGTCACCCGGTTGGCTTGGGCCTGGAGGCGCAGCCGCTCCACCTCTGCCGGGTCGGGGGGATGGCTGAAGTAGTAGGCAATTAAATCCTGCTGCTGCTGAGCGGTGAGAGGGATTGGCTGGACGGAAATCTGGGAATAGGCCAGCATTTTGCTCACATAGTCCAACGCCGCCAAATCCTGGGGATCCACCATGCCCAAGATGAGGCTGTCGGTATCCAGGGCCAAGGGGACGACTTGGTAGTAAATGCAGATCTCCACCGGCAAGTACTGGGCAATTAAGGCCGGCACTCGCGCCCGGTCAACAATGGAGTGTTGTCCCACCGCCAGAGAGGCATCTGGATCAGTCATGGCAAGCCCGGAGTGGATCCCGCACAGGCGAGACGTCGCTACCTGATCATAGAGTAAAGCCTACACCCTCGCGGCCTGAGGCCCATGGCATCCTGGCTCATCTGACCGGCGTAAATTGAATAATGTAATACTAGGGGTATTCTCCTCTACACCCAAAGCAGTAAAGCCTTGTTAAGTCTTGGAGTTAACATCGACCACATTGCCACCCTTCGACAGGCACGCCGCACGGTGGAGCCAGATCCGGTAGCGGCAGCGGTGATTGCCGAGCTGGCGGGGGCAGATGGCATTACGGTGCACTTGCGCGAGGATCGCCGTCACATTCAAGATCGGGATGTGCGGCTGTTGCGGCAAACTGTGCGCACCCACCTCAACCTGGAGATGGCAGCCACCGAGGAGATGGTGGCGATTGCCCTGGAGATTAAGCCTGACTACGTCACTTTGGTTCCTGAGCGGCGGGAGGAAATCACCACCGAAGGTGGGTTGGATGTGGCGGGGCAGGTGTCGCGCCTCAGGGATGTGGTCGGCCAACTGCAGGGATCCGGCATTCCCGTCAGCTTGTTTATCGACCCAGATCCGACCCAAATTGCCGCTGCTGCCCAAGTGGGAGCCCGCTGGGTGGAGCTCCACACGGGGCGCTATGCAGAAGCCTCATCCGAAGCTCAGCGGCAGGTGGAACTTGACCACCTGGAAAAGGCCAGCCAACAGGCTCTTCAGCTGGGCTTGCGGGTGAATGCGGGACATGGTCTTACCTACTGGAATGTCGGCCCAGTGGCGCGGATCCCTGGCATGGAGGAGCTGAACATCGGCCACAGCATTATCAGTCGAGCGGTGCTGGTGGGGCTGGATCGGGCGGTGCGAGAGATGCGTCAGGCGATGGGACTAAGCTGAGGAGCAGGCCCGGCATGAACTCGGAATACTACGGCTACGAAAACTACGTTCTGGATCAGGCGGAGATTGAGCGCCTGTTGGATCTGCTGCCAGCCAGTATGCGGGAGAGTGTGAAGATCTTGCCCGCCTCGGAACGGCAAACGGTGGTGATCAAAGGCCGTCGGCAAATGCCCTGGGAACGGCAGATGCGGCTGTTCATCAAGCCCTACGAGTGGCGGCAATTTACCCCCCTGCAGCGGGCGGGGCTGTTCCTGCACAAGGTGGGCTACTACAGTCGGGCGGTGTCGCGGCAGATCGACTTTTACCTGGCCATAGCAGCTCTGGGGGGGTTGAGCTTGATCTTCGAGGCCGTACAACAGGATCCCGTGGGAGCAACCGTTTCGGGTGGTTTGAGTGGCTTGGCCCTCTGGCAGTTGCGCCGCGACCAAACCAATGACCGCCGTCTGTTGGCTGCTGACGCCTATGCGGTGGATCGCCTGGTGTTGCGCGGGATCCCGCGGCTGCAGGCGGTGGAGGCCCTAGGGCAGGCGCTGCATGTGGAGGCCCGCCTGGAGGGGCGCTCGGGCAATGATCTGCTGGACATGTTGCGCTACCAAAACCTCAAGCGGCTGGCCCAGCGTCCGGCGGAAGACATTGTGTTGAGCTGATCCCGGGTAGAGATGCTTTCTCCCTCGCGGCTGGGATCCCGAACGGGCCGGTGGGGCCGCCATCTGCTGCAAGTGGCGGTGACCGATTCCACCAATCGGCTGCTCTTGGACTGGGGCCGTCGGTTCCCACAGCCGCTGCCAGTGGGCACAGTTTTGGTCAGCACCCGCCAACAGGCTGGGCAAGGTCAACATGGGCGGGTGTGGCACTCGGAGCCGGGGGGACTATACCTGTCCGTTTGGCTGGGATCCCCGCCTTTGCATCACTCGCTGCTGGAACTGACCCTGACCTTGGGCTGGGGCATTGCGGGCTGCTTACGGCAAAACCTTAGGATCCCGCTGCGGCTGAAATGGCCCAACGATTTGGTGGTGGTGGACGAGCAGCGCCCGGATTCTCTGCTCAAGCTGGGGGGGATCCTGGTGCAAAGCCGCTTTGGGGGGAGCGGGCAACTGCTGGGGTTGGTGGCCGGTGTGGGGGTGAATGTCAACAACCCCGTTCCCATTGGGGCAATCACCTTAGCCCAAATTTTGGGATCCCCTCTGCACCGCTCACTCGACCGCACCGAGATTGCCGGCTGGGTTCTGCAGGGGATGGAGCAGGGATTCCACGTCTGGTTGCAAGGGGGATTTGCCCCCGTTCGCTCAGAGTACGAAGCCTGGATGGTCAAGCCGCAAGTCCAATGGCTCGAAAGGGGGACTAGCCTCACGATCTTGGGCCTTGCCGAGGATGGAAGGGTGCGAGGACAAACACAAGGGGAGCGACATCTGCAACAGCAGCAATCCATCCGGACGCTTACACCCGACCAAGTTCGCTTGAGCTATTCACATTCCAGCGGGCGGCAGCCCGTAGTTTTTCCTGTGTTTTTTATGTGGCCTGTGTTGAACTCGGTGATGAAACTTTTGGTTATGGCAGCGCGCCTTTTCTCCCCCCGAGCTCGGCGGCTGCGCTTTTGGCTGAAGATAGGGCTGGCTCTGCTCTGGTTTTATCCCACTGCTCTGCTGGCCCAAACCCAACCAACCCCTTTGCCCCCGCCGCCCATGGTGGAACCGGCCCTAGACACGCCTGGGGCAGCAGCCCTGCTGCTGGATGGAGCCATTCCCCTGGGAGAGGGCAGCCCTGCGACCCTTGAGGCAGAAACCCGCCCAGAGACGGTAGTAGGCCGCGAGATCGTGATTGAGCCCCAGAAGAACCATGACCTGGTTCCCCATGCTCAGCCTGAAGGTGGGGTGCCGGTGGTGCTGATGGAACGCAGCTCCGGTCGCCGCATCATTCTCGCCCCCGGCCAAGAGATTCGCATCGAGGATCCCAGCCAGCCCCAAGCTCCTGAACCGCAAACGCCAAGGTTGCCTGAACTGGCGGCAGGTGACGAACGACTGCTCTACCCCCTACCTCACCCGGTGCCGATTACTTCTGGATTTGGCATGCGAATTCACCCCATCCGCGGAGAGCCGGAGTTTCATGCTGGGGTGGATTTGGGGGCCAGCATGGGCACGCCGATCTTGGCCTCTTTAAGCGGCAAGGTGGTCACTTCGGGATCCCTGGGGGGTCTAGGGATCACCGTTGTGCTGGAGCATGCCGGCGGTCGGCGCACTCGCTATGGCCACATGTCCGAAGTTGCTGTAACACCGGGGGAAGTGGTAGAGCGGGGATCCGTCATCGGCTATGTGGGGGCGACCGGAGCGGTAACTGGGCCGCACCTCCACTTTGAGCTGTGGAAGCGGGCGGTGGGGCAAGGTTGGGTGGTTCTGGACGCCACAGATGATCTGAAGGTTGCTGTTGCCCAGCTGCCGGGTTAGCCAGAGCCGGCTTGGGTTAGCATAGGTGGGCGGGCTCCAACTGGAATGCTGGCGCAGGTAACCAGTTGGGTCATGCAGGTTTTGCGGACGTGGCGGAACGGCAGACGCGCTAGACTTAGGATCTAGTGCCGCAAGGCGTAAGGGTTCAAGTCCCTTCGTCCGCATGAGAATCCCCTACTTCCCCAGCCCCTTTCCCCCAAGAGGGCAGAAGTTCCCCCGGTCAACAGCAATGCTGACTGCCTTACGGTCGCTCGCCAGCAAGCCTAGGAGAGCCAAGGTGACAAAGCAAGCTCTCCCGCCGGCTAAAAGCAGACAGGGACACATCTCCCAGGCTAGAAGGCTTCTCGGTCCGCCTGCAGAGAAACTGGACTGGGTTGCTGCCACGAAAACCTTGGCTCTAGGCCGGAAAGATCACCTGCAGAATTTGCTCGGGGGCAATCGACTCCACCTTCCCATCGGCCCCCTTGACCGCCCGAAACGGCCCCTCTGAAGGCAGCAACCGCAGCGGGTCGGTGGGCCCAAACAACGCCACCAGCGGCGTCTGCACCGCCACCGCCAAATGCATGGGAGCGCTATCGGCGCACAACAGCAGCGTTGCCCCACCAATCAAGGCCGCCAGCTGCCCCAGCCGGACAGGACGGCTCACCGGCAGCTCCGGCAGTTGCGCCAGAAAGCCCTCCGCCAGCTGCTCATCCTCTGGCCCCACCACCAGCACCAACGGCAGCTCCGGCCGCTGCTCCCGAAAACCCTTGATGACCTTGACCCAGTTGGCAGAGGGATAGATCTTCTGAATTCCCTTCTCCTGCGACAGCTGGCTGGCCCCCGGATGCAACAGCACATAATCTTGAGCGGCATCCCCCAAAAGGCGCTTGCGTTCCTGCTCTGCCCACTCCAGGTCTGCTTTTTTCAGACGAATCTGGGGCAACCCCGCCGGCGCAGCAATGCCAAACCCCTGCACCAGGTCGTGGTACATCTGGGCCGCATACTGGGCTGGCTTCAGGGGCACCGGGTCGGTCAGCCAAGGTCGCCCCGGCCCCGGCGGCGCATAGCCCACCCGCTTGGGAATGCCGGTCAGCCACAACAACAGCTTGACCCCCAAGCTTCGGCCCAGGCTCAGCACCCCGTCATACTGCCGCTCCCGAATGCGCCCCAGCAGGTCGCTGAGATCCCCCAACGACAGCCGTTCTTTGAACGGAAAAGTCAGCACCCGACTCACCGAAGGGCAAACCTCGTAGGCAGCCGCCGCCCGCGGCTCCACAAGCACCTCCAGCTCCGCCTCAGGAAAGCGCTGCCGCAAACTGGCCAGGGCGGGGAAAAACAAAATCTGGTCACCAATCCCGCCCGGCACCAAAGCCAGAATCCGAGGTGCCAAAGGGGCTTTAGCTGCTGGAGAAACCGCCTGCATAAAGCATCCTGTAGAAAGCTGTATCCAGCCTAGGGGATCCCCGCTTACTCTATCTCAGATTGGGTGGATAGATTCAGGGCCAGCTCGACCCGCGGAAGACAAACCCCAGAACCCTTCTGGGCCAGAGCGTTGTCTACCCAGGCTCTCATCCGCGATGATGGGCTGTGGCCGCCACCTTCTCCAAAGGCAGCACCATGACGGAGGAGCCGATTCCGCTGTTGGATTTGACGGGGCAGTACCGGGCTTTGGCCGGGCTGTTGCAGCCGCAGCTGGAAGCGCTGCTGGCCTCTGGCCAGTACATCGGCGGGGCGGCGGTGCAGCGCTTTGAGGAGCAGTTTGCCCAGTTTTTGGGGGGTGGCTCTTTGGAGGCCGTCGGCTGCAATTCCGGTACCGATGCCTTGGTGCTGGCTTTGCAGGCTTTGGGCATCCAGGCGGGGGATGAGGTGCTCACCAGTGCCTTCAGTTTTTTTGCCTCGGCTGCCGCCATCAGCCGGGTGGGGGCGCGTCCGGTGTTTGTGGATGTGGATCCGTGCACCTTTAACCTGGATCCGCAGCTGCTGGAAAGGAGCATCTCCCCCCGCACCAAGGCGGTGGTGGTGGTGCATTTGTTTGGGCAGGCGGCCAACATGACCCAGATTCTGGCTATTGCCCGGCGGCACGGCTTGGCGGTGGTGGAAGATTGTGCCCAGGCGGTGGGGGCCTGCTGGGGGGGCAGGCCGGTGGGCACTTGGGGGGAGGTGGGCTGCTTCAGCTTTTTTCCCAGCAAGAATCTGGGTGCGGCTGGGGATGGGGGGGCGGTGGTGACGCGGGATCCCCAACTGGCCAGGCGGGTGCGGGCTCTCAGGGAGCATGGGCAGACCCGTCCGTACCACCACGAGTATCTGGGTCTCAACAGTCGTTTGGATGCGCTGCAGGCGGTGATTCTCTCGGTGAAGTTGCCTTATCTGCGGGAGTGGAACTGGCGGCGGCAGGGGATTGCGGAGTGTTACCACCGCTTGCTGCAAGGGATCCCGGGCTTGATGTTGCCCCAGGTGGGGGTGGGGGGGAACTCGGTGTGGCACCAGTACACGGTGCGGGTGGTGGGTTCTGAGGCGACGGATGGGCGGCGGCGGGACGATTTGCAGCAGGGTCTGAAGGAGCGGGGCATTGGCAGTCGGGTTTACTATCCTCTGCCGTTGCCGCTGCAGCCGGTGTACCGAGGGCTGGGCTACAGGCGGGGGGATCTGCCCAATGCCGAGCTATGTGCGGCTCAGGTGTTGTCTTTGCCGTGTTTTCCTGAGTTGACCACCTGTCAACAAGAGCGGGTGGCTGCGGCCATTGCTGAAATCCTCTCAGAAAAAACCTGCCCGTAGCACTGGTTATGGTGATTTCAAATTACACTGAAGCAGCTTGTAGATTCCAGACCTCTTTCTCCTTTGGAGAGGGGCCGGGGATGAAGGAGTGATGAGGGGACTGCGGTGTTGTGGAAACTAAGCCGAAAACTAGTTCCATTACTGCTTCAACGGACGGGAAGCCTGGGGATCTTCTCCTCAGAGCAGAAATCAGGGCGCCAGGTTCGTTTTCTGCGCCGCTTCCGCTTTACCCGTATTGGGGGGCGGTTTGTCGGGATCGCCCTGTTGGTAAGTATTGCTGCTTTCAACACCGGCAACAATCCCCTGTATTTGTTGCTGGGAATGCTGCTCAGCCTTATTCTCATCAGTGGTACCCTCTCTGATCTTACCCTCAAAGATCTGGAGGTCAGCCGGCAGTTGCCTAGCCGCATTTTCGCCGGCCAGCCTGTCTTAGTGGGTCTCACGCTGGTCAATCGCAAACGGCGCCTGCCCAGCTTCTCGTTGCAGGTGAGCGAACTCATTGAGGGGCTGAGGCGGGAAGATTGGCCTTCCAGCTATGTTTTGCGGGTGGATCCCGGTGCCAAGGTGGACACTTTTTATCAGCATACTTTTTCAAAGCGGGGAGCCTGGCAGTTGCAGGGTTTTGAAGTTGCCACCAGCTTTCCATTTGAACTCTTCCGCAAGGCGGTGGAAATTAGGGATCCCCAAACGGTGATCGTGTTTCCGCGGCTCGCCCCGGTTCAAGGATTGGTGCTGTGGGATCAGCTCAGCAGCGGCAACCAATTGCGCCCCCAACCTGGTCGAGAGGGAGACTACCTGAGCTTACGGCCCTACCGACCCCACGACGATGTGCGTTCTGTCCACTGGAAGATCTCGGCCAAACGGGATCAACTGATCGTGCGGGAGTTGGAGCGTCCACGAGCCCAGGCCATCACCCTCTGTTTTGAAAACCGCTGGCAGCCCCAGAAAGAGAGGCCCGAGATCCATCGAGACAAGTTGGAGCGAGCTGTAGAGCGCTGTGCCGGGATCCTCTTCTACTTGATGCGAGAAGGTTACCCGGTAGCACTTGTTACGTTACAAGAGCGGACTCCTTTTGGGTCAGACCTGGCTCATCAAGATCACCTGCTGACCGTGTTGGCACGACTTACTTTTGTCGGGGATCCCCAGCTCAGCCCTCCACTGGAAAGAGAACCTGATCCCTCTGTCAAGTTTGACCTCACCCCTCAAGATCGCTGTGTGCTGCTGGCCCATCCCGACCAGGATGGAAAATCTGCCCCGGCCCATCTCATCCACACGGGATCGCTGTTGCAATTTATCCCAATTGAGTGAGCTTCAGGCCCATTTTGATAGCAGGATCCATCTGAGATTGTTTGGAAAGCTTGGGCGCAGATCCTTGCAAAGCTTTAGGTTAAACTGCTGAAGAAGTGGTGGTTCACTGCTCCAACTTTTGTCGCAATTCTGGAATGGCCCGCCGCATTTGTCGATAGCCCTCCTGAATAATCGGATCTGCTTGATGAAAATCGAAGATCCCATACTGGCTCAGCTTGGGTTGTAAGAGCAAATCCGGCGGATGTTCGGCTAAAACACTGCGGGTAACGATTTGCTCCATCACGTTCAACGTCTTGCCAATAACGTCGAAAATATTGGGACCAGAGGGCTCATCTGGAAACCATTGGCTAATTTTTTCTTGGATCCCTTGTTGTAGGGATTGATAGCGTTTGCGAATGCGGGTGATGAAGTTGGTTTCTTCTTCGATCACTTCTCCTTCAGCATTCAAGCGCTGTCGCCGTTGAAGGGTTTCTTCCACCTCTGTTTCTTCCAGTTGCGACTCCACATCCGCGGGATCCACATGGTTGAGATTGACCGCAATGACAACATCGGCCCCCATCTCTCGCACCACTCGCACCGGCACCGGGTTGACAATGCCTCCATCTCCGAGATAGCGCCCTTCGTGGTGAAAGGGAGTGAAAATTCCTGGGATAGAGATGCTGGCCCGCACGGCATCTGCCATTTTGCCCGAACGCAACAGCACCTCCTGGCCTGTGATCAAGTCGGTAGCCACACAGCAAAAGGGGATCCCGGCCTCTTCAATACACAGCTCTTGCAAATGTTCTGTCAGCAGCTCATAAATTTTGTTGCCATCCAAAAGGCCACAGGTGGGAAAGACCACATCAAACAAAGACAGGATCATCTTCCAGTTGAGATCTCGCACAAAGTCTTCCAGCTCATCCAGTTCTCCCGCTGCATAAATGGCTCCCACAAAAGCGCCAATGCTCGTCCCGGCAATGTAGTCAACGGAGATCCCAGCCCGCTCTAGAGCTCGAATCACACCAATATGAGCCCATCCCCTGGCTCCGCCGCTGCCCAGTGCCAATCCCAGTTTTTTGCCCATGATTGCTCCCTCAAAAAGAGACCCAAAAGACCTCAAGAATCCTAAACCTTGCTCCCTCTAACAATTAGGTACCTGCCCTTTCTCGCAGATCGGAAGGCAGATAACTGCGTTCCCCTAAGATTTCCAGAAGGGGGCCATAGCGGTCGAACTTGACCACGCTGACCGAGGCGGCCAAAACCTCAATGCGATCCCGGTAGCGGCCCAGGTCGATGCCCAGCAGGCTGCAGAGAATGACCCGAATGGTGGCTTTGTGGGAGACGATCAAGACGTTGCCGCCTGTCCATTTTTCCTGGATCTCAGCCACAACCGGCATAGCCCGATTGGCAATTTGCACAGCGGTTTCCCCCCCTGGGGGCGCGTTCCAGGCTGGCTCGGTCATCCAGCGCCAATAGGCTTCTGGGTAGGCTTCTTGCGCCTCGGCGTGGGTTTTGCCCTCCCACTCGCCGTAGTGAATTTCTCTTAGGCCCTCTCGAATCTGCATCTGCAAGCCAACTTTCTCGGCCAGGGGGCTCAGGGTAGCCAAGGCGCGCCGCATTGGGCTGACGTAGAGGGCTTGCCAAGGGATCCCAGCATAGGCTGCGGCAAAGGCTTCTGCCATTTGTTTGCCTTCGGGGGTGAGGTCGGGATCGAGAGCGCCGCAAAAGCCGCCGGAACGGCTGTAGGGGGTTTCTCCGTGTCTAAGGAGGTAAAGTCTCAGGCTCATGGGAGATATGCTTATGGGAGCGAACTTTGCCACTCTAGCTGCCCAACTTTAAGCTCTCCTTATCCCCCTTCGGGGCGGTGGTTGGTGGTGGGGATGTAAATGCGGCTGCCCGCCCACTGCAATTTTTCCCGCAGAGTGCGAAAGTAGGAGAGCTCTTTTTCCAGGATCATCAGCTTGGCCGGTGTAGGCGCTTGCTGAATGTGAACCCACTGGCCGGGATTCACCGACTGAGCCAACACGCCATCTGTCCACAGGCGGGTCAACCCTTCGGGATCGGCAAGAGGCCAAATGTCCACCCTGGCTGTGCCGCTGATGACAATAGGACGGCTAGACAAACTCAGGGGACAAATAGGGGTGATGATGATGGCGTCGAGGGTAGGCTCGAGGATGGGGCCATTGGCTGCCAGGGTGTAAGAGGTGGATCCCGTCGGTGTGGCCACCAGCACGCCATCCCCGTGGTACTGATCCAAAATCTCTCCGTTTACCTCGATCTCCATGATCGCGGCGGGCAGCCGCTCTCGGTTGATCGGCTTCAGGCAGATCTCATTGAGGGCATAGTAGACTTCGCTAACCGGACGGCCTTGCGACTTTCCCTCTCCACGGGCGGCCAAGGGATCCCCTTGCCCCAACTGCGGCTGTTCCCAAATCTGGGCTTGCAACATCATGCGGGCTTGCAAGAAAAAATCCCCCGCCTGAATGCGATCCCAGGGATCCTGCTGCAGCACCCGCTCCGACTGGGCCAAAAACCCCAGCCTACCCCCCGCTTTGATCGGCAAAATCGGGATCCCATGGGGAGCCAGGTATCGTGCCGCCGCCAACACCGAGCCATCTCCCCCCAGCACCACCGCCAGATCGATGGGATCCGAGGTGGCCTCCAAAAAGACTGGGTAGGGGTTGTGGTGCAAGCCAGTGGGAGCTGTCAACACCGTAACACCGCGCCGGCGCAACTGCTCCGCACACCTCTGGCAGGCGGCTTTGCTCTCCCGATCCCCCTCTTTGTAGGCAATCACCACCAAGCCCAAGTCCATGGTCAACCTCATCAAGGGATCCCTGTCGATTGTCCCCTTCTTCAGACTGGGGATTGCTCAGGATAATCCAGACTATCCCCCCCAAAGTTAACCAGAAAATGTTCTCTTGGACGGTGAAACCGATCACCGCAGCTCTCCCTTGAGCGTCACTGCCCCCGCCAGAGCTTTCTTCTACAACTTTTAAGTAACAGTTAAGTAAATGTAAACTACCCGACCCTGACTGCTTCGCAGCACAGGGCGGGCTTTCGGTAGCCCTGCAGTTGGCAAGCCAACCACGAGCCTCTAGGCTGGTTTACGGCAGCCCCCAAAAGCGCAATCACATTCGCACCATTCAAGTCCGCATCCCCTTCCCATCCACAGTGTCCACACTTAAACTGCTTCCCACTGCGGTAGGATTGCGCAGGGTCGGGATGAATGTGCAAACACCGGTGGCAGGTCTGCGACGTGTAGGCAGGCGGAACAAGAATCAAAGCAACCCCTGCACGCAGAGCCTTGTACTCCAAAAATTGACGGAGTTGATAAAACGCCCAACTGTTGGCCCTGCGCCGTTCGGCTTTGCTGCGTGGCTGTTGATTGACTCTTTTCCGAATCCCTGTCAAGTCTTCCAGAGCAAGAGCGCTGTTTGTCGCCTTTGCCCTAGAGACAATAGCTTTGGAGATGCGATGATTGACCCACGCCTGAAAGCGCCTCTCCTTGCCAGACAGCCGTTGCAACAGTTGACGGCATCTGCGCCGCGAACTGCGTGTGCCCTTACTGGCTTTGCGTTGAAGTACCGCCCTCAGCTTGGAGTAGTGGTCTCGGATTCGGTTCAACTGCTGTCCATTCCAGTTGTCCCCCTCTGACGTATGGGCAATATCCGTCCTTCCCAAATCCACGCCCAGCACTCTATCCGTGCCTTGCGGTGGGGATGGCTCCGCTTCCACACAGATTTGAATGAAGTAGGAACCGTCTTTGCGCTTGACCAGAGTGGCAGATTTGGGATTGGAGCCCGCCAACTGTTCTCTCTGGTAACGGCCAATCGCCAGCTCAAAGCGTTCTCGGCCTTCCACCGTGGTCAGCGACACCGTCCAGTCTTTCTCGCGGAACGAAAAGATACGAGCGTCGTAGGTAGCGAAGCCCCCTTTGAACGCTTTGACGGGGCGGTTTTTCTGTCGGGCAACTTTACGGGCGCCGACCAGCCGTCTGCAGACCTGCTGGGCCAAGTTACTGGACAAGCCGAACCGAGCACGGATTTCGCGGTAGCACAGAGACTGGAGCTTAACGGCGTTGGCGACTTTCTCGGGTGTGTTCTGGTTGACCCAGTTCAACGCTGCACAAAGGCATCCATTGTCGCATCCAACTTTGCAGCTTGCGACTGGGACACTTGAGCTTGCAGGAGACGGTCAGGACTTGGGTCATGGTTCTATCATAACTTCCGCATTCCTCCCGACCCTCGTCCTACGGACAGAGAGCGGGGCTCCTGCGATTTCTAGCTGAGAAGTCACCTTGAAGAATCAACCGAAAACCCCGCCATTTCCAACAGATGGCCCCAATCCGGATCCCTGAGTTCAGCCACCGGCGTAGGCTGGTGCAGACCTCAGCAATTCGGTTTATGGTATGGACATTCCCCCTGCAATTCCTCTTCTCCAAGCTGCAAACCCATGACCGCAGATCTCACCAACCGCATTTTGGGCAACCGCTACCAGCTGATTCAAGAAATTGGTAGCGGTGGTATGGGATCCGTCTTCCGCGCCTTGGACTTACACAACAACGGCCAAGAGGTAGCCGTCAAGATCCTCTATGCCCCCATGCTGCTGAGCCGGGGCGACTTCCAGACAGACTTGCGCCGTCGCTTTGCCGAAGAGATCCGCGTTAGCACCCTTCTGGGGCAGCATCCTCGCATCGTCAAGGTTTTGGATCACGGCCAAGAGGGGGAGCAGGCCTACTTGGTGATGGAGTACCTCAAGGGGCAGGATCTGGGCAAGCTGATCCGAGAAAAAGGGGCTCTGCCGGTTCGACAAGCCGTTCGACTAGCCTTGCAGGCCTGTGAGGGGCTGCACTTTGCCCACACGTTTCAGGCCAAGGTAGAGGGTCGCGAGATTCGAGGCGTTATCCATCGCGACATCAAACCCAGCAACCTCTTCATCGAGCAAGTTTTTCAAAATGGCAAGCTTATCCCCCAACTGAAAATCCTCGACTTTGGCGTGGCCAAAACCCTGGCGGATCACACCCTCAGCCTGGGCACCCAAAAAGGGGGAGGATTTATCGGCACAGCTCGCTACGCCTCTCCCGAACAGATACGGGGCAAAGCCTTGGATGCCCGCTCGGATATCTACTCCTTTGGGGTAGTGCTCTACGAGATGCTGACGGGATCCATGCCCTTTCAGCTGGAAACCGACTCCCTGCACAGCTGGATCCACGCCCATTGCTACGAAAGCCCAATCGAGATCAACCCGAAGGCAGCCCCCCAGCCGATCCCACCCCCTTTAGCAGCCGTGGTGATGGATTGCCTGAAAAAAAACCCAGACGAACGACCGCAACGATGCGGGAGCTGGGGGAACGACTGCTGCAAGCCTATGACCTGACGGCAACCACCCAACTCTCTAGTGGCCAAGCCAGCACTGTGATCCTGCCCACCGGCAGTGCCAAGCCTCAACAGGATGCTCCACCCTCTTCTAAGTCCAAGCCACCGATCCAAGCCACCCGCAATACAGGATCGGCTTCTGGAGCCTTTGAAGATATCCGCGATGAGGATCTGGATCTCATCGAAGATGAGCCGGTCTCTCCCCCCTCCCCAGGTGCAGGGATCCCCTATTACATCACCGAGCGGGAACCCTCCTCAGCAGAAGCTTCGCCGGAAACACCGGATCCCTCTCCCCAAAGTGGGGGCGAAACTCCCAAAACGCCCTCCACAGTGATCCCAGCCAGCAACGCTCTCCCGACCGTTCAGGATCCCCCCGTCGCTCGCCCTGCCACGCCGGCACGAACCGATACTCCCCGCACTCGCCCTCTGCGGCAAGCTGCCCCCCAAACGGTTCTGCAACCTTCCGACAGCAACCTGAAGTGGGTTTTGGCCGGGGGATCCCTAGGCGTCATGGCTCTGCTGGCCGCCTTTTTGCTGTGGCCACGTCCAGCGATCCGCGATACCCAGGAACAGCCGGATCGCACCCCAACTACCGACCGAAGGTAGAGCCCAACGCACCTATACCCGTAAAACCTACTCCTACGGATCCCAACGCCGACACCCAGCCCTACTCCCGAACAACCCCCACCCTACCCCCGGTAACTCCAACGCCGACACCCACCCCGACTCCAGCACCAACACCCACTCCGGTGCCAACGCCCACCCCGACGCCGACGCCCACCCCGACTCCAGCACCAACACCCACTCCGAGACCGACGCCCACCCCGACTCCAGCACCAACACCCACTCCGAGACCGACACCCACCCCGACTCCAGCGCCAACACCCACTCCGAGACCGACACCCACCCCGACTCCAGCACCAACACCCACTCCGACACCGACGCTTACCCCTATCCCTCGATTCACCCCGCTTGTCCCTCGTACTCCTACCCCCACCCCGACTCCATCCCCCACTCCCACTGCCACACCTGCCCCAGCAACGCCAACACCTGCGGCAGAGCTGGCCCTCAGCGGCGAGTGGCTTTACGAGGGAGGATCTTTTATCTGGCAGGGATCCCTGTGCAAGGTCAATGTTGCGGCTGGCGTCCAGGAAACCGTCTCCATTCGTCAGGAGGGCAACCAGATCAGCGTTTCCTCCCCCAGCTTTTCTGAGCGCAGCGGCCAGCTTATCGGCAGCCAACTTTCTGTTAGCGGCAGGATAGGGGGTAGCGGTACCCCAACCGTTGCTTGGAGTGGCACGGTCAGCCCTGACGGGCGCGTGATTCGCGGCAGAGCCACCTGTGGCAGCGCTGACTTTGCCATCAAGCTCACCCGCCAGAGCTAGAGGCCGACACCCCCCCCTCGGTCTCCGCCACCGCCGTCTTCCCTATCGTCTTTCTGTTGCCGTTGAGGCGGTGGAGGAGGAGCAGCAAAGCTTTCGCTCACAACTTCGATGGTGTAAGGGCCTCGCCCAGGGCTGCCCGGCCCAGCGGCTGGAGAGGCATTTTGCGCCCAGTAGCTTTGCACCTGGAGCAAGTAGCAGCGGTTTTGCCGCACGGGGATGGTTAGCTGAGAGGTGGTAAAGTTGCCAGGGGCAGCATCATCATTTACAAAAACGTCAGGATCCAATCTCCGGTTGCTGTCAAAGCTGCCGATGACCAATAGCGGGTCGAAAACCGGGCTGGTCAGCCGGATTGTAACCCCGGTAACGTTGGCTGCAGAGGGGAAGTAAAGAAACGCATCTGAATAGAAGGTAAACGTGCCGGGAGGCGGTGGGAATTCCCGGGCATTTTGAATATTGCCCTTCTCATCAAAATAAAACTCCAAAAGGCTATTCGGCCCCAAGGTTCCACTGCGCCTATCCCCCTGTCGGCGGAGACCAATCGATGCGAAAAAGCCTGGACTGAAGGCTTGTTCACAGACGTTCACCAGAGGCGGTAGTGTACTCCCTCCACTTCCTCCACAGCCTGCCAAAACCGCAGCCGAGGCCAAAAGGCCCAAGAAAACCCTCTGCAGGGATCCCTGCGGAGCTCTAGAAGCATTCGATGCTGGCCCTGGCATAAGCACTCCTCCGGACACCGGATGTCAATGTTCCTCTAGATTACGATGCTCTGAGCAATTCTCAGCAAAATGCAGATCACTGACAGGATTTTCCCACGTTTAGGCTTGCACCGGCCTGGGGGGGCTGTTCCGCTGTTGACCTCGAGAAGGGAGCTTCAAGGGCGTAGTGGGGCCGTTGAGCCAATTTTGTCCTCAGGAAGGGATCCAGAGCAAAACCCTTTTTCGCAGTGGGCTAACCACTACTGGCGTCGGGCTTCCTGGTGAGGAAGAAATGGGCCAGGGCTGCCACACATTCTCGATCTTCAAAGAGTAGGTCGCGTCGCTGCCGAACCTCCTCAGCCATGTGGTAGCGAAACTCAGAATCGGATCCCAGTTTTACGGCCAAATCCTCATAGCTTTTCAGATCCGAGGCAATTAAGCTGTCCAGCTCCATTCTTTTGAGAATGGCATAGGTATGCCGGCCCCGCATCAGCTTTCCAGGGCAAGTGATCACAGGCAATCCGACCGCAACGGCCTCTAAGGTGGTGATCCCACCTGACCAGCCATAGGAATCTAACATGAGATCGGCACAGCGGTTGAGATCCAAGTAGTCTTGATGGTCTAATCCAGGCAGAACCAGACAGTGGTCTTCTGCATTGAGACCGTACAGGGAAAAAGCCCGGGTGAGCCGTTGCTGAAATTGTCGAGCAATGGCAGCATTGGGCAGAGCCAAGAAGACAAACTGAGCGTTGGGCACTCGCTGAGCAATAGCGGCAAAAAGATAGTCATATTGGGGCAGATATTTACCCAAGTATTGACAAGCTAGGTAAACCACTGCGTTTCTGCGCAGGCCGAAATCCTCTCGATAGCGCTTTTGCTGCGGCAAAACCGGCTTTTCGAAGCAAGTGCCCAAATGAGGTAAACGAATCAGGGTTTCACTATAATGTTCTTGAGCATCCTCTGGCTCCATTAAATCGCTGGAGAGGAAATAGTCAATCGTAGAAAGTCCAGAAGTTATAGGATGAGCCCAAGTGGAGCACTGTATCGGTGCCAGTCGCAGGGAAGCCAGTTGCAGAATAAGAGGCGAAAGGCCGATCTCCAAATACACCAAAATATCTAGCTGATCCTGCAGGATTTGTCGGGCTGCATCCTCAAGGCTGCTGGGAATGTGTCGAAACACATCGGCATATTGACGATACCGGTCTGTCATGAAGTCGGTTCTGGGATCCAAGTGATAGGCGAAGACTTGAAACTTCCGCTCCGAGTTAGCCTGTCCATCAATCCAATTGGCATTTAGGTACTTAACCCAACCCAGAGATAAGCGGCTGTAAGAGCAAGCTCGCATGGAAGCTGAGGCAAACCCAACTCGGATGGGATCCCCTGGTTGGGATTGGCAAGGAAGATATCTCCACTCGGGATAACAGGCGTTGACTATGCGTTGAACAAACTGGGCATATTTTTTCTGTAAATCCAGGTCGTTGTAGCCTTGGTACTGTAGGTAGTGATTGGTTCCCAGTCCTGATGCCCACAGCGCTGTGCGACGTTGCTCCTCTGTTTCTAGGGGAGTTTCCTCAATAAGACGATCCAGGTGCTCAACAAAGCGAGCACGAAAGGAGTTGAGCTCTTCCTCACTCTGATAGACTGCCGGCAAGTAGAGATGATAAAACCAACGAGCCTGTTCTAACTGGGGATCCAAAGCCAATGCTTTCTCCAGGTGATCCAAGGCAACAGCGTGTTCTCCTTGATCTCGGTAGGCGATAGCCAGATTCAGATGCACCTCTTCCAAAGGGATCCCTGTCTGTTCATCCGAGTTTTCCAGTAGAGGATTGAGTAGGGCAATGGCTTCTTCGCTACGTCGCAGGTTAACTAAGATTTTTCCAGCTTGAAAGGCAGATCCAGCAGCGTGTGGATTCAGTTTCAGGCTTTGCTGATAACAGGATAGCGCTTCCTCCAGTTGACCCAAAGACTCATAGACGACACCCAAATTGTGGTGATACAGAGCCACTTCGGGATGTTGCTCAATGGCTTCTGCAATGAGAGCCGCTGCCAATTCCGAGTCTCCTCTGGCTTGAGCTACCGTTCCCAACAGGTGAAGGGCATCTGCATGCTCAGGAAAATCCGCCAAGATTTCGGAGTAAATGGCTTCTGCTTGCCGCAGATCTCCTGCCTGCTGGGCTCGGATCCCGGCTAGAAGTTTGTTTGTAAGTATCCAGTCTGACATCTACTACAAGATGGCTAGAAATTCTCCTGACTTGTCTGCCCAGTATAGTTTTTTCCAGTTATAGTCAGTTCAGTTGGGGATAAGATGACTTTACAGGCAAGATAACATGCAGGTAGACCTAAAGAGGAAGCTTAGATCTGAGAGAGAGTCGTATTTGTTCCGCTCCGTGGCTCATTTTTTTACTTTGTTCAGCTACTTTACCTAAACGTAAGCTCTGCTCAGGTAACAGAGACAGCCGTAGTTACCTTGAGAAATCTCCCCCTGCCAGAGGAGATGAGAGGGATCCAACATCTGGTCAATCTGCTTGCGGTCTTGCTCAGAAGTAAACTCCACGTAAATCACCTTGATGTCTTTGAGCTGCTCTTGCAAGCTGGTCAACACCTCCACCTCATCTCCACCTGTAGCCACCCTGAGCACATCGATGGGCTCCAAACCCAACTCCTTGAGGGCTGCCCTGGCTTCCCGGAAAGGGAGCAGCTGCTCCACTCCCCACTCGGCCTGAGGATCCTCCGGCCAGAGGCGACGGGTTCTGCAACTATCCTGCCCCGCCAGCCCCACCGGATGCACAAAGCAGTTCTCCAAGCCAAGAGCATTCTGCTGCAGTAGGTGCAAGGCCAAGGGATCCACCTCGAAACAGTGAATAGCCGCCTCAGGGTGAAGAGTTCTGAAACAAGCGCTGGCCACGCCCACCCCCGCTCTCACATCCACGACAACCCTGACATCAGAAAGAACAGAAACAGCAGGCTGATAGACTCGACTAAGTCTGGCCACCGTTCCTTCGTACTCGACGCCTTCGTACCCCCGCAGCCAAGCTGACGGAACAGAGCTGCGGTCTTGGACTAAGTCAATGAGAAAAGTTTCTGTTATGTTTCCCGCATTGGCAAAGAGGAGCTGGGTGTCTTCTCCCAGGATGAAAGCAAAGCTGGTTCTCAAAGGCCGCCCCAGCCGCTGCAAGTCTCCCAGCTGTGCACACCACCGCATCAAAGCTAGGCCAACTGCTCGGCTCCCCCCTCACCTCATGAACTCGCTCGGGCACTCCCTTCTGCTGCAGCAGACCACAGGGATCCCCAAACCCCTCTTCCACGTACAGCTCCAGCCGCGGCAAGTCCAGCAAGTCCGCGGCTATCACCCCAGGACAGCCTCGGCCAACAAATACCCTCAGTCGCTCCTGCACGCGATGCAGCTCTTGAATGGGCTCGTAGATTCCTAGTCGTGTGTCTATCCAGGCAGAGCTGGCCGTGCTGACAAAGTAGCGCACATCAGAGCGGGGCGAGTAACGAAAGGGCTCCGGCAGCTCTCCCCCAAACACCCAGTCCAGCAGGTTCTGAATGCGGTGGCGGGGATGCCACTTTTCATCAAAGGTGTGGTAAGCGCGGCGGGCAATTTGAATGGCCTCCTGGGGATGGTCTAGGTAGTAGCGGATTTTCTCCAGGAGTTGGGCTTCGGAGTTGTAGGTGTCGCAGTAGGTGCCGGGCGCCAAAAGTTCGTCCAATCCTGAGGCGAAGGAGAGCTGGTCAGTAAGCAGAAAGCCCCCCGCGGAAATCACTTCCAAGTTCCTTAAGTTCAGATCCCCATTTTGGCTGCAGTTAAAGGAAATCAGAGAATGGGCAAACCATTTGGCTGCCTCTTGGCGGTTGGCTGTTTTGATGAGGATGGGCAAATCTGCATTCTTTATGGCTTGAACCAGCCGGCAACGCCTGGGATGGCGGGATCCCTGTTGGCCGATAAAGACCACTTGATTTTCTCTATCTTCCACCCAATCGTGGGTAACAGTGCGCATGGAGATAAGAGGCAACCAGGCAAGATTCTCAGCGCCTGCTGCGGCAAACCAGTGCAAATGCTGGCGGTTATAGGCAGTAGCGACGTAATCAAAGCCTTCAGTAGCCCAGTAGGCCAAAAGATGTTGGATGGGGAAGTGCCAGTGGTGGG
>AFSR01000319.1_pt1 | contig 34955 bp, 29 predicted proteins | sample 296848 | NCBI WGS metagenome assembly AFSR01 (sample SAMN02954305, study PRJNA68063) | hot springs metagenome | biome: terrestrial; feature: Mushroom and Octopus hot springs; material: microbial mat core samples; isolation source: Yellowstone National Park Mushroom and Octopus hot springs ...
TATTTTCACAATGCGCTCTCACAAGGGGCGCCGCCTAGTGAGCAGTGACAGGAATCACCGGAATCACGGGAATCACCGGGCAGTACGCACCGAGTACGGCGGCGTTTGCGTTAATATGCTCAGGGGATCTGTCGCCTGGGTGCACACTCCCCTGAGTATGACCCTTAATGAGATCGTCAGGAGCAACAGTGGAACCAACTATCAGCGATCCCTGGGGTGACCGCTTCAGTGAAGCGGAACGTGCCCTGCTGGCGCCGTTCGTAACCGACGTCGATGCGCCGGTGTTTGGATTGCGCAACCTTCCCGATGTCGTGTGCGGCGCCCTTTTCTCACGCTACAGCCGTTCCGATAAGAGCCTGCGCCGTATTCTGCTCGATGAGTTCATTCAGGCGCCGGAAGCCGATTTTCATGCAATTGTGGCGCTTAGCGCCGACGCCGCAGCACATCAAATTGTCGCTGTTCATCGGGCAGAGGCGTTTTATGAGCGCGTTCTGATCGGGTATGGCGATGATTCAGTGGCAGAGTTGGGCGGCGCCCACGTCGCCTGTGAAGGGGTCAGCAATATTGCAGCTAAGGCACTCGAAGACAGTCGCATTGGCATCAGTCCGCTCGAAAAATCGACCCGTTACGTTGCCTTCAACCGCAAGGTCGAGGGACGTTACCGCTATCTGCGTGAGGCGGCAATCATGGCGTCGCGTCACGCCCGTGCCTACGAAACAGCGATGGACACCCTGTTCGATACCTATTCGGCGTTGATCGAGCCGACGCTTGCCGCCGTTCGCGCTCGTACACCCCGCGAACCAGGGGTCTCTGAACGCGCCTATGCGAGTGCCACGCGTGCCAGGACCTTCGACCTGCTGCGCGGGTTGCTGCCAATGGCGACATTGACCAATGTCGGGTTGTTTGGTAATGGTCGCGCATTTGAGTACCTTCTGACGAAACTGTATGCCTCGCCGCTAGCGGAATTGCAGGCGCTAGCGACGGCGTTGCAGCGTGCGCTGGACGACCAGATCCCTTCGTTTGTCAAGCGCGCAAAGAGTGAACGCGGCAGAGCGTACCAGGCGTATCTGCGCGAAACGCGCCAGGAAGTGCAAACGCTTGCGGCAGCGGCGGCGCATCGGCTGGCAGAGGTTGATTCGGCTTCACCCGATGTGACGCTCGTGGCATTCGATCCCGACGCCGACATACGGGTTGTTGCCGCAATTCTCTACCCGCATCTCGACTCATCTCTGGCAGACACGCGTGCGCTGGCAGAGGCAATGACCGCTGATGAACGGATGCGCCTGATCCGCGCTTATGCGGGCAGGCGTGCCAGTCGCTTTCACCGACCGGGGCGGGCGTTCGAGGAGGCGCGCTACACGTTTGACCTGCTGGCAGACATCGGGGCGTACCGCGATCTCCAGCGTCACCGGATGCTTACCCAGGAGCGGCAGCGGTTCGGCGTGCAGCATGGGTATGTGGTTCCGCCGGAGATCGACGAGTACGGACTGGGTGCGCCGTTTCGCGCTGCCCTGGATCAGGCGGGCGAAGTTGTCTCCGCCATCGCCGCCGACCTGCCGGAGGAGGCACAGTATGCAGTCCCGTTCGCATATCGGGTGCGCTGGCGTGTGACCCTCAACCTGCGTGAAGCGTATCATCTGTGCGAATTGCGGAGCGCACCACAGGGGCATCCCGGCTACCGGCGCATTGCCCAGGAGATGTATCGCCAGATTGCCGCCGTGCATCCGTTGCTGGCGGAGGGGATGCGCTTTGTTGATATGAACGATTACGCTCTTGAACGACTCGATGCCGAACGTCGCCTGGACGAAAAACGACGCAAACTGAGCGAAGAACAGCAGGTAAACGAATAATGTCGAACGTGTTTCCCTCTTCGCCCACTCCAGCAAGTCGGGGTGGCACTGGTTGTCTGCTGGTAGCGATGGTTGGACTGGTCATATCGATATGTGGCGTGGTGGCGCTGGTTCAGATCGTCGCGCCGGTTGCAGGCGCGCGTCATGCCGGTCACATCGCCGTTCTCGTTTCCTCGGTGATCTTTGGTCTGCTTTTTGGGGGAGGGCTGACGATTGCCCGTGCGCCGCGGATGCGCGCTGCACTGCACGCCTGGTTGCTCGCACTCCCGCTGACGTGGGTCATGGTTCCGGCAGCCATGTTCCCCTCAGCGGAAGCACAGATTGCAGCCGTGGCGCGTGTCGCGTTGATCGGTATCTACCTGGGTGCGCTCTGGATTATGGTGCGCTGGCGTTTTCCGGCGAGCGTCCCGGCAGGCGGGCGTGCCATACCCCTTGCCGCCGGCACTGCCGCGTTGCTGGCGCTGCCCTGGCTGGCGTGGGGGGCGCTTGGATCGCTGCTCGATATCGTGCTTGGTCTGGCTGCCGCCGTCCTGTTTGGCAGTGCCGCGGCGCTTCTGATCACGCGGGTCTATCTGCGACCGCTCCCCGATGATCCGGACGGTCCAGGACTTCTGGCAGGCAGTGCAGTCACCAGCATGCTTTTGCTCATCCTGGGATGGAATGTCGGTATTGCCGGGCAATCGTTGATCCTGATGCCGTTGTTGCCGGCGTTGGGATGGCTGGCAGGCGCAATTGCGGGGATTGGAAGCGGGCGCGCCCCCGATGCACGGGCGTGTGCGCTGTTCGTTGCGCTCGTTATCGCCCCGCCGCTCCTATTTGCCGACCCCGATACGCTGCACATCGAGTTGCTGGCGCAGGGACGTGAAGGGATCGCCTGGGCGTTGGGATCGGTCAGCGTGAGCGTTCTGCTGGCGCTTGTTGCGGCAGGCGTCGTGCCAACGCTGCGACGATATGCGGATCGTGCGCCACGAGCGGTCGGCGCAGGTGCATTGATGCTCTGGTTGACCGGTGCAGCTGTGTACAGCAGCATCGGGCAGCCTGGTTTCTATGGCGATCGGCTGTTCGTCATTCTGAAAGACCAGGCAGATCTCTCATCGGTCGCGTCCATCGCCGATTACCAGCAGCGCCGTCGCGCCGTGTACGAGACTCTGGTGCGTCACGCCAATGCAACCCAGTCCGGGTTGCGCGCCGATCTGAGCCGTCTTGGAGTCTGGCATCAACCCTACTACCTGATGAATGCGCTGGAGGTCGAGGGGGGCGTGCTGCTTCGTCTCTGGCTGACGACTCGACCGGAGGTGGATCGGGTCGTGCCCAACCCGGTGCTGCGTCCGCTCCCTGAGCCGCTGGAGGCGCAACGCGGCTCCATGCCCCCACCCGACGAGACGCCGTGGAACCTGACCATGATCAACGCCGATCGCGTCTGGCAGGAGTTGAACGTTCGCGGCACCGGGGTTGTCATCGGCTTGATGGACAGCGGTGTTCAGTGGGATCATCCCGAACTGCGCGACAGTTACCGCGGCGTGCAATCCGATGGCACTGTCGTTCACGAATACAACTGGTACGACCCGTGGGGCGGATCGCCAGAACCGGTGGATTACAGCGGGCACGGCACCTTTACCCTTAGCGCAGCTGTCGGTAATCGGGTGGGAGTTGCCCCTGACGCCACCTGGATCGCGTGCGTCAATCTGGCGCGCAATGTGGGGAATGCTGCGCGCTACCTGGACTGCATGCAATTCATGCTGGCGCCCTTCCCGCCGGGTGGCGATCCCCTGCGCGACGGCGATCCGGCGCGTGGCGCCGATGTGACCAACAACTCCTGGGGATGTCCGCAGGACCTGGAAGGATGCGACCCGAACACCCTGCTACCGGCTGCGGAGGCATTACGCGCCGCAGGGATGGTGACGATTGCCGCTGCTGGCAACGACGGTCCGGCATGCGGCAGCCTGAACGCTCCCCTCGCCCTCTACGACGCGGTCTTTACCGTTGGCGCCGTGGCGAGCGACGGCTTCCTTGCGCGCTTCAGCAGCATCGGTCCGGTGACGGTGGACGGAAGCGGACGCATCAAGCCGGACATTGTGGCGCCAGGAGACGACGTACTTGCTGCTGCGCCGGAGAACGGCTATATGACCGGCAGCGGCACGTCGATTGCCGCACCGCATGTGACTGGCGTCGTTGCACTGATGTGGTCGGCAAACCCGATATTGATCGGCGATGTGGAGCGCACCGAAGCAATCCTGCGCGCCACAGCGCAACCTGCGCCGTCCGAAAGCCCATCAACGGTGCAATGCACTGGCGTTGACATTTCGGCAGCATTAGCGAGTCGATACGGCGCAGGGATCGTTGACGCCTATCAAGCCGTGCGCGCTGCCCGAGGGGACGAGAGTTGACGATAGGGCGCGCAACCTTTACAATTCATGCAGCGTACTAGTTAGGAGAGGAAGAGGCGGCTGTCGTCGGTATCTCCAGAGCGGCAGACGCAAAACCCTGGACGCGCGGGCGCGCGCCGCCGCTCCAGTTCCATCGCGCACACGAGGTGCCATGCGCCTGATACTTTACCTTGGCAAAGGTGGCGTCGGCAAGACGACCACCTCGGCGGCGACTGCGGTTCGATCCGCCGAACTTGGCTACCGGACGCTGGTTGTCAGCACCGACGTCGCGCACAGCCTGGCTGATGCGCTTGATCATCCATTGGGAGCGCAACCGACCCAACTGACTGATCGACTCTGGGGGCAGGAGATCAATGTGCTGGAGGAGGTGCGTCAGCACTGGGGCGAGTTGCGCAACTATCTGGCGGGGTTGCTCAAACGGCGCGGAGTCAGTGATGTAGCATCGGAAGAACTGGCGATCATTCCGGGCATGGAAGAGGTCGTCAGCCTGCTCCACATCCGGCGTCAGGCGCGCGAGGGCAACTTCGATGTCGTCATCGTCGATGCCGCGCCAACAGGCGAAACCATTCGTCTGTTGACGATGCCGGAGACCTTTCAATGGTATGCAGCGCGGGTGATGGATTGGGATCCCGGCACCAAGAGCGTTGCCAAGCCACTGGTGCGCGCCCTGATCCCGGCAACCAATGCGTTTGAAACACTTGATCGCCTGACCAAAGGGGTTGAAGCCCTGCGTCAGACCCTGACCGACCCCGATGTCAGTTCGTACCGGCTGGTCGTCAATCCAGAACGTATGGTCATTAAGGAAGCGCAGCGCGCAGCGACCTATCTTTCGCTGTTCGGCTATCCGGTTGATGGCGTGGTGCTGAACCGGGTGCTGCCGCGCAACGCCGTCGCAGGCGAGTTTATGGAGCGCCTGTACGAAATGCAATCGTCGTACCGCAAGATGGTGCACGATCTGTTCGCGCCGCTGCCGATCTGGGAAGCGCCGCACTACCCGCACGACATCCGGGGAATCGGCGATCTTTCGCAGGTCGGGCGTGACATGTTCAAGGACGAAGACCCGACGAAGGTGTTCTTTCGCGGCACAACGCAAGAGATCATTCGCGATGGCGAAGAGTATGTGATGCGGTTGCCGTTGCCGCACGTCGAGATCGGCAAGGTGTCGATCACCAAACGCGGTGATGAGTTGTTCGTGACGATTGGCAATTTCAAGCGTGATATGATCCTGCCGCTAACCCTCGCGGAGCGTCCGGCGAAGCGCGCCGTATTCCGCGAAGGAGTGCTCGAAGTGCGCTTCGGCGCACCGGAAACGATTGAGCCGACAGCGGCATCCGCCGGTTGATCGCGGACAACAGTGGTATCGTTGATCTGGCAGAGCCGCATCCGCCTGCATAGCGCCAGAGGCAGATCTGGCGCCGGATGAAGAGGAGACCATTCCATGCTGACTGAAGAACTGGTGCGCAGTGCGCTGAAAAATGTCTACGACCCGGAAATCGGGATGGATATCGTTAATCTCGGTCTGGTGTACAACGTCGATATTCAGGAGAACGGTCGTCGGGTGGTGGTCGATATGACCCTGACGACACCCGCCTGCCCTGCCGGTCCGCAGATTCTGACGCAGGCGAAACGCGAGATCGAGACTCTCCGTGAGGTGTACAGCAATCTGGAAGATGTGCAGATCAACCTGGTGTGGACGCCGTTCTGGAATCCTTCGATGATGAGCGAAGAGGCGCGTGAGGAGTTAGGGTTCTTCTAACGGCGCTTTCAGCGGGCGACCGCTGCCTTTTCTACGTTCGGAACCGGAGAGGTTCTACCGGATCGCGGCACAGGGTCTATCCTGTGCCGCAGTTGTTTTTGTGGAGCGGCGCTGCGATCAGCATCGGTCAGGCTTCTCCTTGACCCTTGTCATTTCCTATGCTATACTATTTGTACAATTGTACGAGTATAGAGGCTGGTATGCTCGTGGTCGTTGATACCTCAGTCATCCTTGCGGTTGTGCTCAATGAGCCAACCAAAACTGAGCTTGTCCGTCTCACAGCTGGCGCGGAGCTGGTTGCGCCTCTTTCGCTCCACTGGGAAATCGGCAATGCGCTCTCCGCTATGCTCAAGCGGAAGCGCATTACCCTGTCTGAAGCGCTCCAGGCGCTGCTGGAGTATCACAAGATACCGATCCGTTTTCTTGATATTCCGCTTGATGATACGGTTCGTGTCGTTGAGCAACTCCAGATTTACGCATATGATGCGTATTTCATTGTCTGCGCTCGCCAGCAGTCCTGCCCGCTCATTAGCCTTGATGGCGGATTGCAAACTGCTGCCCGCGCCGCCCAGATCAACCTTGTGGAGGTGACACCGTGAAGAGCTATACTTTTTCTGAAGCTCGTCAAAACTTCGCTGCTCTTCTTGAGCAGGCCCGTCGTGATGGAGCGGTACGCATTCAGCGTCGTGATGGACAGAGTTTTGTGTTGATGCCTGAGGCTCAAAAAACATCACCACTTGATATTCCTGGTGTCCAGTTAAGCCGTCCATTGACCCGAAAAGAGCTTCTCGAAAGCATTCAGGAAAGCCGCCGGAACGACGAGTAAGCGCGTCTCAATGGGCTGCAGCCCCTGCGTTCCTTTTCTCGTTGTGGTTGTCAGGACGCCCAAACTCCCCCTTCTCCCCTCGTCGGAGAAGGTTCAGGGTTGATGAAGGGCACGGGCGCATCGGAACGCACAAAACCGGTGATCTCTTCCAGGAACGCTACCCCTGAGCGGTCATTCTCTCCCCCTGGCGCCTCACTGTCCCGCGTCTTGCCCGGTCATGCGCAGATGCTTGCAGAGAGGCATCGCCCGGAAGTAAACGCCCCATAACCAGATGTTGCGGGTTTATAACTCCGCAGACCGTGTTGCCGCACTATACTCTGCACGAACTTTGTGCCACGATGCACGAAGAATGTCAGTCGCTCTCTTCACGTTTGTCGAGGCGCACCATGCATGCTCCTTCGCCACGAACCGGCGCCGCATCCCTGCAGGGGAGCGTTCACCCTGTTGCTGTTCCTCGCCGAACATCCGCAGCGTGGATCACATGGGTGTTGTACGGTGTGGCGGCATTCTTTGTGGCGCTGGTCGTCCTGGTCCTCTGGTTCGCCATCGCTCGTCCGGTTCAGGTATTGCCCCGCATCGAACCCGCCCCCGCTTTTATGCTCACCGATCAGGATGGTCGCTGGGTGAGCGATACTGATCTGCGCGGTCGTGTGCTGATCATCAATTTTGCCCATACGCGCTGCGGGGAACGCTGTGCCGCAATGGAGCGCAGCATGCGCGCGATCTACGATACCCTGCGCACCGATGGTCGCCTGGGAACACAGGTGCGTCTGGTGACAATTACTGTGGATGCGCAAGGCGATACTCCGCCGGTGTTGCGCGCCTATGCCGCGCGTCTGGGTGTCGCAACGCCAGAGTGGACCTTCCTGACCGGCTCAGATCGCGAACTCAAGCAACTGATCGGCGGCGGATATGGCGTCTACTACCGGATAGAGGGCAATGATGTTGAGCTCGATCAACGCGCCGTGCTGGTTGATGGAGCCGGTTTGTTGCGTGCCGAATACGATGGCGCCCGTCTCGATCCTGCGATTGTGATGCGGGATATTGGGCTGGTCGAGCAGGAGGCGAACAGCAGCGAAGCGGCGCGGCCGATCTACGAGATGGCGCACCTGTTCGTCTGTTATCCCAGGTAGGGACGTGTTGAACGTGAAAGAGGCATCAAGCGACGCTCCATTCACTAGAAGGGAAACACAGTATGACTGAACAACCGGTAGCGGATCAACGCGAGGAAACGGAAGATCACGAAAACCACGAACTGCCGCGGGGTGCATTGCTAATCACGCTGACGTACCTGGCGATCCTTGCGGGGCTGTGGATCCAGGTGTATTTGCAGTTGCTGGCAAACGGGGGAGTGAGGGGATCATGAACCGCAAATATCTGGGCTACCTGTTTGAAATCGCGTGGATCCTTCCGAGCGTTGCAGTGCCGATTGCATTTCTGGTGGCGATTGTGATCACCGCCTTTGCCGTTGGCATTGCAGTGCCTGGTAATGTAGGGCGTGTCGATCCAAAGGCGCTCAGCACAACCCCACCGTTCGACAAGCCCGGTCTGCGCGAACTGGCGCCAGGACGCTACGAAGCCGTCGTCACGGCGCAGTTGTTCAACTTTACGCCGGGAGAACTGGAGATACCTGCCGGTTCGAAGGTGACGTTCATCGTCACCAGCCGTGATGTCATTCACGGCTACAAGATTGAGAATACGCCAATCAATATGATGGTCATTCCAGGGCAGATTTCGCGCATGACGACCACGTTTGACACGCCTGGAGAATACTATGTCTACTGCCACGAGTATTGTGGCGGCGGGCACCATTTGATGGTGGGCAAGGTCATTGTGACTCCGGCGAAGACGGCTTCGGCGAATCGCTAGTTGTGTGTCTGCCGTTCGCTGCACATGCAGCGCGGCGGCCTGGAATGGGAGATAGTATGGCTACAGCGCGTGTTTCCGGTGTCTCTATTGCTGCTGAGCGCGCCGAGGTCGGCGTGTTTGCCACCGAGTATCGGTTGACAGGTCTGAACCTGCTGGTCGCATTCATCGCACTGGCGATCGGCGGTCTGTTCGGCGTGTTGCAGGCGTTGCAGTACAACGGGATCGATCTGTACAAGCCGATTGCGCCAGTCCTGCGCGGCGGTTACTATCAGGGGCTGGCGCTGCACGGCGTGCTCAATGTGTTGGTGTTCACCACGTTCTTCATTATCGGCTGGCTGACATTCGTTACGTCGCGATCACTCGGCATTCCGCTGGCGAGTCGCGCGCTGGGGTGGACGACGTTCGGCGTGATGACCGCTGGCTTGCTGATTGCGGCGTTGCCGTTGTTGCTCAACAATGCGACGGTTCTGTTCACGTTCTACCCGCCGCTCAAGGCGGATCCGCTGTTCTACATCGGTCTGACGCTGGTGGTTGTCGGCACCTGGTTATTGTTGATCAACCAGGTGATGATGCTCCGGCAGTGGCGTGCAGCCAATCCTGCGGCGCGCATTCCGTTGCCGGCGTTCATGGCGATTGTCACGATGACCATGTGGGTGATCTGCACCTTCGGCGTCGCCGCCGAGATGCTTTTCCTGTTGATCCCCTGGTCGCTGGGGCTGGTGCCGGGAACTGACCCGGTGCTGGCGCGCACGCTCTTCTGGTTCACCGGTCATCCGATCGTGTACTTCTGGCTGCTGCCAGCGTACATTTCGTGGTACAACTTCGTGCCGCAGCAGGCAGGCGGCAGGTTGTTCAGTGATCCGATGGCGCGGGTGTCGTTCATTCTGTTCCTGATCCTTTCGACGCCGATCGGGATGCATCACCAGTACACCGATCCCGGCATCAGCGAGATCTGGAAACTGGTGCATGCAATCTTTACCTTTGGCGTCTTTTTCCCCAGTTTGTTGACCTTCTTCAACGTTGTGGCGTCGCTTGAGAACGGCGGGCGGGCGCGCGGCGGCAAGGGGTGGCTGGTGTGGGTCTTCAATCTGCCGTGGCGCGAGCCGAGTTTTACGACGCAAGTGCTGGCGATGATCCTGTTCGCCTTCGGCGGCGCGGGCGGGCTGATCAATGCGTCGTACAACATCAACCTGGTGGTGCATAACACCTCGTGGATTTCGGGACACTTCCACTTGACGGTTGGCACCGCCGTGACGCTCAGTTTCATGGGGATTACCTACTGGCTGGTTCCGCACCTCACCGGGCGCCGGCTGTGGAGCCCGACGATGGCGCTGGTGCAGGCATGGACGTGGTTTGTCGGTATGGGGATCTTCTCGCACTGGATGCATATGCTCGGGTTGCTAAGCATGCCGCGACGCACGGCGATCGGTGCGATGCGGCAGATTCAGCCCGAATGGGAAGCGCTTCTGCCAATGGTTGCAGTCGGCGCGATCATCATGTTTGTGAGCGCCATTCTGTACTATCTCAACATGGTGCTGACGATTACCGCCGGGAAGAAAGATGCAGTTCCTATGGTTCCGTTCGCGCGGGCGGTTTCTGGTCCGGAGGATGGTCCGCGGGTGCTGGATAACTTCAAGCCCTGGCTGGCAATCGCCTTCGCGCTGATCGTGATCAACTATGCGCCGACGTTGATCAGATTAGTGTCGGAAATGCAGTTCATTCCGGGCATGCGTTCCTGGTGAGTACGCACGGCGGTCGGGGGACGAACGACGTCGTTCGTCCCCCAGGTTTTTCCTTGACACACGTTTTCCGTATGCTATAATCGCGGTAGTTCCCCATGCCGCGTCTTCGCTCGTGTATCAAGGAAAACGCTGTGACACGCCTGCACCTTCGGTCACTGTCATTCGCGGCGCTTTTGGATGTTGACGATTGTTGCACCTGCGCCATCTTGTCGCTGCACCGCAAGATTTTCGCTGGGATCCCGCCTCGCGCGCGTACACTGTCACCAATCAGACGCCAAACAATACTGTGCTGGTCGTGAGCGATTTTCGCCTGCGCAACGACGATACGACCGCAGCAACGTTCGTTATTTCCTTCCCGGAGGTTCCGGGCGGATGGCAGGCGAGTACGACGATTGCGCAACCGATTGCGGTCAACCAGGCGACGACGTCGGCAGTTATTCCTATTCGTATCATCATTCCGCCGAATACGCCCAACGGCGTGCGTACAGTGACCGTCCGCGCAACACGCACCGATGTGACGCCAAATCAGACGGCGGAAGCGGTGATTCAGGTGACGCTGGTTGCCCCGGCGCCAGGGACGCCGCCGCCTTCCGCCTGCCCCGAACTGTCCGATCCAGGGAATAATTTCGATGGCGCTGCGCTGATCCTGGTGGATCGCGCTGAACGGCATGGCATCTGCACTGTTGGCGATGAGGACTGGTTTAAGTTTGGCGCTGTCGCCGGCAAGTACTACTCGATCGATATTCCCGACATGGATGCCGGTCTCGATCTCTCGCTCGAACTCTACGACTCGAACCGGCGTCTCGTTGATTCGAACGATGATTTTCCATTTCGTGGCGGTACGCAAACGCTCACCGATACGCGACCGCTGATCCAGTCATTCCGCGCGCCAACCAGCGGGTTCTTCTATGTGCGTGTGCGTGATACCCTGGGGATCGGCGGCAGTAACCTCAGTTACACGATCATCGTGCGCGGCGAGAGTTATGGTCCTTTCCCGCCCTTCGTTTCATCGCTCTGCAACGATATCTACGAGCAGGACGGGTTGCCGGAACTGGCGCGGCAGATCAATCAGAATGAGACGCAGCGCGGGCGCCTGCTCTGCCCCAATGGTGACGCGGATTGGGTGAAGTTCTTTGCACTCGCCGGGTATACCTACTATCTGTACACCAATACGCGACCATACGCGCCGCCAGACGCGAACGGCGTTCTGCCCGGCGCCGATACGCTCCTCTTCCTGTTTGGGCGTGATGCGATCACGTTGATCGATTCGAACAATAATATCGAAGGCGGAACGACCCTCGATTCGCTGGTGCGCTTTACTCCCTCAGCCGATGGCATTTACTATGCGCAGATCAAGAATGTCGGCGATATTGGCGGGATGTTTATTCGCTATGATCTGACCCTGAAGGCCTGTCCCGGTCGAGCAACCGGCATGCGGACCCCCGCCGGATATTCTTCCGGCGCCGCCACCGCAGGCAACGGTTATGTTGTTCCTCTGGCGCAGGAGGTCGCGCCGCTGATCGAGGCGAGTGGAGCGCCACAAGCGGTTCCTGCCCTGGTTGAAGATGCCAGCGGTGAGATGATCGTGGCGCTCGCCGGCGCCCAACCGATTGCGCGGCAGATCGATCCGGCGTTCATCGGCATCTGGCAGCGGGTCGATCTGCCGGTGACGGCCGGGCGCGCGAAACGCGCATGGGTCTGGGGTCCGGCGCCACGCCTGGCGCGCAGTGAGCCATACATCCAATCAAGTACTGGACTGCGGCAGGTGCTCTATTTTGACAAGGGACGCCTCGAGATCAATAACCCTGCGGGAGATCGCAACGCTGCTTCCTTCGTCACCGCTGGCTTGCTGGTGTCGGAGATGGTTATGGGGCGGGTGCAGATCGGTGATGGTGAGTATATGGCGCACCAACCGGCAATGCTTCCAGTCGTTGGCGACCTTGATAGTGCAAATGCGCCTACCTACGCCATGTTTTCCTCGCTTGCGTCACCGGTTGCCGATCGCACAGGTCTGTCGGTGTCCGATGCGCTGCTGTCGGACGGAAGTGTGCGCCCCATGGTTGGACCGGCGCGTCCAGAGACGCGCATTGCCCATTTTGTCGCAGCCACGGGGCATAATATCCCGCGCATTTTCTGGGAGTATTTGACAGCATCAGGGGTTGTGTACGACAATGGTACCTACCGTGCCGGTCGGGTCCTGGATTGGGTGATGGTTGTCGGGTATCCGATCAGCGAAGCGTACTGGGTGCGTGTGCGGGTCGGCGGCGTCGAACGTGATGTTCTGGTGCAGTTGTTCGAGCGTCGCGTGCTGACCTATACCCCCGATGAGCAACCAATGTGGCGGGTGCAGATGGGGAATGTCGGGCAGCACTACTATATCTGGCGCTACGGCAGTTCGTTGCCCTAACACGCCTGCCACAAGCGGCGTCGTAGGTTGAGGGCTGAGACGCTGGTGATCGTGCCCTGTTTCTGGTTTGCTTCTGTCACGCAATGTTCCGGACACTCCTATGCCGTCATTCAACGAACGTGTCGGTGAAGTGATCAAACGCAAACGCCAGCGCGACCGGTTGACTCAGGCGGAACTGGGGAGTCGCATTGGCGTGAGTGGCAGTTATATCAGCAGCATCGAAAACGGGCAGAGTAGCGCGCGGATCGCCGAGATCGAAGCGCTGGCGACGGTTTTTCGCACCACTGCCTTCGAACTGCTCAGCGAGGCAGCCGCGGCGGATGGCTACAAGTTTTCGGCAGCGCACCGCGACCGCGAGGCATTCCTGAACCTGTACGATTCCCTTTCTCCTGAACATCAACAGATGGCGCGCACGTTCCTGTTGTTCCTGCGCGATCAGCAGAATCTTCCCCGTGAATAAGTCATCGTCGTCAATCCATACCCCTCGTTCTCTCAGACAGTTGTTCCAGTTGCTCAGCGCCAGCGTCTGGGTCGCTGCGACGATACTTGTGCTGCTTGCAGCTTGCGGCGCGCCAGACCAGCCGGTTGCGACCGGTGAAGCCTCGCCTGCTTCTGCGCCCACATCAGCGCCCCCGACTCCTACCGCGCTGCCGCGTGGCGGAAATCTCACCATCCGTCTGTCCGACGATAGTGGCACATTGCAACCCTGGCATCCGCGCACACGCGGCGAAGAGCAGATCATCGGGTTGATCTACAGTGGTCTGATGCGCCTGGACGCAACCCTGGCGCCGCAACCGGACCTGGCGACGGGCTGGGTAGCCTCAGCCGATGGACGGGTCATCACGTTCACCTTGCGCAGCGATGCCGTCTGGCACGATGGGCGTCCGGTCACGGTTGATGATGTTGTCTTTACGCTCGATGCATTGCGCGCACTGCCGCCGTCTACAGCGTTGCTCACCGGGTTGCGACGGATTGTCGAAGTGACGTCGCCGGAGAGCGATACGATTGTCATCCGCCTCGATGAACGCTACGCGCCCATCTTCAGCCTGCTTACAACGCCGGTGCTGCCGCGTCACCTGCTGATCGGCAGAAACCTGGCAGAATTCAACGCCTGGGATGCACCGGTTGGCAGCGGACCCTTCCGTTTTGAGCAGCGCGAGCCGGGCGTGGCAATCACACTGGCGGCGAATCAGGCATTCTACCGGGGTGCGCCGCTCCTTGATCGGGTGGTGTTCGTCATTGCGCCCGATGCACAGGTGGCAGCGTCGGCGTTACAGGATGAACGTTTGCTGCTGGCTGAACTTCCCTGGAGCGTCGGCAGCGTCATAACCGAAACATCGCCGATGCTGCAATGGGGCGCATATGCTGAGAACGGGTATTATTTTCTCGCCTTCAACCTGCGTTCCGACCGAATCTTCAGCGATCCGAGGCTGCGCGAGGCGCTGGCAGCGACGATCGATCTGCCGCGTATTGTGCAGGAGGTGACCGATGGGCAGGGGATGCTCATCGGCAGCAGCGCCGCGCCGGGTTCCTGGGCAGACCTGACGCCGCCGCCAGCCGGAACGGTCGATCTGGATCGCGCGCGGGCGCTGCTGGACGAAGCCGGATGGCGTCTGCCGCCGGAAGGCGCCATTCGCCAGCGCGACGGCGTGCCGCTGACGGTGCAACTCTTCGTGCGCGCCGACGATCCGCGTCGGGTGCGCGCCGCCGAGTTGATTGCCAGCGCTGCCGAGCAGATCGGGATGGATATTGTGGTGCAGCCTGCCGATTTTGCCACTGTCATTCGCTCGAAATATGCGCCGCCCTACGACTTTGATCTGCTGATCGGCAGTTGGGTCAATGGTGTCGCCGATCCGGATTTCGCCGACTACGCTTTCTACGACCCGGACGATTTTGCGCTCTTTCATTCGAGTCAGATCAACCAGGGGCTGGCGGATACACGTCCGACGCTCAACTTTGTGGGGTTCAGCGATCCGATCTACGATAATCAGGCGGGTGCGGCGCGGCAGTTATACGATCTGAGCGAACGGGCGCAGGCGATCCAGCGTGCCCAGGAACGGGTGGCGCTTTTGCGCCCCTATCTGTTTCTCTGGGCGGATCGAATAGCGGTAGTGTGCAATCCGCGGGTAAAAACGCCGGACGGACCGGTCACCCTGATGACGCCCAACTATATGTGGAATATCGAGCGCTGGTATGTGGCGGTGGAGGGTTGAGCGGAATGCGTGGAGGCGGGGTGATGTGAACGTTCGACGTGGAACGTTCCGTACTCATGATGATCGCTTATCACCCACAGCGTGGCTATGATGTCCATCGTACCCCATGCGGATCCATCCGCGCTGGATCGCATAAATGACCGCCATCGTTCGATCATTGACCTGGAGTTTCGACAGAATAGATGTGATATGGTTTTTGACCGTCTGCCCACTGATCGAGAGTTGAGAAGCGATCTCTTTGTTCGACAGCCCGCGAGCGATGCAGTCGAGTATCTCGATTTCGCGCGACGTCAGCGGCGCAAACAATGCGCTGGTGCGCTCATCTTCGGTGGCGGCAAGCTCGCGAAACTGATGCAGCACGCGGGTGGCGACGTGCGGCTTGGCAATAACACTATCGTTGATCAGGTACTTTCCGCGCGCGACCTCGCGAATCATGCGCACCAGGTCGCGCGGATGCACATCTTTCGATGAATAAGCCGCCGCGCCGACTTTGATAGCCTGGAAGAGTTGATCATCGTCCTCGTAGACACTGATGACAATCAAACCAATGCGAGGTTCCCGTCGCTTGATCACGCGGGCAACTTCCAGACCGTTCAGTCCAGGCAGATTGATATCGACCAGGACGACATCCGGGACGAGACGTTCCGCCAGTTTGATCGCTTCCTGCCCATTTTCCGCCTCACCGACCACTTCCATATCGCCAGCTTCTTCCAGGCTCCAGCGAATACCCTGGCGGAAAAGCGGGTGATCATCGATAATCAGTACACGAATACGTTGTTCCATCATCTTCATCCTGGCTATTCCAGTGGGAGTATAACCGTGACTTCAGTTCCATGCCCTGGACGCGATGCAACTGTCAGGCGTGCACCGATCAATTCCGCTCGCTCACGCATACTTGTCAGCCCCCAGTTGCTTTTGCCGGTTCGTCGGGCTACTTCGCGGGGATCAAATCCTGGTCCCTCATCGCGCACCGACAGGATCAGCGTGTTTGCCTGCTGCACAAAACGCACTGTGATCGGCGCGCCACGTGCGTATTTGTGTGCATTCTGAAGTGCCTCCTGAACGATCCGATAGAGAACAATCTCGACTTCGTCTGCCTGTCGCGGCACGGCATCGGCTTCGAACGTCACTCGCACATTGTAGGTATTGCCATAGGTGCGCAAATAGTCGCGCAATGCTTCAACCAGACCGCGTTCGGCGACCTGCCCCGGTCGCAGGTTGGCGATAAAGCGGCGAACTTCGCTCAATCCGTCGCGGGTCGCACTGCGCAGGCGATCAATCATCTGCACCAGTTTTTCGGCATGTTCACCGGTTTGCTGTTGCGCTAGCACGTAACAGGTTTCGAGCAACATTAGCGAATTCGCAAGCACCTGTGCCGGTCCGTCGTGAACCTCGCGCGCCAGGCGCACTCTTTCCTCTTCTCGCCCGTAAATGACCTGTGAACGCAGTGCCAGCGCCCAGGGATCAGATGTCGCACTTGTTCCGGTATTTGTCAATGCGCTACTACTCATCTCGATCTGGCGAATCAGCAGTTCTATCTGTCTTAAACCGCTGCGCCGCATATCAACGTTGCGGGTCAATTCGTCGCAACGCGCCCGCAGTTTTGCTATCTGCTGACCAAGCGCTTCGGCGTTCGAGGCGTTGCCGCTGAAGCGCAGTGCGGTACTGAAGCGTCACCTCATCGAGTTCGCGTTCAGCCTGACGGAGCGCGGCATTGAAGCGCATGCATCTCCTGACGCTCGCGTTCTGCCAGTGCGCGCAACCGCTCCAGTTGCTCTGCCACAATGTCACGCGCTTCGCGGAGAGCGACCGGTATTGCTGGCTCTTCCTGCGAACTCATAGCGCTGTGTCTGCCAGTCATACAAAATTATATCGTGTAGCACAAATATACATCAGATTGGGGAACAATTCCAGTCAGTTCATCATAAATTCTTATTCAAAATAGAGTCGAATTGGTTGCAATTCACGCGCCAACGCTGTCGTTACCCTAACGCCGGACGTGGTTCGTGCACACACTGGCGAAGAATGATGATAGGTCCGCCGTTGGAATAGCCGGTTGTCTATCGAATGCCCGCGTACATCCCCTGCACAATTGCTCGACAAAATTGCCCGGTTGCAACCTGGTTAAGAAAGCGCAACGAACGATTGATGAACCATTTCGGTACACCCCGCCTGCTGGCAGTATAGTGCGGTCAATTCCCATGAATGATTGTGGCGAGGGCAGGATGACGACAGCAGCTCGTGGCACGGGCAAAATAGGTCCCAATGCGATTATCCAGACCGTTGCAGCGCTGCGGGAAATGTTCGGCGATGAAGGAGCGCGTGCCGTGCTGGTGCGCGGCGGGGCGGGCGATCTTCCGGATCATCTGCCCCACGAGTTGATCGACGAGCGTGAGTTTCATGCGCTGGTCGAACTGCTCATCGAACAGATTGGCGAGGAACGAACAAATGTGGTCATGGAGCGCTCCGGGCAGTTGACCTCGGAGTATGTGTTTGCCAACCGTATCCCGCCGGTTGCGCGCATTGCGCTTCGCCTGTTGCCGCCACGGATGCGGTTGCGTCTGCTGTTGCCGGCAATGCGACGCCATACCTGGACCTTCGCCGGCAGCGGTGTGTTTGCCTACGATCTCACACCGACGCCATCCCTGTCGATTGCCAATGGGACGCTGTTCGATACGTCGGCGATGGCTGCGGCAATGTGCGCCTACTATCGTGGTGCATTCGAGCACATGTTTCGGAAACTGGTCTGCCCACATGCGACGTTGCGCGAACTTGAGTGTCAGGCGCGGGGTGATCGCCGCTGTCGGTATGCCATCCAGTGTTGACCATCGATTGGGGTGAAGGCGCGTTCCGTGCGCCTGTTTTCTGGCAGAGGTAGTTCTCAGTTTTCACTACATGGAGGTGTACGAGTGACGGCTCCACCACAACCGGTTCGCCCCATGCGTCATGCGCCGCGCAATTTTGCGCTGACGCCGCTCAATATCTACTGGGAAATGACGCAGGCGTGTGCGCTCGCCTGTCGCCACTGCCGCGCTGAAGCGATGCCGCACCCGCATCCGCTGCAACTCTCGTTCGAGGAAAGCGTTCGCTTTTTGCGGCAGATCCCCGATTTCGGCGATCCGCTGCCGCAGTTGATCCTGACCGGCGGCGATCCGCTCGCCCGACCGGATTTGCTCGATCTGATCGACGCAGCGCGTGCGCTTGGCGTGCCGGTCTCGATCACGCCGAGCGCCACGCCCAACCTGACGCGCACCATGCTCGCGGCGCTCAAGGCGCACGGCGTCGAGGCGCTTGGATTGAGCCTCGACGGCTCGAATGCTGCCCGCCACGATGCCATTCGCGGCGTCGAAGGCACATTTGATCGCACCATCGAGGCGATGGAGTGGGCAGCGGAACTCGATATGCCGCTTCAGATCAACACGCTCGTCGCAGCGGAGACAGCCCATGATCTGCCGTCGATCTACGCCCTTCTGAAGACAAAGCAGGTTGCCCGCTGGAGTCTCTTCTTTCTGATCTCCGTCGGGCGTGGACGGGTGTTGCAGTCACTGACACCCGCCGAAGCCGAGCAGTTGATGGTCTGGATCTACCGCATCGCTCAGGAAGCGCCGTTGCCGTCGCCACAACAGAGGCGCCATCGTACCGGCGGGTTGCACTTGGTGAAATGCGCGCTGCCGGTATGAGCAGTGAACAGATCCGTCAGACGCCCATCGGACGGGGGTTTGGCATTCGGGATGGCAACGGCATTGTGTTCGTCTCGAATACTGGCGAGATCTGTCCGGCCGGTTTCCTGCCGCTGGCTGCCGGCAATGTGCGCACCGACCATATTGTGCAGGTCTACCGCGAGTCGCCGCTGTTTAGTGCACTGCACGATCCATCGCAGTTCGGCGGGCGCTGCGGGCGGTGCGAGTACCGCGCAATCTGTGGCGGATCGCGCGCACGCGCCTTTGCTGCTACTGGCGATCCGCTTGCGGAAGACCCGCTCTGCACGTATCAACCGGGACAAACCATGTGAGGCAGGTTGCAACATTGTTCAGGTCGTCGTGAGCACAAGTATCACCACCAGATCTGTGAAGGAGTCGATCATGCGTATTCTGATGATCCAGCCGAACTATCACGCAGGTGGAGCGGAAATTGCTGGCAACTGGCCGCCGAGTTGGGTTGCATACATCGGCGGCGCATTGCGGAAGGCGGGATACTCCAACCTGCGCTTTGTCGATGCGATGACCAACAATCTGCCGGACAGCACCGTCGGACAGATCATCCGCGCCAATCGTCCGGATGTCGTCATGGCGACAGCGATCACGCCGATGATCTACAAGGCGCAGGAAACGTTGCGCCTGGCGCGTGAAGCCAACCCTGGCTGCAAGACGATCCTGGGCGGTGTGCACCCGACTTTTATGTATGCGCAGGTATTGACCGAAGCGCCCTGGATCGACTACATCGTGCGCGGCGAAGGGGAAGAGATCATCGTCAACCTGATGCGCGCGATCGAGAATGGCAGTGATGAGCGTGATCGCCATCAGATCCAGGGGATCGCGTTCCTGGATGAGGGGCGGGTTGTGGCGACGCCAGCGCATCCGCCGATTGCCGACCTTTCGACCCTGACCCCCGACTGGAGTCTGCTGGAGTGGGAGAAGTACATCTACATTCCGCTGAATGTGCGGGTCGCGGTGCCGAACTTTGCGCGCGGATGTCCGTTCACGTGTCGTTTCTGCTCACAGTGGAAGTTCTGGCGCAAATATCGCGTGCGTGATCCGATTGCGTTCGTTGATGAAATCGAACTGCTGGTGCGCGAATATAAGATCGGCTTCTTTATTCTGGCAGACGAGGAGCCGACCATCTACCGCAAGAAATTCATTGCGATGTGCGAAGAGTTGGAGCGGCGCAAACTCGGCGTTCACTGGGGCATCAACACTCGCGTCACCGACATTCTGCGCGATGAGAAGTACCTGCCGCTCTACCGTCGCGCCGGGTTGGTGCACGTCTCGCTGGGCACCGAAGCCGCAGCACAGATGAACCTCGACCGTTTCCGCAAGGAGACGACCATCGAGCAGAACAAGCGCGCCATCAAGTTGCTCCAGGATCAGGGGATGGTTGCCGAAGCACAGTTCATTATGGGTCTGGAGAACGAGACCCCTGAAACCATCGAAGAGACGTACCGATTTGCGCTCGACTGGAATGCGGACATGGCGAACTGGAATATGTACACGCCATGGCCGTTTGCCGAGTTGTTCGAGGAACTGGGCGATCGGGTCGAAGTGCGCGACTTCTCGAAGTACAACTTCGTCACGCCGATCATCCAGCCGGATGCAATGACGCGCGAGCAGGTGCTCAAAGGTGTGCTGCGCAATTATGCACGTTTCTACATGCGCAAGGCATTCCTGAGTTATCCCTGGATCAAAGACCCGTTCAAGCGGCGCTATATGCTCGGCTGCTTGAAGGCGTTCGCCAAAACAACCTTCACCAAGCGATTCTACGATCTGGAGCGGGTGCATCTCGACGGTTCAATCGACCTGGGGTTCGACGAGACAAAGGTGCTGACGCGCGAACAGATCGCAGAGTTGAAGCAGAAGCGCCCCGAAATGTCTGCCGATGTCGATTTTCGTGGTACGATGACCATCTGCGGCGCGCCGAAGGATGTGCCGGAGTACGTGGAACACGAGGGATAAATCCTTTTCCCAACATACCAGGTTCGTCAGGGCGCGGCATGCCGCGCCCCTTGTGCGTTAGAGGTCACAGGTGAGCACCGTTATCGTCATTGGGGCCGGTTTTGGCGGCCTTGCAGCCGCCGTGCGCCTGGCAGCGCGTGGCCACGACGTGCACATCTTCGAGAAGCAGGATAAGCCGGGCGGTAAGGCGTATGTTCTCGAAGTGGATGGCTTCCGCTTCGATACCGGTCCGACCGTCATCACGGCGCCGTTCATGTTTGATGACCTGTGGCGAGTGGCGGGGCGTCGGCGCGAGGAGTATGTCGAATTCCGCCCGTGCCACCCCTTCTACCGCATCTATGACCATACCGGTCGTTGGTTCGATCACAGCGCCGATGAAGCGGCAGTACTGCGCGAGATTGAACGCATCAACCCCGCCGATGTCGAGGGGTATCGGCGTTTTCTGGCGAGCACGCGTCCCATCTTCGAGAAAGGATTCGTTGAACTTGCGGACAAGCCATTCCTGCGCTTCCGCGATATGCTGCGCGTGACGCCCGATCTCATCCGTCTGCGATCATTCGAGAGCGTCTACCGCTATGTGTCGCGCTATATCAAGGACGACTTTCTGCGGCGCTGTTTTTCGTTCCATCCGCTGTTCATCGGCGGCAACCCGTTCTATGCTTCGTCGATTTACTCCATGGTGCATTACCTGGAGCGTGAATGGGGGGTGTACTACGCCGTTGGCGGCACCGGCGCAATCGTGGATGCTCTGGTGCGTCTCCTGCGTGAACTCGGCGTTGCCATCCATCTCAACGCTGAGGTGCGTGAACTGATCGTTGAAGGGCGTCGCATTCGCGGTGTGGCGCTCGCCGACGGCAGCGAGCATCGCGCCGACATCGTCGTCTCGAATGCCGACGTCGCCCATACCTATGCCGACCTGATTGCGCCGCGCTACCGCCGTCGCTATACCGACCGTCGCCTGCGCTCGTTGAAGTACAGTATGTCACTGGTTGTGATCTATCTTGGAACACGGCGCACCTACCATGATGCTCCACTGGTGCGTCACAATATCATCTTCGGTCCACGCTACCGTGAACTGCTTGATGATATTTTCATCCACAAACGTGTCGCAGAAGATTTCTCGCTCTACCTGCATATGCCGTCACGCGATGAACCGGACGTTGCACCGCCCGGTTGTGATGCTTTCTATGTCCTGTCGCCGGTGCCCAACCTGGCATCGCAGGCGGATTGGGCATCGCTGGCGCGTCCGTATCGCGACGCCATTATCGCATTCCTGGAGGAGCGTTTTCTCCCTGATTTGAGCAAGAACATCGTTGTGGAGCGCATAGCTGACCCGCGCTACTTTCAGCGGCGGCAGAACAACTATTTTGGCGCAGCATTTGCGTTCGAGCCGACGTTGCTGCAATCTGCCTGGTTCCGTCCGCACAACCGCTCTGAGGAGTTCGACAACCTGTACTTCGTAGGAGCTGGAACCCACCCTGGCGCAGGATTGCCAGGTGTGTTATCATCAGCGCTGATTGTCGAGCGCCTGGTGCAGCAAGAGTACGTCGGGTGTTGAAGGTTAGAACGTTCAACGTTCAACTTCAACCTTCAACCTTCAACCTTCAACGTTTGAATTATGTATTCGCTGGAGGAACCCATGACACTTGTGCGTGATGCAGCGTTGATCGCGCAGATCGACAGATTGACCGTACCGCATGGTCAGGTGGCTCTCTGGTCGCTGGGGCAGGCGGGATGTGTGGTGAAGGGCGGCAACACGATCGCCTACATCGATCCATACCTGTCCAACTCGGTCGAGGCGCTTGGCGGTCCGCCGCGACGGTTTCCCATACCGCTCGATCCGGCGCTGGTCACCCACGCACAGGTGGTGCTGACGACGCACGAGCATCTCGATCATACCGATGCTGCAACCCTGGCGCCGCTTATGTCGGCATCACCCCAGGCTACGCTGGTGACATCGCTTCAAGGACGGCAGATCGCGCGCGATGCTGGCATCCCGGACGAACGGATCATCACGCCGCGTCTGGGTGAACGGGTCGAACTTGCCGGGCTTGCGTTCACCGCAATGCCGGCTGCCCATTATGCGTATGAAGTCGATGCCGATGGACACTCACGCTGGATGGGGTTCATCATCGAGTGCAACGGTGTGACCGTCTATCACAGCGGTGATACGATCATCTTCCCGGAACTGCTGGCGGCGCTTGTCGGGCGCGTGATCGACATCGCGCTCCTGCCGATCAATGGGCGTGATTTCTTTCGTGAGCACGAGGGGATCATCGGCAACCTGTGGCCCGGAGAGGCGGTCGAACTGGCGAAAGCCATCGATGCACGGGTGCTGATCGGCATTCACAACGATCTTTTTGCCGGGAATCGCGTTTCGCCCGGTATGCTGTTCGATGAACTGGATCGGCGCGCTCCGTTTATGCGCTGTCATCTGTTGCAACCGGGTGAATTGTACCTGTATGCCGGTTGAAGACAGGTCGGCGGACGGCAGTAACGCGCGTTTGGAAGCAGGTGCAGCACACATGGGCGAAGGCAGCGCCTTCGCCTGTTTCAGCCGTTCATCTGTGCGTCGTCACCTCCACATCACAGTTGCAACCCGATCTCGAACGTCGCTGCATACCCCTGGTCAGTCGGGGTGAGCGCCAGGACGAGTTGTTCGCCGTTTCTGCGGAAAATGCCGTCGTTCTGGTTGCGCGTCGTGCGACTTCCCCGAGCGGCATAGGGCGCCTGCGCGAAGACGGCATCACTCACTGCATCATCGAAGTAGAGTTGTGAGGTGAAGTCGTACACCTGACCCGCGGCAGTGGTGGTGCGAATCTTGAAATGGATATGCACCGCGCGTCCGGGATACCAGCCGGGATAGATCGTCGTAAATGCGGCGATGCCGCGGCATCGGTCATCTGATACCCGCGCAGCCACTGCTCCCCGGTTGTATCACGGCGTGGGTCGCGCACGTCGGAATAGAAGCCCTGCGCATCACAGTGCCAGATGTCCACCATCGCGTCACGTAGCGGCGCGCATCCATCGTTCCCAATCCGGCTGACAACGAATGTCAGGGTTAATGGCAACCCCTCTTTGACGATGCCGCTGATGGGATCAGAGCGAATATCGGCGCGGTTCAGTCGGGTGTCCACAAAATACGGTCCTTCTGTCTGCTCCGGGCGCACGACGCATGCCGGAACGGGGATGCGTACCGGCGTGGTCACCGGCGCTGACGTAGCAGGCAACGCCAATGCCCCCTGCGTGGCGGTCGCCGCAGGAGATGGCGAGGGTTGAAGCGTGGTGGGCGGAGACGGCGCTGCTGACGGAACACTTCCCGTAGACGTTTCCGGCGTCGCGCCTGAACCCATCGAACCGCAGCCCGTCAGCAGGGTTGCGGCAGACGCACCAATCAGCAGCAGCGCTTCGCGCCGGCTGAGGATTCGTCCTATCTGACGATCATCATGGTCCATCGTTCGCTCCGGATGTTTTGTTTCAGGTTTTCTGAGCCTTCCGTGCTCAGGTGGGGACAGGCTCTTCTACCATCATAGCAGGATGGTCTTCAACGAATATGAAGGGACGATAAGAATTGCAAAAGCCCTGGATCAATATCAGAATGGGAACGTTCAGCGCCGACGGCGCGTGCCGTCCATGCTGCGCTGGTATAATCTCACCGTGTGTTTGAACTGAGCGCCCACGGATCATGCCCATGACGACACCAGCATCCCCTGATCGTCCACGTATCTGGACTGATGTTCGCCTGGAAGCGGAGGCGGTTGCGTTGCTCGAACCGCATGCCACGCTGGTCGCTGGCGGCGACCCTGCGCTGTTGCCTGGCTGCACTGTTGCCATTATCACTGCGCTGATCGACGCCAGCGGCGCATGGATGGACGCAGCCGGCGACTCACTGCGGGCAATCTGTCGTCCCGGCATTGGCGTCGATAACATCGACATTGCTGCTGCCACGAAGCGTGGCATCCTGGTCATCAACACTCCCGATGGTCCTACCGAGAGCACCGCCGAACATGCCGTTGCATTGCTCTTAGCGCTGGCGAAGCAGGTCGTTGCGTCCGATCGCGTCCTGCGCACTGAAGGGTGGCGCGCCGCCCGGTTACGGGGCATCGAGGTGCGCGGTAAAACGCTGGGCATTGTCGGGTTGGGGCGCATCGGGCGGCGAGTGGCGCAGATCTGCCGTCATGGGTTGGGGATGCGTGTTATGGCGTATGATCCGCCTGTTCCCGACGAAACCTTTGTTGCGATAGATGTGGAGCGCGCTGCAACTCTCGACGACCTGCTGCCGCATGCGCAGTTTCTCTCGCTTCACTGCGCGCTGACGCCAGAAACCCGCCACCTGATCGGCGCGCGCGAACTTGGATTGCTGCCGCCGGGCGCCCTGCTGATCAACGTCAGCCGTGGGGCGGTCGTCGATCAGGCGGCGCTGATCGCAGCGCTGAGCGATGGACGTCTGGCGGGCGCCGGTCTCGATGTCTTCGACCCGGAGCCGCTACCGGACGATCATCCGCTGCTGCGACTGCCGAACGTCATTCTGACGCCGCATATCGCTTCGTACACTGCCGATGGCGCGCGCGCCATGCATATTGGTGTGGCGCAGCAGGTTGTTCAACTGCTGCGCGGCGAACGCCCGCCGCATATCGTCAACCCGGAAGCTGTAAGGGCACAGGGGGCACAGGGGCGCAGCGCCGCTGTGGATGACCGTGGGGCGCAGGGCGCAGCGTCGCTGTGGGGTGCAGCCGCTGTGGGGCACAGCACGCTGTGCCCCTACAGGCGAATGATCATCTCGAATAATCGCCTGCGATAGGTGACGCTATCGACTTTGGACCACAGGCGCGGGAAGCCAGCAAGCAACTGGTCATGCTCTGCATCGAGCGCTGCCAGATATTCCTGCGCCCCGGCATCGTCGGTAAGTCCAAGCGCGCGAATGTGATCGCGAGCGACCACAGCATCCTGGAGTTTGCCGAGCGTTTCCTGCAGGTCCATCAGCGGTTCGAGCGCCTGGTTGACGTTGGGACCGAGCGCATCGGCGAAGAATTCGAGCGTGTAACGCAACCGTTTGCCAGCGATGCGCGCCATGTGACGCACCTCATCGGGTGCACCATCGAGCACGGCATCGAAGGCGCGCCACTGTTCGTACCGTCGCCAGATAGCGCTGCCGGCAAAGTCGCGCACCCGTGTCGGCGTGCCGGTTTCACTCTGATCGACGACGCCAGCGCCGGGCGTCGTCAGAAAGACGGCAAACTGGCTTAGAAAACGCTCGAACCGTTTTGATGTCAGATCGGCAAGCATACGCTCTCGCGCCAGCGCGCGTGCTGCGCCGATGGCGTCAATCAGCGGCGTCATGATCGTTCGACGCTCTTCAGGCAACCGGTCGCGGAATGCGCACACCGACTCCAGGAAGACATCGTAGTCGCGCACAACGCCAAGGGAGCGCGCGACCTGGCGCAGCCCGCGCCGCAGTTTGCGGAGCAGGTCGGGGTCGAAAACGCCTTCGACGACCTGGAGCGATGCGCGCAAACGGCGTGTCGCCACGCGCGCGTCGTGCACATCTTCCGGGTCTTCATCTTTTTCGACGGCATCGAGCCGGGCGAGTAAACGCTCAAAGGTGCGGCGCAGGATGCGGCGCGCCCCTTCCGTAAGCGGTTCACCACCCTGCAACCCGTCGGTCAGGATGAGCGTGGCATATGCCGGATCGAGCGGCTCAATCGGCAGCGGCGGAAGCGTGTCGTGTTCCAGGCAGGCGAAGGTGATGGGTCCGATATGTTCGCGCCAGAGATCACTGCGTGCAGCAACCGCTTCCAGTACATTGTCGTTTTCGGTCGCAAGCGTCAGCGCCACCGACCCATTGGCATGGGCGACGGTCAGGTTGGTGATGCCATGATCCGCCAGCGCAACCGCCAGGCGCAGGATCGCACCCAGGCGCAGCGCCACGTTCCGATCACCGGCGCTCAGGCGGATGAACGCCGGATCGCGCTGCGGACGCACCCTGGGGCGCGTCATACCTGCCAGTGCAGCGGCAAGCGCCTGCTGGTCGGCATCCAGATCGTTAATGCGCACCGAGAGAAGCATATCGCGCGCAGCACGTTCGCGCCCTTCTACGCCCGATGACCATGCAGCGTCGTAGCACGCCGCTGCCAACCCGAGCAACCGGCGATGCACCGGTTCGGTCGCCGGCGCTGCGCGATCCAGGATCGTCAGCGCCAGCGGACGGACAAGCGCCCGTTCAGTCGCTACTGTCATAGCAGCACTCCCCTTCACTTGCTGTATCGTTTCGTCCACATCTGGAGTTGCCTCATCGAGCAACGCCAGACCACGCGCCAGTTTGCTGAGGTTATCGGGATGCAGAGCGAATTGCTGGCGCAGGAGTGCGCCAAGTTCATCAAGGTCGTCACGTGTGCCTTCGGGCAACAGTTCAATTTCCAGTTCGTGGAAGAGATGCTCACGCCCGCCAGCGTAGATCACCCCTTCATCAAGTGCCATATCGGCGACGCAGCGCGAACCGCGCCAGACACGCACCGTTCGGCGCAGGGTTTCGATGGTGAGCACAGGTTGCAGCGGAGCGCCGCCTGCCAGGGCAAACGCCCGATCACGCACGTCGCCGGGAGACCAGCGCTGCGGATCATCGCTATCGACCGGCATTTCCCATTCAGGACGCTGATGAAGCCCGTCTTGCGTCAGCGTTTCGCCCTTCAGGGTTGCAATCCGGCTGTGCCCGACGGTGCGCACGCGCAGACCGTACCGCTGAGCGCGCAGACGAAAATCAGGGGTGTCGTAGTAGACATTGTGCTGATGTTCGCCATCTCCCATCGGCTTTAACAGAAAATCGCCAAGCGTCATCGGACGCGACAACGCCGCGAAGATGGCGGGATCATCGACGCGGAACTTCAGTTCGACTTCGAGAGGCGCAGTGCGTTTTTGTTTCATAGCGCAACGTTTCAAGAAACGAACTCTCAGAGCGTTTATACGTTCAAGTATACCATGGTCGCTGATGCGCATGCGCAATGGCGTATCTTGTGGTATACTTATGTTCGACTTGAAACCTGGGAACGACAGGCTACGCCGGCCTGTTCGCGATTCATGCTGCAAGGAGTTGCTTCGTGGCGCTGGAAAAAGACGAGAAGACGGCGATCATCGCCGACTATCAGATGCACAGCACCGACACCGGCTCGCCGCAGGTGCAGGTGGCGCTGCTGACAGAACGCATCAACGGGCTGATCGAGCATCTGAAAGTGCATCCGCACGACCATCATTCGCGGCGCGGATTGCTGAAACTGGTTGGTCGTCGTCGCCGATTGCTGGCGTATCTCGCAAGCCGGGACAAAGAGGCGTATCGCAAGTTAATTGATACTCTGGGATTGCGTCGCTAGCATGGGGCTGATGGTGCGTGCATCGCTCGTTCGTGATGCGTGTGGATTGGGAAAGGCAGGGATGCATTGTATCCTTGCCGGATACCTTCAGCACGATGGGCATTGTTGCGCGCCTGGTTGGAATGGTGAACAGGGGAAGTCTGCGAGCCTGGGGTGCGTGCCCCAGGCTTGTGTTTGTTGGAGGTATGGTGCGGGGCTGTCGGGGATTGGAGTCTGCGGTCGAACCCGTTCGACTGCGGACTCCAGTGCCTGACGCCCCGCGTTGGACCGGGGACGGTCCGTATGCAAGGAAGGATTATGTCAGAACGTCAGATTCATTCAGTCAGTATGGAAATCGCGGGGCGCACGCTCACCCTGGAGGCGGGGCGCTTCGCTGAACAGGCGAATGGCGCTGTTGTCGTGCGTTACGGCGATACGATGTTGCTGGCGACTGCGGTTGCATCGAAGGAACCGCGCGCCGACGCCGATTTCTTTCCGTTGACCGTCGATTACGAAGAGAAGATGTATGCTGCCGGCAAGATCCCCGGCAGTTTTTTCAAGCGCGAAGGGAAGCCAACCGATAGTGCGATCCTGACCGCGCGGCTCACCGATCGTCCGCTGCGCCCGCTCTTCCCGGAAGGCTACCGCAATGAGGTTCAGATCATCGTCACCACCTTTTCGATTGACATGGTGAACGATCCGGCGCCGCTGGCGATCATCGGCGCTTCGGCGGCGCTGGCAATCTCCGATATTCCGTTCCTGGGACCGGTCGGTGCAGTGCAGGTCGGGTACATCGATGGGAAGTTGCAGATCAACCCTGAGATGCCCGATATGCCGAACAGCGATCTCGATCTGGTGGTTGCCGGGACGAAGGATGCGGTGCTGATGGTCGAAGCGGGGGCGAAGGAACTCCCGGAAGACCTGATGCTCGAAGCGATCATTCAGGGGCATCAGGTATGCAAGCAGATCTGCGATTTGCAGAATGAACTGGTGCGCCTAGCCGGTCGCCCGAAGCGCGAGTTCGTTCCGCCTCCGGTCGATACGTCACTGGAAGAAGCGATTCAGCAGTGGTTGGGGAACCGGCTGTATGAGGCGATCACTGATCCAAACAAGATGGTACGTGAAGCGCAAACCGAAGCACTGAAGCAAGAAGTGATCGCGCATTTCACCGCCGACGAGCCGGAGGAGGAACTCGAGGCACGCATTGCTGCCGTTTCGAGAGCGTTCGAGAAGCTGCTCTACGAAGAGGTGCGGCGCATGATCCTCGAACGTGGCGAGCGCGTCGATGGGCGCGGTCCGAAGGACATTCGCCCGATTTCGATTGAGGTGGGGTTGATCCCACGTGTACACGGGTCGGGGCTGTTTACCCGCGGTCAGACGCAGGTGCTGACGCTGGCGACGCTCGGTTCGCCAGCTGAGGAGCAGCGCCTCGATGATCTGGGGATTGAGACGACCAAACGCTATATCCATCACTACAACTTCCCGCCGTTCTGCACCGGCGAGGTGCGACGCCTGGGATCGCCGCGCCGCCGCGATATTGGTCATGGCGCACTGGCGGAGCGTTCGTTGCTCGCGGTGCTGCCATCGAAGGAGGAGTTCCCCTATACGATGCGTCTGGTGTCGGAAACCCTCTCGTCGAACGGCTCCTCGTCGATGGCGTCGGTTTGTGGATCGTCGCTGGCACTGATGGACGCAGGTGTGCCGATCAAAGCGCCGGTGGCCGGTGTGGCGATGGGTCTGATTACCGGCAAGGATGGGCGCTGGCGCGTGCTCACCGATATTCAGGGGATCGAGGATCATCTGGGCGATATGGATTTCAAGGTTGCCGGAACGGCGAAGGGTGTCACCGGTTTGCAGCTGGATATCAAAACCACCGGTATCACCTACGAGATTATGCGTGAGGCGTTCGCCCAGGCGCGCGAGGGTCGCCTATACATCCTCGACAAGATGAATGCGGTGATCAGCGAGCCGCGCAAAGAACTGTCGCCATATGCGCCACGTATTATTACGTTGCAGATCAACCCGGATAAGATCGGTGCGCTCATCGGGCCAGGCGGAAAGACGGTTCGAGGTATTACCGAAGCGACCGGCGCGCAGATCGACATCGAGGAGGATGGACGGGTCTATATTTCGACGCCCGATGCCGCAGCCGCGCAACAGGCGGTTGCGATGGTCGAGGCGCTGACCCGCGAGATCAAGGTCGGTGATATTTTCCTTGGCAAAGTGGTGCGCATCATGCCGTTTGGTGCATTTGTGAACCTTGCGCCGGGGAAGGATGGCATGGTGCACGTCTCCGAACTCGATGTCGGGCGGGTTGAGAATGTCGAGGACGTTATCAAGATGGGGGATGAGATCAACGTCATGGTGATCGGCATCGAACCCGGCACCGGCAAGGTCAGTCTCTCACGGCGGGCGCTGCTGACCGGCGAAACGGCGGAGGATCGGCGCGCGGCTGGCGCGGGGCGCGGTCTGCGCGATGGTGGCGGACGGAGCGGCGGCAGCGACCGGGGCGGCGACCGGGGTCCGCGCGGCGATGACCGCCAGCGCCCGCGACGACGGTAGGCGGTTGATGCTGATAGTCGCCGGTTGACCCTGATTTTGTCGAAGGAGTGATGCTTATGGCATCGCTCTTTTCTTTGTGCATTTCCGGGTCCGCGTAGCAGTGAAGGAGATTCTGAATGACCTGGATGGCGTGGTTGACGGTGGCGATTGTCAGTGCCACGATTGCTGGTATCGCCATCGGGCGCTGGCCCTGGCTCCGCGCCGATCGCGCAACGATTGCGGTTGTCGGTGCGGCGGCGTTGCTCGCCTGCGGGGCATTGTCGCTGGAACAGGCGTATCAGGCGCTCGACCTCGATACACTGCTGTTGCTCTTCAGCATGATGACGCTGAACGGGCAACTCTACACTGCCGGCTTTTTTGGCATTGTGGCGCAGCGGGTCGTGCGGGTGGCGCACACGCCGCACGGTTTGCTCGCGCTCATTATTGTGGCGTCGGGAACGCTTTCGGCGCTGTTTCTGAACGATACCATCGTGCTGATGCTCACGCCGCTGGTGCTCGATACCACCCGCGTCTTGCGACGCAACCCGATCCCCTACCTGATCGGCCTGGCGACAAGCGCGAATGTCGGCTCGACGGCGACGATCACCGGCAACCCGCAGAACATGATCATCGGCAGCGCATCGGGTCTGTCGTACACGACGTTTGTCGCTGCACTCGCACCAACTGCCCTGATCGGGCTGGCGATCTGCTGGCTGGTGATCGTGCTTGTGTATCCGCAGGAGTTCCGTCGCGGACGCTTTGAAACGCCAGAGGTTGGGCGTATGCGGGTCTATCGTCCGTTGTTGCGGAAGGTTGCAGTGGTTGTGCCGATCATGCTGGCGCTGATGATCCTGGGTGTGCCGGTGGCGCTGGCTGCATTTCTGGCAGCGGCGGCGCTGCTCGCCACACGACGCCTGCGCCCGGATCGGATCTGGAAAACGATCGACTGGCCCCTGCTGGTCTTTTTTGCGGGTCTCTTCGTGGTGACCGGCAGCCTTCAGGTGCAGGGGGTGACTGATGAACTCTTTGCAGTAGCCGCGCCACTCATCAGCGAGAGGCTTGTGGTCTTCGGCATTGTTACGGCGGTGCTGTCCAACCTGATCAGCAACGTTCCAGCCGTGCTGGTTTTGCAGAGTCTCATTCCGGCGCTGGCGCAACCCGAACGCGGGTGGTTGATGCTGGCAGCGGCTTCGACGCTGGCGGGCAATCTGACGCTGCTCGGTTCGGTTGCCAATCTGATCGTCGCCGAACTTGCGGCGCGCTGGGGGGTGCAGTTGACGTTCGGAGCGTATCTGCGCGCAGGTGTGCCGATCACCATTCTGACGCTGTTGGTCGCGTTTGTGCTGGTGTAAGTCGTATGCCCGTAAGGGAAAGGCTGGTTACCACAAACAATTGCACCGTAGCGTTTATGGATTTTATACGAGGCGCGGTATCACGAAAATATCGACGATCATCGAGATCATCGTCAAACCGTGGAGCGCGACCGCAGCCCATACATTGCGGGTTTTCAGCGCCAGGTAACCGCCAGCGATGCCGATCGGCAATCCCATAGCAGCCATCATCGCCCGCTCGATCATATCCACCGGGGCAACGGCGAAGTGGTTCAGTGCGTAGGCTGCGGTGGTGAGCAGCACCGCCAGGTGGCGATTGATCCCGGCGTCGTGCAAACCCGAAAGAAGCACGCCGCGCCACAGGAACTCTTCCGCCAGCACGAGCAGCGGGAAGAAAAAGACCAGGCGCATGCCGATCAGGATCTCTTCCATCTGCGCCATTGGCGCACCACCTGAACGGTAGTACATATAGGTGTTGATATTGTCGATCACCAGCAGCGCCAGACCGATGCCGCCGCCCCATGCCAGCGCGCGCTTCAGCCCGCGCCCGGTGATCCACATGGCATCCCACAGTCTATCGCGTATCCCCAGCGCCAGAGCAACGGCGAGCGAGCCGATCACGTAGAGGAAGAGTGCGGGCCATTCTGCCAGCGGGGTAAAGTGACCAACAAGCCCGACGAGCCAGACCGATCCGGCCAGCGCGAGACCCGCCATCAGGCGGATGCGTACTGATGACTGTTCTGCCGCGAGGGATGCGTTGCTGCTCAGCATCCGTTCCATAACGCCATCCTTTCGGTTTGCATGTGGCAGTCGGAACGTCCGCTATTATACACCGCTCCGGCGTTGTGTTTCACCAGATCTGCGCAATGTGCAATGAGTCTCATCTCTCCCCATCCGTCGTCCACACCCGCAGACCCATCCGGCTGAGGTAGATCGGGATAGGCTGGAAGAGCGGACTGAGGCGGCGAAGGTCGCGGAGCAGCGCGCGATTGGCGCTGGCGTCAGGTCCGCAGAGGAGGGTCAGCGAGCCGCCTTCGCCACCGGCGCCGTTGACTTTCCATCCCAGGACGCCGTGCTCGCGGGCAAGCGCGATCACTGCATCGGCATCGGCATTGACGAGCGCAGGATGGAGGGCGCGCTGGGCGTCGGTGTTGTCGATCATCGCCCGACCAAGCGCAGCGAAGTCGCCAGCGTAGAGTGCATCGCGAGCGCGGATAGCGCAGCGGCGCAGCGCTTCGAGCCGGGGAGAAGCGTCACCCTCGCGTTCCAGCGCTGCAATCACCTGCTCATGCACCGCCGACGAACTATGGGTGCGACCGAGGAAGATCAGCGCCAGACGACGTTCCAGTTCCCACCAGATGGCATCAGGAATGCGTATTTGCGAAACAGTCGCATAGGGATAGTGGAACATCTCGATGAAGTTGATCCCGCCGTATGCCGAGCAGAGTTGATCCTGGATGCCGCTCTGCAATCCCAATCGTTGCGTCTCGACCCGGTGCGCGGCGTAGGCGATTTCGTGCGGGGTCATCCTGCCGGGGGTCAGTGCATCGAGCGCACCGATCAGCGCAACCGTGACGGCGGCTGATGTGCCGGTCGACGCGCCGGCAGGCACATCAGAGAAGATCGTGATCTCCAGCGCCACATTGTCGGGTAACGGAACTTCGTTGATTGCGGCTTCGAGCAGCGGGTGACGCACGTGATCGATGCTGCCTGGCAGAACGACGTAGCGCTCGCCGTAATTCTCGGCATGCAGCGTGATCTGATGCTCACGCATGTGGTGTGGAAATACTGCGACCTGTACTTCGACATACGGATAGACGCCAATGTTGAAAATAGTCCCATGCCCGGCAAACCAGGTGTCGGTCCACCCACCGAGGTCGCAGATGCGGATGGGCGCAATCCCGTTGATGATACGATCAGGCTTTGCGGAAGAGGAAGATGTACTCATGTTTGAAGACATAGAAGCCTCCGACCAGCGCGCGATAGCGCCAGAGTTCTTTCTGACTGCGCTTGCCGGCGGTCTGCTCGAAGTTTTTGACGACAATGCTTTTGAGGGTGAACCCATGGCGCAGCGTTTCCTGCATTCCGAGGAAACCGAGCGGGATCCACTCGCCATCGGCGTATTTGTCGCCAAGCACCAGCGCCAGATAGCGCCCCCTATCGAGAACAGGCGCAACCCGCGCAACAACGTCGCCGAGCATCGCCAGAAACGTCTCGACCGATGGCGCATTCGCCAGGTCGCGCGGATCATCACTGAAGCGGATAATATCGTGGTAGGGCGGATGCAGGATGACAAGTTGCGCAGAACGACGCCCGTACTGCTCCAGGAGCGCCGTCCAGTCGAGGGTTGTGCTGTCGCCGACTTCGAGGGCGCACACAACGCCGTGCCGGTCGGGTTCGTGCATCAGCGTGGCGCGCGTCTGCTCAACCACTGCCGGGTTGAGTTCAACGCCGATGGTGTGGCGTCCAAGGCGACGTCCTTCGATCAGCGTGGTGCCGGAACCGGCAAACGGGTCGATCACCAGGTCACCGCGACGGGTGTAGCGTCGCATCAACTGATAGGGAATCTGCGGCACAAAGTTGCCCCAGAAGCCAGCGTGGTGCGCGCCGCTTGCGTCGCGTCGGTCGAACAGCCATAAACTGTCGGTCAGAATATCGTCGTACTCTTTCCAGCGGTTGAGGTCGATGTCGTTGATCCGCCCGGTGCGCGTCTCCTGGACGGCGCGCGCCAATCGATCGAGATAGTAACGGGCGCGTTCGAGGGTGAATGCCGATCCGATCTGATCCAGAGCGTCGCGCAATCGTCGTTTGCTGAAGGTCGTGACATCCGCTTCGCCGACCGGTGTGCGCAGGCTGCTCGACGGATCGGTGATCTGCTGCCAGAGCATGGGGAGCGCGTCGCGCAATGTCGCCACCGACTCGGACTCGCGCAGTCGCGTCAGCGCATCGGTGAAGGACGTGCGCGCCAGGTGGAGCAGATCGTCTGGATCGGCGCTCTCAGCGGGTGGGCGTGTCGGAAGA
>AFSR01002022.1_pt1 | contig 34667 bp, 43 predicted proteins | sample 296848 | NCBI WGS metagenome assembly AFSR01 (sample SAMN02954305, study PRJNA68063) | hot springs metagenome | biome: terrestrial; feature: Mushroom and Octopus hot springs; material: microbial mat core samples; isolation source: Yellowstone National Park Mushroom and Octopus hot springs ...
AACGCGCCCTCACACCCGCCCCAACACCAGCACACTGTTGTGCCCGCCAAAGCCGAACGAGTTGGTCATCACATAGCGCAGGGTCGCAGGTCGCGGTGTGTTGGGCACATAGTCCAAATCGCATTCGGGGTCGGGGTGTTCGTAGTTGATGGTGGGCGGGACGGTCTGGTGTTGGAGCGCCAGCACGCAAATCGCCGCCTCCACCGCGCCCGCCGCGCCCAACAGGTGCCCCGTGACCGACTTGGTGGAACTGACGGGCACGCGGTAGGCGTCTTCGCCCAGCAGCCGCTTGATGGCGAGGGTCTCTTTGGCGTCGTTGTAGCGGGTGGAGGTGCCGTGCGCGTTGATGTAGTCGATGTCGGTGGGCTGCAGTCCTGCGTCTTGGATGGCTTTTCGCATCGCACGCAGGGCGCCGTCGCCGTCGGGGTCGGGCTGCGTGATGTGGTAGGCGTCGGCGGTCATGCCGTAGCCCAGCACTTCGGCGTAGATGCGGGCGCCGCGCGCCTGCGCGTGTTCCATCGATTCCAGCACCAGCACGCCTGCGCCCTCGCCCATCACGAACCCGTCGCGCTCGGCGTCGAACGGGCGGCTGGCGTGTTCAGGGTCGTCGTTGCGGGTGGACATGGCGCGCGCCGCGCAGAAGCCCGCGATGCCGATGGGTTCGATCGCCGCTTCGCTGCCGCCCGCCAGCATCACCTCCGCGTCGCCGTACTGAATCAGGCGCGTCGCCAGCCCGATTGCATCCGCGCCCGTCGAACACGCCGTCACGGCGCACAGGTTCGGTCCCTTAATCCCAAAGTGGATGGAGACCATCCCCGACGCCATGTCGCTGATCATCATCGCGGGCAGAAACGGGCTGATGCGCTCGGGTCCATGGCGATCCAGCAGGCGCACTTGGGTGTCCATGTAGTCGATGCCGCCGATGCCTGACCCAATCAGCACGCCGATTTGCTCGCGGTTGGCGTCGGTGATGGCGAGTTGGGCGTCCTGCAGGGCAAGGTGTGTGGCGCCGATGGCGAACTGGATGAAGCGCGCGGCGCGGCGGGCGTCCTTGCGCTCCATAAACTGCGTCGGGTCGAAGTCCCTGACTTCCGCCGCGATGCGCGTGCTGTAGCCTGTGGCGTCGAAGCGCGTGATGGGAGCAACGACTCGTCGGGGCAGGGTCAGCCCTTCCCAGAGGGCGTCTTTGCCCTGCCCCAGCGGGGTAATCAGCCCCAGCCCCGTGATGACGACCCGACGGCGCATCTCACTCTTCCGCCTGCACCTTCTCGCTCAGCAGGCGCACCGCGTCCGCCACCGTGCGCACGCGCTCCGCCTCCTCCTCCGAGATGGAGACATCGAACTCCTGCTCGAACGCCATCACCAGCTCGACCAAGTCCAGCGAGTCGGCGTTGAAGTCGTCGATGAAACTCGCCTCTGGCGTCACGGCGTTCTCGTCCACGCCCAGCTGCTCCACGATGACCTTCTGCACTCGCTCGAAGATTTCCTGATTCATGGTGTGTCAACCTCCTCTGATTAGGGTTTAGATTCCGACGGTTAGCCCGCCGTCGATGACAAAGACTTGCCCCGTGATGTACGCGGCGTACTCGCTGCACAGAAAGAGTACCCCATAGGCGATGTCTTCGGGTGTGCCGAACCGCCCGACGGGGATGCGTTGCAGGGCATAGTCGCGCGCCTGTTGGGGCATCGCCTGCGTCATATCGGTCTCAATCAGTCCTGGGGCGACGGCGTTGCAGGTGATTCCGCGGCTGCCCATCTCCAGCGCGACGCTTTTCGTGAAGGCGATCAGCGCGGCTTTGGACGCCGCGTAGTTCGCCTGACCCGCGTTGCCTGTCAGCCCGACCACTGAACTGATGTTGACGATTCTACCCCACCGCTGGCGCATCATGGGTTTGAGCGCGGCGCGGCTGCACACAAACGCGCCCTTCAGGTTCGTCTGCAGCACCGCGTCCCAGTCGTCGTCCTTCATGCGCAGCAGCAGGGTATCGCGCGTGATGCCTGCGTTGTTGACCACGATGTCCAGCCGTTCCCAGTGTTTGAGGGTCTGATCAATCACAGCGTCCACCGTGCTGGGGTCGGCGACATCGCCGCCGAAGGCGAGCGCGTGCCCGCCTGCCGCTTCAATCGCGTGGGCGACCGCTTGCGCGTTCGCTTCCGTGCGGCTCAGCAGCGCGACCCGTGCGCCCGCCGCCGCGAGCGTCTGCGCCACCGCCTTGCCAATCCCTCTGCCCGCGCCCGTGATGAGCGCGACTCGCCCGTCTAATGAGAGCCTCATGCAACGCCTCGCAAAAACGCAACCGTCTCGTCTAAGGTCTTAGAGTCTACCACACGGAGCGTGCGCGCAGTAGGTACGATGCGCTTAATCAGCCCCGACAGCACATCGCCGACGCCGAGTTCGATGAAGGTGTCCACGCCCTGCGCGTGCATCGCCTCCACGCTCTGTTGCCAGCGCACGGGGCGGGCGATTTGCTGCCCCATCACTTGGCGGATTTCGTCGGGGTCGTTAGCACGCGCACCTCGATCGTGGAGAAGAACGGGTACACGGGTTTCTGGAAGTTCGCCTCGCGATACGCTTCGGTCATCAGGTCAGCGGCGGGTTGCATCAGGGGCGAATGGAACGCGCCTGCGACCATCAGCGGCACGATGCGTCGTGCGCCCGCCTCCTGCAGGCGTTGCGCGGCGACCTGCACGGCGTTCACCGTGCCCGAAATCACGATTTGGTGCGGCGCGTTGTAGTTCGTGGGCACGACCACCTCGCCCGTCTCTTGCTGCACCTGCTGGCACACGGCTTCCACTTGGTCGCCTGTGAGTCCCAGCACGGCTGCCATCGTGCCAGGCACTTGGTGCGCCAGCACATGCATCGCTTTCGCGCGCTGCTCGACCCAACGGAGCGACTCTTCGAAAGTCCACACGCCCGACGCGGCGAGCGCGGGGTACTCGCCGACGCTGTGCCCTGCCACAAAATCGGGCGCGAAGTCGGGAACCGCCTCGCGCAGTGCTTCCCACGCTGCGTAGCAGACGACCAGCAGTGCGGGCTGCGCGTTCTCGGTGCGCTTGAGCGTCTCCTCGTCGGTCTCGAAGCACAGTTGCGTGAAGGAGCGTCCCGAAAACTCGCTGGCGATGTCGAACACTCGGCGCGCCGCGGCGCTGCGCTCGTAGAGTTCGCGTCCCATCCCTGAACGCTGCGAGCCTTGCCCTGGAAAGACGACCGCAATCGCCATAACGGGGGAGAGTATACCTAAGAGAATGTGCAACCTAACGGCACATCCTCTCCTCCTCAAACCCCGACCGATCCTCTTTCAGTCGCCACGAGCGCAGGTCGGTCGGCTCGCCCTGCACGACAGAGACGATGGGGTACGAGTAGTAGGGCAGCGCGTGTTCGCGGTCGTACTCGGACGGCACAGCGGGGTGGTCGGGGTGCGAGTGGTAAAAGCCGAGCAGGAGCAGTCCCGCCGCACGCGCCTGACGCTCCGCCATCAGCACCTGCTGTGGGCTGACATAGAAGCGTCGCTCGCGCTGGTCGGTGCGTTCGTTCGCGAGGCGGATGACCTGCGTAATTACGCGCGTGTCGCCGTCTTCTGTGCCCAGCAGCGCGCCGCAGCACTCGTGGGGGTACTCCTCGCGGGCGTGCGCGCGGATAGCCGCCTCCACTTCAGGCGAAAAGAGCAGCCTCATGGCGCCTCGTCGTCCCAGAACCGCTCGGAGAGGTATTTGTCCGCGCTGTCGCACAGGATGGTCACGATGACGGCGTGGGGCTCGATGCCGCGCGTTTCGGCGTCGCGCAAAATGGCTTCAGCGACGCGCAGCGAGCCGACGACCGCCGCCGCCGCCGAGACGCCCACCAGCAAGCCCTCTTCGCGGGCGAGCCGACGCGCCATCGCGTAGGCGTCCTCCGTGCTAATCGCTAAGTTCGCGTCCGCCAGCGTTGGGTCGTAAATGCCAGGCACAATCGCCGTCTCCAGATGCTTCAGCCCCTCCAGTCCGTGGAAGGGCGAGTCGGGCTGCAGTGCGATGAGCTGGATGTCGCGCCGATACTCGCGCAGGCGTCGCCCCACGCCAACGAAAGTGCCCGTCGTGCCCAGCCCCGCCACGAAGTGCGTGATGCGCCCCTCCGTCTGCTGCCAAATCTCGACGCCTGTGGTCTCGTAGTGCGCCTGCCAATTCGCGGGGTTGTTGTATTGATCGGCGTAGTAGTAGCGGTCGGGGTGCTGGGCGTAGAGTGCGCGCGCCTTGCGAATCGCGCCGTCGGAACTCTCCAGCGGGTCGGTGTAAATCACTTCCGCGCCGTAGGCCTTCAGGATGCGCTTGCGCTCGGTGCTGACATTCGCAGGCATGCAGAGCGTGACGCCGAAGCCGAGCGCCGCGCCAATCATCGCGAAGGCGATGCCCGTGTTGCCCGATGTGGCGTCCAGCAGCCGCTTGCCCCCGTGCAACTCGCCGCGCTCGATGGCTGTGCGCACGATATTCCACGCGGGGCGGTCTTTGACGGAGCCGCCAGGGTTGAACCACTCCGCCTTGCCGTAAATCTCGATGCTTTCGGGCAGGTGGCGCGTGATGCGGCGCAGCCGTATCAGAGGCGTGTAGCCGATAAGATCTACAATCTCGGTCGCCTGCTGCAGTTCGTGCGGCAAGCGCATATAGCACGGGTAACTCATAGCGCGTTAGGATACCTCCTATATTGGGTAACCCAATTATACCCCACCGTCGGCGAGCAGGAGGCATGCGGGGCGTTGCGAATCCCCAACGCGCTATGCGCCCACGCAGACGAGTCCGACGAGGCTTCGACGAGGGCTGGAAATACGCGATACGCGCCTTCCTGCCCGAATGTCTGTTGCTATTATTCCCGTCGCTGCACGCGCAGATAGACTGGACGCGCCCTGTGGAGTTTCTCAGCACGGAGCTACATCGCCTCGCGCCTGCCCAGTTGCGCAAGGGCGTGCGGAGCGTCGATGTGCTGGTACGGGTCTACTTTCGGGACGGCGTCCCGCGCGTCGTGCTGCTGCATATCGAGATACAGGCGCAGCCCGACCCCAACTTCCCGCTGCGCATGTTTGTCTACCACTACCGCATCTTCGACGCGAACGACTATCCTGAACTCATCAGCTTGGCGATTCTGGCGGACGACGACCCAAACTGGCGTCCGAGCGTGTTCGAGCGCCGCTTAGCGGGCTGCAACCTCCGCTTCGAGTTTCCCACAGTCAAGCTGCTTGACTTCAACGAGGCGGAACTGGAGCAGTCCGAAAACCCGTTCGCGCTGGTGGTGTTGGCGCATCTGCGCGCCCTCAAGACGCGCGGACGCCCCAACCTCATGTTCGGGGAGAAACTTGCGCTCATCCGCGCGATGCAAGCCAGAGGGTATACTCCAGAGCAGGTCATCGAACTATATAAGGTGGTGGATTACATCATGGCACTGCCAGCCGAGTTAGAGAAGCGGGTTCAGGAGTTCGTGCGCCAGATCGAGGAGCAGTCCGAGTGGCCGCTCACCAGCCTGGAGCGTCTCGCCCTTGAAGAGGGCTATACCGACGGGTACGGCAGGCAGGGACTGCAGCAGGGACTGCAGCAGGGACTGCAGCAGGGACTGCAGCAGGGACTGCAGCAGGGACTGCAGCAGGGCGAACGGAAGGCACAGGTTCGCCTCACGATGCGCGCACTCAAGTCGCGTTTTGGCGACGCTGCGCTCCCGCTGGAGGAGAAGCTTGCTCAAGTCCCGTCGCTGGAAGCTCTGGAGGAGCTGCACTTTGTCGCGCTTGAGGCGACCTCCCTCGAGGAGTTCACCCGCGCGTTGGAGGCTGCTCTCACGACTGCGCCTGAAACTGCAGAGACCGAGTGAACGCTTGGGGCGACGCGCGCCGCCCCAAGCACCTGCCTACGCCTGACGGCTCAGCGCGCGCAGTCGCTGCGTGGTCGCCATCGGGCAGAACTTCGGTCCGCACATGCTGCAGAACGGCGCGAACTTGTGCGCCTCTTTCGGCATCGTCTCGTCGTGCAGCGCCCGCGCCGTGTCGGGGTCAATCGCCAGCTCGAACTGGCGGTTCCAGTCGAACTCGAAGCGCGCTTTGGACAGCGCGTCGTCCCAGTCGCGTGCGCCAGGGATGCCCTTCGCAAGGTCGGCAGCGTGCGCTGCGATGCGGTAGGCAATCAGCCCCTGCTTGACCTCCTCGGCGTTGGGCAAGCCGAGATGCTCCTTGGGCGTCACATAGCACAGCAGCGCGGTGCCGTGCCATGCGACAATCGCTGCGCCAATCGCCGACGCGATATGGTCGTAGCCCGGCGCGATGTCGGTCACCAGCGGTCCCAGCGTGTAAAACGGCGCCTCGTGGCACCACTCCTGCTGCAGGCGCACATTCTCCTCCAGCAGGTGCAGCGGGATGTGCCCAGGACCTTCCACCATCACCTGCACAGACTTTCCCCACGCGCGTTGGGTGAGTTGCCCCAGCACGCGCAGCTCCGCCAGTTGCGCCGCGTCGTTCGCGTCGGCGATAGACCCCGGACGCAAGCCGTCGCCCAAGCTAATCGTGACATCGTAGCGGCGGCAGATGTCCAGCAACTTGTCGAAGTGCGTGTAGTAGGGGTTCTCGCGGTGGTGAACCAAGCACCATTCCGCCATAATCGCGCCGCCGCGACTGACGATGCCCGTTAGCCGCTGCTCGGTCAGCGCGATGAAGCCGCGCAGCACGCCCGCGTGGATGGTCATGTAGTCCACGCCTTGCCGCGCCTGATGCTCCACGATGTCCAGAAAGTCCTGCTCGCGAATCGACTCCACGCTGCGCGCTTCGGTCAGCAGTTGGTACACAGGCACGGTTCCGACAGGCACGGGCGAATGCTCGATAATCGCCGTGCGTATCGCGTCCAAGTCGCCTGCGGTGGACAGATCCATCACCGTGTCTGCGCCCCACTGCACGGCAGTGCGCAGCTTCTCCAGCTCGTTCTCGAGGTGGGCGTCCAGCGCGGAGCTGCCGATGTTCGCGTTCACTTTGGTGCGGAACCGCTTGCCAATCACGATGGGCTGTAGGCTGCGGTGGTGGATGTTGGCGGGGATAATCGCGCGCCCGCGGGCGACCTCCTCGCGCACGAGTTCGGGGTCAACGCCCTCGCGCTCGGCGCATGCGCGCATCGCGTCGGTGATGACGCCCTGCCGCGCGTAGTGCATCTGCGTTACGGTGTCCTGCATGCATAGCCTCCTGATAGAGTCTCGCGGGGCGATGCAGCGACAGGGGGCAGCAGTAGGCATAAGCCTGCCGCGTTCCCTCCGCCGGTATTACCCGGATCAGGTTCAAGGGGTCCCTCGCCGAAGCAAGGTCTCAGCCGCCGCAGCAGCTCCCCCCGCGGTAGCCTCAGTATACCCTACAGCACTTGGCGCAGCGCGTCGCGAAGGCGTCGATCTCCTCGCGCGTGCGCGTCTCCGTGACGCACACCAGCAGGTCGTGGCGCATCGAGGCGTCGTAGTCGCCCAGTGGCAGCCCTGCGATGATGTGATACTGCAGCAGCGCGTCGCACACCTCGTCGGCGGGGCGGGGCAGCGTCAGCACGAACTCCTTGAAAAACGGCGCGTTGGGGTATTTCAGGCGCACGCCGTCGATGCGGGTCAGTTGCTGGGCGGCGTAGTGCGCTTTTTGGGTGCAGGTCTCGGCGAGTTCGCGGAAGCCGCTCTTGCCCAGCGACGCCAGAAACACCGTGCTGGCTAACGCGCACAGCGCTTCGTTCGTGCAGATGTTGGAGGTCGCCTTCTCGCGGCGGATGTCCTGCTCGCGCGTGCGCAGCGTCATCACGAACCCGCGCCTGCCCTCCGCGTCGGTCGTCTGCCCGACGATGCGCCCTGGGATGCGTCGCAGGTGCGCCTGCTTGCACGCGAACAGCCCCAGCATCGGTCCGCCGAAGCCCATCGCGTTGCCCAGACCCTGCCCCTCGCCGACCACGATGTCGAAGTCGTACTCGCCTGGCGGTTTCAGCACGCCCAGCGCAATCGGGTCGACGCACGCAATCGCCAGCGCGCCCACCCGATGCGCCGCGTCCGACACAGGCTGCAGCGACTCAATCGCGCCGAAGAAGTTCGGGTACTGCACCATCGCGCAGGCGGTCGCATCGTCGAGCGCGGCGGTCAGCGCGTCCAAGTCGGTCAGCCCCGCACGGGCGGGAACCTCCACCAACTGGCGGCTGTTCGTCCACAGGTAGGTGCGCAACACCTGCCGATAGTGCGGATGCACTGCCTGCGACACGACCACCTTCGAACGCCCCGTAATCTGGCACGCCATCAGCGCGGATTCTGCCAGCGCAGTGGACGCATCGTACATCGAGGCGTTGGCGACCTCCATGCCCGTCAGCTCGCACACCATCGTCTGGAACTCGAAGATGCTCTGCAGCAGCCCTTGGCTCGCTTCGGGCTGGTAGGGGGTGTACGCGCTCAAAAACTCGCCGCGGCTGATGATTGCGCCCACGGCGGCGGGGATGAAGTGGTCATACGCGCCCGCGCCGAGAAAACTCACCCAGCGCGTCGTGTCGGCGTTCAGCGACGCCAAATGGCTCAGCCGCCGAAACAGCGCATACTCGTCCAGCGCGGGCGGGACAGGCAGCTCGCCCTGAATGTAGAGGTCGTCGGGGATGTCCTGAAACAGCTCGCGAATGGACGAGACGCCAATCGCCTCCAGCATCTGCTGGATGTCTTGCTCGGTGTGGGGAATGTAGCGCATGGGCGTCCTCAGATTTGGCGGTAGGCGCGGTACTCGTCGGCGGTCAACAGGTTCTCGGCTTGGCTGGGGTCTTTCAGGCGGAGTTTGATCATCCAGCCCTTGCCGTAGGGGTCTTGGTTGATGGTCTCCAGCGCGGACTGCAAGGCGGTGTTGACCTCGATCACTTCGCCTTCCAGCGGGGCGTACAGGTCGGACGCCGCCTTGACCGACTCGATGACGCCGAAGCTCTCGTCCACCTGCAGGTAGCGTCCGGGTTCGGGCAACTCCAGAAACACGATATCGCCCAGTTCCGATTGGGCGTAGTCGGTGATGCCGATGGTGGCAATATCGCCCTCGATTCGCACCCACTCGTCGCTTCGGGTATAGCGCAGTTCATTCGGCGTGTTCATAGTTAGCCTCCGAGACGGTATTGTACCTGATTGGGGGGCTGGAAAGAGTGATTTCGCGTTCCGAGTTTTACGCAGGGTGTGCTGGAACAGGTGTTGGAGGGCGGCGTTGGGGGCGAAGTAGCGTTGGAAGGGGTGGGGGGATGGGGATGCCAAAAATGGCGGACTTCAGACCTCCTCCGCGTGCAGGACACCTCCCCGGGGAGGGTTGGGGTGAGGGTGCTGCAAATCACGGACCGCTCGCGCCCTGACCTGCCTGCGGTCGCACGGGCGGCGCTTGGTTGCCAAACGGGTTCGATTCGTCGCCGAAAGTCTTTTCCACCACCTTGTCGCTGGCGGACTTGTTGGTCGCCGAGAAGTACCACGCGCCAATCAAGCCTATCAGCACGACCACGATAAGCACAACTGCCCAAGTCGGTATCTCTTGTTTCATCGCAACCTCCCAGGAAGTAGGGGGGCAGTTTGCCCCCCTGATGATTACGCTACATCGTCGGACGACAGCGTTGGTCGATGTTCGGGTCGTCGCCAGGGTAGGCGACCATCGGGTTCCAGTGGACATCGGCGGGGTTGAAGTTCACGCAGGTGAAGTTCTGCGCGCCTGAGTTGACGCGCTCCTGCACCATCGCACGGTGCTGCGTGGTGGACATGCGCAAGTTCGGGTCTGATTGCGTCAGCCACGACTCGGTGGCGCGCAGCGGGTACCACTTGCTGTGCCCATCCGCGAAAGTGATATTGTGTCCCTCGTGGCGTCCAGAGATGCCAAAGAATGAGTTCACAGGACCCGAGACATTAATCCAGTATCCGCCGCCGCCGTTGCAGCTGGTCACGCCGTCGGTTAGCACGACCATCTTCGCCGCCTCACGGATACGGGCGTGGTTGATGTATTGTCGCGCACACACCGAGTCGCAGGCGGGAATGCCCAGCGTCGCGCAGGGATCCCACATCGCCTGACAGCCAGGGTCTACCCCCTCGCGGCACTGCCAGTACGGGGCGAAGAACTTGTTCATCCCGATGGGCATCGCGCGGCGGTCGGTGTGCCAGTTGTTGCATGGGGGCGGGTCCACTTCGGGGTCTTCAGGCACGGGCACGCTGGCATTGAAGCGCATACCGCCCCGCGAGATCGCCGCCGAGGGGCATTCGAACACGCCCTTGTTTTTGACATACGGGTAGATTTGGCGACTCCAGAGGGCGTTGGCGATGCCGGCGCGTCCCCAGCACCCGCCGCTCGCCATCTCAGGGAAGTACTCGTCGTAATCGGTGGTATATCATGCAATCGCTGTGCCAAGTTGACGCATGTTGCTCAGACACTGGGTCTTGCGTGCGCTCTCCCGCGCCCGCGCAAACACGGGGAACAAAATCGCCGCCAAGATGGCGATAATCGCAATAACGACCAACAGCTCAATCAGTGTAAAGCCGCTCCTTCGCATAGTCGGTACCTCCAGTGATTAATATACGACCGAATTTGCCCGATTCCTGCTATGAATTGGGGTTTCTCGCCCCGAATTCAGGCATCCAAGAGCGCGGCGACGCCTGGCAGGGTTCTTGCCTTCCAGAAACTCCAGCGATGCGCCGCCGCCCGTGGAGATGTGGGTCATTCGGTCGGCGAAGCCGAGTTGCTCGGCGGCGGCTGCCGTGTCGCCCCCGCCCAGAATCGAGACCGCGCCCGATTCGGCAAGCGCACCCAGCACCGCGCGCGTGCCCTGCTCGAACGGCGGGGTCTCGAACGCGCCCAGCGGTCCGTTCCACACGACGGTGCGCGCGGTGCGCACGATCTCGCTGAACATACGCGCCGTCTCTGCGCCGATGTCCAGCCCCATCTGGTCGGGCGGGATCTGGCTGACGGGCACGGTCTGGGTGGGCGTGTTCGGCGCCAGCGCAGGCGCGACGACCACATCGGTCGGCAGCACGAGTTTGTCGCCCGCTTGCTGCAGCATTTGCGCAGCGAACTCGAGGCTGTCGGCGTCCAGCAGCGACTTGCCGATTTCGTAGCCCTGCGCCTTCAGAAAGGTGAACGCCATCCCGCCGCCAATCAGCAGTTTGTCCACCTTCGGCAGCAGGTTCTGGATGACGCCGATTTTGTCGTGGACTTTCGCGCCGCCCAGAATGGCGACGAAGGGGCGTTCGGGGTTGGCGAGCGCCTGCCCCAAGTAGCGCAGCTCTTTCTCCATCAGCAAGCCTGCGACGGCGGGCAGGTGGTGCGCGACGCCTTCGGTGGAAGCGTGCGCGCGGTGCGCCGAGCCGAAAGCGTCGTTCACATAGACCTCGCCCAGCCGCGCCAGCGCACGCGCAAACTCAGGGTCGTTCGCCTCCTCCTGCGAGTAGAAGCGCACATTCTCCAGCAGTGCAACCGAGTTCGGCGGCAGGCTCGCAACGCCCGCTTCCACCGCCGCGCCGATGCAGTCGTCAAAGAAATGGACGGGGCGCCCCAGCAGCTGCTCCAGTCGCGCCGCCACAGGGCGCAGGCTATACTTCGGGTCGCGCTGCCCCTTCGGACGCCCGAAGTGCGACATCAGAATCACCGTCGCGCCGCGCTCCAGCAGGTACTGAATCGTCGGCAGCGACTCCCGAATGCGCCGATCGTCGGTAATCTGCCCGTCTTGCATCGGCACATTGAAGTCCACACGCGCCAACACGCGCTTGCCCTGCACTTCGATATCGCGCACCGTTTTTTTCTGCATGGCTATTTCCCCTTCTGCGCAGCGTACATGCCGCGGATGTAGATGATTTGCCCAGCGTGATACACATCGTGTTCGGCGAGCATCAGGAACAGGTCGCCTGTGGGCATGCGCCCGCCGCCCCAGTAGGGGCGTTCCACTTCGAGGTCGTCGTCGGTGAGCGGCGCGAGCGCGTCGAGGGTGGTCTCGTAGCCCTCTTGTGCAATCTGAAGTGCGGCAGCGAGGTTGCCCCCCATCGCGCGGAAGCGCACCTCCATCGCACGCCAGTCCACGCTCCCCTCGCCGAACGCCGTGGAGATTTGCACCAGTTTGTCCGCGCCGAGGTGGAAGATGATTTTCAGGATCGTGCCGTCCGCCCAGCGGTAGCCTTTGTAGCCTGTTGGGGGAACCCACAAGGCTTCCTCGTCGGTCAGGTCGCGCACGGCAGCCTTGAAGCTGTGCCACGGGCTACCCTCGTAGCTGCGCACCAGCAGGTCTCGGATAAAGTTCACACGCGCCTTCATCGCCCACTCCGCCTATATTCTACCCTGCCTGCCACAGGCACGGGATAGGCATCGCCCAGAGTCGCTCGCCGAAGGGGGTCAAGGTTGCGCCTGTATACAGCACTACGCCGCCTGCCCAGCGCGCGCCGAGCCACTCGCCGACCGCGCGCAGGTGGCGAAAGTCGTCCGAACTCACTGTCGCGGTCGCCTTCACCTCGATGCCGAGCAGCCTGCCGTCGGCGTCTTCCAGCAGGAAGTCCACCTCGCGCCCCTTGCTACTGCGCAGGTGGTACAGTCGGTATGGCTCTGGCGCGTAGCTGATTTGCTTGAGGAGTTCCATTCCAACGAAGTTTTCCAGCAGGCGACCCCGCGCAAGCGCGTCGCTTTGCAGGCGCGTCTCGTCAAGGTTGAGCAGCGCCGCTGCCAGCCCCGTATCGTTCATCAGCACCTTCGGCGTTTTGAGCAACTGCTGGTGTGCCTGCGCGTGCCACGCGGGAATGCGCACAATCACCATCAGCCGTTCCAGCAGCCGCAAGTAGCGTTGCAGCGTCGTGTGGGGCATGCCCATCTCGCGCGAGAGGTTCGCCACATTCAGCAGTTGGCAGGCAAGGGCAGCGAGCAGTTGGAGCAGGTGCGCCATATCCGCTGTGCGCTCGATGTCGGCGAGCATCGCGACATCGCGGGTGAGCAGGGTGTCGGCGAGGGCGCGGAACCATAGCCGTCGCTCGGCAGGTTCGGCTCGCAGGACGGCTTCGGGGTAGCCGCCGCGCAAGACGCGACGCCACACCTCGTCTGGGGGCACTGTGGCGATGTGCCAGCGTCCCTCGAAGGCGCGCGCCAGCCAAGTCTCGCGCACGCCCTCAATCTCGCCTTGCGAGAACGGATGCAGGGTCAGCACTGCCATCCGCCCGACGAGCGCGTCCGCAGCGTGCGCCAACGCCTGCGGGCTGGCGGAGCCTGTGAGCAGGAACATCCCCGCGCGGCGATTCGCGTCAATTCGCGCTTTGAGCGGCAGCAGCACCTGCGGCGCGCGCTGCACCTCGTCAATCACGGCGCGTTCGGGCAGCGACGCGACGAACCCCTGCGGGTCGCGCTGCGCCGCCTGCAGGAGCGCGAGGTCATCCAGACTAAGGTAGGCGTGAAGCGCGCCCGCCTCCACCAGCTGCTGCGCCAGCGTCGTTTTGCCGACCTGCCGCGCGCCCTGCAGGAACACGACAGGCATCACCTGCAACGCCCGCTCAAGCGACTCGCGTATCCAGCGCGGCTTCATCGTGGGCAGATTTTACCCACTGAGTGGGCAGAATCTACCCATTCAGTGATGAATTGTTGCCATCCCCCACCGCGCGTCAGACCCGAAGCAGAAGCGTCGCTATCAGGTATACTCTCGCAGCGTCGGTTCAAGGAGGCAGCGCGCGTGTCCAGCACGAAATATATCTTTGTGACGGGCGGCGTCGTGAGTTCGATTGGCAAGGGTATCGCCGCCGCCAGCTTAGGCAGGCTCCTGCGCAGCAGGGGCTACACGGTCGCCCCCCTCAAGATGGATCCCTACATTAATGTCGACGCAGGCACGATGAACCCCTACCAGCACGGCGAGGTGTTCGTCACCGACGACGGCGCGGAGACCGACCTGGACTTGGGGCACTACGAGCGGTTTCTGGATGTGAACTGCACGCGCCACTCCAACCTCACCACAGGGCGCGTCTACAAGTCGGTGATCGACAAAGAGCGTCGGGGCGACTACTTGGGCGCGACCGTGCAGGTCATCCCGCACATCACCGACGAAATCAAGGAGCATATCCGCCGCGTGGGGCGCGAGCAGAACGCCGACCTTGTGATTGCCGAAGTCGGCGGCACGGTCGGCGATATCGAGAGCCTGCCGTTTCTGGAAGCCATCCGCCAGTTCCGCAAAGACGCAGGCGCGGAGAATGTGATGTATATCCATGTCACACTCATCCCCACGGTCGGACGCTGGGACGAAATCAAGACCAAGCCGACCCAGCACAGCGTCATCAAACTGCGCGAAATCGGCATCACGCCCGATGTGCTGATTTGTCGCACGCGCGTGCCCCTGCCCGACGAAGTGCGCGCCAAAATCTCGCTGTTTACCGATGTGGCGCATAACGCAGTTATTGAGTCGCTCGATGTGGAGACCATCTACGAGATTCCGTTACTGTTCGAGCGGGCGGGGCTGGCGCGGCTTGTGCTGCGACGCTTGGGACTGCCCGACCTGCCGCCCGACCTGAGCGACTGGGAGCAGATGGTGGAGCGGCTCAAGCGCCCGCGCGCCCGATGCCGAATCGCGCTGGTGGGCAAGTATATCGAAAACCGCGACTCGTACATCAGCATCGCCGAGTCGTTCCACCACGCGGGCGCGGCAAACGACGCGGCGGTGGAGATCGACTGGGTGGACTCATCGGAGTTGGAGCAGGTGGACGCAGCGGAGCGGCTGGCGCATGTGGACGGAATCTTAGTGGCGCACGGGTTCGGCGCGCGGGGCGTGGAGGGCAAGCTGAAAGCAATTCGCTACGCCCGCGAGAACCGCATTCCCTTCTACGGCATCTGCTACGGGATGCAGATGGCGGTGATTGAGTTCGCGCGGCATGTGGTGGGCTTAGAGGGCGCGCACACCGAAGAGGTAGACCACAACACCCCGCACCCCGTGATTCACCTACTGCCTGAGCAGCGCGGCGTCGGCGACAAAGGCGGCACGATGCGACTGGGCGCGTACCCGTGTCGGCTACTGCCGAACTCGCTGGCGGCGCGCGTATACGGCGACACGGTGATTTACGAGCGACACCGCCACCGCTACGAGGTGAACAACGAGTACCGCGCCCTGCTGGAGCGGCACGGGCTGGTGTTCAGCGGCGTCTCGCCCGACAACCGCCTCGTGGAGATGATCGAGCTGCCCGACCATCCGTTTTTCCTTGCGGGGCAGTTCCATCCAGAGTTCAAGTCGCGTCCGAACCGCCCGCACCCTGTGTTTGTGGGGCTGGTACGCGCCGCGCTGGAGTATCGGGCGCAACAGAGCGAGCAGGCGCACGCGGTTATCGAGCCGAGCGCGCCGCAGCCCCTGTAGGGGCAGACCTATGTGTCTGCCCCCGACCTGCGTGTCTGCCCATCTGCCCCAGACCCCCTATCGTGTTCGCCGCAGCCCCAAAGTCGCTGCCAGCAGGACTAAACCGAACGCCGCGCCGAGATAGCCCGCATACGCCGCGCCCACCACGCCTGCCATCGCGGGACCCAGCACATAGCCCAGCGAGTAGAACGCATGCAACAGCGCGAGGCTGACCCCGCGCAGGTGGTCGGGCGCGCCCTCGAACGCGCCCAGATGCACCGCGGGAAACACCAACCCGAAGCCGACGCCATACAGTGCCGCCACGCCCCAGAACGCCTGCGGCGCGTCTGCGAGCAGGCTCAGCCCCAGCGCGCCTGCCGCCATGAACGCCGCGCCGAGCATCGCCCGCCCCAGCGCGCCGCCCAACAGCCTGCCGCGCCGTATCGACGCCATCAGCGCGATAGAGACCAGCGCAAGCAGCCCGAACAGCCTGCCCCGATACGCTGCGTCGTAGCCTGCATCCTGCAACAGCACGGGCAAGGCGAAGGTCAGCGCGCCCATCATAAAGGTCATCGCCAGCGTGAGCAGATACACGCGCCGTAAATCGGGCAGACGAAGCGCCTCGCGCGGGTGAAGAGACGCCTGCGCCTGCCCCGCGCGCGGAGGGTCTTGCACCAGCAGCGCGGCAACTCCGCCGATGAGCATCAACGCCGCCACGCCGCCAAACAGCGCGGGTTCGCCATAGTCGCGGGCGACAATCCCACCGATTGGAGGTCCCAGTAGCGCGACCAGCCCAATCAGTGCGCCTGCGCCGCCCATCGCGCCCGTGCGGTTGCGCTTGCCGTACTCGCCCACCAGCGCGAACAGCGCAGGCACAAACACCGCGCCCGTTGCACCGTGCAGCACCCGCAGCGCCATCAGCAGTTCGGGAGTGGTCGCCAACGGATAGAGCGCAATCAGCACGCCCGCCGCCCACAAACTGAGCGCCATCGGAACCCTGCGCCCAAAGCGGTCGATTAGCACGCCCGAATAGAAGTTCGCCAGCAGGTTCGCCAGCGAGTAAAGCCCCAGAATCAGTCCCGCCTGCGCATCGGTCGCCTGTAGGGCGCGCTTGGCATAGGGCGCGAGCACAGGCACAATCGCGAAGGTGTCCAGAAAGGCGACCAGCGCAATCCAGCCCAGCGCTGCCCATGCCAGCCGCCCCCCTGCCCGCCGCGCGTCCGTCTCCGTCTGCATTCGAAGATAAAGGATACCCGCTGCGCACGCCCGAACGGGGGAGGCATTTCGGCAGGAATCGTGGCGGTAAGCGCGAAACTCTTCGGGCGCAAGGGGCATTGCTATGCGCTGGCGGGAGCGTTTGGCGGCGACACTAATCACGATTGGCGTGAGCCTGTGGGTGCTGGTGGGCGTCTGGCTCTTGGCGTGGGCGCGCTCTCGCACGCGCCTTGGGCCTGACATCCCCTTCAATTCGGAACTCGCAGGGAAGATTCTGCTGGTGGGGGGCATTTTCGCGGCAGTGGGTGTTGCGACCACGCTGATTGTTTACATAACGCGCGCTTGGGGCGTACAACGCTCCTATGCGGGCGCAGAGATCCTCGCCCGCTTCTGCACCAATCGCGCTGGGGAAGTAATCTTGTACCCGATGGGCACGCACCCTAACGAGTTGCGCTGTTATGTGCGGGTGCGGCTGCCTGACGGCACGAGCGATGAGTACGAGTGCTCGTTCGCCATATATCAGCGTGTGCGTGAGGGTATGTGCGGGCGGGCGGTATGCAGAGGCAACTTCTTGCTGGCGTTTTATCCCTATGCACCCGATACGAGAACCGCCACGCCTCAATCATAGGCAAACGCTCTCGTTAGGGTTCTCCCGTGACATGCGGAGGGTATTAGTCTCCCACTGCGCCGAAGTTGAACAACACAATCAGCAGGTCGGCGTCGTCCACTGCGCCGTCGCCGTTGCAGTCGGCGGGCAGGTTCGCGCCCGTTTGCCCGAAAGCGAACAGCACTTCCAGCAAGTCGGCGTCGTCGATCTGGTTGTCGCGGTTCGCGTCGCCGTTGATGAGGCTCCAGTTCGCCGTGACGACGCCGCTGTTGCCAACTGTAAGCGTCTGGCGTTGCCCCAGCCAGCCAGGCACATAGACGCGCGCCTGCACCGTGCCCGTCACGCCCGTCTGCAGGCTATAACTCCCGCCCGCGCCGAGCGTCAGCGTCGCCGAGTCGGTCTGTGCGCCGTTGGTGAGCGTGAACTGCGCGGTTTTGCCTGCAGGGTCAGGCAGGTAGTCGTTCAGCACGACTTGCCCGCTGAGCGTCGGCGGCGGGTCGATGCGCCAGACGCCCGCGCCCGCAATATTTTGGCTGCCCTGCTGCACGGTCGCCACCACATAGAGCGCGCCGTCGGGACTGGCGACGAGCAGTTCGGGCGTCTCGTCGGCGGGGCTGAGCGGGGGCAGGTAGCCCTGCGCCATCAGTGCGCCGTCGCTGCGGAACCACTGCAGCGCGGGCTTCCAGCGGTCGGGGCTGGGCAGTAGTTCGCCGATGAGTTGCGCCAGTGCGCCCGTCGCCGTGCGCACGCCCGCCACAGGGCGGTAGACGCCCGTCAGCGTGGCGGTTCCGAGCGATGCGCCGCTCGCCGTGCCCAGCAGCGTCGTCATCCCGCGCGTTGTGGCGGTCTCCCACGCGCCCGTCGCCAGCCAGATGCTGCCGCTGACCGCCAGAATGTCGGGAATCGCGTCGCCCGCTGCCGCGCTTAGGTTCCACTGCCCCAGCAGACTGCCGTTCGTCGGGTTCACGCGCACCAGGCGCAGGCGCATCTGCTGGCTGGCGGTGTCCCAGTAGTCGCCCAGCAGGTAGAGCGAGCCGTCGCTGGAGTGCGCCCACCGCTCCGTGCGCAGCGGGAACTGCGTCTCATACACTGTGCCCCCAGAGGCGTTAATCGCACGCAGGTAGGTGCGCGAGTAGCCCTTGAGGATGTCGCCCACCTCGCCGTCGATGAACATCACCAGCGTCGTGTTGGCATCCAGCAGCAGCATCCCTACGGGCGTGCGGTTGGCTAACATGGTGGCGGGCGCGCCGTAGCTATTCGCGAGCAGTTGGTTGCCCGAAGCGTCATAACGCAATCGTGCAAAGCCTATTCCGCCGCTCCCAAAACTGTGTAGCACTTCCGCGCCGCCGTCAGGGCGCACGAGAATCTGGCGGATGACATCGTATACGCTGAGGTTAATCTGCGCCGACCAGAGCAGGTCGCCGTTCGCAGACCAGCGCTGCAGGAACGCGATCGAATCAGTGTTCGCGCGGGTGATGCCCAGATAGAACGAGCCGTCAGGCGCGACGGCAATTGCTTCGGCGTACTCGGCTTCCGTGAGCAGCCCGAAGGTGCGCGTCCACAGCAAATCGCCGTTCGGCGCGTACTTGACAATCGCCACGCTGTTGAACGGGTCATTCTCGTGGATGAACCGTCCCGCCACGATGAGGTTGCCCTGCGGGTCAGCGGCGGCGACCTGCGGCAGGAATCCGCGCGAGTTGGCGTGCAAGTAGAGTCGGCTCCACGCGACGCTTTGCGCGTGCGCATAGGCTATCAGCAGAACGAGTCCCCAAACAAACAGCCATCGGCGCATCAGGTCTATTATAGCACACTTTCGCCGATGTCGCGGCGGTAGTGCATGCCGTCGAAGTGGATGTGTTCGGCGGCGCGATAGGCGTTTTGGCGCGCCTCGTCGAGGGTCTCGCCCAAGCCGACGATGTTCAGCACGCGCCCGCCGTGGGTGAGAAGGTGTCCGTTCTCGGCGCGTGTGCCCGCGTGGAAGATCAGCGTGTCGGGCAGTTTCGCGGCGGCGTCCAGCCCTTCAATCGGCAGCCCTGTGCGGTACTCGCCTGGATACCCGCCCGACGCCAGCACGACGCACACCGCCGCGCGCGGTTCAAACGCCAGCGCGGTCGCGTTCAGTGCGCCCGTTGCGACGCCGTACGCCAACTCCAGCAGGTCGCTCTGCAGCAGGGGCATCAGCACTTGCGTTTCGGGGTCGCCGAATCGGCAGTTGAACTCCAGCGTGTAGGGCTGCGCGTCGTGAACCATCAGCCCTGCGTACAGCACGCCACGATAGGGCGTCCCGCGCTGCGCCATCTCGCGAATCACGGGGCGCACAATTTGGGCGAGCGCGGTCTCCACGAGGGCGGGCGTCGCGTCGGGCAGCGGGGTGTAGCAGCCCATCCCGCCCGTGTTGGGACCGCGGTCGCCGTCGAAGGCGCGTTTGTAGTCGCGCACGGGGGGCATGGGCAGCGCGCGTTCGCCGTCGGTGAGACACAGCAGCGACATCTCGCGCCCGTGCAGGCGGTCTTCAATCACGACGCGCGCGCCCGCCTCGCCCAGCCCGCCCTGTTCCATCAGGAACTCGACAGCGTCCAGCGCGTCGCCCAGCGTATCGCACACGAACACGCCCTTGCCCAGCGCCTCGCCGTCTGCCTTGACCACGCAGGGTCGCTGTAGGAACCGCTCGCGTAGGTAGGCGCGGGCGCTGTCGGCGTCGTCGAACACGGCGAACGGGGCGGTCGGCGCGCCCACCTCTGCCATCAGTTGCTTGGCGAACGCTTTGCTGCCCTCCAGTTGCGCGGCGGCGCGTGTAGGACCGAAGCAGGGGATACCCGCCTCCTGCAGCGCGTCGGCAAGCCCTGCAATCAAGGGCGATTCGGGACCGACCACCACAAGGTCAATCGCGTTCTGGCGGGCGAACTGCACCAGGTCGGCGATGGCGCTTGCGGCGATGGGGACGCACTCGGCAAGTTGGGCAATCCCTGCGTTGCCGGGCGCAGCGTAGAGCGCGTCGCAGTGCTGGCTCTGGCGCAGTTTCCACGCCAGCGCGTGTTCGCGTCCGCCGCCGCCGACCAGCAGTACGCGCATTATCGCTTCACATACTGGAATCCGCGCCGTGCGCCGTGGCGTCCGTACTTCTTGCGCTCCTTCTCGCGGGCGTCGCGGGTTAGCAGCCCGTTCTGCTTCAGCACCGCACGGTATTCGGGGCTGACCTGCAGTAGGGCGCGGGCAACGCCGTGTCGGATTGCGCCCGCCTGACCCGACAGCCCGCCCCCGCGCACCGTCGCCATGATGTCGTACTGCCCGTCAAGTCCCAAAAGGCGCAGCGGCTGCGTCACGATGCGCTCCAGAATCGGGCGGCGCAGGTACTCGGGCGCCTCGCGCCCGTTGATGGTGATTTTGCCTGTGCCTGGCATCAGCCACACGCGCGCCGAAGCGGTCTTGCGACGCCCTGTACCGTAGTAGCGAATTGGTTCCATTGTGTGCCCTCCTTACAGGTGGTACGGCTGGGGCTGCTGCGCTTGGTGCGGGTGTTCCGCGCCTGCGAACACGCGCAGCCGTTTGAGCATGCGCGCACGCAGTTTGTTTTTGGGCAGCATGCGGCTGACTACGCGCGTCATCATCCGTTCGGGCTTCTCGGTCATTAGTTTGCGCCGTGTGTAGGCGCGCAGCCCGCCGGGGTGCATCGTGTGGTGGTACAGCACCTCCTCCAACTTGTTGCCTGTGAAAATCGCCTTCGCCGCGTTCAGGATAATCACATGGTCGCCCATGTCCATATGGGGCGTGTAGGTGGGCTTGTGCTTGCCTTGCAGCAGGCGTGCGACTTGGGCGGCGACTCGCCCGACGGGCTTGCCCGCCGCGTCGACGACCCACCAGGTTCGCTGGATTTCGTCTTTTTTCATCGTATAGGTGCGTTGCAACATAAGGTTGCCTCCTCGTTCAGCGTCTGTATTTTACCCGAATCAGGCACAGCCCTTGCGGGGGCGCCATCAGGGTCGCCTGTTGGCGCGTGCGCAGCCGTTCGGCGAGCGCATCCACAGGCAGCGCGCCGCTGCCCACTTGCGTCAGGTCGCCCACCATCAGGCGCACCATCCCGCGCAGGAAGCCGTTCGCCTCCAGTTCAATCTGCACGCCGTCGCGGGTGGGTCGCACCTGCCCGCGATACAGCGTGCGTACTGTGTTGCGCTCGGTCGGGATTTTGACCGAGTAGGGGCGAAAGTCGTGTTCGCCCAGAATCTGCTGCAGCGCCGTCTGCATCGCCGCGCAGTCCAGTTGGCGCGGCAGATGCCATGCGTACCGTATCCGCCACACCGACGGGTGTTGCCCCGTATAGAGCTGTAGCGGTAGACGCGGCTGTGCGCCGAGAAGCGCGCGTGGAAGCGTTCGCTCACTTCCCGCGCGTCCAGCACTTTCAGGTCGGTCGGCAGGCGGCGGTTCAGGACGGTCGTCAGCCGCTCGGTTGGGATGGGGCGGCTGGTGCGGAAGTTGACCACCTGCCCGCGTGCGTGGACGCCCGCGTCGGTTCGGCTCGCGCCGACGACCTCGATGGGTTCGCCCAGCGTCGCCGTGAGCATATGTTCCAGCACGCCTTGCACTGTGCGCACGCCCTGCTGCCGCGCGAACCCGTGGAAGTTGGTTCCGTCGTACTCGATTCGCAGGCGCAGGTTGCGCATGCGCTATTCGACCAGTTCCAGCAGCGCGGTTTCGACCGCGTCGCCGCGGCGTCTGCCGACGCGCACGAGGCGCGTGTAGCCGCCGTTGCGGTCTTTGTAGCGCGGCGCGATGTTGTCAAAGAGATGCTTGACCAGGCTCTCGTCGCGCAGGAACGCGCGCGCCTGGCGTCGGGCGTGCAGGGTGTCCTGCTTCGCCAGCGTGATCATCTTCTCCGCCAGTCGGCGCGTCTCTTTCGCGCGAGTGACGGTCGTCTCGATTCGTTCGTGAATCAGCAGCGAGCGCACCTGATTGCGCAGCATATGCATGCGGTGGTCGCTCGGGCGTCCCAGTTTGCGGTAGCCAGCTCCGTGGTTCATGAACCTCGCCTCCTTCCTGTTTTCATCAGGCTCAGCCCCATCGCGCTGAGTTTCTCTTCGACCTCTTTGCGGGCGGTCTCGCCGAAGTTGCGCAGGGTGACGAGCTTTTGTTCGGGCGTGTTGAGCAGTTTATACAGGGTGTCGATGCCGCCGCTGCGCAGGGCGTTCAGCACGCGCGTAGATAGCCCCAGCTCCTCCAGCGGGCGGTCAGGCACATTCACACCGGGCGGCGCGGGAACCACCACCGCATGGTCGCCCAGCCCCTCGCTGCCCAGCGCGGTGAGTTGCTCGAACTGCTTGGTGAGAATCGTCGCGGCTTGGCTGACCGCTTCGGCAGGCGTAGTTGCGCCGTTCGTCCAGACCTCCAGAATCAGGCGGTCGTAGTCGGTGCGCTCGCCCACCAGCGTCGGCTCCACCAAGAAGTTGACCTTCGTGACGGGGTTGAACAGCGCGTTCATGCGGATTTCGCCCACGGAGCTGCGCCCGCGTTCCCGCTCGCGTTTGAGCGCGGCGACATACCCGCGCCCCACTTCGACGGTGATGTCGACATTCAGGCGCGCGCTGGCGTCGCTCAGGGTCGCCAGGTACAGTTCGGGGTTCACAATCTCCACATCCATCGGCGCTTGGATGTCCGCTGCCGTCACGCGCCCGGGACCTTGCACTTGCAGGCGCAGGGAGTAGCGCTCGCGCAGTTGCTCCGAATGGATGCGAATCGCCACATTTTTGAGGTTGAGCAGGAAGTGAATGGTGTCTTCCTTCACGCCGGGGATGGGTTCAAACTCGCTCAGCACACCCTCGATGCGCACGCTGGTAATCGCTGCGCCGGGGATGGACGACAGCAGCACGCGGCGCAGGGCGTTGCCCAGCGTCACGCCGTAGCCGCGCTCCAACGGCTCGATTTCGAACTTCCCGTAGTTCGGCTCGCTCACAAGCGTGCGAACCTTCGTCTCTACCAGTGATGTCGTCATAACGCGCGGACGCCTCCTTAGCGGCTATAAAACTCGATGATTTTCTGCATCTCGATGCGCGTGTCGATTTCGTCGGCGCTGGGCGCGTGCAGCACCTTGCCCTGCACTTGGCTGGGGTCGTAGGCGAGCCAAGCGGGCGGGGTGTGTTCCGCCGCGCGTGCCAGCGCGTCTTTCGCCAGCGCGGTCGAACGCTTCGACTCGTGGATGCTAATCACATCGCCTGGGCGCACTTGGTACGAGGGGATGTTCACGCGCTTGCCGTTGACCGTGATGAACTTGTGCGAGACCATCTGGCGCGCTTGCCCGCGCGAGTTCGCGAAGCCCAGCCGATAGACCACATTATCGAGGCGCATTTCCAGTTGGCGTAGCAGCACCTCGCCTGTGACGCCGCGTGCGCGTTGCGCGTTTTCGACATAGCGGCGGAACTGCGCCTCGCGCAGCTGGTACATCTGGCGCAGTTTTTGTTTCTCGCGCAGCTGCTCGCCGTACTCGCTCATCTTGCGGTCGCGCGTGCGCGGACCGTGTTGTCCGGGCGGGAAGTTGCGTCGCTCAAGGGCGCACTTTTTGGTGTAGCAGCGGTCGCCCTTGAGATACAGTTTCACGCCCGCGCGTCGGCACATGCTACATTTCGAGTCCCAAACCACTGACATACGGTTTTTCCTCCTTGATTACACGCGGCGTCGCTTGGGCGGTCGGCAGCCGTTGTGCGGCACGGGCGTGACATCCTTGATGGTCTGGATTTCGAGCCCTGCCGCTTGCAGCGAGCGGATGGCGGTCTCGCGTCCGGGTCCGGGACCTTTGACCAGCACATCGACTTTGCGCATGCCGTGTTCCATCGCGGCGCGTGCCGCGCGTTCCGCCGCGACCTGCGCGGCGAACGGGGTGCCTTTTTTGGTGCCCTTGAAGCCGACCGAGCCGCCGCTTGCCCACGAAATCGTGTTCCCGTTCACATCGGTAATCGTGACGATGGTGTTGTTGAAGGAGGCGTGGATATGCGCCACGCCTGCTGCGATGTTCTTGCGTTCCTTCTTCTGTTGGACGCCGCCTCGTGCTTTACGCGCCATAGGTACTCTCCCTCATTACTTGGCTTTCCTGCGCTTGCCCGTGCTGACGGTCTTTTTGGGACCCTTACGGGTGCGCGCGTTGGTGCGGGTGCGTTGCCCGTGTACGGGCAGCCCGCGTCGGTGGCGAATGCCGCGATAGCAGCCGATTTCAATCAGGCGTCGGATGTTCATCTGCTGCTCGCGGCGCAGGTCGCCTTCAATCGTGTAGTTGTTTTCGATTTCCGCGCGCAGTTTGGCGACCTCTTCGTCGGTGAGGTCGCGCACGCGCTTGTTCGGGTCAACGCCCGTCGCCTGCAAGATTTTACGCGCCGAAGAAAGCCCTATCCCGAAAATCACGGGTAGGGCGTATTCCACCTTGCGGTCGCGTGGTAAGTCCACTCCTGCGATACGCGCCATACGCTATCTGCCTCCTAACCTTGGCGCTGCTTGTGCTTCGGGTTCTCGCAGATGACCCGAACCACGCGCTTGCGCCGAATAATCTTGCACTTCGCGCACATCTTCTTAACGGATGCTCGTACCTTCATCGTAATCGCCTCCGTGACGCGGGCGCATGAGTATACCCGCTCGCGAGGGGGGATTATACCCGACGCGGGTTATGCGCATGCAACCCATCGGGGCAACGCCCGTAATCCGCTTAGCTCTTGTATCGATACACGATGCGCCCGCGCGTCAGGTCGTAGGGCGACAGAGCGACCTTCACGCGGTCGCCGGGCAGAATGCGGATGAAGTTAATGCGCATCTTGCCCGACAGGTGCGCCAGAATCGTGTGCCCGCCCTCAATCTCCACCTTGAAAGTGGTATTCGGCAGGCACTCAACAACCGTGCCCTCGACCTCGATCTCCTTGCCTTCGGTCTTCGCCATCGCATCACCTCCGCATTAAGTTTACTCGATAGTGAGGATGTCGACGCCGTTTTCGGTGACGACGACGGTGTGCTCGAAGTGCGCGGCGGGCTTGCCGTCGCGCGTGACGATAGCCCATTCGTCGTCGGCGAACTCCACTTCAGGCTCGCCCATCACGATCATCGGCTCGATGGCAAGCACCATGCCGGGTTGGAGTTTCACGCCTGTGCCCGCTTCGCCGATGTTGGGAATGTCGGGCATCTCGTGGACGAACCGTCCAACGCCGTGCCCTGCCAGCCGCGCGCAGGCTTGAACCCGAACGCTTCGGCGTGCTGCTGAATTGCCGCGCTGATGTCGCCTGTGGTGTTGCCTGCGCGGGTGACCTCCAGCGCTTTCTGCAGGGCTTCCTCGGTGACGCGCACCAGCCGTTTGCGCTGGTAGTCGGCGTGCCCGACGATTCGGGTGATTGCCATGTCGCAGCAGTAGCCCTCGTAGTAGACGCCGATGTCCAGCGTCACGATGTCGCCCTCGCGCAGCACCCTGCCTGTGGGCAAGCCGTGTACGACCTCCTCGTTGATGGAGACGCACAGCGCGCTTGGGAACAGCCGATAGCCCTTGAAGGCGGGGAAGCCGCCCATCTCCAGCACCATCTGCTCAGCGAGTTGGTCGAGTTCCACATCGAGCGTGCGGTTCGGCTCAATCCTCTCGGCGCAAGTGCGCAGCACGCGGGCGGCGATGCGCCCCGCTTTGCGGATGCGTTCGATTTGGCTCTGATTTTTCAGGTAGATTCGCATAAAACGCTCAGCAGTTGCTGGTACACGGTGTCGGGGGGCGCGTCGGCGTTGACCGTGCGCAGCAGCCCGCGCTGACGGTAGTAGTCCACCAGCGGCGCGGTCTGCTCGCGGTAGACGCTGAACCGCTTGCGGATGGTGTCGGGCTGGTCGTCTTCGCGGGTGATCAGCGTTGCGCCGCACTGGTCGCAGCGGTCGCCCGCCGTGCTGGGGTTTGCCGTGATGTGGAACACCGCGCCGCACTGCGGGCAGATGCGTCGCCCGCCCAGCCGCGCAATCAGCGCGTCTTCGCTGATTTCGAAGTAAACGACCGCGCTCAGCGGCTGCGGCAGGATGGTCTCCAGCATCTGCGCTTGGGTCAGGTTGCGCGGGTAGCCGTCGAGGATGAACGACTCCAGCGTGGCGATACGCTCGGCGACGAGTTGGTTCACCAGTGGGTCGGGCACGAGTTCGCCGCGCTGGATGTAGGCATGCGCCTGCTGTCCCAGCGGGGTCTGCTCGGCGATAGCGGCGCGCAGCAGGTCGCCCGTTGCGACAATCATCTAGCCCTTCTCCGCCGCCAATCGCTTCGCCTGTGTGCCTTTGCCCGCGCCCGGCGCGCCGATGAACACCAGTCGCATGCCTCGCCCCGTTATTTCATCAGCTCGTCGTACTGGCGCATAGCGAGTTGCGCTTGCAGCTGGCGCGCGAAGTCGATGGCGACGCCCACCAGAATCAGCAGCGAGGTGCCGCCCACGATACTCAGCGTGTCGATGCGCGTGAGGCTGGGCACCCAGTATTGCATCAGCGCGATGAACGCCAGAAACGCCGCGCCCGCGAAGGTGATGCGCGTCAGCACATCGTTGAGGTAGTCGGAGGTCGGCTTGCCCGGACGCACGCCCTGAATGAACGCGCCCTGACGCTTCAGGTTCTCGGCAATCTCGTCGGTGTTGAACACCACCGACACATAGAAGTAGGTGAACACGAAAATCAGCCCCGCGTAAATCAGCGAACCGACAACCCCGCCGCCAGGCGTTAACAACTGTACTGCGCCCACGAGGAACCCCACAACGGGACCTGGGTTCTGACGGTCGTAGGGGATCATCTGCAGCAAGGTCGCGGGCAGCAGTTGCAGCGACACGGCGAAGATAATCGGAATCACGCCCGCCGCGTTGACGGGGATGGGCAGATACGAAGTGCCGCCCATCATCTGCCTGCGCCCGACGATGCGCCGCATATGTTGGATGGGGATGCGCCGCTGCGAGGTCGTCACAAACACGATGCCCCACACCGTCGCCACGAAAATCGCCAGCAGCAGCACAATCTGCCCGAAGTTAATCGCGCCCGCTTGCAGCGCTTGGTAGGTACGGGTGATTTGGTAGGGCATGCTGGCGACGATGCTGGCGAAAATCATCAGCGAGACGCCGTTGCCCAGCCCCTTTTCGGTGATTTGTTCGCCCAGCCACAGCAGGAACATCGCGCCTGCAACCCACGCGACGACGACCTGCACATACTGCACGCCGCTCAGTTCCAGCGCGCCCGCCGAACGGAAGGTCGCGATCAGTCCGATGGACTGCACCAGCGCAATCGCAATCGTCAGCAGCCGTGTGCGCTGTTGCATCAGGCGTCGCCCCGCCTCCTCGCGCATCGCCTCGCGCAACTTCGGGTCAGCGTAGGAGAAAATCTGCATGATGATCGACGCCGTGATGTAGGGGTTCAGTCCCAGCGCGAGAATCGTGAGTTTGCGCAGCGCGCCGCCCGTGAACATGTTCAAAAACTCCAGCAGCTGCTGGTCTTCAAACAGCCTCCGCAGCACTTCGCGGTCGACGCCGGGGATGGGGATATGCAATCCAACGGCGTAGACCGTGAACATCGCGAACACGAATACGATTCGAGCGCGCAATTCAGGGATTTTGAACGCGCTTTGCAGGGCGCTGACGAAGTTGATGCTTAGCATGGCGACCTCACTTTTCGATAAGTTGCACGGTACCGCCCGCCGCCTCGATTTTGGCGCGTGCGCTCTCGCTGACGGCGTGCGCATGCACCGTAAGCGGGATGGTGATTTCGCCCGTGCCCAGCACCTTCACGCCGTCCTTGAGTTTGCGCAGGATGCGCCGCTCCTTGAGCAGTTCGGGCGTGACGGTCTCGTTGGGTTGGAACCGCTCCGCCAGCGTGCCGACATTGATTACGGCGTACTCGACTCGGTTCACATTGCGGAATCCGACGCGCACGGGCAGTCGGCGGTGGATGGGCGTCTGTCCGCCTTCGAAGCGCGGCGGGATGGTATCGCGCGCCTTTTGCCCTTTCGTGCCGCGCGTGGCGGTCTTGCCGTGCCCAGAGCCAATCCCGCGCCCGACGCGCTTGCGCCGCTTTTTGCTGCCTGGCTCTGGCTTGAGTGTATGCAATTCGATCATCGCGTTGTCGCCTCCTCCTCTGCAACGGTCTCCACATGCACCAGGTGCGCGACTTTGGCAATCATCCCGCGGATGCTCGGCTCATCGCGGTGGTAGACCGTTTGGTTCAGTTTGCGCAGTCCGAGTGCGCGCACCGTGCGCTTTTGGCTTTCCGAGTATCCGATGGGGCTTCGCTTGAGCGTGATTTTGAGCATCGTTAAGCCTCCGCAGCCTCTTGGAACTTGCGTACATACCACGGGGTGAGCGTGCGCAGGGGTAGCCCGCGGATTTGAGCAGTCTCTTCGGGCGTGCGCATCGCGCGGAACGCTTCCATCGTCGCCCATGCGGCGTTGATGGGGTTGCGCGAGCCGACGAGTTTCGCCAGCACATCGCTGACGCCCGCCGCTTCCAGCAACGCCCGTACCGAGCTGCCCGCCACGATACCCGTGCCTGGCGAGGCGGGTTTCAGCACCAGCCGTGTGGAGCCGTACTCGATCTCTACCTCGTGCGGGATGGTCGTGCCCACGCGCGGCACATAGACCAAGTTGCGCCGCGCAGCTTCAATCGCCTTGCGGATGGCGTCAGGCACCTGACGCGCCTTGCCCAGCCCGACGCCCACATGCCCGTTCGTGTCGCCGACCACCACCATCACTTGGAAGCTCAGCGTGCGCCCGCCCTTGTGCGTCTTGGAGACGCGATTCGTGTGAATCACGCGCTCCACATGCAAGTTCAACTGGTCGGGATTAATATAACTATGTCGTTTGCGTTGCATACTGCCTCCTAAAACTTGAGTCCTGCCTCGCGCGCGGCGTCGGCGACGGCGGCGACGCGTCCGTGATAGAGGAACCCGCCGCGATCGAACACCACCTGCGTGATGCCTTTCTCCAGCGCGCGTTGGGCAATCAGCCGTCCGACGGCAGCCGCCGCCGCTTTGTTGCCCGTGCTGGTGAGTTCCTTGCGCAGGGTCGGCTCCGTTGTGGAAGCGGAGACCAGCGTATGCCCTGCGACATCATCGATGATTTGGGCGTGCATGTGATGCACGCTGCGGTACACACACAGGCGCGGGCGTTCGGGCGTGCCGAACACCTTGCGCCGAATGCGCTTATGTCGGGCGATGCGTTTCTCACGCGATGTCTTCTTCATAGCGGTTCACCTCTTACTTTTTGCCCTTGCCTGCCTGCTGCTTGCCAGGCTTGAGCCGTACCTTTTCGCCGCGATAGCGCAGCCCCTTGCCCTTGTAGGGGTCGGGCGGGCGCACGGCGCGGATGTTCGCCGCCTGCTGCCCTACAAGCTGCTTGTCAATCCCGCGCACCACAATCAGCGTCGCGCGCGTTTGGGGGTCTTGCTCCACCGAAAGCGTGATGCCCTCAAACGGCTCGATGCGCACAGGGTGCGAGTAGCCGACCTGCAGCACGAGCGTCTTGCCCTCCATCTGGGCGCGGTAGCCGACGCCGACCAGTTCGATCGTCTTCTCGAAGCCTTCCGAGACGCCCTTGACCATGTTGGCAATCAGCGTGCGCTGCAGTCCGTGCTGAGCGCGGGCGAACCGCTCGTCGCTGGCGCGTACCACATGCAGCGTCCCGTTCTCGCGCTGGAGCTGAATCGCGTCGGGCAACTCGTGCGTCAACTCGCCTTTGGGACCCTTGACCTTCACGCGGTTCCCGTCCATTTGAATCTCGACGCCTTTGGGCAGGGGGATAGGTTGTTTACCGATTCGCGACATAGCTTGCCTCCTTACCAGACGATGCAGATGACCTCGCCGCCGATGCGTCGCTTGCGGCATTCGCGGTCGGGCAGCAGCCCCTGCGGAGTCGAGACAATCGCTGTGCCCAGCCCGCGCCGGATCGGGCGCAGCTCCTCGACGGGGGCGTAGATGCGTCGCCCGGGCTTGCTCACCCGCTCGATGTGCTGGATCACCGACTCGCCGCTGGGCGTGTATTTTAATTGAATCACCAGCGTCGAGCGCACGCCGTCGGTTTTGACCGTGTAGTCTCGTATAAAGCCCTCTTTTTTCAGGAGTTCCGCGATTTGGACTTTCAGGCGCGAGCTGGGCATCGCCACGCTCTCCTTACGCGCCTGCGCCCCGTTTCGGATACGGGTCAGCATATCCGCGATTGGGTCGGTCATCATCGTTATAACGCCTCCTTACCAGCTCGACTTGCGCACGCCGGGCAGCACGCCTTTATGCGCCTGCTCGCGCAAGCAGATGCGGCAGATGCCGAAGTAGCGGATGTAGCCGCGCGAGCGACCACAGATGCTACATCGGTTCACCCGACGCACCTTGAACTTCGGTTTCTTCTTCGCCTTCTCGATCCACGCAGTGGTTGGCATCGTCTCTACCTCGCGAAGGGCTATTATACCCTATCCACCGCGCGAATACAAGGGGGTGCGCCTACTCGCGCCAGTCCCGTTGCCGTGTCCAGCGCAGCAGCTCCAGAAACGCGGGGTAGACCTCCTCGCAGGTGGGCAGAATCTGGTCAGGCGGCAGCAGGAACCCGTACTGCCCCGTGTCGCGCAGCTCGTAACTGAACGAGAGCGCGCCGCGCGCCCCGAACACCCAGTCGGTCATCCCGCCGCTGGCGGTGTAAAGCGTCGGCGCAATCGGTCCCGCCGTGTAGAACTGCCCATGCACGCTCTGGATTGCCGTTTGCATCGCCAGCCCGACGCGCTCGAACACCCCATCAAACGGCGCACGGTCGGTCGTGAAGCCCCACGGCCAGAGAATCAGCTGCGAGTAGCTATGCACATCGACATGCGCCCGCAGGGTCGGCAGGCTCAGCATCCAGCGGCTCAGCCAGTAGGTCTCTGGCTCCGAGAACGGCGCAGCGCCCCGATAGGTGTCGCTCCATGGCTGCCCGCTGGACCCTGCGCCGCCCCAGCCGTAGCTCCAGTTGCGGTTCAAGTCCACGCCGTACACAGGCTGATTGAACACCCTGCCGATGTAGCGGCGATTCTTGCGCCAGAGGCGGTTCGTGGTGTGCGTGAACACATAGCCGTCGGGGTTGACCACGGGCACGACATAGACCTCCAGCCGATCGAGTGCCTCGCGTACCTGCGTGTTCGTGGGGTACTCGGCGACGAGGCGGTAGGCGAAATACAGCACGACGGGCGGGGTAATCCACTCGCGGGCGTGTTGCATGGCGTTGATGACCACCTGCGGGCGGTCGCGATAGACGCGGGCACGGCGCGGCTCGCGAGTCAAGCGCAGCGCGTAAATCGGGCGGTTCTCGATAGACCTGCCAATCTCGAACATCTGCACCAGGCGCGGGTTCTGGTCGGCTAACTGGCGCATCGCGGCGTAAATCTCGTTCAGCGTCAGGTAGCGCGTGAACAGGCTGCCATCTTGCGGGGCGAAGTCGCTTTTTTGCTGGCGAATCAGCGCGCCGACATCGGGGATTAGCACCTCGCCCGTGAAGCCCGCCTTGCGCAGCGTCGCCTGCTCGTCGGGCGACAGGCACACATCGATGACGCTGCCGCGCACCATCCACACATCGCGCACGAGTTGCTGCACCTGCTCCAGTTCGGCAGGCGTGCGCACGGTGATGCGCCAGACCTGGTAGCCGTCATACTTGACCTCTTGCGCCTGCACTGCCCAAAAAAGCGTTAGGCACAGCACCAAAACGCCAACGATGCGCCGCATGGCTATATTATAGCCTACTCTTGCAGTTGTTCGAGGCGCGCTTTGAGGCGGGCGTGCTTGTCGAGTAGTTCGCGTTCTAAGGCGCGGGTCTCCTGCACCACTTCGGGCTTGGCGCGTTCGACGAATTGCGGGTTGCGCAGGCGCGCCTGCACCTGTTTGATTTCGCTTTCCAGTTTCGCGAGTTCTTTTTGCAGGCGTTCGCGTTCGCGGGCGACATCGACCAGCCCTGCAATCGGCAGGTAGACCTCCGCGCCGTCGGCGGGGTTCATCAGCGCGCGTTCCGTCGGCTGCCCGAAGCGCACCTCCTGACACCACGCCAAGTGCCCGATGGTTGCCGCGTGCCGTTGCAGGCGTTCCGCGCTCGCGTCGTCCGTCGGGTTCACCCACACGGCGGGGATAGCGACGCCCGGTGTGATTTTCACCTCCGCGCGCAGGTTGCGAATGGCGCGGATGCCCTCGAACACCTGCGCGATCTCCGCTTCGGCGTCGGGGTCAATCAAAGCGGGGTCAGCGACGGGGAATCGCGCCCTGCCCAGCGACGGCTCGGCGTCCGTCGCGCCAATCGCCTGCCAGAGTTCCTGCGTGATGTGCGGCATGTAGGGGTGCAGCAGGCGCAGCAGGCGGTCAAACAGGTGCAGCAGCATCGCCTGCGTTTGGGTGCGTCGGGCGGGGTCTTGCAAGCGCGGCTTGACCGCCTCGATGTACCAGTCGCACACCTCGCTCCAGATGAACTCGTACAGCGCGTTCGCGCCGTCGTCGAAGCAGTAGCGTCTCAGCGCGTCCTGCACGCTCTGAATCGTGCGTTGCAGGCGGCTGAGAATCCAGCGATCGAGCGCGTCAGCGGGTTGCGCCCCCATCGCCCGCAGCGCGTCCAAGTTTGCCCCCTCCAAGTTCAGCAGCACGAAGCGCGTCGCGTTCCACACCTTGTTCGCGAAGTTGCGCGCGCTGACCACACGCTCCTCGTAGAAGCGTATCGACTGCTGCATTCCTGCCTGCTGCAGCAGCGACCAGCGCAGCGCGTCCGCGCCGTACTTGTCGATCAGCTCCAGCGGGTCAATCCCCGTGCCCAGCGACTTGGACATCCGCTTGCCCTCTTTGTTCAGCACGGTGGCGTGGATGTAGACCTCGCGGAAGGGGATGTCGCCCATAAAATACAGCCCCGTCATCACCATGCGCGCCACCCACAGGTACAGAATCTCCTGCGCGGTAATCAGCACATCGGTCGGGTAGAACAGGCGCAGTTCGTCGGTCTGGCGGGGCCAGCCCAGCACCGTGTGGGGCCAAATCGCCGACGAGAACCAAGTGTCCAGCACATCGGGGTCGCGCACGAGGCGCGCGCCGCCGCAGCGCGGGCACTTGTCGGGCGCGGTCTTCTGCACAATCGGGCTTTCCCGACGCAGCAACTTGCCCGACTCGTCGAAGTTTTCAGGGTGGCAGTCCATGCAGTACCATGCGGGGATTTGGTGCCCCCACCACAGTTGGCGCGAGATGCACCAGTCGCGGATGTTCTCCATCCAGTGCAGGTACATCTCCTTGTAGCGTTCGGGGTGGAAGCGGATTTTGCCTTGCTGGACGACCTCTATCGCGGGCTGCGCGATGCTCTGCATGCGGCAGACCACTGCTCGCTCAGCAGCGGCTCGATGACCGTGTGGCAGCGTTCGCAGCGCGCCAGCGGCACGGTGTAGTCCTCCACCTTCTCAAGGTAGCCGTTCGCTTCGAGGTCTTGCACAATCATCTCGCGGGCTTTGTAGCGATCAACGCCGTGATAGCGTTGCAGGTAGGGGTTCTCGTGGGCGTTCAGGCTCTCGCGCAGGGCTTCGGTGTTGATGGTGCCGTCCAAGTGCATAATCACGGGTCGGGGTAGGTTGTGCCGCTGCCCGATTTCGAAGTCGTTCGGGTCGTGTGCGGGGGTGACCTTCACCGCGCCTGTGCCGAAGGCAGGGTCGGGGTACGGGTCGGCAATCAGCGGGATGATGCGCTCCACCAGCGGCAGGCGCAGCGACTTGCCGATGCGCTCGGTGTAGCGGGCGTCGTTGGGGTTCACCGCGACCGCCACATCGCCCAGCATCGTCTCGGGGCGCGTCGTGGCGACCACCACATAGCCGTTGCCGTCCGCGAATGGGTAGCGAATATGATACAGTTTGCCCGCCTCGTCGCTCTGCTCGATCTCGATGTCCGAAATCGCCGTCATGCAGCGCGGGCACCAGTTGATGACGCGCTCGCCGATATACAGGTGTCCGTCCTGCCACCAGCGCACGAACACCTCCAGCACGGCGTCCACATAGTCGGGGTCTAAGGTGAAGCGGGTATAGCGCCAGTCATACGAGCAGCCGAGTTTGCGGAACTGCATCAGGATGGTGTTGCCGTACTGCTCGCGCCACTGCCACACGCGCTCCAGAAACTTCTCGCGCCCCAGGTCGTGGCGGGTCAGGCCTTCTTGTTGGCGCAGGGCGCGTTCCACGACATTCTGCGTGGCGATGCCTGCGTGGTCGGTGCCAGGCACGCACAGCACATTGTAGCCCTGCATCCGTTTCCAGCGCAGCAGCACATCGTGGATGGCGTTGTTGAGCGCGTGCCCCATGTGCAGCGAGCCTGTGATATTGGGCGGCGGGATGGTGATGCAGTAGCGGGGTCTGCCGTCGTCCGCTACGGTCGCCTCGAAGTCGCCGCGCGCCAGCTCCCACTGGTAGCGCTGCTCCTCCACCTGATGCGGGTCATAGGTTTTGGGCAACTCGTACATGGCGGGGAGTATTGTACCTTGCGAGAGCAGATGCCCTCACCCCCAGCCCCTCTCCCACGCTGTGGGAGAGGGGTGTACGGGCGCACAGCGGTGCGCCCTGCCGCGCGTTCCCCCTCTCCCGCCCTGCGG
>AFSR01000028.1_pt1 | contig 33872 bp, 30 predicted proteins | sample 296848 | NCBI WGS metagenome assembly AFSR01 (sample SAMN02954305, study PRJNA68063) | hot springs metagenome | biome: terrestrial; feature: Mushroom and Octopus hot springs; material: microbial mat core samples; isolation source: Yellowstone National Park Mushroom and Octopus hot springs ...
TGTCGTCGCCAAGATAAGTTGGGATCCTGAGTTTAGGATCTATTCCTCCGCCGCTGGGATCCCTGTGGTGTCAGTGGTCGCCTCAGAAGTGGATGGCGGAGCAGACTGGGCCGTGGCCAGGGTTGTGCCGTTGAGTTCGATGGACTCGATCAGCACGCGGGTGAGCGGCTGCCGGTGTCCTCTCTTTTTGCGGGTTCCCTTCTTCGGCCTCATCTTGTAGACGATGATTTTGTTGCCGCGGCGGTGCTGCAAGACCCGTGCCCTGACCACTGCCTCGGGAACATACGGATGCCCTAGCGTCACCTGTCCCTCGTGGTTGATTAACAACACCTGGGACAGGGCCAAGGGGCTGTTTTCCTCTGTGCCGGGCAGGCGATCGACGTCGTAAAAGCGCCCTGGCTCTACCCAAAGCTGCTTGCCACTGGTTTCCACAATTGCGTAGGTCATGCCTTTTCCTTGCCGTACAGGTGCCCCTAGGGGTCTTGCAACCTGATCCGAGCATTGACAGCGATTTTTAATCCTAGCGGAAAAACCTGCCCTCTGTCAGCTAGGGCTATTCCCTCACCCCCATCCCCTCTCCCTTTGGGAGAGGGGAGTTGGAGCATCATTCGGTCAGCTTTTCCCAGGCGGCCTGGAGGGCAGCTTGCATGCGCTGGGCGGCGCGGCTAAGGCGCTGCTGCCAGGTTGTCCATTTTTGCTGCAAAAACTCTGCCGCCTCATCGAGCAGGGAGAGGTCGAACTTGCCCCCTTTGGCCAGCTCGTCCCGCACTTGCTTGACCTTGACGCGCACCACCTCCGGCGGATCCTGGGGGCCGACCAGGGATTTGAGGCGATCCCCCATGCGCTGGATGAGCTGCTTGACTTGGCGAGACTTTTCGCTCCAAAAGTTCTTTAGGCCCTCAGTTTCTGATTTGAGGCGCTGCGGCGCATCTTCCTTGACCACCACGGCATCTACGTCGATGGCCTCTACATCCTCCGGCAACAGGACGGCGCGCCCTCCCCAGGGCTCGGCGATGCTGCCCCCCAGGATGTAGGCGGCAATCGTTCCGGTTTCCCAATCGAAGAGAAAATCCTCGATCCAGCCCACCGGCTGATCCCCAATACGCACGGTTCGCCGGTAGAGGGAGCTAAGCGGCGTTGCCGGAGTGGCGAAGACGGTGGAGTAGGTCAGCAGCGCGTCCGGCCCGATGAGAGAGATTTGCTCCAGGGGGGTGTAGCCCTGCTGGCTGGTGAAGTAGCAGACCCGCCCTTGTCCATCGACCCAGATTTCTTCGACAGTGCCCAGGGCCGTGGCAGTGCTGCTATCCAGGGCCAGCAGGCCCACCACTTGGCTGCGTCGGACGACTTGTTCCATAGAGAAGTTCTCCTGACTTGCGGGATTTAAGGGAGATGGAGGCTTGGGCTGCTTAGCCTCCGCGGTAGTAGTGTAGCTGCGCCCTGAGGCGGGCAATTTCCTGGGCCATATCCAAAACCATGGCCGCCCCAACCCAGTTGAGGCCCAAGTCCCGATGCAGGCGGATCATCTGCAGCAGGCGCCGCAGTTGTTGGGGGGTGAGGTAGCTGCTTTGCGCTTCCACCAGCCCCTGCAACAGCAGCCACTCCAGCAGGTGGGTCGGGATCCCGGCTACTTCACTGGCCTGCTCAAAGGTGTAGAGCCGTTCTTCTACCCGCACAATGGCCAAGCTCATAGCCTCACCTCCTGCAAGTAGGCGCGGGGATCCCAGCTCCGATTTTGCCGCAGCTTCTCGTAGAGATCCCGCTCAGTGGGGGAGAGGGATTTGGGCGTGACAACCTTCAGCCGCACCAGCAGGTCGCCCCGCTGCCCTTGGGGATCCCGCCAGCCCTGGCCGCGCAGCCGCAGGGTCTGGCCGCTATCGACGCCGGCGGGGATCTTCAGTTGCACCCGACCGGTGGGGGTGGGGACTTCCGCTGTGCCGCCCAAAACCGCCTCGTCAGGGGTGATGGGCAGCTCGCAGAGCAGGTTGTCGCCGTCGAAGCGGAAGAAGGGGTGCGGGGGCAGCTCCAGGGTGAGGTAGAGATCCCCCCTCGGCCCGCCAAAGGGGCTATATTGGCCTTTACCCTTGACGCGGATGCGGCTGCCCGGTTTGGCGCCGGGAGGAATGCGGATGGTGAGGGTTTCGCCATCCACGCTCAGCCGCTTTTGGGTGCCGTGGAAGGCCTCTGCCCAGGTGAGGCCCAGCGTGGCTTCTACGTCTTGCCCTGGCAGATCCACCGAGACAAACGGCCCAAACCCCGTGGTGAAGCCCTGGAAGCCGCCGCGGCGGGATCCCATGCGGCCCAGCAGCTCGTTGATGAAGTCCTCGAAGCTGGCGTACTGGGCAAATCCCTCCATGCCCGGCCCCGCCGCCGCGCCGCTGCCCACCCGTTGCCAGTACTGGCCAAACTGGTCGTAGCGCCGCCGCTTGTCGGGATCCGAGAGCACCTCGTAGGCTTCGTTGATCTGCTTGAAGCGCTCCTCGGCCGCCTTGTTGCCGGGGTTGACGTCGGGGTGATACTGGCGAGCCAGCTTGCGATAGGCGCGCTTGATCTCCTCTAAAGAGGCATCTCGGCTGACGCCCAGGATCTGGTAGTAGTCCTTGAAATCGCTCGCAGCCATAAGCTCACCCCTACGAAATCAGGTTAAGGCTTTTAGGATACCTTCAGGCTAGAGGTGCAATCGGAAAACCCAGAGCGAGGGAGAAACACTTAGCTCTGTCCTTGCCCCTGAGAGCACTCCCCTAGGGTTTGCGCCTGGAGAAAATCCCCTTGTCGTCTCTTGTGAAAACTTGTTTGACCTTTTCCCAAGCCTTGAGCAGCGCCTGGGTGACCGGGCTGCCCTCTGCCTTGGCCTGGTTATAGGCTTCCACAAAGGTTTGCTGGGCTTCTTCTGAGAGATCGGCGCGGATCTCGGGGGAGATGGTTTCGGGAGTCAGGGATCCCTCTGGCTCGCTGGGCAAGTTCAAGTCGGCAGTGGCCACCTCTTCGCCGCCGGCACTTTGCAGCAGCAAGTAGATTTCGCCCGCTTTTTCCTCCGGCACCTGCACCACCAACAGGAATTCGCCCGCCTGCACCCGCGTCTGGTAGATGGCGGCCTTCTCCTGTGGCATGCCCAGGGCAATGAGGGCGGATCCCAGCCCCGCTCCCAGCGCCCCGTAGAGAGCGCCACCGGTTGCCCCCAGCAGCGCCGCTCCTAGTGGCCCGGCGGCCACCACCGCCCCCAAAAAGGGAATAAACAGCACCCCTACCCCCGTGAGGAGCCCCAGCAGCGATCCAAACAGGGATCCGTAGATGGCGCCGCTGGTCAAGCCATCGAGAACCACATCTTTGCGAGTGATAAAGCCACTAATTTTGGCTTCCGTTTGAAAGTTGCGGCCAATGATGGAGATGCGGTCGTTGGGGATACCGCGGTTGAGCAGGCGCTGGATGCACTCTTGGACTTTGGCTTCTTCTTTGAAAACGGCAGAGACGCACTTTTTGGGGGCTTGGGCGAAGGTATTCATGAAAAAGGCTCCTGTGAAAGTTTTGACCCAAAAGGCTAAGGGAGGTTTTTTGGCAAACTTTTCCCCTCTTTGCCTATGCCGCCTATTATCTCCCTCTGTCGCCCAAGCGGGAGTCGAGGGATCGCGAAACTCCTGGAGCGATCTCCGTACTGAGGAGGCCTGCCCAAGCGCCCCGCGCCGCTGGCCTTCACCCCCAGCCCCTCTCCCAGAGGGAGAGGGGAGTTGGGAATCGAGGGATCTCACGGCCTAGAGGGATCCAAGACCCTGCCTCAAGCCGCGGCAGACCCCACTCAAAAAGGCAAGATCTAGGGTCTCGAGGGTGTCGCTCAGCTTGTGGTAGTGGGGGTTGCGCAAAAAGGCGGTGTCGGTCACCATAGCCGCAGGGTAGCCCGCATCCCAAAAGGGGGAGTGGTCGCTGAGGCGGGTAACCGGCAGGAACAAACCCCGCTGGCCGGCTGGCAGCCAGCAACACGGGATCCCCACCTGCTGAAAACCGCGCTGCAGCCTAAGCAGATCCCCCAGGGCGGGCCAGTTGCCAATGAGACCGATGTAATCTCCCCGGTCGGGGTAGAGCCGCTCCAGGCCGGCGGGGTAGCGCTGGGATCCGGGCGTGGGATCCCGGTAGCCCAGCATCTCCAGAGAGAGCATCAGCCGCAGGGGTTGGCGCTGTTGTCTGAGAAAGCGGGCGTAGGCTTTGCTCCCTAGCAGGCCCCGCTCTTCTAGGTCGAAGGCCACCAGCCACAGGGGGGAAGGGGCAGGGTCGGCGGCAAAATGGCGGGCCAACTCCAGCAACACCGCCACGCCGCTGGCGTTGTCGTCGGCGCCGGGGGTAGCAGGCGCGGCGTCGAAGTGGGCCCCGATTAAAATGGGCCTGCGGCCAGGCTGGGATCCCGGCAATTTCAAGATCCAGTTGCGGTGCTGGCAGCCATTGGCCTCAAAGGGGAAGGGCTCCACCGGGCCGCACTCGGAAAGCTGTTTTTGGACATACTGCTCCACCTGCCGATGGCCCAAAGGCGACCAGTCGGGATCGCGGGGCTGAGCTACTTGCTGCAGGTGCTCCCGGAGGCGCTGTTGCAGATTGGGCTCTCGGGTCACTTTTCTTGTCCGGCGAGGGCTTGAGCGTGGACTTGGCGAGCCAGCTCCAGAGTAAAGTGGCTGTGGGATCCCGCCCTTCCCGCCAACACCTGAAACGGCAGCCCAGGCTCCCCTAGGTGATCCAACACCAAAGCCGCTCCCGAAAAGTCTTGCTCCCGCGTATAGTCGTTTACCGTCACCACAGCGGGGATACCCGCCTGCTGGGCCGAGCGCAGCCCATTCTCCGAGTCCTCAAAGGCCAGGCACGCCTGGGGGCGCAGCCCCATCTGTTCCAGCGTGTAGCAGTAGATGTCGGGGGCTGGCTTTTTGGCGGGGACAATATCGCCGGCAGCGATCACCTCAAACCAGCTCAGGCTTTCTGGCAGGGTGTGCTCCAGAAGGGCCGTCACGTTTTCGGGCGTGGTGGTGGTGGCGATGGCCAGGCGGATCCCGGCGGCTCTGGCTTCCTGTAAGAGGCGCTTGACGCCGGGGCGCAAAGGGATCCCTCCTTGGGCCAACAGAGCTGTGTAGTGGCGGGTCTTGGCCTGGTGCAGCCGGGCTATTAGACTGGTCAGGTCTTCGCCGGCAGGCAGGGGCGGCTGGCAGGTCTGGACGAAGTGGCGAATGCGCTCTTTGCCGCCGGTGATGGCCAGGAGCTGGCCGTAGAGCTCCACCGACCAGTGCCAGTCCAACCCTGCCTCGGCAAAGGCGGCGTTGAAAGCCACGCGGTGCCCATCCCGCTCCGTATCCGCCAGCGTGCCATCCACATCAAAAATGAACGCCTGCAGTTCCATGCGCATCCCCCGTTCCCACCCCGCCAGCCTCTTGTCAACTGGGCAAGCGACCCTATGCTACCTCATGGTTTGGATGCTCTCAGCCAGGTTCCTGGGAAGGCCAACAAGATGAGAAAATGAGGCACCGGTTATCCAAGTCTCGCCATGAGCTTTGATTTTGACTTGATCATCATCGGTGCTGGCGTCGGCGGCCATGGCGCGGCGCTGCATGCCGTCGAATCCGGCCTCAAAACCGCCATCGTCGAAGGTGCGGAAATGGGCGGCACCTGTATCAACCGCGGCTGCATCCCCTCCAAAGCTCTCCTGGCCGCCTCCGGACGCCTGCGGGAACTGCAACACACCCCTGAGCTGGGCATCCAAGTGGGATCCGTCCAGGCCGACCGAGGAGCCATTGCTGCCCATGCTGCCCAGGTGGTGGAGAAGATCCGCACCGACATGACCCGCTCCCTAGAGAAGCTGGGGGTAACAATCCTGCGGGGGCGGGGCAGGCTGGCGGGGCCACAAACGGTCGAAGTCCAGGAAGAGAAGGGATCCCAGACCTACACGGCGCGGGATGTGATCCTGGCCACGGGTTCTCGACCCTTTGTGCCGCCGGGGATCCAGGTGGATGGCCGCACCGTGTTTACCAGCGACGAGGCGGTGCGGTTGGAGTGGATCCCGGAGCGGCTGGCCATCATCGGCAGCGGCTACATCGGCCAGGAATTTGCCGACGTCTACACGGCGCTGGGATCCCAAGTTATTCTCATCGAGGCGCTGGAGACCCTGATGCCGGCCTTTGACCCCGACATTGCCCGCCTGGCCCAGCGGGTGCTGATTAAACCCCGCCAGATCCAGACCTATGTGGGCGTGCTGGCCAAGCAGGTGATCCCCGGCCAGCCGGTGACGATCCACCTCTCCAACGGGGAGACGCTGCAGGTGGATGGCTGCCTGGTGGCCGCTGGGCGGATCCCGGTCTCAGAAGGGCTGGGCCTGGCGGAGCTGGGGGTTGTTACGGACAAGCGCGGCTTTGTGCCGGTGGATAGCCGCATGGCCACCGAATTGCCCCACCTGTGGGCCATTGGGGATGTGACGGGCAAGATGATGCTGGCCCACGCGGCGGCAGCGCAGGGGCGGGTGGCGGTGGAAAACATCTGTGGCCGCCCTGCCTACATGGATTACCTGAGCATCCCGGCGGCGGTGTTCACCCATCCGGAGATGGGCTTTGTGGGGCTAACCGAGCCGCAGGCCAAAGCCGAGGGCTATAGCGTAGGCACGGTGCGCACCTACTTTGGCGGCAACTCCAAGGCCATTGCTGCTGGCGAGACTGAGGGCATGGTGAAGCTGGTCTTTGATAAAGAGACGGGCCTCTTGCTGGGATCCCACATTTTTGGGCCGCATGCCGCCGATCTCATCCACGAGGCAGCCCAGGCCATCGCCCGCCGCGCCACGGTGCAAGAGCTGGCCCGCCTGGTGCATGTTCACCCCACCTTGGCAGAGACGCTGGAGGAGGCCTACCGGCGAGCTGCCCACAGTTTGACGGCGGCCTAGCCCTGCCCTGCTGCCGACCGACACGGGCCGACTTGACGGCCAAAACCGGTCTAAGAATCTACAAAGACTCTTAGGATAGGGGGGAAGAGGTGGGAGGACGTGCCTTTGGCAAGCGAAGCGGAGATCACCCAGGCAGTGCAGGCCCAGTACGAGGCGTTTCCCTACCCGCCTGTGCCTTACGACCAACCCTTTGAGGGCTTCTCCAGCCTGGGCAGCTATACCTTGGCCCAATACGCCCGCACCCGCACCTTGCAAGAGCCCACGGGGGCCAGGTTTTTGGTGGCCGGCTGCGGCACCGGTTGGGAGATGCACGTCATTGCCGCCAGCAACCCCGGCTATGGCGCCGTGGTCGGGATCGACCTCAGCCGCCCGGCCCTAGAGATTGCCCAGAAGCGGATCAAGTACCACGGCCTGCGCAACTGCTCGGTGCACTATGGGGATCTCATGGATCCCTCCACCTGGCCGGAGGGAAGCTTTGACATGATCAGCTCCTACGGGGTAATCCACCACACCGCCGATCCCGTCAAGGCCCTAAAGAACTTGGCCTCGCGCCTGGCTCCCGACGGGGTAATGGCCCTGATGCTCTACAACCGTTCTGGTCGTTGGCACCTCTACCGCATTCGCCGCGCTCTGGAGCTGCTGGGGATTACCCCACCGGCCACGCCGGAAAAGATCGAATTTGTGCGGCAATTATTAAAGGCAGCCCATCCCAATTCCCTGCTGGCCCGGCACGCCAAGGCCCACGAAGAGTACTACTTACCAGATGAAAACATCGTCGATAACTTCTTCCACGCCAACGACATCCCCTTTGACATTGGCGAGATCCCCGACCTGGTGGCCCAGGCGGGACTGGAGTTTATCGATGTCGCCCCCTACTTGGACTATTGGAACGCCAGGCCCTTGATTGCCGCCACCCACCCGGAGTTCCACCGCCGCTACGAGGCCCTTGCCCGCATTGACCAACTGCGGGTCATCGAGTACCTGGAGCCCCTCTACCACACGCAAAATCTCTTTTGGTGCTGCCACCAGGGCAAAAAGTTGGCCCATTGGGATCCCTTTACTCCCGAGTTTTTCCAAAGCTCCCGTTGGCAGCTCAACCCCCTCTTTCTCCAGTACGGCAAGGTGCGCTACTGGGATCAAAAGATCCCCTTTTCGGATCTGCTGGGCAAAGTGGATCCGGCCCAGATCGTGACCCAAAAGATGGACATCTTCTGGCCCATCGCCCGCATCCCGGGCAAGATGATCGCTTCTAGCCGCTACCAGGTGGTGGAGCTGCTGCTGCCATTGGCCAAGCAAGCTCGTTCCGGCGCCGAGATCTTGGCCGACCATCGCGAGAGAGCCGGCCACGTCCTCCGCCTCTTCCAGCAGTGGGAAGCCGACCGGCTGGTTCTAAGAGTTGCTCCCTAACTCCCCTCTCCCTTTGGGAGAGGGGCTGGGGGTGAGGGCTAAGCAGGCTGTCGGCCCCCCACAATGGCACGGCAGCGAATGTAGGGCCCTCCGGCGTCTACCTTGGCCGGCTGACCCTTGCCGCAGTGGCCGGATCCCAAGTCCCACCGGAAATCCCGCGACACGGCATCCACCGACTGCAACACCTCAAAGGCATTGCCCGTGATGGTAACTCCCCTCAGCAGCTCCGCCAGCTTGCCGTTGCGAATGCGGTAGGCCCGCTCCACGCCAAACATGAACTCACCGGTGGAGTCGGCTTGCCCGTTTCTGGCCCCATCCAGGAAGTAGCCGTCGGGAGTGCTGGCGAGGATCTCCTCCAATGTCTGGGATCCCGGCTCAAGGTAGGTGTTGCGCATGCGGATGAGCGGCTCGTCGGCGTACTCCCAGGCGCGGGCATTGCCGGTGGGCTCGACGCCGAAGTGGGCGGCCGTTTCGCGGTTGTGCAGGTAGCTCACCAAAATGCCGTTCTGGATGATGGTAGTGGTTTGGGTGGGAACACCTTCATCGTCCACGGGCAGCGTTCCCCCTGCCCCCGGCATCAATTCAGAACGGCCAGAGTCCTTGAGAGTAACCAGCTCGCTGGCCACCCGCTGCCCCAGCTTGCCGGCTGCCACCGAGCCGGCCAAGACAAAATCCGCCTCGACCGTGTGGCCAATGGCCTCGTGCACCAGCAGCCCCACGATGGAAGGGGACAAGATGACCGTGGCCCATCCCCCCTCAGCATAGCCTGCAGAGAGGAGATCGACGGCTGTGGCAGCCGCCTTCTCCGCCATCTGCAAGGGATCCGCCCGAAAAAGGCAATCCCACCCCCCCGTCACGCCAATGGACTCAGTGCCGCTGCTGAGTTGGCCATCCGCCTCGGCCACCGCCTGCACCCGCAATTCGGGGCGCACCAGCCGGAAGGCCACATCCGCCCCATCCGTAGTAACAATGGCTTTTTCCTCGTAGATCTCGTTGTAGGTGCAACTGGCGGAGGTGATGCGGGCGGAAGACTTGCGCGCCTGGGCTTCTGTTTCCAGAGCCAACTGGATCTTGGCCTCCAGCGGCTTGTTGACCACCTCCTCCACGCCGGGCTCGCAGAACTCCCCCTGGGCCAGGGATACGCTGGGCAAAGCCTTCAGCTTCTGCCTGCGGCAGTCGGCGCTGGCGCGGGCCGCTTGCTGAGCTTCGGCAATGGCCTTGCGAATGGCTGCTGGCGAGGGATCCCCGGTGGCGGCAAAGCCCCAGGTGCCGGCTTCTAGCACCCGCACCCCCACACCTGAGCGCCGTCGAACCGCTGTGCGCTCAATGCGCCCCTTTTCCGCCGTGACACTGCGAAAGACTTTGCTGTGGTAGCGCAGTTCCACAAAGCCAGAATAGTCTCGAAGGATGTCGCGCAGCAGATCTCGCATGGCAATGAGGCGGGAAGGCCGTACTCACTCCAGCATAGCTTTGTTTTCGCCTGAATCCTCCGGGCTGCCACTTCAGCACCAAGGTTGAAAGAGGGGGCAGGCAGAGCTCAAGCGAGTAGGGCAGGTTGTGGTAGGGCCAGTCATCCGTCCACTTGCCCCCTAGGTTGCCAACCCCGCTGCCCCAGAACTCTACCGCGTCGCTGTTGAGCAGCTCCCGGTAAAACCCTCGCTCCGGCACGCCAATGCGGTAGTTTGGCCAGACCACCGGGGTGAAGTTGCAGACCACCACCAGCCACTCCTTGGGATCCTCCCCATATCGGATGAAAGAGATAATGCCCCGATGGTCGCTGCAGTCAATCCAGCGGAAGCCTTCTGGCTTGGTGTCTTGAGTGTAGAGAGCCGGTTGCGAGCGCAGCAGCTGGTTGAGGGTGGCTACGTAGTGGCGCAGCTTAGCGTGGGGCTCATACTGCAGCAGCTCCCAGTCTAGATCTGCCCAAACATTCCACTCGTTCCACTGGCCAAACTCCATGCTCATGAACAAAGTTTTCTTGCCGGGGTGGGTGAACATGTAGCCGTAGAGAGCCCGCAAGCTGGCGAACTTGTGCCACATATCCCCTGGCATTTTGCCCAGCATGTGGCTTTTGCCGTGTACCACCTCATCGTGGGAAAAAGCGAGCATGTAATTTTCGCTAAAGGCATACATGAGGCTGAAAGTCACTAGGTTGTGGTGGAACTGGCGAAACCAGGGATCCATGCGAAAATAATTCAGCATGTCGTGCATCCAGCCCATGTTCCACTTGAGGTTAAAGCCCAGACCACCCACATGGGTTGGCCAGGTTACCATTGGCCAGGCAGTGGATTCCTCGGCAATGGAAAGAACGCCAGGGTAGTACTTGAAAATAAGGGTGTTGAGCTGGCGAAAAAAGTCGATGGCCTCCAGGTGTTCTCGCCCGCCGTAGCAGTTGGGGATCCATTCTTTGCGGTCGTAGTCCAGATAGAGCATTGAGGCCACCGCATCCACCCGAAGGCCGTCGATGTGGTATTTGTCAAACCAAAAGAGGGCATTGGCTATTAGATAGTTGCGCACCTCGTTGCGGCCGTAGTTGAAAACCAAAGTGCCCCAGCCCTTGTGCTCGCCCTTGCGGGGGTCGGCATATTCGTAGAGGTGGGTACCGTCAAAAAAGGCCAGCCCATGCCCATCTTTGGGGAAATGCCCCGGCACCCAATCGACAATGACGCCGATCCCTTCCTGGTGGGCGCGATCGACAAAGTACATGAAGTCTTGGGGCGAGCCGTAGCGGGAGGTTACCGCGTAGTAGCCAATAACCTGGTAGCCCCAGGAGCCGTCGAAGGGGTGCTCGGCCACGGGTAAGAGCTCGATGTGGGTAAAGCCCAGCTCCTTGACATAGGGGATCAATTTGTCCGCCAGCTCCCGGTAGGTAAGAAAGCGGGTGTTGGGCTTTTGCTCCACCGGCACCAGGTGCCCATCGGCGGGGGGGTCTTCCGTGGAAGCGTGCATCCAGGATCCCAAATGCACCTCGTACACCGAGATGGGCGAGCGCAGGGGGTCGGTGGCAGCCCGCTTTTCCAGCCACTCCTGGTCGTGCCAGGTATAGGTGTGGAGGTCGGCTACAATTGAGCCGGTTTTGGGTCGCACCTCCTGCTGAAAGCCATAGGGATCTGACTTTTCGTAGATATCCCCCCAGGCAGTTTTCACCTCGTACTTGTAGACGGCTCCTGGCCCAACACCAGGGATGAACACCGCCCAGATGCCGCTTTCGCCCAGCCGCTTCATCTGGTGTTGGCGGCCATCCCAGTGGTTGAAGTCGCCAATGACACTGACATTGCGGGCGTTGGGAGCCCAGACGGCAAAGTGGACTCCCTGAACCCCATCTACGCTGATGGGATGAGCGCCCAACTTCTCGTAGATGCGGTGGTGGTTGCCCTCGTTGAAGAGGTAGCGATCCAGCTCACCGATGTGGTTGACCTTCTCCAGGGGAAAGCGATAGGGATCCTCCCACTCTTCCAAGTGCTGGCCCTCCGGATCCCAGACCCGCTGCGCCCGCAGAAAGTAGTCTGGAACCGGCGTGCCAGGCGCAAAGCACAGCTCAAACAACGTTTCTGGATGCAGCGGCTGCATGGGGTAGGCCTGCCCAGTGGCGCGTTCTACCAACCAAACCTGTTTGGCATTGGGCACCAGGGCCCGCACCAGCCAGAAGGACGTCTCCCCCTGCTCTATCTGCTGCGGCCCCAAAACAGCATAGGGATCCTGCCACTGGTTGGTGACGAACTGAAGCACTTGTTCGGCAGACAGGAGAAAGCCCATCGGCAAGCTTCAACAAAGCAACAATCTCAGTCTAGCGGTCGTCGGCTGCCGCTTTTGGCAGCTCATGGATTCCAGAGCCATGGCAGTAGCAGCCAAACCTTTCTGCCCCCGGGAAAACCTGCTAGAGTTGGGAGGGGATAATTCCCCTCCTTGCCAGCGAGGTTGGTTGGCTTGTTCTATTTTTGGGGTTTTGGGGACTTATGGCTATCCTGCTGTCGAGCGAACCTATCCTGGCCGTGAGCATCTTCGGCATGGGCCTGCCAGAGCTGGCCGTGATTGGGATAATTGCAGTGGTCGTGTTCGGCCCCAAGAAGCTGCCGGAGTTGGGCAGCGCCTTCGGCAAAGCGTTGCGCAGCTTCAAGCAAGAGATGAACAACCCCAGCAGCGATGACGAGCCCACCGCCGGTGCCGATCGCGTCAGCGGGACGGAGTCCCTGAAGGTAGAAGCGGAGAAGGTGGTCGAGAAAGATGCCGCCTGAGGGCATCTGCACTGAAAAAATGGTGTCTTGGGTCGGCTCCTCGTTTTGTAGGAGATAGGTGCGAGTAAAAGCGGATACCGCAAGTTGCACGGCCGGCATCTGCACCAGCCGCAACAAAGTGAAGTCGGCTTGCCGGTGAGCTGGATCCAGGGCTGATGTATATTTTTGAAAAAGCTACCGGCCTGGCGCTACCGCTTGACCCAAAGCCGGGCTGGACAGGCGCAGCAGATGGGGGGCTATGGCGGAGCCGACCGATTTCGAGCTGATGCGCCAGATCCAACTGCGGGATCGCCGCAGCCACTTTTTACTTAAGGATCGCTACCAAAAGCGCCTGCTGGAGATCGCGCTGTCCACTCTCAAGCAGCCTCACCAGGCCGAAGAGGTGGTGCGCCAGGTGTTTGAGTTCTGCTGGAAACATGCGGAGGCCTTTGACCTGCAGCGGGATCGCTCGGTGGCCCTGTGGCTTTACGAGTTGACGGCCTTTCAAGCCCAAGAACGCTTGCGGCGCTGGAGCTGGTTGCCCGCCCCTGCCTCCATCCGGGTCGCACCTCCTTGGTGGCCGCGGCGCCTCCTCTGGGGCAGCTTAGTAGGGTTAGGGATCTACGCAGTGGCCATAACAGCGGCCTACTGGCGGCTGCGCTGGCAGGGGGAGTCGGTAGCCATTCAACGGCTCTATCAGGAGTGGCAACGACAACCGCAGGTACGGCGAACCCTTCTGCGCGACCCCAGCTTCCGCAACCCCCTGTTGGTACAAGCTCTCTGGTCGCCCCGCGCCAAGCAGGTGTTGCTCTTGGCTTCAGAAATGCCCCCTGCCCCCCCGGGAACCACCTACCAACTGTGGCTGGAGTCGGCTGGGCAGCGCCTGGAAAGCGCCGGCACCTTCACCGTCAACGCCGAGGGATCCCTGCAATGGCTCAGCCAGCCCACCCATTCACAGCAGCCGACCCGCCTTTGGATTACCCTCGAACCGGCAGGCGGGAGCGAATCCCCCACTGGCGCCCCTCTGCTGCAGAGCAACTTCTGGATCCCTGCCTCTCAACCTGAGGAGAGCAAAGAGAACCTCTTAAACTAGCTTGAAATGACTCCTGAGACCCTGGAAGTTGCCCCGTCAGGTCAAGGGATTCATCCCCCCGTATACGGCGGGGAAGAGGGGGGCCTGCGCCGCCAAGGTTTCGGTCAACAACCGTTGCCATGACGGTAGTAGGATCAGGGGGCAGGCTTGCCGACGCCACACCAGGATTCGCCAGTATCTATCGGGAAATGGGTTGCGTTGGTTTCGCTTGGCCCTGCAGTTGCACGGATCGGTTGTGCCGGCAGTGCTGCCTCGCACCCTCATCTGTGGTCTCCTGGGAGTGCTGGTTTCCGTTCTCTACAAGCTGGGGTTGCCCATAGCGCTGTCCTCGTTGGTGGCGTTCGTGCCCAACATCGTTTTTGGCTTGATGCTGGTGTTTCGGACAAACACTGCCTACGAGCGGTTTTGGGAGGGGCGAAAAGCTTGGGGATGCGTGGTGAGCAACGTGCGCAACTTAGCCCGCTTGATTTGGGTAGCCATTGAAGAGAAGCAGCCAGACGATCGGGAAGAAAAAATCAAAATCCTCTATCTCCTGCCTGCTTTTGCCATCGCCATGAAGCAACATCTGCGCCAAGAATTTTTGCCAGATGAGCTTCAGACCCTCCTCAGCCCAGAGCAGTTGCAACGTCTTAAAAACCTCAACCATCCCTCCTTGCAAATTGCCTTTTGGATTGGAGACTACCTACAGCGCCAATACCAAAAAGGCCGCGTTGAAGTCTATCAGCTAACGATCATGGTGGAGCGGCTCAATAACATGGTCGATGTCCTGGGCGCCTGCGAGCGCATTCTCATGACCCCAACGCCCATGGCCTACGCCTTACATTTGAAGCAGTTGTTGCTGCTGTATTGTTTGTCTTTGCCTTTTCAGATGGTGGAGGGATTGGGCTGGATGACCGGCCCCATTGTCGGGCTGCTGGCCTTTATGCTGTTTGGCGTCGAGGAGATCGGCATTGAAATTGAGAACCCCTTTGGACGGGATCCGAACGACCTGCCCCTTGATGTGATTTGCAGTAGGATGAAGCAGAATATCGCTGATTTGATCCAGTCTGCCTAGAACAACCATGGGTTATCTCATAAACAAGCTTAGGTTTCCCTGGGGAAGGTAGTCCGGCTTTTTAAATTTTTCCAGTAACACCGGCTACGCAGCCGACAGCCGTACTTTTAGGCTTCTTCTGTGCCAGAGGGATCCCGCTTCTCCCCAGAATTGTTGGGTGGGGAGATTGGCCTGGGCAACTTTCTGGGATCTGGACGACAAGGGATCCCACCTCGGCGCCAGGAATGATACCTTGAAGAAAGGCGTAGGATCTCGACCGGAGCGACAGCCATGCTGAAATGCACCACCCGCCACGTTCACATCTTTGCTGGCGAGGTGACCGCCGATAACCACTTTGTGCCTCGCGACGATCTGCTCACCCTCGATGTGGATCCCGACAACGAGCTGGTCTGGAACGATGCCGCCTTGCAGAAGGTCTATGCTCGTTTTGAGGAATTGGTAGAAGAGTACAGGGGCCGGGATCTGACTGAGTACAACCTGCGGCGCATCGGCTCTGACCTGGAACACTTCATTCGCTCTCTCCTCAAGCAAGGGGAAATTGCCTACAACCTGCAGGGGCGTACCCCCAACTACAGCATGGGCTTCCCCCAGATCCCTGCTGAAGAAATTGTCGGCCAGTACATCCCCAAAGGTTAGCCTCTCTTCCATCCCTGACTCTGGGCCTGCCAGCCCGCACGCCAATCGTTGACCTGTTATCGGAGTATCAGCCCATGTCTGGAGAACCTACCCCCGCCCAGGAAACCGCTGTCGAAAAGCCGGCCCGGGTTGAGGCCGCCAACCCTGCTCCCAAGGAGACTGACACTGCCCAAGCCTCGCCCAAAGCCGCAGCAAAAAAACCAGCCAAGGAAGAGAAGCCTTTCGAGCAACTCATTGCAGAAGATGTGATCCCGGCAACCATCGCCGCTTTTCAGAAACGCGGCGTCACCGATCTGCAACTGCGGCTGGAGGGCAAGACGCTGATTGGCTCGTTTGCCGGCGGCAAAAAGCAGTTTAGCGTCCTCTTTGCCGAGGGATCCCTCAATGGGCCCAAGTTCTTCCGCTGCGCTATTGAAGGATCCCCGGCCAGCACCATTGAGTCTTTTATGATCGACGAGCGTCGCGTCGATGTGCCCCTGTTCGTGTTCTATCTGGTGCAGCGCCTCTATGCCCAGCAGTGGTATTGAGCGATCCCAGGCAGATGCCTGAGCCGCCAGCCAAACCCGTAGGCAGCGCAGCCAGAGATTGAGCTAGCCACCTGTTAGGCAAGGAAGGGATCCCCGGACAGGGATCCCTTTTCGCTGAGGCGGGGGATGGGCTGTAGAAGCCAAAAGAGATTATCTTTTGTGAAGAAAAGTAAGGCGGTGCTACGGGAGAGCGCGAAATGTACATCGTGCAGATTGCGTCGGAATGTGCCCCGGTCATCAAGGCGGGGGGGCTGGGGGATGTGGTGTACGGCCTCAGCCGAGAGCTGGAAGTGCGGGGGCACTGTGTCGAGCTGGTTTTGCCCAAGTACGACACCATGCGCTACGACCAGATCTGGGGCTTGCACGATGCCTACCGCGACCTCTGGGTGCCCTGGTATGGGGGAGCTATTCACTGCTCGGTGTACTGCGGCTGGGTACATGGCCGCCTTTGCTTTTTTATTGAGCCCCACTCCGGCGACAACTTTTTTAATCGTGGCTGCTACTACGGCTGCCCGGACGACAACATGCGCTTTGCTTTTTTCAGCAAGGCGGCTCTGGAGTTTCTTCTCAAAAGCAATAAGCGCCCCGATATCATTCATTGTCACGATTGGCAGACAGGATTGGTGCCGGTGCTGCTCTTTGAGATTTACAAGTACCACGGCATGGAAAACCAGCGGGTATGCTACACCATCCACAACTTTAAACACCAAGGCTTTGGCGGCCCGGAAATCCTCTGGGCCACCGGCCTCAACCGGGAGCCCTATTACTTTCATTACGACCGCCTGCGAGATAACTTTAACCCCTTTGCCCTCAACTTTATGAAGGGCGGGATCGTCTTTTCCAACTTCGTGACCACCGTTTCCCCCACCCATGCCCTGGAAGCGCGATTTGGTAATTACAACTATGGACTGGGACACACTCTTTACTTGCACCAGCACAAGTTTCGCGGCGTCTTGAATGGCATCGACTACGATATTTGGAACCCTGAGATCGATCGCTTTATTCCTTTTCACTACACGGCGCAAACTTTGGAAAACAAGGCCAAAAACAAAAAAGCACTGCGGGATCAGCTATGGCTACAAGATGTTGATAAGCCCATTGTGGCCTATATTGGGCGGCTGGACGAGCAAAAAGGCGTGCATCTGGTGCATCATGCCATCTACCGCTCCCTGTTTAAAAATGCCCAATTCGTGCTGCTGGGATCCGCCACGGAGCCGGGGATCGGCGCCTGGTTTGCCCATGAGAAACGCTACCTCAACGACAACCCCGATGTTCACATCGAGCTGGGCTTCAACGAAGAACTTTCCCACCTCATCTATGCGGGGGCAGACATCCTTGTGGTGCCCAGCCACTACGAGCCCTGCGGCCTTACCCAGATGATCGGCCTCAAGTACGGCACGGTTCCGGTGGTGAGGGGCGTGGGCGGCCTGGTGGATACCGTTTTCGACCGCGATTACGACACTCGCAAATTGCCGGAGCAGCGCAATGGCTACGTGTTCTACCACACGGATCGCGCGGCTCTGGAGTCGGCGCTGGATCGGGCCATCGACCTGTGGTACACCGCTCCCGACCAGTTTCGCCAACTGCAAGTCCAGGGCATGAGCTACGACTACTCCTGGAACTACCCCGGCAAAGAATACCTGGAGATCTACGAGTTCATTCGCCACCGCTGAGCGATCCCCAGCGATCCCAGCCCTTGACCACAAGGGGGAAATGCTGGACGATAGGTAGCAATGCCGCTCTTAACCTTCCCTACAGATTTATTGCCGGGGAAGGGGAGCTTGCTCGGTTATCTTCTCCTACCTGAGGATCCCTGGCCGCTATGATGGGCTATCTCGCCTTGGTACTCCACGCACACCTGCCCTTTGTGCGCCACCCTGAGCAGGACTTCGTGCTGGAAGAAGAATGGCTCTACGAAGCCATCACCGAGACCTATGTCCCGCTGCTGCACATGTTCGAGGGGCTGCGGCGAGATGGCATCGACTTTCGCTTCACCATGTCCCTGACGCCGCCCTTGGTGTCGATGCTGCGGGATCCCTTGCTGCAGGAGCGCTACGACCACTACCTAACCAAGTTGGAAGAGCTGGCCCAACTGGAATACGACAAGAACGCCACCAACGGCCACATTCGCTACCTGGCCGAGCACTACATCAAGCAATTTGCCATGGTGCGCGATCTCTGGGAGCGCTACGACCGGGATCTGGTGCGGGCCTTCAAACAGTTTCAAGACAGCGGCAACCTGGAGATCATTACCTGCGCGGCTACCCACGGCTACCTGCCCTTGATGCAGATGTACCCGCAGGCGGTATGGGCCCAACTTATCGTGGCCTGCGAGCACTACAACGAACACTTTGGCCAATGGCCAAGAGGGATCTGGCTGCCGGAGTGCGCCTACTACCAGGGGCTGGAGCGGATGATCGCCGATGCCGGCCTGCGCTACATGATCACCGACGCCCACGGTTTGCTCTATGCCAAGCCGCGGCCCCGCTACGGCATGTACGCCCCCATCTTCACCGAGACTGGCGTTGCCGTCTTCGGTCGGGATCACGAGTCTTCGCAGCAGGTGTGGTCAGCGGAGGTGGGCTACCCTGGGGATCCCGTCTATCGCGAGTTCTACAAAGACCTGGGGTACGAGGCCGACTACGAGTACATCAAGCCCTACATCATGCCCAACGGCCAGCGGAAAAACACCGGCATCAAGTACCACCGCATCACGGGGCGCAACCTCGATCTGGGACAGAAGCAACTTTACGATCCCTACTGGGCCAGGGAGAAGGCGGCAGAACATGCGGGCAACTTCATGTTCAACCGCCAGCGGCAGATCGAGTATTTGTACAGCGTCATGGGGCGTCCGCCGCTGGTGGTGGCCCCTTATGATGCCGAGCTGTTCGGCCATTGGTGGTATGAGGGCCCCTGGTTTTTGGATTTCCTCATTCGCAAGAGCTACTTCGACCAAAATACCTATCGCATGACTCACCTGGCGGAGTACTTGCGGGAGAACCCCACCCACCAGGTGTGCAAACCTGCCCAGTCCAGTTGGGGGGCGCGCGGCTTCCACGAGTACTGGCTCAACCCCACCAACGCCTGGATCTACCCCCACCTGCACAAGGCTACCGAGCGGATGATCGAGCTGAGCCGCCGCGAGCCTGCCGATGACCTGGAGTGGCGGGCCCTGAACCAGGCGGCGCGGGAATTGCTCCTGGCCCAATCTTCCGACTGGGCCTTCATCATGCGCACGGGGACGATGGTTCCCTATGCGGTACGCCGCACCAAATCCCACCTGCTGCGCTTCAATCACCTCTACGAGAAGATCCAAGCCGGCCAGTTTCGGCGAGAAAAAGCCACCCCTGAAGACGAGCAGTGGCTGGCCAAGGTGGAATACATGGACAACATCTTCCCCAACCTCAACTACCGTGTCTACCGGCCCCTCTGACCATTGGGTAAGGCCGGAACCTTTTGGCAACTTCCACCCGCACCGCGTGGAAAAAAGAATTTCCGACTACTTGAGCCTCACTCCCCCCCTTCCTCTTGGACGATGGGCTGGGGTTGGTCGCAGCAGAGGGGCGCTCGGGAAGTGTTTTCTTCAATCGGGTTTGAAACGACTGCAGTTTGAAATAGCCATCATCGGCATCCCTGCGGACTTTCCGCTGCCGAGGGCGGGCCTTGTTGCGAAGGGATCCCAACTTCCCTGCCCTGATGGCCAGCCCTGCCGGTTCTAGAGCTTGGTGCCGCACTCGGCGCAGAACTTGTGCAGGCTGGGGTTTTTGGTGCCGCAATTGGGGCAGTAAATCAGCTCGGCGGCTTGCTCCAGTTGCCGCTTTTCCGGCAGGCCGATCATCTGGTAGTTGGCTTTGCCGGCGGGCACCATCGGGTAGCAGTTCTCGTCCCGCTTGACCACAAAATCGACCACCACCGGCCCCTCGTGGCGCAGCATCTCTTGGATGGCGTCGTCCACTTGATCGGGGTGATCGACGCGCATGCCCTTGACGCCAAAGGCTTCAGCCAGCTTGACGAAATCCGGCATGCCCGGAGTCATATCCGAGTGGGAGTAGCGCTCGCCGTGGAAGGCCTGCTGCCACTGCCGCACCATGCCCTGCCAGCCGTTGTTGATGATGGCCACCTTGGTGGCAATGCCGTACTGGGCCACCGTGCCCAGCTCCTGCATGTTCATCTGGAAGCTGGCGTCGCCGCTGATGCAGATCACCTCGGCGTGGGGCAGGGCCACTTTGACCCCCATGGCCGCCGGGAAACCGTAGCCCATGGTGCCCAGGCCAGAACTGGAGATCCACTGGCGCGGCCCGTTACGCAGAAACTGCGCCGCCCACATTTGGTGCTGACCGACATCGGTGGTGTAGTAGGCGTGGGGAGCATGGCGACGAAAGGCATCGATCACCTGCTGCGGGGCGATCACGCCCTCATAGCGGGGCACCTGCAGGGGGTAGTCCCGTTTCCAGCGCTCGATCCGCTCCAGCCAAGCCTGCGTCTGGCCAGGGGTGTGGGGCATTTTGCTCAGTTGCGCCAACAGCTCCACCAGGACGGTGCGCACATCTCCCACAATCGGCACGTCCGGAGTGCGGTTTTGCCCACTTCTGCCGGGTCGATATCAATGTGGATAACCTTGGCGTGCTTGGCAAATTCGTCCAGCTTGCCGGTTACGCGGTCGTCAAAGCGGGCCCCCACGGCAATCAGCAGGTCGCACTCGGTAACGGCGAAGTTGGCGTAGGCGGTGCCGTGCATGCCCAGCATCCCCACCGAGAGGGGATCGTTCTCATCGAAGGCCCCTTTGCCCATGAGGGTGGTGGTCACCGGGATCTGATAGGTGTGGGCCAGCTCGGCAATCTCGGCATGGGCACCCGAGATGATGGCCCCGCCCCCCACGTAGAGCAGGGGCCGCTTGGCCTGCAGGATCAGCTTGGCCGCCGCGTGGATCTGGCGAGGGTTGCCCCGCACCGTGGGCCGGTAGCCGGGGATATTGACCTCGCTGACCGGCTGGTAGTCGAACTCTTCCAGGCCCACATCTTTGGGGATGTCGATCAACACTGGACCGGGTCGCCCCGTGCTGGCGATGTGGAAGGCCTCGGCCACAATCCGGGCCATCTGCCGGGGGTCGCGCACCACGTAGGAGTGTTTGACAATGGGCAGGGTGATGCCAAAAATGTCAGTCTCCTGAAAGCCATCAGTACCAATCAAATGGCGGGGCACCTGGCCAGTAATGACCACCATAGGCACAGAGTCCATCATGGCGTTGGCGATGCCCGTCACCAAATTGGTTGCCCCCGGCCCCGAGGTGGCAAAGCACACCCCCACCTTGCCGGTAGCGCGGGCGTAGCCATCGGCAGCATGGGCAGCGGCCTGTTCGTGGCGGACTAGGAAATGTTTGAGTAGCCCTTGGGATTCGGCCTTGTACAGCTCGTCGTAGATGGGCAAGATCGCTCCTCCTGGATAGCCGAAAATGTGCTGCACCCCATGTCGATGCAGGCTATCCACCAGTGCATAGGCCCCTGTTGCCACGATATCTTCTCCCCACTGAAGACGACCGAGCGCTCAACCTGAAGGGTTTGAGCTAGAAGACCAGCCAGCTATTGGCCGGCTTTTTAGGTTGTGTATTTAATTCAACAGTCTAGCAGGGGTTTGCTCCGCAGGGTTGAGATTTGCCTGGGGGGTGGCAACCGGTTTTTTCCTTCACCCTGCTTTTGCCTTGGAGAGCCCTTTAAGGCTGAGCTGTCGCATCCCCAGCAGAGGTGGCTCTAGATGAGAAGGGATCCGCTGCCCTGGGGATCCTGCGCTGCAAAACCTGCCCAGGCCGACGTGAGACCATCCGGTTCTCAGAGGGTTGAACCTGAAATTGATGGCATCCTCCCCTCAATATTTATTGAGGGGATTATTGCCCCTCGAGCTCCCCTACTTCTCTAAAACCTGCTGTTATCTATCTAGGTTTGATGATTGCGATGCTGGTCGGCAACCCGCTGGCTGGCCTCAAGACCGGCCCAGAGCCGGTTTTTGCCCAGTCTTCTGTCTCAGCAATCGATGAAGAAACTATTGGATTGCTCGCTTAGTTGTTCCCGCTGCTTCCGTTGAAGAAGTCGAACTGGAGCGGGAGAATGGGCGCTGGGTTTGGAAGGTGGGGTTTGCCAACGACATTGAGGTCAAAATCGATGGCAGAGCCGGGAAAATTCTAGACATCGATGATGACTGGTAGTTGGGCTGCTGCAAGAGCCCAAGAGAGGGCTGACGAGTTCTATCGGATCCTCGAGCGGCTGCTGCGCAGGATGAGCCATGCCAATTCCAAGGCCGGCCCCAGCACTCGCCAGGCGCGAAAGCAAAGCAGCAGGGATCCCTGTCCGTGCCAGCCGGTGTGGGCGAAGGTCAAGCGCAGGTGGCAAGCCAGCGAGGGGGGGAGGGTTGCCAAAAGCCCTAGGCACTGCCCCGTCAAGGCCGGGTCGGCAAAGCCGATTTCCAGGCCGCCTCGCCAGGACTGGATCTGGATCCCCTCGGCCAACCGCCTCAGAAGGGGCCAGAAGCGAGGCCAGTCGGCAAAGGAGAGACGGCAGCCCACCCAGGCTGGCCAATGCCCGCGAACGTATAGGGACCCGCAGCGCCATTCCCAACCCCGACGGCTGCCCCGCAGAGCCAAGCCCCTCCACCCGCGCCATTCCCCAACCCAGGCGAGGGGGCCCTGCCAAGGCTTGCGGTAGCGCAGCAGGAGCTGTTGTGGCCAGAACAAAAACAGCCCCAACCCCGTGACCAGCAACAGCCCTGCCAGGCGCTGGATGACCTCAGGCCAGCCCATAGCGAGCCAGAAAACGGGGCAAATCGACCACCTGACAGGTATAGGATCCCTGCATGACCAAGCGCCCCTGCTGCGTGATCTTCACCTGAAATTCAATGCGCCTTCCCACCGCTTGCACAACCTCAACCTGAACGTGTAGAGGATCCCCGACCACGGCTGCCGAGCAGTGTTCCAGGGCAAAGCGGATCCCGACGACGGCTTCTTCCCCCTCGTAGAAGGGCTGCAAGGTGTTGTGGCCGCACCGCTCGATCAGCGCCAACAGCGCCGGGGATCCGATCACCCTCACGCCGGGGTTGCCCAGGGCCTCTGCCGTTTGCTCGGGGCCGGGGATCCCTTGCCAGGTGCCGCGGGTGCCGAGAGGAACAGGTTTCACGGTCTGGGAGCCCCAACAGGCGAGGGTGGGCATTTAGCGGGATGCAGTCCTGGACTGCCACAGGCGCCAGCCCTGCCCAAGCAAGAGGCAGAGAACCAGGATCCCGACGAGAACCACCAGCACCAGGGCCCGCTCCAGGCGGGTGGCATAGAACCCCGTCACCGTCCAGTTGCGGCTGAGGTTGGAGCCCAAAATGGCAAGCATAGCCAGGCCCAAAGCTTGGGTCCCTGTCCAAGGTGCCCTTCCCCTTTCTTGGTTTAGGGCTATGGGCTGCAGCGCTGCCAAGATCAAGGCGGTGATCAAGGCTGCCAGCAAGAAGGCCGCCTGCGGCTGGGCGTGGACGAAATAGCCCACCCCCAGCGGCAGGAGCAGGCTGGCCAGCGTCAGGCCGATCCCCGTCGGCAGCGGCCTGTCTTGCCCGTACACCCAGTGGACAAGCGCTGCCAGCCCCATGCTCGCCATGCCCAGGTACAGCGCCGCCGCCACATAGGGCTGGGTGAGGTCGATCCCGGCCACCTGCAGGTTGAACTGGTGCAGCAGGTTTTGCAGCAGGGGTTGGGCCGACAAAAACAGGGCGGCCATTGCCCCCCAGCGGCTGGGAAAAGCCAGACACCCCAGCCCCAGCAGCGCCGCCCCGTAGGATCCCCCCAGCCGCAGCGCCAGCAGCGCCCCACCGCCTACCAGCGTCAGGCTCACACAGGCCCGCCAGAGCAAGGCCTCTTTCCCCTCGGGTGCCGGGATCCCGCCCTCCAAAGCCAGCAGAGCCCACGAGAGCAGCACCCCCGCCCCGTACAGCAGCGCCCAAAAGGGATCCTGGTACAGCCCGTTGCGCACCAGGGCCAAAGCCAGCGCCGTCGCCACCAGCCATCCCACACCGTGCCCCAGGGCCGACAGCAGCCGGTTGGAGCCCACCTCGCTGTCGCGCGAGGACTCCGTCCCGCTGGCGGGAACGGGGAGGATCAGCAGGGGCAGCGTGCCCGCCACCAGGCTGAGGGCAGCCAGCCCCACCGGCAGCAGCACCGACCAAGGGAGATCTTGGGGGGAGCCCATCTCCAGCAGGCGGGATCCCCAGGTCAAGGCGGCGATGCCGCTCCAGCCCTGGCCCAGACCCATCAGCACAGACAGCATCTCCGCCTCGGCCAAGCAGCCCAGCAACGGGATCCCCACCAAGCCCATCCCCAGGCCGCAGCCCCACAGCAGCAGAGAAAAAGCAGCTCCCGCCTCAGATTCCTCGAAAGCACCGCGGGCTAGGCCCCACACGCTGGCCAAGCTGAGCAGCAGCACCGCCAGCCCCTGCCCGGCCCGCCCGCAGCCGCTCAAGCCCAGCAGACCCAACCCCACCAGTCCCCCCAGCAACACCGCTAGCGGGATCGGCTCCGACAACTGTCCCAGCCCTGCCCCCAGCGCCGCCAAGGCTGCCAAGCCCAGCCCCACTGCCGGCTGCCAACGGCGAAGGGATCCCCAGCGGCGATAGCGAATCGCTTCCAACAGCAAAACCACCAAGCCAATTGCAGCCCCAATCGCCAGCGCTCCGCTTACCATCTCCCCCTCCTGACCAACCCTTCCTCAACTATCGCCGATCTTGGTCTGGCCATCGAAGGACTCCGTCCCGCTGGCGCAAACGGCAAAAGGGTTGACAGAAACTTGGTGCCTTATCCCCCAGCCGGGGAAGGGCAATGCCCCAAGCCGCCGAGGCGGTGGCAAAGATAAGCTGGAAAAGAGCAGCGAGCGGGCGTTCATGTCTTCCGAGCATTACAAGTTCGACCTCTTCTTGCGTTACCACCGGGCCCAGGCCCGTTGGGCGCGGCAGTTGGCGGAGCGGCTGGATCGGGAGGGCTTCAAGGTCTGGTTTGACCGCTGGATGCTACAGCCAGGAGACGACCGCCGGCTGGAGCTGCAACTGGCCATCGAACAGTGCCGCTGGGTCGGGGTGGTGGCCTCGCCGGAGTTTGTCGCCAATCCCTGGCCCAGAGATGAGCTCTACAGCGGCTTCTCCCACGCCCCGCCCCGGCAGAACCAGCGCCTGCTGACGCTGCTGCACACGCCCGCCGAGCTGCCCCGCCCCCTGGCAGAAGCGCCGCTGCTGGACTTTAGCGGCTCCGATGAGGATCCGGTGCTGTTCGAGTACCGGGCCCGGGAGCTGATGCACTTTTTGGATCCCAGCTTTCCCGCCCCCGGGGATCTGCAGCGATTTCGGCTGCAATACCGTCGCCGCGAGGAACTCCCTGAAGATGAGGAGGTGCGGGGGTTCCAGGCCTTTTTGCGGGCCATTCAAATGGCCATCCTGCGCATTGCCACCGGCGAAATGCCCTCTGCCACGCCGGAGGAAGGAGCACGCAAGATTGCCATTTTGCAATTTATTCAGCGGCTGTTTCAGTGGAACAGCGCCGACATTCAATTTGAGCGGGCCGAGGAGTGGCGCAAGCGGGGCAACCTGAGCGAGGCGCTGGCCGCCTACGACCGTGCCTTGAACATGGATCCCAACTTTGCCCTGGCCTGGAGCCGGCGCGGCGATGTGCTGGTGCAGTTGGCCCGCTACCGCGAGGCGGTGGACAGCTACAACGGATCCCTGAGCATCAACCCCTACGACGAGGAGACGCGGCTGCGCCTGGCCCTGATTTTGGGGCGCCTGGGCCAGTACAAAGCGGCGGTGGTCAACTACGACAAGGTGCTGGAGAGCAACCCCGAAGATGCCTTGGCCTGGCACAATCGCGGCATTCGCCTCATGCAACTGAAGCGGCCCAAGCTGGCCCTCAACAGCCTGAACAAGGCGCTGCGCTACAACCCCCAACAGCCCCGCACCTGGCTGGCGCGTGGGATCGTGCTGCGGCGGCTGCGGCGGCCCAGCTCGGCGGCGGCCAGCTTTGCCCGCGTCCTGAAGCTCAACCCCAGAAGTGGCCGGGTCTGGCGCTACCAAGGCAATGCCCTGTTCCACTGCCAGCGGCTGCGCTCGGCCATCGAGTGTTACAAGCGCTCGCTGCGGCTGCGCCGCCGGGATCCCATTACGCTCCACAACCTAGGGGTGGCTCTGCTGCGCCTGGGGCAGTATCGGCTGGCCAGCAAGGCCCTGGAACGTGCTCTGCGCTACGACGCCGACAACCCCAAAAGCTGGTATGCCCGCGGCGTGGCCTTCCAGAAATTGGGCTACCTGAGGGAGGCTTGCATTCACTTCGAGGAAGCCCTGAAAATCCGGCCAGAGGACTTCCCGGCTCGCTACGCCCTGGCGGTGGCCCAGCAGGAGCTGGGGCAATACGAAGCCAGCCTGGAGCAGTTCCGGCGCCTGGTGCAACAGCGTCCCGGCAGCTTTGCCTGCTGGTTTGGCCAGATCACCAGCCTGCGGCGCTTGGGCCGGTTGGAAGAAGCCCTTGCTGCCGCCCAACAGATGACCCGCCTCAACGAACGGGATCCCTGGGGCTGGTTTGCCTTAGGGCTAGTGTATGGCGACCTGAAAGAGGCAGAAAAAGCGGTGGAGGCCTACTCGCGGGTTTTGCAGCTCACCCCAGAAGACGCGGTGGCCCTCAACAACCGCGCCTGGGAGGCCCTGAAGCTGGGGAAATTGGAGCTGGCTCTAGCCGACGCCCAACGGGCCACAGAACTGGAGCCGCAGCGGCCCGCCTTCTGGCATACCTTGGCGCTAATCCAACTACAGGCCGGCCAGCGGGAGGCGGCCCAGGCCAGTTTGCAGCGCTGCCTGGAACTGGATCCCCAGTTTCAGCCGGCCCAAGCTGCTCTGCAGGAGCTGAACCGCGCCGGCTCCAGCTCGCCGACACCGTTGCCGGGCAACTTTGCCGAGAGCCCTGCTGCTGACGCGCCGGCAGGAACGGCGCTGCCAGAACTGAAAACCCTCACCCCTCAAGAGGAGCCGCAACCGGTAGACCGTAGGCCCCTACCGGATCCCTCCGCTTAGCCCTTGTCTTGTGCCAATCCCCACAACGCCCTGACTGGATTTATGCCCAGGGACAGCTTGCCTCCCTGCCTGACAAAACTCCACCGGCTCAGGGCTATGTAGACCATCCGCGAACTGAAGCGCGGAAGCAGGCTACTGAGCAGGGGGAGAACCTCAGCCTTAATATACAAACTGTGCTGTTCAGAGGGGCCGTCAGCTCTCCCCCGTTCACAGCAAGGGCAGGCCGCGCAGTCGTCGCAGTTGGTTGATATGGGCTGGGCAATCACACCCGAACAGGGCAATGGCGGCGTTGCTCTCTTCGAGGGTGAACTCCAAGAAAAGATGCTCCGCCGCCTCGACCTCAGCTTCAGATGGGTTGGGATCCCCTATCTCTGGCCAAGGGAGCGGGTGCCGCCACGGCAAAGAACGAGAGCGGACAACACTCAGATCAAATTGAGGCACCTCCAGAGCAGAAGCCCAAGCCATAGGAGCAGGCGACAGCAGCAACGCCCACAGAGCCGGTGTAGCCCACCTAGCCCAACGCCAATAGAAATGAGGGATCCCTGCCATCAATCTGACCAACTCACCGTAGCGGTAGTGTACCACTGGTTTTGGCTTCTGTCAGGAAAGAGAAACTCCATCAGCCGAAATGACCGTAAAGTGGTTGAGCTTACAGCCTGTTAAGGACTCAAGGGGTACAATAGCAGCACTTAGCAAACCAACTTTGGAAGGAGGATGGATTGATCAGTAGTAAAGAAGTCTTCACTATCTGCCCCATGCTATATTTCCCAATTCTGCAAAGCTGCCGAATAAAATGCTTCAACACCGACCACATCATCTCAATGGGATTCAACTCCGGCGCATACACAGGTAGGTATAGGATTCGTGCTCCTGTCCCCCTAATCAATTCCTCAACTTCCCGACTCTTGTGGATATTTAAATCCTTCCTCGCATCTAGCTTCGGACATAGCTCGCTTCTCAAAACTCCAAAAAGTCTCCTTTCTTCATCCCACCCTTGATGACACGACAGCCAACTACACCTCTCAAGGAAATAGCTCCAATAACCGTATACTTTTCACTCTTGTATCTCTGACGATAATGATAAGCCCTTTGACCACGTAAACTCCGAGATACTCTCCGCTCCATTCCCTGCCAGACTCCCGTCTGGTCGATGGCAATCAAATCCTCCGCTGGAATATTCCTGACTTCTTGACTATAAGCTAGTCGTTCCCTTTGCACCTCCTCTTCTTTGACTTTTGCACTGCGGTAGGTCTTTTTTTTAGAGTCATTCCTTGCTTTTTCAAGAAATTATGTATCGTGACGATGCTTACATTGATTCCTAAGCGCTCGCGCAACAGTTCTTGATACTGCCACAGGTAGAAGTCTGGGTGTTCTGTAATAATTGCCATCACTTCCTGCCGATGTTGTTCCAAAATGCCCACTCGCTTGGTGCCTGCTTTCTTAGGGGCTAAATCTTGAGTTTGTTGGTACTGACGCACCCAGCGGTGTACTGTTCTTTTGGTCACCATGAAGCGTTTAGCTACCTGGCGGATGGAGGTGTTACCTGCCTGGTAGGCTGCTACAACTCTTTGCCGCAAATCCAAAGAATGAGTCGGCATTCCTTTCTCTCCTTCCTCTTGAATACCTGTACCCTATTTTAAATTAAAAGGCTGTACCTAATTTATGGTGAAAAACCCGACGGGTGGAAACCCTCTGGAAAGCGTGTCAAGCGGGGCCTGTACCAAACGGCAAAGGGGTGGTTGGTTAACGCTGAGGCAAATGCTGTCGCCAACCTGCTTAAGAAAGTCAGCAGAACCTTGGAGCTTTGCGTGAAGGAACTGTCTAGAGGCGCTTTGACAACGCCGTTACGGGTTCTTTTGTGGACTGCGTAAGAATCCCCCGCCTTCAGGCGGTGGGAGTGTTAAATCCAGCTACAATTGCTGTGTAAAGCCCCGCTTTAGGATCAACGCCGCTGGCAATGGCAAAGGCAAGCGCTAGCGGCAAAGCCACCACTGCTGTGGTCAAGCCGCCCATAAGGTCGCCGCGCCAGCGCGCCAAAAGCTTTTTCCACCCTTGGCCTGCGTCATCCGTAGCCACAGTTGGCTGACTCACCACAGCTACTCGAACACTCCTCAGTTGCCGATAAGTCCTTTCAAAGGGTAACACAGTGTTTACAAATGTGTATACGGACTCAATGGCACCGGGGAAGGTGTAGCGTCGCTGAGTGCCTCAGCGGCAGTTGACGGATAAAGCCAGAGTGTGAGCAGCCGATCGTAGGCCCAACGATGGTTTAGAATATTTTTAGAATCTGGTCTGAGGTTGCGGGGATCCTAAAGACGCCCAGCTCGGCGGTTTTATTCCGTCGTTTCTTCTCCCCTTTCCCTTCAGCTCCCTCTGTAACTTAGGAGATTGCTATGGCCGTTCCTAGTGGTCTTTCCAGCCCGCTGCCGGAGCAAGAAACCTCTACGGGACAAGGAAACGGTCTGAACTTGGCTCCTCGGCCTGCCGACCCGATCCTGCCGGCTGCTCTAGGGTCAGGAGAGAGGTCCGGCCCGCCGGTGTTTCCTAGCCCTGTCAAGTTCAGCAAGATCGAGATCGACAACCGCCCGGTGGGAGCTTCCACCCTGAAGGTAGTGGATTACTTTGCCGATGGCCGTCCGGTTGCTGCTGCCACTCTGAAAGTTGTGGATACCTGGGGCGAGGGGCGCCCAACGGTGGCTTCCGGCGTCAAATTTGTCCATGACCCAACCCTCAACCGGCCGGTGATGGCGGACGGCCTGAAAATTGCCAAAACTTTCCTGGGAAATCGCCCTATTGAGGCTAGTCCCCTTAAGGTGTTGCGTTAGCCGGCATCCCTGACGAGGGCCAGGGATCCCCCTGCTAACCTGAGTGGGGGAGACGTGACAGCGGCAAATATGGAGATCCTGGCGGCTTTGGTGGGGTTGCTGGCGGGCTTGGGAGGAGGGGCAGGCTACCTGGCAGATCAGGCGGCTCGGCAGCTTTTGCTCGCTCAGCTCGATGGGGTAGAGGTTTTGGAGGTGCGCATCCAAAGCCGCCCTAACTATCGTTTTTTGAGCGGCCAGGCGGATCGGTTGTTGGTTGCCGGGCGGGGGCTGTACAGGGCTCCGTTTCCGCGCATAGAGCTGCTGGAGCTGGAAACAGATCCGGTGGCCATTGACCCCTCTTTTTTCCGCGGGGCTCCTCTGCGGCTGGAGCGTCCTCTGCAGGCGGCGGTGCGGGTGGTGGTGCGGGAAGAAGACTTGAATGCTGCCCTCAACTCGCCAGAGGTGCTGAGACAGTTTCAGGATATCCGAGCAGATCTGCCCTTTGGCGGGCTTAGGGACGAACCCCGCCGCTTCGATCTGCGCAAACCCCGGGTCGAGTTTTTGGCTCCTGACCGCCTTCGACTTTCTGCCCTCTTGGTGGAGCAGGAAGGCGGCAGCGAGCAAAAAGACTCCGTCCCGCTGACGCGAGCAGTTGATGTAGTGTTCAACGCCGGGATCCAGGTGGAGGAGGGGCGCCGCTTGCAGCTTCAGGATCCGGAGTTTGTCATCGGCTCTGTGCGGGTTCCCGATGAGATCTCGGCAGCGTTTTTGGGCGGCCTTAACGAGGTGTTTGATCTGCAAGAGCTAGAAGATCTGGGGCTCCTGGTGCGGGTGCTCAGCCTGGAGATAGGGTCTGATCAGGTGCAGGTGATCGGCTTTGTGCGGGTCGAGAGCTTGGAGACCCTGATGGGATCCCGGCGAGCCGCCCTTCCCTAGCAGGGATCCCCGCCCATTGGGGCTAAATCTTCTCGTCGATAGGGTCGTCTTCTGCCAGGAGCTTCTCGATGCGGGCCTCGTCCAGGCGGGAGAGCAGCCGCGCCGCCTCTTGGTTGTCGCGAATGGCTGTGGCCAGCGTGAAGCCAGTTCAAGCTGGCTTGCGCCTGTGCCGGTTTGGGGATCCCCGGCAGGGTGGGCCTTTCTTCGCTACCCTAGAGCTAAGCAAGACAGGGGAATGGCAGCGATGGATCACTACGGAGGGCGTACCGCACAGCTTGGCTCTGGCAAATTGGGGGGGCGACGTTCCCGCCCACGGCGCGACCAGGCCCTGCCCCTGGGGATCCTGGGCTTTTTGCTGGGGGTGGGGGTGATGGGGGGAGCCTGGTGGTACAGCATTGGGCCGCGGCAAACCCTTTCTTTGTACTGGCTGACCACGGCTAACAACTCGATCTACTACGTGCAGCAGGAGCGCTCCGTGCGCGCCTTCGACGCCCAAGAGGCCATCCGTGTGGCTTTGGAAGAGCTGATCGCCGGGCCCCGGGATCCCCACCTCACCACCGCCATCCCTCCCCAGACACGGCTGCTGGATGTGCGGGTGGAAGGCAACGATATTTTCCTCAATTTCTCTTCTGAATTCACGCAAGGGGGGGGATCCACGGCGATGATGAGCCGGATCGCGCAGGTGCTCTACACGGCCACCAGCCAGAACCCCGGCGCGCGGGTGTGGATCTCCGTCGAGGGGCGTGCCCTCGAGGTATTGGGGGGGGAAGGGCTGATGATCGACCAACCCTTGACGCGGGCCTCGTTTGTCCCCAGCTTCCAGCTTCCGGCAGAACCTGAGGCGGAGCCGTCAGCCGTATCGGCCTCTTGAGAGATCATGAACTGGTTCCAACGGGTGGGCAGCAGTTTTCTCCTGGCCGGGCAGGTGACCTTGCACCTGCTGCGGGGCCGCATTCACCGTCGCAACACGCTGGAGCAACTGGCAGCGGTGGGGCTGGAGTCGCTGCTGATTGTTTTGATCACAGCGGTGGTGATCAGCGGCGTTTTCACGATTCAGTTGGCGCGCGAGTTCATCAACTTTGGAGCTTCTTCCCTCATCGGCGGGGTTTTGGCCATTGCCCTGGCCCGCGAGCTGACGCCGGTGGTGACGGCGGTGATCCTGGCTGGACGGGTGGGATCCGCCTTTGCCGCCGAGCTGGGCACCATGAAAGTCACGGAGCAGATCGACGCCCTTTACCTGTTGCGCACCGATCCGGTGGACTATCTGGTGATCCCACGGGTAGTGGCCGCGGGGCTGATGCTGCCGGTGCTCACCATCCTCTCCCTGTTGACGGGGTTGGTGGGGGGGATGATCATCTGCGCGTCGGTTTACAACATTCCTTCCACGGTGTTTCTCACCTCGGCTCAGAATCTCCTGGCCCCTTGGGACTTGATCGTCTGTTGTTTGAAGGCGATGGTGTTTGGGTCTCTGATCGCCATTGTCGGCTCCAACTGGGGCCTTTCCACCAGCGGGGGCGCCAAGGGGGTGGGGCGCTCCACCACCGATGCTGTGGTGACGGCGTTGCTGGGGGTGTTTGTTACCAACTTTCTGATCTCTTGGCTGGCGTTTCAGGGCCCGGGAACTGCCCTCAGCCGCGCCTTCTAGCCACTCAAAAGGGCAAAGGTAGGAGATAGTGATGCAAAATCCCTACGCCCCATTCCTGAGATTTTCTTGGCCTGAGATCAGCCGGGCGCTCAGGATCTGATCCCCCAGCTTGATCTTGCGCAGCACCTCGGTGCCCTCGGTAACATAGCCGAACACGGCGTAGCGGCCATCCATGAGGTTGAGGCCGGCGGGAGTGAGATCCGGCTCGGCCATAAAGATAAAGAACTGAGAAGAGGCGCTGTTGGGATCCTCGGGATAGCGGGCCATGGCCACCGTCCCTTCGGCAGCAAAGGGCAGGGCCGGCTCCACATCCCACAGGCCCAGTTGATCGAAGGTTTGGCCGTAGCGGGGCATTACCTCACCCTTGACCCGGATCTCCATGGGGATGGTGCGGACTCTGCCGGTGGCCGGATCCACATAGCCGTCGGCAGGGCCAGGGGGATCTCCAGCTTGCACTAGGAAGAATTTCTCCACTCGGTCAAAGGTCAGGCCATCGTAGAAGCCCCGCTGCACTAGGTCAGCGAAGTTGCCAGCAGTTATTGGAGCACTATAGCCATCCAGGGTGATCACCATGCGCCCGGCGGTGGTGTTCAGCTCCACTTCTGCCCGGCCCAGGAGCTGCGGCTTGTCGGCGTACTCATCAGGTACCTCGTAGGGGAAGGCCCCCACCCAGTTGTTCTCCAGGGATCCCAAGTCGTCTATGAGGCGGTCGTAGGCGGCGCGGGCTTCCTCCTTGCCCTTGGATTTGCGCTCCGTGGCCTGGCTGATGAGCTGCAACTCCTGGCGTAGGGCGGCTATTGCTTCAGAGGCGGCGGCAGCCTGCTCGGGGGGCAACTCCGCCAGCAGGGGATCCGCATAGCGATCTAGGAGCCGCTCCACCTGGCGCACATCCCCCCGCACCGCCGACCAGCGGTTGTACTTCAGGTCGGCCTCGATTTTGGTGATGGCCTCGTCAATTTCCCAGATCCGACTGTCTTGGATGGGCAGCGCCCGCCGCAAGAGGGTTCGCGGATCCGTAATGGCATCCCCTTGCGGCAGCGCCAGGGCCGGGATCCCACCCAGCCAAATCGTCCAAAGCAACACAGCCGCTAAGACCAGCCGGAGTGATCTTCTTCCCCACTCCCACCGATTGCTGCCAACTGCGGATCCCTGCTGGGCACGCTGTGTCATGTCTTCACCCGTTGCCGACACTGCTTTTGCTCTCAGCCTGGCATTCTAGCGTTGCTGGCGGCAAGCGTTGCTGCGAAAGAGGGGGGTGAAGTCGCCTTCAGCAGTCAAGCTGCAAGGTCATGGCTACCTCTATCTGGGAACGACAGCCTCGAAGCGGATGGCCCCGGCACTGCCGGCTTGCCCCACATTGACCACCACCAGGCCGTTGGGGTTGGTGATGCCCCCACAGGCCGGCGGCACCGCTTGCCCCGGCGGGATAAAAGCTCCCGCATCCCCATCAACCGCATCGCTCAGAGCCACTGGAGAGCCACCTGCCGGCGTCACAGACAAGCTGCCCGGCACATAGCCAAGACCGGGGGCGAGGGGATCACACACCGTCAGCCTCGAGCCGGGCGAATCCAGCAGGAAGTAAATCGCAAAC
>AFSR01000221.1_pt1 | contig 33647 bp, 34 predicted proteins | sample 296848 | NCBI WGS metagenome assembly AFSR01 (sample SAMN02954305, study PRJNA68063) | hot springs metagenome | biome: terrestrial; feature: Mushroom and Octopus hot springs; material: microbial mat core samples; isolation source: Yellowstone National Park Mushroom and Octopus hot springs ...
CAGGCGATCCAGTTCCATCGTCACATCGAACTTGTTGTGGCGGGCCCCAAACAGCAACAGCGGCAGGGCCACGATCTCGTGCCACCTTGGGCCAAGCACTGCTCTACCCCCTGGGCAATGGTTGGCTGGGTCAGCTCCAGAAAGCAGGGGATCACCGGTCGATGGGGGGTGAGAGCTTGGTAAGCCTGGGCTAGCTCCAGAAAGGCTTGCTGCCCTTGGGGGTCGCGGGATCCGTGGCCGATGAGCAACAGGGGCAGGGGGACAACAGGAGACTGCCCAACCGCAAGCGGAGGGGAAACACTGAGGGTATTCAACACAAAAAACTCCGTTCCTTGTGAATCGCAAGGGGTACAGGACAACGGCAGGTGGGTGTTCTGGCTGAGGGAGGGATCCCATCACAGTTGCGTCACAGTGGCGGACTTGCACCGCGCTTTCCCCAGTCTGCCTGAGCCTTTTAGGTTAGCTTGCCTCTTGCCATTCACCAAGCTCCCGGGGGGGATGTTCTTGTCTGCCAGAAGATAGCCCTGAGGCATGAGCGGTACGGCAGACTCATGCTCAAAGGGCAGCAAAACTGTTGCCGCGCTAATCCCCCTTGCCCCTGGGAGAGGGCCTAACGCCGGCCCGCTGGTCTGGGGGCTGAAAGTGTCGCAGGCGCAGGGCATTGGCGACCACCGAAACAGAGCTCAAGGCCATGGCCGCCCCCGCCAGCATGGGGTTGAGCAGCCAACCGGTGAAGGGGTAGAGCGCCCCGGCGGCAATCGGGATCCCGAGCGTGTTGTAGATAAAGGCGAAGAAGAGGTTTTGGCGGATGTTGGCAAGGGTGGCGCGGCTAAGTTGAATGGCGGTAACCACGCCCCGCAAATCGCCGGATATCAGGGTAATGTCGCTGGCGGCTATGGCCACATCGGTGCCCGTCCCGATGGCGATCCCCACATCGGCTTCTGCCAGTGCCGGCGCATCGTTAATGCCATCTCCCACCATCGCTACCCGGTGGCGGGGCCGTCTGAGCTGGCGAATATAGGCTGCCTTTTGCTCAGGGCGGACTTGGGCGATCACCCGGCGAATGCCTGCCTGCCGAGCAATGGCCTGGGCGGTGGTGGGGTTATCCCCGGTCAGCAGGATCACCTCCAGGCCCATCTCCTGAAGCTGGCGCACCGCTACAGGGGAGGTGGGTTTAATGGGGTCGGCAATGGCCAACAGCCCCACCAGACGGTGGGATTGCGCCACGCCGATCACCGTTTTGCCCTGGCTTTCCCAGGTCTGAACCCGCTCCAACCAAGAGGGATCCCAAGCGATCCCCATCGCCTGCAACCAGCTCAGCCGACCGATGCCGACCCACTGATCCTCCACCCAGGCTTCTGCCCCCTCGCCCACTTTTGCCTGAAAGTGCTGGGCCGGCGGGATCGAGATGCCTTCGGCTTCGGCTTTTTGCACCACTGCCTGGGCCAGCGGATGTTCCGAGTGTTGTTCCACCGCTGCTGCCAGGCGCAACAGGGCTAGGGGGGAAGATCCTGGCGTCCAGATCTCGGTGACGCTGGGACGGCCCTCGGTGAGGGTGCCGGTTTTGTCCAGGACGACTGTGCCCAGGCGATGGGCCAGCCATTCCAGGCTTTCGGCCCGCTTCACCAGGATCCCCAGTTCTGCCCCCCGCCCCGTCGCCACCATGATCGAGGTGGGGGTGGCCAACCCCAGCGCACAAGGGCAGGCGATGATCAGCACCCCAATGGTGTTCACCAAAGCCAGCGTCGGATTGCCCGCCAGCCCCCACCAGAGCACAAAAGTTAGGATGGCTACCCCGATCACCGCCGGCACAAACCAGGCCGTCACCCGATCCGCCACCTGTTGAATGGGAGCTTTGGATCCCTGGGCCTCCTGCACCAGGCGCACGATCTGGGCCAGAAGCGTATCTTTGCCCACCCGCCGCGCTTCCATCACAAAGCTGCCCGTCTGGTTGAGGGTGGCCCCGATAACCTCATCTCCTGCCGACTTGCTCACCGGCAGGCTCTCGCCCGTCACCATCGACTCGTCCAGGCTGGAGGATCCCTCTAGGATTACCCCATCCACCGGCACCTTCTCGCCGGGGCGCACCCGGATCCGATCCCCCACCTGCACCTCCCGAATGGGGACATCCTGCTCCACCCCCTGGCGGATTACCCTCGCCGTTTTCGGTTGCAGCCCGATCAGCTTGCGAATGGCCTCAGAGGTTTGCCTTTTGGCCCGTTGCTCCATCCACTTGCCCACCAGGATCAAGGTGGTGACCACCGCCGACACCTCATAATAGACATCCGGGTGCAGTCCTTGCCGGTGAAAATAGTCGGGGAAAACCGTTGGGAAAACAGAATAGAAAAAAGCCGCGCTCGTCCCCAAGGCCACCAGCGTGTTCATATCCGCTGAACGCCGTTGCCAAGCAGCCCAAGCGCCTCGATAAAAATGCTTGCCCACCCAAAACTGCACCGGAGCCGTCAGCAGCAACTGCAACCCAGGATTGTGCAGCCACATGGGAAAGCCCGGGATGTCCATCCCCAGCATCATCGGCAGGGATCCGATCACCAGCACCGTGCTGATGCCCACCCCTATCGCCACCTTGAGCTTCAGTTCCCGTTCTGCGGCCCGTTGGGCGATCCGCTCTGGATCCGACAGATCGTCCAGCTGCCAATCCTCCTGGATAAGGCGCGCCCGATACCCCGCCCGCTCCACCGCCCGAATCAGCGCCTGCGGATCCACCAGCCTGGGATCCCCTTTGACGGTGGCCTGCTCACTGGCAAAATTCACTGATCCGTGGGACACCCCCTGCACCTGAGCGAGGGCCTGTTCGATGCTGCGGGCGCAAGAGGCACAGCTCATCCCTTGTAAGGCCAACTGCCAAGTGCCCTCAGGAGAAGGCGCAGAGGCCGATAGTGCAGCCGATGACCCTTTATGGGCAGACATGGCAACACCTTGTTGATGAAACGACAGCTACTCTCCACCCTGGGCAGGGCGAAGGCAGCCATCTGTACAGAAATTCAAAACAGACGCCCGACCGTTCCCGGCCCAAAATTGACTAGGCCGGGGGATATCCCACCTGGGTGAGGGCCTGCCGCAAATCGCCCACAGGCCGCTCAGAAGTAATCCGCACCTGTTTGGTTTTGGGATCCCCTTCCACCTGCGCCTGGGGATCCAGTTGCCGCACCGCTTGCGCAATGGTGTCTATACAGGCCCCACAGGCCAGCTTGGGCACCGTCAAAACAACCTGCATCTTGGGAAACCCCCCCCAATGCCACTGAAAGGATGCTAAACCTTACAGTGGGCTGGAAGGTCAAGAGGGAGGCTGAGGCTCGTCCATATTCCAGCGGTAGTCCACCTGATAGCCCCGCTGTCGCCACTCTTCCTCCAGTTGCACCTGTTGGGTGAGGGCTTTGCGCAGGGAGTTGATCAGCTCTTGCGTGCGGCCTCGGTTGCCAAAATCCTGTTCCTCTACTGCCGGAAAGGTTTGCCGCTCCAACACCCGCAGCAGAAATTCGTAGTGGATATGAGCCGGCACAGGAATACGTTTCATCGATCCAAGCAATCCTTAGAGATCAATTGTTCTCGCAGAGATCCATTGATAAATGGTTTTCATTCACTGAGATGACAACAGGTGGCGCACAGCTTGGCCGGGATCCGGCTGGGTCACCAGCGCTTCCCCCACCAGCACAGAGCGCACCCCCCAGGCCCGCAACTGCTGCAGATCGGCGGGGGTATGGATGCCGGACTCGCTGACCACAGGCAGATCGCCAAGGAGCTCCGAGTGGGCGGCCAACAGGTTGCGCGTTGTGTTTAAGTCCACCGCAAAGGTTCTCAGATCGCGATTGTTGATGCCAATGAGCACCTGCCCCCTGGAGTCTTGCAGTTGGGGCAAACGCAACACCCGCTGCAACTCTTGGGAAGTGTGCACCTCCAGCAGAGCTGCCATGCCCAATTGCCGAACCAGCTTGAGAAAATAGCCCAAGTCCGCATCCGAGAGAATGGCGGCAATCAGCAGCACCGCATCTGCCCCCAGGCTGCGGGCCCAGAGGATTTGGTAGGGGTAGAGGATGAACTCCTTGCAGAGGATGGGGATCCCTACTGCCTGACGGATCCGGCGCAGATACTCGCCGCTGCCCTGAAAGAACCGCTCATCTGTGAGCACCGAGAGGCAACTGGCCCCACCGGCTTCATAGCTCTGGGCAATGGCTACCGGGTCAAAGGGATCCCGCAGAACGCCGCGGCTGGGAGAGGCTTTTTTGACCTCGGCAATCACAGAGATAGGGTGAGGCGACTGGGTGAGGGCCGCCACAAAATCCCGCACCGGCGGGGCTTGATCCAGTTGCCGTTGCAATTGCTTGAGGGGAAGCTGCTCCCGTTGCCGCTCCACCTCCTGCTCTTTATGCCAGACGATCGCTTCCAAAATGTGGCGCGGTTTGGCTTCCGGCGCTGTTGTCTGGTACACCTGAGAGGCTACGACCACCGGCGGGGCAGGAGAACGCCGACGAACAGAAAGCGGCTCACCTTGCAGCTCCATACAACCCCCGAACACAACTCTACACCACACCCTAGACTACTTTAGTGCTCCGCCACCGGTTTGAATAGCTACCCCAGGCATCCCCAAAACTCATCTGGCGAAGGCGTTTTTTTTACCCTATGGTTGAGTCTAGAAAGGTGGTGTAGTCTTTATGCGCCTCGGCGAGCCATGTTCTGGCGGCCGTCCATTTTTCCCCGGCCAGGGGCAGTGGCTCGGTGGGGTCAAGGCTGGTGCTGTCCATGCTGTTTTAGAGGAGTTCAGGCGTGCTGTACCTAGCAGAGCTATCCAAGCCGATTGGATTTGCCAAGTCGTCTCTGCAATTGCTGGCCAAGCAGCAGCAGGACAATACCTGGGTGGCCGTGAACGAAGAATCCATTACCTTGGAAGGCCGCATCGCCCAGGAGGCTGGGCGCTTCAAGGATGGGTCATTGGTGCTGGCGGAAATCTCCGGCAACCGTCAGGTCGCCCGCATCAGCGAAGCCGCTCGCCAACTGGTGACCTATCTGCAAAACTTCAGCCAACTTCAGCTCAGAGCCCGCAGCCAGGAGGAGGAGATCGAGGTTTGGAAACAGTCCCTCACCTTTCAGGCGCATGAGCTTACCCGCCGCGAGATGGAGCTAGCAGCCCAGGAAGAAGAGGTGCAGCGGCTGTATGAGCAATACAAGAGTGTGGAGGAAGATCGCAAACTTCTGGACAGCCTCAAAGAGGAACTGGCAGCCCAGCAAGCTTACTTAGCTGAACAACAGCGCCTGATCGGAGAGCAGCGGGAAGCTCTGAATCGGCAGCGGCAAGAGTTGGAAGCCCAGTTGCAAGAAGCTCGCTCCAGCCGCTTGGGGGAGGCAGAAGCAGCGCAGCTACAGGCTTTGATGCAACAGCTCCAGGAGAGTCTACATCCGGCTGGGGATCCCTTGGCGCTTCTGCAGAGTTTAAAAAGCCAGGTTCAGCAGCAGCAGGATCACTTCAATCAAGAGATTGCCCAACTGGAGCAAGAACGTCAGCAGGCCCACGCTCAACAGGAGGAGCTGGATCGAGACTACCATGCCTGGCGGGAGCGCTGCGCCGCCTGGTGGGGATCCCAACGATCCCTGGAGCAGAGCCAAGCCGAATGGCATGCCCGCCAGGGATCCCTGCGAGCCTATCAGGAGCAACTGCAGAGGATCCTTCAGCAGTTGCAATCCCAAGAGAGCTTGTACCAAAAAGCCTATCGCCTGGTGCAGGAGTACGACTTCATCGTCGATGGCAGCAGCAACGGCGGGTCAGGTGCCTCAGGGTCTGCGATCTCGGTCGAGGAGCTGGCGGCCTTGGTGAGCCAACTGCGCCGAGATTACGAGCAGCGGGCAGCCCAAGTCAGCCAACAGCGGGCCGAGCTGGAGCAAAACCGGCAAACCCTGCGGGAGCTGCAAGAGCGGCTGGCCACCGCCTCTCCGGAGGAGCGGTTCGACATCGAACTGGATATCGACTACGCCCAGTCTGCCTGCAGCGCCCTAGAGGAAGCCCTGCTGCCTCAGGAGAAAAACCTGCAACGGGAATACGAGGAGCTGGCCCGCCAGGAAGCCCGCCTTAGGCAGCTTCAAAATCAGGCTGCCGCCCCAGTTCAGGTCGATATCGGGCCGATCCTGGAGCAGATCGGCAGCCAGAAGCAGGAGCTTCTCCAAGAAAAAAGCCGCCTGCAAACCCTCGTCCACCAACTGGAATCCTCTCTGCCCTTTCAACAAGAGCAACTGGCCCGCCAGCAGCAGGAATTGCAGCAGCAGTGGCAACAGTTGCAGCAAGAGGAGGGATCCCTGCGGGCCCGCACCCAGGCGATGGCAGAAACCTGGGGCCGCCTCAACCATCTGCAGGCCACCCTCTACCCCGAGCGAGATCGCTGGGCGGAGTTAGCGGAACAACTGGCTCAGTTGGAGGCAGAGCTGGCTCAATATCAAGAAAGGGGCTCCACGGCCAGCGCCCATGTCCAGCAGGTGCAATCGCTCCTGGCCGCCCTCACCCAGCGGTAAGGAGCTGTGTCCTGTCGTCTTCCCAAGCAGGCAGGCAGTGCCCACACATTCCTTTTGACACAAAAGGATAGCTTGGTAGCCCCGTACTTGAGGACGGGGCGGAAAAGCCCTTGAGCCACTTTAGTTGCTTCTTTAGAGCTTCTCCAGGAAAACAACCTACTGCGGTGCCAAACCCGCGCGGCAATGACTAACCTGGAGGAACTGAAGTCCTCCGAAGTAAGCAGAACTTTGAGGTTATGCCTCAAAAGACTATCTAGGGGCGTCTTGACAGCGCCTTCGCCAGTCCATTTTGGGCTGCGTAAGAATCCCCTGCCTTCAGGCGCTGGGAGTGTCAAGGGCTTGACGGCCTCAACCAAAGAGAGCAAATCTGGTAAAATTCGGTAGCGCCTTGTAGATAGCGGGATCCCAACTTCTCGAGGCAGAGGAGCAGCGGAGATCTCCGCATTTTATCTGTCAGGAGTGTTCCAGTGTGAGGTCAGCTCGTGCGAATTGCGGTTGATGCGATGGGAGGTGACTACGCTCCCGAAGAGATCATCAAGGGCGCCCTGCTGGCCCATCGCTATCTTCAGGTGGGGATTGCGCTGGTCGGCCGTCCAGACGCGCTTGAGCCTTTCTTGCCCCGGCCCCTGCCTCCTGGGATCACCGTCGTGCCCGCTGAGGAGGTAGTGGGCATGGCGGAAGAGCCCCTGGCGGTGCGCAGGAAGCCGCAAGCCTCTATCAACGTCTCCATGCAACAGGTGCGCGCCAAGCAGGCAGATGCAGTGGTGGCTGCCGGCAACACTGGGGCTACGATGGCCGCTGCCTACCTCAACTTGGGCCGATTGGCGGGGATCGACCGCCCGGCCATCGGTGCTCTTTTGCCCACTTTGAAGGGCAAGCCGGTCTTGCTTTTGGATGTGGGAGCCAACGTGGACTGCCGGCCCCGCTTCTTGGAACAATTTGCCCGCATGGGATCCCTCTACTGCCAGTGCGTGCTGGGGATTGAGAAGCCGCGGGTGGGCCTGCTCAACATTGGCGAGGAGCCCAACAAGGGCAACGACCTGGCCCTGGCCACCCATCAGCGCCTGACCCAGTTGCCGGGGATTCACTTTGCCGGCAACGCCGAGGGGCGAGACGTGCTGACGGGGGACTTTGATGTGGTGGTGTGCGACGGCTTTGTGGGCAACGCCCTGCTCAAGTTTGCCGAGAGCGTCGGCCAGGTGATCACCCAGGTGCTGCGGGAGGAGTTGCCCCGCGGCTGGCGTGGCAAGCTGGGCTGCTGGCTGCTGCAGCCCAATCTGAAGCAGGTGAAGCGGCGCATGGACTATGTGGAATACGGCGGCGCTTTGTTGCTGGGGGTGAACGGCATCTGCGTCATTACCCACGGCAGCTCCAAGGCGGCGATGGTCTACCATGCCATTCGCCTGGCCAAAGAGGCGGCGGAGCAGAAGATCCTACAGCGGCTGCAAGCGGAAATGGCCGACTCTCACCCATCCAAAGTCAATGCCGGAGAGAATGCTCCTCCTCTGGCCTCAGCCTCTAACCCCAGTCCAGAAGCCCTGCCGGTAGGATCCCTGGATCGGGTGGAAGGATAGCGTTCATGCCCAGCAATGGCCTCCCGAGCGTGCGGCTGGTGGGGGTGGGGGCTGCCCTGCCGACTCCCTGCCTGAGCAACGACGACCTCAGCCAGATCGTGGAGACTTCCGACGAGTGGATCTGGCCCCGCACCGGCATTCGCCAACGGCGCATCCTGCCCCCCGACCTCAGCCTGGTGGATTTGGCGGCGCAAGCGGCAAAGGCTGCCCTGGCGCAGGCCGGCATCCCGCCCCAGGAGCTGGATCTAATCCTCCTGGCCACCTCCACCGGCGTCGATCGCTTCGGCTCCGCTCCGCGGGTGCAAGCAGCGCTGGGGGCGACACGGGCGGTGGCTTTTGACCTGACGGCAGCCTGTACAGGGTTTGTGTTTGCTGTGGCCACGGCGGCCCAGTTTCTGCAAACCGGGCTGTACCGGCGGGCGCTGGTGGTGGCGGCGGACGTACTCTCTCGCACAGTGGACTGGACAGATCGCACCACCTGTGTCCTATTTGGGGACGGGGCAGGGGCGGTGGTGCTGGAAGCCGCAAGAGAGGGGGACGGCGGCATCCTCAGCATCGAGCTGCGCAGCGATGGCAGTGGCAGCGAGCTGCTCAGCCTGGCCATGGCCACCGAGGCCAGGCCCCTGGTGGGATCCCTGCAGGTGGGTCAATACCGCTGCTGCCCCATCGCCATGAACGGCCGTGAGGTGTACAAGTTCGCCGTCCAAGCGGTGCCGGAGATTATCGAGAAGGCTCTCTTTCGAGCTGGGATTGCCGCAGCAGCCGTGCAAGGCTACTTCATCCACCAGGCCAACCAGCGCATCCTCGATGCTGTGGCCAAGCGGCTGCAGTTGGATCCCCAGCGGGTGGCCAGCGTTCTGGAGCGCTACGGCAACACCTCCGGCGCCTCGGTGCCGATTGCGCTGGCCGACTGGATTGGCCAAAGGCGGTTTGGCCCTGGGGATTTGGGGGTGATGGCTGGCTTCGGCGCCGGCCTCACCTGGGGAGCAATTGTCTTTCGTTGGGGCAGATGAGTTGGAGAGTATTGAACTGATGAGCGTTGCCTGGATCTATCCCGGTCAGGGATCCCAAGTCGTGGGCATGGGAAGGGATTTACAAGATTGGCCAGGGGCGGCCCGCAAGTTGGCTGTGGCCCGCGAGGTGCTGGGATGGGATCCCCTGGCGCTCTCGGAAGAGCAGATCCATCAGACCGGCTACACGCAGCCGGCTTTATTCACTGTATCGGCCCTGCTGACGGACTATCTCTACGCTCAGGGTCAGGCTCCCGCCTGTACAGCCGGCCACAGCTTGGGAGAATATAGCGCCCTCTACGCCGCGGGGGTATTTGATTTTGAGACTGGCCTGCGGCTGGTGGCGCTGCGGGGCCAGTTGATGGAAGCTGCAGGGGATCCCCCCGGCAGCATGGCGGCGCTGATTGGGTTTGATCGCGACAAGCTGGAGCACCTGTGCCAGATGACTCCCGATGTGGTCATTGCCAACGACAACAGCCCGGATCAGGTCGTGATCAGCGGCTCGGTCGAGGGGGTGCAGGCCATCTGTGAGCAGTTGCAGGCCAAGCGCACCGTTCCCCTCAAAGTCAGCGGCGCCTTCCACTCGCCCTTGATGCAGGCGGCGGCGGAAACCTTTGCCCACACCTTGCGCGAGGTTGACTTTCAGGCTCCGCGAGTGCCGGTCTACAGCAATTGCACGGCTGCCGCTAGCCGAGATCCCCAGGTCCTCAAGCAGGCACTGCTGTCTCAGATGACTGCCCCAGTCCGCTGGCGAGAAACGGTGCTGCAGATGGCCGCCGACGGCATCCGAGAGGTGTGGGAAATCGGCCCTGGCAATGTGCTGACGGGCTTGGTGAGGCGAACGGCACCTGCCCTGGGACGGTGCAACATCAGCAGCCTCAGCATCGGCTAAGGGATCCCGGCAGCCCTGTTGCTGCAAGTTGCGTTGCTAGCTCCTCAAGGGAGAAGGGCTGCGGGTGAGGAAACCTCCCCAAACAGCAGTTAGGATCAATGAAAACCTGTTTCTGGGGCCGACGATGCCGTCTTCTCCCCCTCGCCAGCTTTGGGTCAATGCTTTTCCCGCTTTGGCTGGCCTTGCCGTGGCCCTCGGCAGCCTGGGATCCGGCGGATCCCTGTGGCAGTCGGGGGCAGCCGCTTTGGCTACGGGCATGACCGGCTACCTCGCCTCCGCCCTGGCTGGGAGTGAGTCCAAAGCCAAAATCCACCTGCTGGAGCAATCTCTGGAGCACCTCAAAAGCCGGCAAGAGCTAGGTTTACAGCACCTGCAAAACGAGCTGGCCGATCTGCGGGCTGCTCTTGCCAATTGGACACCCCTTCGGCAGGAAGAGAAAGCCGGCGATGGAACTGATGCTCAAACCTATTTTGAGTTGGGATCCCAGATCCAAGCTCAGCAAGAATTGCTTTCACAATTGCGTACAGAAGAGCAGAATCTAAAAGCCTCAATAGAAGACTTGCAAGCCAAAAAACAAGAGCTTGTACAACTTTTGAAAGAGTACGTTGCGAAAATTGACCAACTCCGCTGCAAACGGGATCTTTTGGCCCAAGAGATCGCCCGCCTTAATCAAGCTCGCCAAGCAACAGGCTGCAGCAACTTTGCCGCCCACCCCTCTGGGTTTGGAAAGGGATCCCTGGGCTTCAGCTCCGTTTCTGCCACCGCCTACGACGAAATTCTTGCAGCTATTGAGGAGCGAGTAAACGACTTGGACGACATGGCAAAAGCGATGGCAGAGCTGAGCTCGCTCGAGGGCAGATGGTAGCCTATCAGACGCCTTCCGAGTCCGGATCTATTTCATGAATTCGCCGCAGGGATCCCTTATTAAAGGCCGGGAAGCGTAGATAGGGGTACTGTTCCTTGGCCTGCTGCAGCTCTTGAAAGGCGGGGGCCAGGTGGTCTTGGGGGGAGATCCCTGTCACGACACACCAGATCTTGGTGCGTGTCAAGGCCACAAAAGCTTGGTTGCGCCGGCGCAGTTGCTCTTCCACACTGAGCCCCGGTTCGGTGGCGTTTTGAAACTGGCAAACGTAGACTTTCCAAGCTTCATTGCCTTTGGCCCGGAAGATCCCCGCTAGGGTGACATGCCCCGGCAAGCGGAAAATATCCTGACCGGCATCTTCGCCGGCTATGAGAGCTCTAATTCCTCTTTGTTTGAGCTTGGCCTTCAGGCTTTCCCAATAAGGTCTGCTCTTCTTGAAGCTGCCTACACCGGTAACCAGGAGATCCTCCGGCTGAAAACTCCACTGCTTCAGGTCGCGCTCGATTTGTTGGGCAATCCAATTCTGCTCCTCTTCCTCAGAAGGGAAGGTGCGCCAGATTAGCAGCGATTGCGGATCCACCTTGGGCTCAAAGTCTTCTTGATCGATGGGATGGCAAGCCTTGCGGGTGAGGGTAATTGTGGATCCAGGCTTACGAAAATCGCCTTCTACCACTTCGTAACCTAAATTTTCCCACTGCCCTTTTTGAGTAACTCCCTGCAAAGGCTGGTCTCCACGCAAAAGACCCATGTTGATGGCATGGGCAGCCATGAGAATAATCTTCGGAGTGCGGTAGCAATGGGGCAACACAGTGGCCCGCCCTCCCAACTGCACTTTGGGCTTGCCTGTCTCGTCGCGCCCGAATAGCTCGGCTATTCCTGGCACCGTCAGCGAGCCAATGCCCTGGGCTTCGTCATAGGCCCAATAGAGCCGTTTGGGATCCCGTAAAGCCCGATAGGCTAAACGGTAAAAGGCAGGGGGCAAATCTTGACCTTCATCGATCAAAATAACATCGAAGAGCTGAGGGATTTCCTTGGCTTCTTTTTCTAACTTTTCGCAGACGTAGTCGAAGGGCTCAGTTGTATAGTCATTTTTATCCCTTAGCTCTGCCTTTGCCCGCTCCAAGCTTTTGGGCGTTAAGCCACATTCGTTAGCGAGCAATCGATAGAACCCAGTTTGATTTTGGGATCCCCAGGCGTGCATCACCTGGATCTTTTTCCAGTCCGGCTCAAGGTCAAACTTGCTCTGACAGACCTTTGAGATTTGCTCGCGAATTTGGTGATAGAGAGAGCGGGTGTAAAAAACTACCGCAATGTCCCAATCGGGGTGGTCGGCGTGGATCTTGGCCGCTCTGCGAGTCAAGACTACCGTTTTGCCTGTCCCCGCCAGGCCCCGCAACCGCTGTGGCCCCTCAGGATATTGGGTGGCAATTTTGCGTTGGTCTTCATCAAGCTTAAAGATCTGCTCTTGGACGCGACGGATCACCGCCTGGGGATCGTAGCTGTAAGATATTGGGTCATCGCCGGGATCCCCCAACTTTATTCCCAACGTTTTGAGGATCACTTCCCATTCTGTGGCGTTGAGAGGAGCGCCATTGGCCTTTTTGGCCGCATACAGAGTCTGCCGCAACTGCTCTGGATGCTCCAAATCATCTGCAAAAAGCAGCGCCCCGAGAAACGGGGGATCCCCGAAGCGCTCCTGCCATTCTTGTCGCCGAATGCGAGGCAAAGCCAGCCGATATTGCCAGGCAACGCGAGCTTGGAGAGGCCGGGTTTCCGGATTTTGCTGCAGCCAATTCTTGATCTGAAACATTTGGTTATCGGCCTGCCCCAAGGGGGTCTCGGTTTCCCTGTGCCACTCCCGCATGCGCCACTGGCTGCCGTCGATGGCTTCGATATTGTAAAGGTTGCAGCCCTTACACTCGAAAACCCAAAAGCCCAGTTCAAAATGAATCAATAGGATGTCGGGCTTGGCCGTGACGTGGCCCTGATGGTTATAGATACTGAACTGATGGAGGAGGTAGCCGGGATCGGATCCCAGGGCCTGCCGCAGCGCATTCCAAACCACTGCTTCCGCAGCTACCCCAGGTAAGCTGTCGTCCAGAGCGCCGTCGGGTTGAAAGTGCATGGGGGATCCCTCGTTTTCCAACTTGAACCCAATGTACAACAGGAAACCTGAGCTCTTGGGGAAGGATCCAAAGCCCCTAAAGCAAAGACTCAGGTCGGATCCGGGGATCCACCCACATCAAGAGCAGATCGGCCAACAAATTGCCCAGAATGAGCATCACGGCCCCCAGCAAAAGCCCGGCCATCACCACGTTGATGTCGAAGCTCTGGACCGCTTCCAAGAGCAGCTTGCCCAGCCCCGGCCAGTTGAAGAAAAACTCGGCAATAAAAGAGCCGCTGAGCAAATTGGCAAACTCAAAGCCCAAGATCGTGATCAAGGGGTTGACGGCGTTGCGCAATGCATGCAGCCAGATCACCCGCCATTCCGGGATCCCACGCGCCCGCGCCGCCTGGATGTATTCCTGCCGCAGCACGTCCAAGAAGTTGCCGCGGGTAATCCGCTGCAGCCCGGCAAAGCTGGTGATGCTCAGGGCCAGCGTGGGCAAGAGCAGGTGACGGCCCAGATCCAGCAGCTTTCCCCCCCAACCCAGCTCGGCAAAATAAACACTGGTCATCCCGCCCACCGGCAGCCAGCCCACGTTTTGGGCCACGATCAGCAGCAAAATGGCCAGCACAAAGCTGGGCATGGCCTGCCCCAGGTAGCTGAGCAACTGCAACGCCCGATCCAGAGGAGTGTTCTGCTGCAGCGCCCCCAGGATCCCCAGCGGAATGGCGATCATCCAAGTCAGCAAAACGGAGCACACTGCCAACAGCAGGGTGGCGCCGGCGCGGGAGAGGATGAGCTGCGCTACTGGCACGCGATAGGTGTAGCTGACGCCAAAATCCCCCTGCAGCAGATTGCCCAGCCAGGTCAAATACTGCCAAAGCAAGGGTTTATCCAAGCCCAGCCGCGCCTCTTCCTGGGCGATAAACTCCTGGCTGATACTGGGATCCGCCCGCAAGGGATCCAAAAAATCGCCGGGGGCCAGTTGCAGGAGCAAAAAGCTGAGCACCGTGATCAGCAGCAGCACCGGCACCGCTTGGACCAGCCGCTGCAAAACAAGGGCTAGGGGAGGCCAAAGGCTGAACACCCGTCCAGCAGGGGGAGAAGAGGTTGCGGCCACAGGCAGAAGTCGAGTTGAGCGAGGTCCAAATCTCCCTGGGAGTGGGATCCCTGTCGAACTATGCTGCCATTCTCGCGGCCAAATTTCCAGGTTGCTGCCTGGCTTGGAACAGGGCGCAGTTGCCCGTTAGGGGAATTGGGGGTTAAGCCAATCCGGCAGGCGCAAGCTAAGGCGGTAGACTAGTCAGAAGCTTTTTCGATGAGTTGCCGTTGGGAAGATCTCTTGCGAAACCTGTTTCTTACCGGCGCTAGCGGCTGTCTGGGGCATTATGTGTTGGAGCGCCTGGCCCAACAAAGGGATCCCGAGTTTCCGGAGCAGCCCGCCTACCACCTGTACATTCTTATCCGCAACCCCAGCCGCCTGCGGTTGCCCCCGGAGCGTTTGCCTGCCCCCATCACCCTGGTGGCCGGCGATCTCCTGCGCATTCGGGAACACGCCGCCCTGCTGCGGCAGATGGATGGGTTGATCCACATGGCGGCGGCTTGGGGGGATCCCACCCTGACCTGGGCGGTGAACGTCACCCACACCTTGGAGTTGCTCAGCTTGTTGGATCCGGAGCGCTGTCAGCAGGTGATCTACTTTTCCACTGCCAGCCTTTTGAATCAAGCGTTAGAACCTTTGGCCATCGCCGGCCAGGCCGGCACCGACTACATCCGCAGCAAGTACGCGATGCTGCTGCGACGCCAGGAAAGCAGCTTCTGGCCAGATCGCCTGCTCACCCTCTACCCCACCCTGCTGTTCGGCGGCAGCCCCCACCACCCCTACTCCCACATCACCGCCGGCCTCAAGGAGGTGCTTCCGCTGGCTGGATTTGATCCGCTTTTTGCGGGTGGATGCCAGCTTCCACTTCATCCACGCTGCCGATGTGGCCGAGATGGTGGCCCATTGGGTGGCCCATCCGCCGGGGGGAGGGGATTGGGTGTTGGGCAACCCCCCCTTGTCGGTGGATGAATGCGTAGAGCAGGTGTGCGCCTATTTTAAAAAACGGATTTATTTCCGCCTGCCCCTGCCCATCGGCCTATTTCGCGCCCTAGCCTTCCTACTTCGGGTGCGACTTTCGGCCTGGGATGAGTACTGCCTGCGCCACCGCCACTTTGTCTATCCGGCCCTCTCCCCAGCAGCGCTGGGCTTGCCCTGCCGCTTCCCTACCGTAGCCTCTCTTCTCGACGCCTACCTCTAGGCCACCTTTGATAGAGTCACGCAACTCCCCTCTCCCCAGGGGTAAGGGATCCCGACAGGGATCAGCCGGCAGAGGCCACTGCTTCTCTGTGAGCCAAGCCTTGAAGCTGAGCAGCAATGCGCTCCCGGTCGAGCCTCTGGCCGATGAACACCAGGCGGGTCAACCGCGGCTCTTGCGGGCGCCAGGGGCGGTCGTAGTAGGTCTCAAATCGGGATCCCACCCCCTGCAGCACCAGGCGCATCGGCTTGTGGGGCACGGCCACAAACCCCTTTACCCGGTAGAGGCATTCCTCTTGAGCCAGTTGACGCAGTTGGGCAACTAGGGATCCCGGCTCATAGCTGCCCTCCAGGCTGAGGCAGAAAGACTCAAAAGCTTCGTGCTCGTGCTCCTCCTCGAAGTCGTGGTGGCTGGGGCGGCGCTCCAACTGATCCTCCACCGCCGCCTGGAAGCCCAAGAGCACTTCTGGGGCAACCTGGCCCCGCTCACAGGGGAGAACTCGAACCTCAGGCGCAACTGTTGCCGCAGCCAGCTCTCCACCTGGGTTCGCTCCTTCGGCGTGATCTGATCCACCTTGCTCAGCAGCACCAAATCAGCGCAGCTCAACTGATCCTCAAACAGCTCCTCAATGGGAGTCTCGTGATCAAGCTCTCATCGGCCTGACGCTGCGCCTCCAGCGCCGCCAGATCCCCCACCAGTTGCCCAGAAGCCAGGGCCTGGCCATCCACCACTGCAATCACCGCATCCACCGTGGCGCCGGTGCGAATGGTGGGCCAGCGGAAAGCCTGCACCAGCGGCTTGGGCAAGGCCAATCCTGAAGTCTCAATCAGGATGCAGTCCAGCTCTGCCCGCCGCCGCAGCAGAGCCTCCATGGTCGGCAAGAACTCCTCCTGCACCGTGCAGCAGAGGCAGCCGTTGGCCAGCTCCAGAATGGGGATGGAGCCCCCTCCCTCGCAGAGTTGGCAATCCCGCAGCAGTTCGCCGTCGATGCCCACTTCGCCAAACTCATTGACCACTACGGCGATGCGGCGGCCCTGGTTGTTGAGCAAAAGGTGACGGATCAAAGTGGTCTTGCCGGATCCCAAAAATCCGGTGATGACCGTAACCGGAACTTTGTGCATCTTGATTTGCGCATTCGGCCTTCCCAGTCTCTACCCGTGCTTCCCTCTCTGTCCATCCCGGCAGGGGGGATCCCCAAAAAAAGGCCCCCTGCCGGGGGCCAAAGGTTGTGATCTCCGAGAGACTTCCGGGCTTATCGGATCGGCTTCATCCGGTAAACCGGCTCGTTCTCGCGGCTGATCCCCTTCTCAAAGCCGGCAGCAGCGGCGCGCGCGCGACCAGCATGCCACAGGTGACCGACGAAGAACAGGAAGCCGAAGATGAAGTTGTGGGCTGCCAGCCAGGTGCGCGGGCTGGTGAAGTTCACCGTGTTGATCTCGGTAGCCACACCCCCCACCGAGTTCAGGGATCCCAGCGGCGCGTGGGTCATGTACTCTACCGCACGGCGGGCCTGCCAGGGTTGGATGTCGTTCTTCAGCTTGTCCAGATCCAAGCCATTGGGGCCCAGCAGCGGCTCTTTCCAAGGGGCCCGCACATCCCAGAAGCGCATCGTCTCACCGCCGAAGATGATCTCGCCCGTGGGAGAGCGCATCAGGTACTTACCCAGACCGGTGGGGCCTTGGGCCTGGCCGATGTTCGCCCCCAGGCGCTGGTCGCGCACGATAAAGGTGAGGGCTTGGGCTTGCGAGGCTTCCGGGCCGGTGGGGCCGTAGAACTCGCTGGGGTAAACGGTGTTGTTGAACCAGATGTAGCAGGTGGCAATAAAGCTCATCAGCGAGACCGCCGCCAAGCTGTAGGAGAGATAGGCCTCTCCCGACCAGATAAGAGCACGGCGGGCCCAGCCAAAAGGCTTGGTGAGGATGTGCCAGATCCCACCGGCAATGCAGATGATGCCGATGTAGATGTGGCCGCCGATCACATCCTCCATGTTGTCCACGCTGATGATCCAGCCGTCGCCGCCAAAGGGAGACTTGAACAGGTAGCCGAAGATGACCGCCGGGTTGAGCGTGGGGTTGGTGATCACCCGCACGTCGCCACCCCCCGGAGCCCAGGTGTCATAGACGCCACCAAACCACATGGCCTTGGCCACCAACAGGAAAGCCCCCAACCCCAACAGGATGAGGTGGATCCCCAAGATGGTGGTCATCTTGTTCTTGTCTTTCCAGTCGTAGCCGAAGAAGGGGAAAGACTGCTCCAGGGTTTCCGGGCCGCGCACGGCGTGATAAATGCCTCCCAGACCCAGCACCGCGCTGGAGACCAGGTGCAGCACACCGATCACAAAGTAGGGGTAGGTATCGATCACCTCGCCGCCTGGGCCAACTCCCCAGCCCAAAGTGGCCACGTGGGGCATCAGGATCAGCCCCTGCTCGTACATGGGCCGATCCGGCGTGAAGTGAGCCACCTCAAACAGCAGCATCGCCCCCGCCCAGAAGACGATCAGGCCAGCGTGGGCTACGTGAGCGCCCAAAAGCCGACCGGAAAGATTGATCAAGCGAGCATTCCCGGCCCACCAGGCGAACCCGCCCTGGGTGCGATCCTGCATCGCTGCGGAACCAAACGTCGTTGAAGTCACTGAGGCCAGCCTCCGAAAACAGTAAAGGTCACAGTACAGCAAAAGATATGAGGTGAAAAGCAAAGGAGCTTAGGAATGGCCGAGCGCCTACCCATCCAATCCAAGACTTGAATAGGCGAACGCTCGGCCTCGGCTCTCACGTAGAGGATCGAGAGAACTCAAGCGTTCGACAGCCAGCGCCAGTTTAGAGCGCGTTGCCGCGGGGCAGGACTTCCTCGGGGAACTCAAAGCGCTCGTGCGGCTGGTCCTGCGGCGCCATCCAGGCCCGAATCCCCTCGTTGAGCAAAATGTTCTTCGTGTAGAACGTCTCAAACTCAGGGTCTTCCGCCGCCCGCGTCTCCTGACTGATAAAGTCATACGCCCGCAGGTTCAGCGCCAACCCCACCACACCAATGCTCGACATCCACAATCCCGTTACCGGCACAAACAACATGAAAAAGTGCAGCCACCGCTTGTTGGAAAACGCTATCCCAAAAATCTGGCTCCAGTAGCGGTTCGCCGTCACCATCGAGTACGTCTCTTCCGCCTGCGTCGGCTCAAATGCCCGAAACGTGCTTGCTGCCTCCCCATCCTTGTAGAGGGTATTCTCCACCGTCGCCCCATGGATGGCACACAGCAGCGCTCCACCCAACACGCCGGCCACCCCCATCATGTGGAACGGGTTCAGCGTCCAGTTGTGGAACCCCTGGAAAAACAGCAAAAACCGAAAAATCGCCGCCACCCCAAAGCTGGGCGCAAAAAACCAACTGCTCTGCCCCAGCGGGTAAATCAAAAACACGCTCACAAACACGGCAATCGGCGCGCTGAAGGCAATGGCGTTGTAGGGCCGCACCCCCACCAGCCGGGCAATCTCAAACTGCCGCAGCATAAAGCCAATTAGGCCCAGCGCCCCATGGAAGGCCACAAAGGTCCACAGCCCGCCAATCTGGCACCAGCGGGTAAAGTCCCCCTGGGCTTCCGGGCCCCACAGCAGCAGCAGGCTGTGCCCCATGCTGTCGGCGGGGGTGGACACGGCCACCGTCAAAAAGTTGCACCCCTCCAGGTAGGAGCTGGCCAACCCGTGGGTGTACCAAGAGGTTACAAACGTGGTGCCGGTCAGCCAGCCGCCCAGGGCCAAATAGGCGCAAGGAAACAGCAGCAGCCCCGACCAGCCGATAAACACGAATCTGTCGCGCTTGAGCCAGTCGTCGACGATGTCGAACCATCCTCGCTCCTGGCGCGCGCGCCCTACTGCGATGGTCATCTCAACCTCTCCTTAAAAACATGATGAGGACATTAATGAAACTACAAATTTTGCTCCTTTGAAGCAAGACTGGTGCCTAGGTATAAAGACTCAGTCTGCGAACTTGTCGCCTTGGTTTCCCTGCACGGATTCCTGGCCAGAACTGACCAACCGCTGCTTCAGGCAGCTTTGCTGGCGTTCCGAACTGCTCTTGGAATCCTCAGCAGAGCTGTGGCGATCCCGACGAGCCGCCCTAGGGCCACCGAACAAGTTTCACGGCTGTCGGCATTACAATTTAGCCTACGCCAGTAAAGACTTGTAAATTGCTTTCATTATAGAGGGGGGGGACTCGTTCCCATCAAGTCCGAGGTGGCTGGGATCTTCACAGACTGTAATCTTTGCGGTTTTTCTCTCCTGAGATATTGAGCTAGAGGGGCTGCCTCACCCTGGGGAAGGCCGAAGGCACAAGATCCGATATCCTTGAAGGGCGAGGCAATCCACCTGAGAGGAATCTATGGCTAGTGAGATCTTCACCATTGCTGGGCTCTCCATCGTCCTGACCCTAGTGGGTGTGGCGCTTGGATACGGGATCTTGCGCATCACCCAGGGCGGGGCCGAGTAGGGATTTCCTCATTTGGTAAAACATGAAAATCGGCATCGTCGGCGCCGGGGCAGTCGGGGGGCATTTGGCCGTTTGCCTGGCTCGCGCCGGCTTTTCAGTCAGTGTGGTGGCGCGGGGATCCCACCTGCAGGCCATCCGCAGCCAAGGCTTGAAGCTGATCCGGCAGGGGGATCCCCCTGTGGCTTGGGTAGAGCGGCTGACGGCCAGCGACGACTTGGCTGAGCTGGGGCGGCAAGATGTGGTGATCGTTGCTGTCAAGGCCCACAGCTTGCCCCTGCTTGCCCCGCAATTGGGATCCCTGTGTGGCCCGGATAGCCCCGTTGTGGTTGTCCAGAATGGTATCCCCCGGTGGTACTTTTACCGGCATGGCGGCGAGTTTGAGGGGCGCTCCTTGACTTCGGTGGATCCGGGCGGGGTGATCGCCGCGCATCTGCCAGTCGAGCGGGTGATCGGCTGTGTGGTGTACATCGCCGTGCAGTTGGCAGAGCCGGGGGTAGTTTTGCATACCGGTGGCGGGCGCTACATTCTGGGAGAGCCGGATGGGTCGTTGTCGGAGCGGCTGCGCTCTCTGGCGGCCATCTTTGAGCAGGGGCAGCTTTCTGTGGCCCTCACCTCCCAAATTCGGGTCGAGATCTGGCAAAAACTTTGGGGGAACGCCGCCTTCAATCCCATCAGCGCCCTTACCCGCGCGGCCCAAGACGCAATTGCCCAGTACCCGCCCACCCATGCTTTGGTTCGGTCGGCGATGCAGGAAACCGAGGCGGTGGCCCAAGCATTTGGGATCCGGCTGCCGGTCTCTTTGGAAGAGCGGCTGAAGGATGCAGCCCGTGTGGGCTCCCATCGCACCTCGATGCTGCAGGATATCGAGCGGGGGCAACCGACGGAGATCGAGAGCATTGTCGGCGCCATCACGGAGCTGGGGCGTTGGGCGGGGATCCCGACTCCCCATCAGAACCTCTGGGGTACTCCCGCCACAGCGCAGCTTGGCGGGCTGGAGGATAGGCGGTGAGACGAAGGGGTTCAATGCCCCTGAGTCTCACAATCTGGGCGTTGCCTGCTGCTCGACATACTTCTTCAACTCCTCAACGGTGACCCCACCACAAGAGGCAACAAAATAGGCCCTGTCCAAAATACAGGCTTGCTGTAGAACCGTGCCACCTCTGTGGCGAACTCTTTGCGAATCAACCGGCTGGAGACTGTTTTCAGGTTGTTCACCAGCCTTGAGACCTGGACATCCGGCGGAAAACTCACCAACAGATGCACATGATCCGCCTCACCGTTGAACTCCACCAAGGAACAGCGCCACTTTTGGCAGGTCGCTCGAAATATATCTTCCAGCCTCTGCAACATTGGAGCAGTTATCACCCGACGACGGTACTTTGTCACCAGCACCAAGTGGATTTGTAGGCTGTAAACAGAACGATGGCCTATGTTGTAGCTCGTTGCGCTAAATGCTAGAACCGTCTCATGATTCTCACCCACGAGTACCGGATCCTGCCCAGCGACGACCAAGCCGCTCTGATGACCGAGTGGCTGGAATTGTTGCGGCGGCAGTGGAACGACGCTCTGGGGCAGAGACTGGATTGGCTGACCGCAACCCGTTGCCCAATTGACCGCTGCAGTCTTGTCTCTTGCCCGTTGCCTGTGTCAGAAGCTCCGCTGGAGCCGAATTATTATCGGCAGGCGGGATCCCTCAAACCAATCAAGCAACTGTTCCCGGCCTACCGGGGCATTTACGCCGAGGTGCTGCAGCAAAACTTGATGCGGCTGGACAAGGCGTGGAAAGCGTGGCTGGAGCCGGATAGCACAGGCAAACGGCGGGGGCGGCCCCGCTTCAAAAAAGCGGGGGAGTTGAGATCCTTCACATTCCCCCGCATCAATTGGGCCCCGGGCAGAGGCGGGAGCGCATCTGGAAGGGGAGACTCTGCGGCTGAGCAAGATTGGCTCGATGCCTGTGGTGCTGCACCGCCCCTTGCCGGAGGGGTTTGTGCCCAAAACCTGCACAGTGGTGCGCAAGGCCGATGGGTGGTATGTCTGCATCAGCTTGGAAGACAAAAGCGTCCCTTCCCCAGAGCCTGTGCCGATCAAAAGGGCGGTGGGCATTGATGTGGGATTGGATAGGTTTCTCACCACCAGCGATGGGGAGGTGGTGCCTATCCCGCGGCACTACCGCCGAGCCCAAAAGCACTTGGCTCGACAGCAGCGGCAACTGAGCCGCAAGGTGAAGGGATCCGCCAACTGGAAGAGACAAGCCACGAAAGTTGCTTGTTTGCAGTTGCACGTTGCCCGACAACGCAAAGCGTTCCACTACCAAGTGGCGCACTGGCTGGTGGGGCAATACGACCTGTTGGTGGTGGAGGATCTCAACGTCCGAGGGCTGGCACGGACTCGGTTGGCTAAATCGATTTTGGATGCGGCTTGGGGACGATTTCTCGACATTCTGACAGCAGTGGCGGTCAAACGCGGCAAACAGGTGTTGAGAGTGGATCCCCGTGGTACGTCCCAAAATTGTTGTGTTTGTGAGGAGCGTGTTCCCAAGACCTTGTCGGAACGGGTGCATGATTGCCCCCGTTGCGGGTCGTGGGACAGAGACTTGAACGCTGCTATCGAGATTTTGAAGCGAGGACTCAGGTCCCCCCGTATACGGGGGGATATAGGGGGGCGGTGGGACTGCCGCTCTCTGGCTGTGGAGGATCCTGGTTTACCAGTCCGTTGAAGCAGCAACTCCGGGAAGTGATTCTCGGAAGCTCCCGTCTACGGCCCGTCAGGGCTTAGCGGGAGAGGATGTCACTTGGATACGCTCTATGCCTGCGTTAAGCTGCTGGAATACTCTCTTCAGCCGGGGGCCCGTTCGAGTTGCGGATCCCCTTGGTAGCCCCTTAACTCTTGCGGACTATGCTTGAAAACGCCATTGTGCTCATCACCGGCGCCAGCAGCGGCATCGGGGCAGCCTGTGCCACGCTTTTTGCCCGTTCTGGAGCCAAGCTGATCCTGGTGGCCCGCCGTCAGGAGCGGCTACAGGAGCTGGCCGCGGAGTTGCAGCAGGCTTACGGTGCTTCCTCATACTTGCTGACTTTGGATGTGCGAGATAGGGCAGCCGTGCAGCAGGCGTTCCAGTCTTTGCCGCCGGCCTGGGCTGAAATCGACATTTTGATCAACAACGCCGGCCTCAGTCGCGGCTTGGACAAGCTCCACAGCGGGGCTGTGCAAGATTGGGAGGAGATGATCGATACCAACCTCAAGGGCTTGCTGTATGTTACCCGCGCCGTCTTGCCCGGCATGGTGGAGCGGGGCCGGGGCCATGTGGTCAACATCGGCTCCATTGCCGGTCGCCAGACCTACCCCGGCGGCGCCGTCTATTGCGCTTCCAAGGCCGCCGTGCGGGCCATCTCCGAGGGACTGAAGCTGGATCTGCTGGGCACCTCCATTCGCGTCACCGAGATCCAGCCCGGCTTGGTGGAAACCGAGTTCAGCCAAGTGCGCTTCCGCGGCGATCGCGAGCGGGCGGCAGCCGTCTACCGGGGCCTCACCCCCCTGACGGCGATGGATGTGGCCGAGGTGGTGCTGTTTGCCGTTACCCGTCCCCCCCACGTCAACCTGAGCGAAGTCTTGCTGCTGCCCACCGACCAGGCCAGCACGACGATGGTGCATCGTCGCTAGGGATGTGATGCCGTATCCGTCGTTGTTGGGTATTCACTCCCCCATGCCTGGGCGACAATGGCGGCAAAGGGGGTGGGCCCATGGGACTGGAAAGCGGGATCCTCATTGGGTTGGGCATCGGCCTACTCGGCACGCTGATTTTGCTCTGGCAGAGCCGGCGCCGCTTCGGCCGCCAATTGCAACAGTTGGGATCCCTGATGCACCTGGCCCTGCCTCTCAGCTCGCCTGAACAGATGCTCAGCCGGCTCAGCCACCACCTTCGCCAACAAGAACTGGAGTGGGCCCGCCAAAAACGATACCTACAGGACTGGCGGTATCTCAGCCACCACCTGCCCTGGGGATATCTGCGGGTAGACGAGAACAACGTGGTCTGGGAGTGTAACCCTGCCGCCCAGCGTCTGCTGCGCATCAGCCAGTGGCAGCCGGGCATCAAGCTCCTGCTGGAGTGGGTGCGCTCCTACGAGTTGGATCAGCTTATCGAAGCCACCCGCCGCCAGGAAGCTACCGCTCCCATCCAGAGCCGCGAGTGGATCTTCTACCCTTCCGGGGGCGAGGACAAACCGGTGCCGCTGCGGGCTTGGGGGCTGCCCCTGCCCCAGGCCCACGTGGCCATCTTCTTGGAAGACCGCCTAGAGGCAACTCTGCTGGCCCAACAACGGGATCGCTGGGCCTCGGATGTGGCCCACGAGCTGAAGACCCCCCTCACCTCGATTCGCCTGCTAGCGGAAACCCTGCACAGCCGCGTCGATGCCGCGCAAGCAGTTTGGGTGGAACGATTGCTGAACGAGACGCTGCGCCTCAGCCAGTTGGTGCAAGACTTGCTGGAACTGAGCGCCCTCAACCTGGGGGCCGCATCGCGATCCCAATGGCGCTGGGTGGATCTGGCAAGCTTGGTGCGCGAAGCCTGGCAGAGCCTGGAACCGCTGGCCAAGCCCCGCCAGCAGGAACTGGATCTAAGCGGCCCCTCCCAGCTCTATCTCTGGGGAGATGAACAGCGCCTCTACCGCCTCGTCCTTAACCTCTTGGACAACGCCATCAAATATGGCGGAACCGACTCCCCCATTCACGTGGCCCTGTCGGAACAGGAATCGCAAGTGCGGCTGGAGGTGTACGACCATGGCCCTGGCCTGCCGGAGGATCAATTTGAGCTGGTCTTTCAACCCTTTTACCGCACCGACGCGGCGCGGGCCCGCAGCAAAGGCGGCACCGGCCTGGGGCTGGCGATCGTGCGGCAAATCGTGGAACTACACGGGGGTACAATCCGTCTGCGCAATCACCCGCAAGCAGGTGGGCTGTGGGTGCAGGTGGAGCTGCCCCGGAAACACGCCGATGCCCTGTGAAAGCTGCCCAGAAGCGCTCCCATCAACATCACCAAGCCCTTCGACCTGAGAACTGCCCCAGATTTTCCTCCGGCGGGGCTATCCATGTTGGAGGGGATCCCCTAGAATTGGTCTAGGTAATCCTTACAGTTTGTACACTGGGCATTCGGAATGGGCGCAGACTATCATTCCGCTGATTTGTTGTCGGAGCGTGAGCTGCAGGTTCTCGAGTTAATCGCAGCGGGCCTGACCAATCAGGACATTGCAGAGCGCTTAGAGATTAGCAAGCGCACTGTTGACAATCACATCAGCAATATTCTGAGCAAGACGCGAACGTCAAATCGCGTCGCTTTGGTGCGCTGGGCCTTGCAATGGGGAAAAGTTTGCCTAGATCAGGTCAATTGCTGTACGTTGGCCAACGACAAAATTGCTTAGCCACATCTCGGAGACTCTCTCTGCCCCCTCTTTGTTTTGGCAGGCAATTAAATGCAGAGCAGGGCTTTTTTACCTCAAAAGTAGCGAGACATTCGCAAGATGTCATTGGCCGTTGTGGTGAAGCTGTTTGTTACCTGGATCCCTAGTTTCTCCTTTCCTTGCCTATCGTGAGCCTTGCTGAGTTGAAACGCTACGCTGTTCGTTATGATTCCATGCCCCTGATGGTTTATCGAGAGGTGGCTGCCCATCTGGCCTGCATTCCAGGGGTGGAAGCAGAGCTGGAATGCAGAAAAGACTCCATCTTTCGCTACTCCGATAGCCAAATCGAGGCGCTGCAAATTCGCCAAGAGGCCGACGCTGACCCAGAGCAAGTTCAGCGCGTTCTTGACCACTACGGGACATGGCAGTACAGCCCGTTACAGGACTAGCCCTCCTGCATTGCCGAAGAGGGATTACCGGAACGCCAGACCTTTGGGTTGTTTGGTGAGCACTACCACCTCCCCGCAGGGCGATACCGACCCACCTCCCAACTGGAACCGATAACTGGGCAGCCGCTCCAAACCAAGTCGAGACAGACCTTGAGCGCTCTGCGCCGCTAACGAGCTCGCGCTAGCGCATACAGGCCCCTCACCCTTAACCCCTCTCCCAAAAAAGGGAGAGGGATCCGCCGAGCAGCACAACGAACTGTCTTAGCAGGAATTGCCCGTACGACGGGGGTAACTCTGTCGATGGTTCTAGAAGCTCTGAGGCAGAGACTGTTTAGCGAGTTGGCTGACTTTGAGCAGGCAAGTGCAACTTACGAGCCAAACCCAGTCTTGCCAACACCCAAATGACCCAGTAGGTCATGTCAATTTCCCACCAGCGCAAACCTGCTTTCACGCACTTCGGGTCGGCGTGATGGTTGTTGTGCCAGCCTTCACCGTAGGTGAGGAGAGCCGCCCACCAAAGGTTACGGGCATTGTCGTCGCTCTCGAAAGTCCGGTAGCCCCAGAAGTGGCTGGCAGAGTTGATCAACCAGGTGCAGTGCAGCAGCAGCACTGTCCGCACGAAGATGCCGTAGATAACGAACGGCCAACCGCCGAGCAGGTAAAGCACTCCAGCCAGCGGCAGTTGCAGCAGCAGCCCATACTTGTCTAGCCAGCGATAAAAAGGATCCCGAGCCAAATCCGGCGCAAAGGCAGAATACTTCTCACGGTTAAAAAACTCTTCCCGTTGGTAAATGAGCCAGAGCATGTGGCTCCACCAAAAGCCCTTGCGAGCAGAGTAGGGATCCCGCTCTTCGTCTTCAGTAAAAGCGTGATGCTGACGATGGCCGGCCACCCAAAAGATCGGCCCCCCCTGGATGGCGAGAGCACCGAAGGTAGCAAAGACATATTCCAGCCACTTGGGCACTTGGAAGCTGCGATGGCTAAGCAGACGATGATACCCCAGGCAGATGCCCAAGCTGCCGAAGCACCAGTGAAGCAATAGGGCCACCCCCAAGGCTGGCCAGGAAAAGCAAACGATGCCGCCCACTAAAGCGAGGGCGTGAAAAACAACGAAAAAAAGAACAAATTCCCAGGCAAACCGAAAAGACTTTTGGGGCTCAGGCTGAGCTAGCGAAGCAAAACGGTTGGGATTGTCCAGCGATTGGGTGGGAAGGGAAACGGCCATGAACCAGCAAAACCTCAGAAAAGGAGTAAGGGCAGCGCAGGATCAAATACCTCCTCGCAAAGTTGCTTCTCATGCATAGGCCACCGCATCCCTGGCTTAGCTTACAACGAGCTCATGTCCCTGAAAGGCAAGCCGGGATCCCCAAAGGCCTGGCCAAGCAAGCTTCAGCAGTGAGAGCCGCTATGAGAGAGCAGAAAGGCAGCAGGTTTGATCTCGCCTGAGGCTAAGCTTAACGATATTTCACCTCAAATGCAAGTGCTGCTTGCAGATTGCCACTACCTTGAGCGCCTTCTCTTGACTCCTTACCCCATCACCTACCATGGCACGTCCTTCTTCCCGGCAAAGGCTGCTGAACGCGGCTCGAGACCTCTTCGTCCGCCAGGGCATCACTCAGACCACCACCCGTCAAATTGCAGACTTGGCCGGCGTTCATGAAGTAACCCTGTTTCGTCACTTTGGCAGCAAGCAGGGGCTGCTCCTGGCTGTATTTGCTGAGCTGGGAGTTTTCTCCGGCATTGCCGACTTACCCCTCCCAGCAGACCCCACTACCTTCCGGGGCTCTGAGCTACAAGCCATTCTCCTCCGCTATGTCCAAACCTGCTTCCAAGCTCTAGCTAATAACCCTGAGCTGGTGCGCTCGTTGGTGGGAGAAGCAGGCTTCTACTCCGAGGAGCATCGCCGCGCCTTGAGAGCAGGCTTCCTGCAGGCCCAAGAGCAGCTAGCCCACTACCTCCAGCAGCTCCCTAGCCCGGAGCTACAAGCCGTCGACTCTGGGTGCCTTCACGCAGCTGCTGGAGTTCTCCATCTGATGATTTTGGGGACGGCTGTATTAGCCGTTACCGCTGGCTTGCCTGCTGGCGACGGCGACCAGCCCTCCTCCGACCCAGCGGACAAGGGCACTTATGACAACAACAGCAGCACTCCCCCTCTCCTCTACGCCTGCGTAAAGCTGTGGATGGCAGCCTTGAGGGGCATGAAGGAAACCTAGTGCAAAAGACTCTCTCGGGGTTGGAAGGAGGCAATCCCAAAAAAAGAAGAAGAGATGAGGAGGTTGTAAGCCGGGTTCTGTAGTGGGGTGCTCCAAGGAGCAGCCCGCACTGGCGGTCATCTCTCTGGGAGTGATGTTGCCATCACCCTCTAGCGGCTCACCACCACCGAGACCACCCTCCCCCAACCGCTTGGCTGAGTACCGTGACCTCGGTGCAGCCGACAGGGGCGAAGAACAGCCATAGTCCTGCGGCTGCGGCCTTGCTTTCCACCGGGGTTTACCGAGCCAGCGCCTCACGACGCTGCTGGTGGGCTCTTACCCCACCTTTGCACCCTTACCTGTGCTGGGATCCCAGCCATCGGCGGTATGTTTCTGTGGCACTATCCTCGCGGTTTCCCGCACTGGGCTTTCCCCAGCGGTGTGTTCTTCTGAAAGCCCGGACTTTCCTCATCCTGCTGCCTGGTGGCGGCAGCGAGGACGCGACCGCCTGCCCCTCCTATCTCTTCATTTCAATCCTAGCGCATCCCCCCAGCGCAGAAAATCTCTCTGCGCCTAGGCTCCGCGTTGCTGGCCAGCCGGCCTGCAAAGCTGACCCCGCTGTTCCTGCTCCGCAGGGACTCCATCCCCCTAGGTCTACGTTCCTGGTCGAGGAAAGCGCTGCATCAGCTCTTGGACAGCCTCGGCATGGTAGGAGCTGCGGGTAAGCGGGGAGGACACCACCTGCAAAAAGCCCAACTCTTCCCCCACCTGTCGCCAGTGGTCAAACTCCTCTGGGGGCACGTAGCGCTCCACCGGCAGGTGTTTGGGGCTGGGAGGAAGGTATTGGCCAAGAGTGAGGATGTCGCAGCCTACCCGGCGTAGATCTTGCATTATCTGCAAAATCTCCTCGGCGGTCTCTCCCAAGCCCAGCATCACCCCCGACTTGGTGTAGAGGCCGGGATCCCATTGCCGCGCCAGTTCCAAAAGCCGCAGGGAACGCTCGTAGTTCCCCTGGGGGCGCACTCGCCGGTAGAGGCGGGGCACGGTTTCCGTGTTGTGGTTGAGCACCGTCGGGCGGGCGGCGAGAATTTGCTCCAAGGCCTGCCAGTTGCCGCACAGATCTGGGATCAAGACCTCGATGGTTGTCTGGGGCATGCGGCAGCGGATTTCGGTAATGCAAGCAACAAACTGGCTGGCTCCCCCATCGGGGAGGTCGTCCCGATTCACCGAGGTAATCACCGCATGGCGTAGCCCTAGCCGTTGCACCGCTGTGGCCACCCGCAGCGGCTCAGTGGGATCCAAAGGCGGAGGCCGTTTGGTGAAGTCGATATCGCAGTAGGGGCAGGCGCGGGTACAGGCCGGGCCCATGATTAAAAAGGTGGCGGTGCCGTTGGCAAAGCACTCCCCTAGGTTGGGACAGGAAGCCTCCTCGCAAACGGTATTCAGGCCCAAGTCCCGCAGCAGTTGCTGGACGGATCCGGCCCGCTGGGGGGCTTTGGCCCGCAGCCAGGGAGGTTTGCCGCTAGGCGAAGAAACAGCGCTCAATGAAACCCTCCAACCAGAAATGGCGGCAAGCGTATCTCTCAGCTTAGCCTGTCATTATTGCCCAGCCGAGACCGGGCTCGGTGGCCAAAGCCCGAAAAAGGATAGCTCAGTAGCCCCGCCCTTAAAGGCGAAGCAAACTTTAGCTGCTCGCCAATGGTATAGTTGTCACCGAGGCGTACCGTTCTCAGGCGAGCCCCTAGTCACGGTGAAAAACCCAACCGGTGGCAAGCGTCCGGGAAATGCCAACGTCTCAGCCAACCTGCCCAGACAAGCCAGCAGAACCTTGGGGCCTTGCCTCAAGGAACTGTCTAGAGGCATCTTGACAGCGCCTTGACGAGAATCCCCCGCCTTTAGGCGGTGGGCGTGTCAAGGCATACTGGAAAGCGAATGTCGAGCGATAGGGATCCCCACATGGTTGTTGCTGCTCCTCCCTCTCTGGAACAACTTGCCATCAACACGATTCGTTTTTTGGCGGTGGATGCTGTTCAGAAAGCCAACTCGGGTCACCCCGGCCTGCCAATGGGGGCAGCACCCATGGCCTATGTGCTTTGGCAGCAGTTCCTGAAGTTCAATCCCCGCAACCCCAAATGGGTGGATCGGGATCGCTTTGTCCTCTCGGCAGGCCACGGCTGCATGCTGCAGTATGCTCTGCTGCACCTGACCGGCTTTGATGTGAGCCTAGAGGACATCAAGCAGTTTCGCCAGTGGGGATCCAAAACCCCCGGCCACCCGGAAAACTTTGAAACCCCCGGTGTGGAGGTAACCACCGGACCGCTGGGGCAGGGGGTGGGCAACGCCGTTGGGCTGGCCATTGCCGAGGCCCACTTGGCCGCCCGTTTCAACAAGCCCGGTCACACCATTGTGGATCACTACACTTATGTGATCTTGGGCGACGGCTGCAACATGGAGGGGGTGGCCTCGGAAGCGGCCTCGCTGGCCGGCCACCTCAAGCTGGGCAAGCTGATCATGCTCTACGACAGCAACCACATCTCCATCGACGGCAGCACGGAAATTGCCTTTACCGAAGATGTGGGCAAGCGCTACGAGGCCTACGGGTGGCACGTGCAAAAAGTGGAAGATGGCAACCACGACCTGAAGGGAATTGCCGCCGCTATCCAGAAAGCTAAAGAAGTTACCGACAAGCCTTCCTTGATCATTGTCGAGACCACCATCGGCTACGGATCCCCCAACAAAGCCGGCACGGAGAGCGTCCACGGGGCGCCGCTGGGGCCAGAGGAGGTGAAACTCACCAAACAAAATCTGGGCTGGCCGCTGGAGCCGGAGTTCTACATTCCCGACGAGGTGCTGGCCCACTTCCGCCAGGCCATCGATAAGGGGGCCAAGGCCGAGGCGGAGTGGAACGAGCGCTTTGCCGCCTACGAGAAGGCCTACCCGGAAGAGGCCGCCGAATTCAAGCGCATCATGGCCGGGGAGCTGCCCGCAGGCTGGAAAGAAGCGTTGGCTCCCATTGCCGAAACCGGCAAAGAATCCACCCGCAACCTCTCCAAGTTTTGTCTCAATGCTTTGGCCAAGGCGGTGCCAGAGCTGCTGGGCGGATCCGCCGATCTGGCCCACTCCAACATGACCTATTTAAAGGGGATCCCGGAGTTCCAGGCCGGCTCCTATCATGGGCGCAACTTCCGCTTTGGCGTACGGGAACACGGTATGGGGGCGATTGCCAACGGCATAGCCCTGCACGGCGGCCTCATTCCCTACGACGCCACCTTCTTGGTCTTCAGCGACTACATGCGGCCGGCCATTCGCCTGTCGGCCCTCTCGCGGGCGCGGGTGCTCCATATTATGACCCACGACTCCATTGCCCTGGGAGAAGACGGCCCCACCCACCAGCCCATTGAGACGCTGGCTTCCCTGCGGGCCATCCCCAACCTCTACGTCATCCGCCCCGCTGATGCCCGCGAGACGGTGGGAGCCTACCAAGTAGCCCTTGAGTCCACCTCCACCCCTTCGGTGCTGGTGTTTACCCGGCAGGCGGTTAACCCCGTGGAAGGCACCTCCATTGAGGGGGTGGCCAAGGGGGCCTATGTAGTGGTGGATACTCCCAACCCAGAACTGATCCTAATCGCCACCGGCTCAGAGCTGGAGCTGGCGGTGAAGGCCGCTGCCCAACTGCAGCAGGAAGGCCGGGCGGTACGGGTGGTCTCCATGCCCTGCATGGAGCTATTTGAGGCCCAGCCCCAGAGCTACCGCGACGAGGTCTTGCCCCCCAAGGTCACCAAGCGCGTCTCCGTCGAGGCGGGATCCACCTTTGGCTGGCACAAGTACCTGGGCTTTGAGGGGGTGGCCATCGGCATCGACCGCTTCGGCGCTTCTGCCCCCGGCCCCGTGTGCATGGAGAAGTTCGGCTTCACGGTGGAGAATGTGCTCAATACCGCGCGCCGTCTCCTAAGCTAAGGTTTCTGCTCCTCCGGCCTAAACCCAGCAGGGATCCCTTCTCTGCTGGGTCTTTTTTGCTGCCCAATGGTGGCACAACTTGACAAGACTTAGCGAAGGCTGACAACTTGTTCAGCAGGACTTGCAAAACATTGCAGTTGTTTCAAACAAGGTTAAGAACCTTGCCCCCTCCCCCCCACCTCCTTTCCCCTTGTGGGAGAGGGGAGCGAGAAAGTTGTTTCATAGTTTCATAACTTTGTTTAAAACGACCCCAGATCCGCTTTCCTCTGGAAAGCTAACCCTTTCCACCCCCGCCTTGAAGGGAAAACGTTGGCTTCTGGCGACATGCTGATGTTCCTGGAGCAACTGAGGATCTGACAGCTCGGCCTACTGCAGGAAGCCCGCCAGCAAAATCACCGCTCCCCCCACGAGGGCCAAAATCGTCAGTACCCGGCCTGCGTTGGCACTGCCCTTCCAGGAGTAGTTTTTCTCCGGTTTTTCCAGTTTTTCTGGCATAGCCATGCCTCTTTATGCCCCGTTAACTCTAATTTAACCTTCTCCCCCGGAATTTCTGCCGTGCGGTGCTGCGGTAGCTGGAAGGGGAGCTTGCTGAGGCGTACCCTTGAAAAAACAGCGACCACCTGGCCCGGCCAGCCCTTTTTGGGAACAATACAAGCAGGCAAGGAAGGGGATCCCAATTTCAAGGCGCATTCTGAGGCAGAGGCATGAGGTACGCGAAAGGAAGCAAAAGACTCGGCTTGATCATGGTCGCTTTGTCAGCCTGGGTGGGTGGACACCGTGCTGTCGCTCAGCCTGCCTTTCGGACAGTGCCGCTGCCTCGCCTGCCGGTGGGTGTGGATCAATTGGTCTTCGATCGCCCGGTGGCCCGCTTCAACCCCAACCTGCTGCTGAGCTGGTGATCCACAATCGCACCGGCTGCCTCTGGAATACGGCTTTACCGATCCGCGCCAGAAGGTGTCGGAACTTCCGCCGGGAGAAACGCTGCGTCTGAGCAACCTGCCGATCCCCAACTGCATGGCCATCAACACGCCGATGTTGTCCCCAGTGGGCTACCGGGTGAGCGTGGATCCCTTGAATGTAATCACCGTAGAGGTGCGCCTGGTCAACGATGTCTCCGGCGACCATTGTCTCGATTTACAAGAGACAGGCGCTATTTTCGTGAATTGATGCCAGCTTGAACGGGCAAAAGATAGCCTTTGGGATCCCGACCGGGTTCTAAACTTTGCGAAGATGAACGCCGCATCCCCCTATATCCCCCCGTACACGGGGGGACTGGGGGGCGGGGGGATCCGGGAACGTAGCCACCGACCGCCGCGCAGCAAAACCGAGCGTCGGCGGTCCAATAGTTGGGCGTTCTATCAACTGAGGCAGTTTGTGCACTACAAGGCAGCGAGAGCAGGGATCCAGGTTGTGGTGGTGCCACCTGCCTACAGCTCGCAGACCTGCCACCAGTGTTTTTGGATTGAGCAACGGGAAGGGAAGCATTTTCGTTGTGTGAACCCGCTCTGTGGTTGGGAAGGGGATGCAGATTTTAACGGTGCCAACGGGATTGCACTTTTGGGGGTTGCTGTAAACCAGCCCCCCTACATCCCCCCGCATGCGGGGGGATGTAGGGGGGCCCGTGGTTGGCTTGCCAACTGCAGGGCTACCAAAAGCCCGCTTCGTACCCCCCTCAATCCCCCCGCCCCCCTGCCCCCGTATACGGGGGTTGGGGGCTGGAAGGGGGGCGGTCGGAGCCGGGTAGTTTACATGGCAGTCAACCTTACTCGAATCTGACGTTGGAGCTGGGTCTGTTGGAGAGCCAACCCGAGGTTTAGGCGTATCGACAGCAATCGACCCCTATGACAGGATGCAAACAGGATGTCCAGGTCGATGTTCTTGTAGACTTTGCTCTGCCTTTGAGCTACTCGCCTGTAACCTAA
>AFSR01000711.1_pt1 | contig 33239 bp, 32 predicted proteins | sample 296848 | NCBI WGS metagenome assembly AFSR01 (sample SAMN02954305, study PRJNA68063) | hot springs metagenome | biome: terrestrial; feature: Mushroom and Octopus hot springs; material: microbial mat core samples; isolation source: Yellowstone National Park Mushroom and Octopus hot springs ...
CACACGACGGTTCTTCACACGACGGTTCTTCACACGACGGTTCTTCACACGACGGTTCTTCACACGACGGTTCTTCCTGCAATCGCCTCGCCAGGTCGTCGGCAGTGCGCGCAGGCAGGAGATTTTGCTGTGAAAGCGCATAGTTCAGCGCTCCGTGCAAAAGATGCACCCATTTGCTTACGTTTGATTGGCTCATTTGAAAGAGGTGTCCGTGCATCACTTGCGTTGGGTTTTGTTTTAAGTAGGTCAAAATAAAGAGCAATTTATCTTCTGTTGTCGGAAGCGGCGAGTTTGCATACGAGACGTAGCGACGACAATATCGGACGCGGCCATCAATCGTGCGACGTTTCATATACGCTTCAAATGCGGCGTGGAAGATCGGAACCAGCGCGTGGAACTCTTCAACGGTCAGTCCGGTCATAGAGCGTAATTTCTCCGGATTTTCGATAATGGATCGATACTTAAACATCGTTTTTCTCCATTTTCAGATTGTACAAAAATAGTATATCACTAAATCTTGATGATGTCTATTGTTATCAAGATATACTATGAAGATCATCCACCGCCTCATTTTCATGCAGAGTATGGTGAACACGAAGCCTTGATAGATATTCGCACGCTTGTTGTCATCGGAGGTCACCTCCCGCCTCGCGCACTGGGACTTGTTGTGGAGTGGGCTTCTCAGCATCAAACGCAATTGCTGGTTTTGTGGGAACGGGCAGTCCAGCAACAGTCGTTGTATAAACTCCCGCCGCTCACCTGACCTGCGCTTCCAGCCGACCGCTTCGCTCGCTGCGCTCTGCACGGCGCCTCATCTGCGAACCGTCATAGCGACGCGCAGCATGATCGAACTATGAACGAATTCAGAACTGGATTCGGCGCAACAAGACTCTGAGCATAGCTTCTATCATCTTTCCTGGGAACAGGGTGACTTCTTATGATTCTGGAAGAACACATCGAAGAAATCCGATCAGGGATTAAGGCTGGCCGTTTTACCAACGAAGCTGCGGTATCGCAGGGCATTGTACTGCGCTTGTTGCATGCCCTTTCGTGGCCGTCTTACGACACTCAGGTCGTATGGCCTGAATACTCATTGGAAGGAAGGATTTTCACACACGTCTCTGTCTGCTGATATATGATCACAGTTGAAATCATTGTGACCGGCAATGAGGTGCTGCTGGGCGATGTGCTGGACACAAACACGAACTGGATGTGCAAACGAATCACCGCTTTTGGGGAACGTGTCGAGCGTGCCGTGATCGTCCGCGACGAAATGGACGCAATCGTCCGCGAGGTCCGATCAAGCCTGGAACGCTCCGTCAGATTGATCGTCACAATTGGCGGCATGGGACCGACGTGGGACGATATAACAGTCGCCGCAGTTGCGCACGCCGTCAATCGACCCTTGCTGCTGCACCCGCAGGCGCTCGCCATCGTGCAACAGCGATACGAGCATTTTGCCCGTGAGGGCGCAGTGCACGATCCAGCGATCACCCCTGAACGCGAGAAAATGGCGTATCTGCCCGAAGGCGCATATCCGCTCGACAATCCGATCGGCGCAGCGCCGGGCGTAGTGCTCGACCTGGAATCCTCCACGATCATCTGCCTCCCCGGCGTCCCGGCAGAACTGAAGGGGATCGTTGAAGGACCACTGCAACCGCTGCTTCGACGCCTGTTCGGCGAGCGCGTCTTCATCGAGCGCCTGGTGATCGTCAACTGCACCGACGAATCGATCCTGGCGCCTGCGCTTCGCGCAGTAGTAGAGCGTCATCCCGACGTCTACATCAAGTCCAGAGCGCAACGCTTCGGTCCTGACGTAACGTTCCGGATCACCCTCTCAACAACCGGGCGTTCCAGGGAGATCGCAGAACAACAGATTGCAGCGGCGATCCAGGAACTGGGGCAGACGTTGAGCGCCGTCGGCATCTCGATAGATGCGATTGAGGAGCAGTGATATGGCGCCACGGCACGCCATCGCTCTGAAGGGCTCGGCTATCAGGGCGATGGTCGCTAACGCAATCTGCCGACAGGCGCGCGCAGGTAGACTTTGCTTTGCGTAGCCGAAGGCTTCAACCCTACGCCTAGTTCGGCATGGCGGATTAAGTGCTCAATCTCAACCAGGCACGTTGAGGCAAGGATCAGGTTGGTGTGATCGTAACATCATCCCCTCCACTCGGCGCGCAACAGGTCGGTAAGGATGCTCATAAACCGGAGATTATGGATCGTCGCCAGGCGATAGAAGAGGGTTTCGCCGATTGCGTGCAAATGGTGCAGATAGCCAAGCGAATAGTGCGTACAGGTGTAGCAGTCGCAACCGGGAAAGATCGGCAAGGTGGACTTGATATACCGATCGTCCTGGATGTAGATGTAGTGAAACCAGCGATCAACGAGGCGAAACGCAGGCGTGTGCGGATCGGCAGCAAAGGCGTACAGGCGTCCATTCCGCGCATCGCGCGTCGGCAGGGCGCTATCGAACATCTGATAGCCCATTCGCGCACAGGCCGCCACATACTCCGGGTGACCGACGCCAAGCGCGTGGAGCGGTAGATGCGCCGGGATCAGTTCGCGGGTGAGCGCCAGCATGTCGGTCAGCAGGTTACCCGCCGAGTCGAGGGGCCATCCGCCATAGCCATACCCGTCGAAACCGATCTCGAGCAATGCTTCAGCGCATTCGCGCCGTAATTCGGCGATGCCCCCACCCTGGACGACCGCAAACAGCAGCGGACGTTCATCGTCCATTCGACGCATCGCAAGTTGACGTTCAAACTCCTGTTTGCAACGCGCCGCCCAACGGATGGTTCGCCGTACCGAGGCGCGCTGTTCGGTCGGTGTATCATCCACATGGGTGCAATCGTCCAGACAGACCACAATATCGGCGCCATATGCCAGTTGCAACTGAATGCATTTCTCCGGTGTCAACTGAAATTTGCGCCCTGCACCTTCCGGCTGGAATACGATGCCCTGATCACTGAGCCGACCCTGCTTCGGATTCTGGCGGATCAGCGAGTATGCCTGAAAACCACCCGAATCGGTCATGATCGGACCGTCCCAGCCAGCCATTGCGTGAAGACCGCCCAGCGCCTGAATGGTCGACGAGCCTGGCTTCTGCATCAGGTGGAATGTGTTCATCACCAGCGCGCGCACGCCAGCAGCCCGCACATCGCCGGCATCGGCAGCGCGCACCGTGCCGAATGTGGCGTCCGGCAGAAAGGCGGGCAGTGGCAATCTTCCCCGGCGTGTCGGCAATTCGTCGCTGTGTGCAGACATGGCTGGCAGTATACCACGCAGATGCGGAGATGCGTCAGGTTGCAACTTTTAACGCTTTCTCTACGTCTTTTCGACAGTACGTACTGTTTTGATCACGCAGGAAGAGGTTTTTCATGAACCGTCCATGGCAGCGTCGTCTCATTGCATTTGGCGCGATCGCGCTCGGTATCGTCTACCTGATCAATCCTACAGCAGGATTCCTCGAGTTGATTCCCGATGCTCTGCCATTCGTCGGTAATCTCGACGAGGCAGCGGCGACCACCCTGGTGATCTGGGGAATTCAGGCGTGGCGTCAGGCGCCTCTGGCGTTACCGGCATTACCGGAAAAACGCGATCCATCGAAACCGGCGCACAACCGGTAAACGTGTGGCGCGTGATCCACAGATCCTGAAGCGCAAAACCCGACGCCGGTCGTTCACCATCCGGTCGCAACCAGCATCAGCGGGAGCAGTTCCATATCGGCGTCAGCAACAAGCGCGTCATACTCGCGCAACCTGGCTGGCGTCAACTGCTGTCGTGCACCGTTCTGCGAGATCAGCGGCAATACACGCTGCGACATCTCATCACCCGTTTCAATGACAAACGCCCCGGCGCGCACCTCCCGCCACCCTGCATCCTGGATCAGCGTGGCAAGATCGACAGCCGGTTCGGGTGTCGTCAGCAGCAGATCCACTCTCCTGCGTTCACGTTCTGCGATCACCGTCTGGATCCAATCGCGTAGACGAACTGACCAGAACGTCCAGGCAGTGGTTGCCGTAACAACGACCAGCCATCCCCCCGGTCGCACGGCGCGCCGCAGTTCGCGGAGCGCCGCGCGTTGATCATGCAGCATCCCCAGCGTCGCCAGGCATACTGCCGCGCCACAGCACGCCGTGCGCAGTGGCAGCATATGCGCATCACCTGCGATTGCCCACATTCCGCTACGCGCCGCTGCCGATAACGCTTCCCGGTCGCAATCAATGCCGGCGAGAGGTCCGGCAACGTTGAGCAGCGAGCGGAGGAGCGCCGTCTTGTGCCCGGCGCCGCACCCCACATCGATCAGCAGACCTTCAGGCAACGGCAAAGCGCCCAGGATCGCCTCCAGAACCGGCGCCATCGGCGCATGAAGCGCCGCACTATCGTCGATATTCATCGTAAAACTGATATGTATACGCTATCGCTATAATAGGCAACAAAGCCGCAGCCTCGTCGCCTTGCACATTGGAATGTGCTGGCGACGCAGGTCGTAAACAGAGGAAGCCGTGATGGATTTCTTCGAACTGATACGCCTCAACCTTCTCTCACCCATGGCGCTCGCATTTGTACTGGGAATTGTCGCCACCCTGGTACGAAGCGATCTCCACTTCCCGGAAGCATTGTACACGGCATTGTCGATCTACCTGTTGCTGGCAATCGGGTTGAAGGGCGGCGCGGAACTTTCGGTGACGCCCCTGGCGCAGTTGTGGGCGCCGCTCCTGGCAGCCCTCCTGCTCGGCGTTGGCATTCCTATCTGGTGCTACGCCATCCTTCGTACACTGGGCAAGTTCGGTGTCGCCGATGCCGCCGCGATTGCCGCGCACTACGGCTCGGTGTCCGCCGTGACATTTGGCGCCAGCCTGACGTTTCTGGAAAGCGTTCCGATGCCGTATGAAGGATTCGTGCCAACGCTGGTCGCCGTTATGGAAATTCCCGGCATCATTGTCGCGCTGGTCATTGCGCGTTTGCGTCTCGGTCAGGTTGGCTCGTGGCGCAGTGTGTTGCACGAGGTGTTGGCTGGCAGGAGCATTCTGCTCTTGTTTGGCGGTCTGGTGATCGGTGCAGCTGCGGGCAAAGAAGGAGTCGCCCAGGTGGCGCCGCTGTTCGTGGACCCATTCAAAGGCGCATTGACATTCTTCCTGCTCGAAATGGGCATGGTTGCTGCCCGCCAGTTCCGTGATGTTGCCAAAGCCGGGAAGTTTCTGATCGGCTTCGGTATTGTTATGCCTGTTCTGCATGGCATACTAGGCATCTGGCTCGGCAGTCTTGCGGGCCTGTCACCCGGCGGCAGCATGGTGCTAGGGGTGCTGGCTGCCAGTGCGTCCTACATCGCTGCGCCAGCGGCAGTTCGCATCGCGTTGCCACAAGCCAATCCAGGGTATTATTTGACTGCTTCGCTGGTGATCACCTTTCCATTCAACCTGACGCTTGGGTTACCGCTCTATCTTGCGATCACCCGCGCAATCTTCGGCATCTAGCCCGGAACCGCTCCTGATCACTCCGCCTCCGGTTTCGGCGGAGCGATCAGGCCGCGCTGCACGGCAACCAGCGCCGCCTGCGTGCGATTGCTGACCCCAAGTTTCTGGAAGATCTCACTCAGGCGGTTGCCGACCGTCTTTTCCGAAAGAAACAGGCGCTGCGCGATGGTGCGGTTGTCGTAGCCAGCCGCCAGGAGGGTGAGAATGTCCCGTTCGCGCTCTGTCAACTGTTCGGCATCCTGATCAACGCTCAGGCGACGAAACTCATCGAATACCTTCAACGTCACGGTTGGATCGAGCGCCGCCTCGCCGCGATACACCCGCTCGATTACATCGATCAGTTCGTCGGCGTCGGCATCTTTCAGCAGATAGGCGCGTGCACCGGCTTTGATGGCTTCGAACAGGTGCTGATCCTGACGATACATGGTCAGCATAATGATCTTGACCTCCGGGTGCGATTGGGCAAGTTGACGCGCCACGGCAACACCGTCGATCTCCGGCATCTGAATGTCGAGCAGCACGATGTCGGGCTGAAGTGCTGCAACCTGCGCCAGCACCTCGCGTCCGGTAGACGCCTCGCCGACAATGACGAATCCTGCCTTGCGCTCCAGCAGTTCACGCAACCCCTGACGGAACATGCGATGGTCGTCTGCGAGAAGAATACGGATTTCACTGCTCATATGCGTCCCCTATTTCGTTGATTTGACGCGGCAACTCTGCCGTTCAGAGGAAAGCGCAGCCATGCTGCGCTCCAGAATTCCCAACCTTCAACCTTGAACCGCCTTCTCCACAGTACCTGTCGGCAGCGGCATCCAGGCGCGCAACTCCGTCCCTGCGCCGGGACGCGAGAGGATCGTCAGTTGCCCGCGCAACGCTGCCAGACGTTCACGCATCTGGCGCAACCCTACGTGCCCCGGCGCGTCAGGCAACGCACCCGGATCAAACCCCCGTCCATCGTCGCGCACCACAATTTGCAACCCTTCATCGACCCGTCCGATCATCACCTCGACGCGCGTTGCCGCCGCGTGTTTGGCGACATTGGTCAACGCTTCCTGGACGACACGGAATGCAACTGCTTCAATCTCCGGCGGAATGGTGGACGGCGTACCCGTCAGATCAACATCGATGTCCCAGTTATGTTGACCGGCAAACTCAACGATATAGCGCCGCAACCCGCCCACGAAGCCCAATTCGTCGAACTGCACCGGGCGCAGTGCAAAGATCGCCCGTCGTAATTCGCGGATCTGCTCACGCAGCGTGGTTTTCAGTTCCAGCAATTCGGCGCGTAAACGCTGCGGATCATTCTCGATCCAGTCCAGCCACAGATCGATGCGCATGCGCATAAACGCCAGGCTCTGCGCAATGCCATCGTGAATGTCACGCGCGATACGGGCGCGCTCTTCGGCGATTGCGCGTTCCAGCTGATAGATAGCGCGCTCCTCGCGTGAACGTCGCCGGGCGCTGGCGATCGCCTCGGCAACCTCGTTCGCAATGGTTTCCAGCAATGCCAGTTCATCGCTGGCAACGGGGAGTGGATCTTCAAGATGGAGTTCAATCCAACCCAGCAATGCCATGCCGTCGTGGAGCGGCAACACCAGGCAGGCGCAGCCGGAGCTTTCGATGATCTGCGGTTGGCGGGCAGTTGCTATGCTACCGGCAATGCCCAACGCTCTGCGTAAACGGGCAAGTTCCTCTCCTGGCATCCCCTGGGCGCGCGCCTCGACAAACCCGTTCGGGTTGAGCAGCACGACCGCCGTCGCCCGCGCCGGAACCAGACGCCGCGGGAACGTCATCGCTGCATCGAGAATGTCATCAAGAGTCGCTGAGTCAACGATCCGCCGGTTGACTTCACTGAGCAGCGCCAGCTGACTGTAGGCGCGCTGCTGGTCGCGCAACGCCTGTTCCAGTCCGGTCTGGTATCGCTGCTCCTGGCGACTGACCCACGTCAGCGTCAACCAGACTGCCAGACCGCCAAGCACTCCCCAGACTGCCACATCGCCGAGGACGCGCATGAGCGGCGTGTCGGGTTCGAACCACAGCGCCTCCAGCATTCGCCCAACGGCAAACGCCAGACCGATGGCGCCGCCGAGCAACCAGCGCAGGCGCAGCAGGACCTGCCAGTACATTTTTGGCGCTTCATCGGCGCGCGGGGTCAACTCTGCGTCGATCACATCCATCCCCGTCCTGTACTCGTGTTCAGCCACTCTTTCTCCACCGGTTCTCAGTTCTCAGTTCCTGGTTCTCAGTTCTCAGTTCCTGGTTCTCAGTTCTCAGTTCCTGGTTCTCAGTTCTCAGTTCCTGGTTCTCAGTTCTCAGTTCTCAGCTCTCAGTTCTCGTGCTCAGTGCTCAGTTCTCGGTTCCTGGTTCCTGGTTCCTGGTTCTTGGTTCCTGGTTCCCCCATTGTAGCGTAAAACGAAAAACGCGGACGACCTGAACGCCGCCCGCGTCTGACCACTATCATTGTCTCACAACTACGCTGCCAGCGCGCCGCGACCACGTTCCTGACGCGCCATCGCGCGCAGTCGGGCGATGCGCTCTTCGGTGGGCGGATGGGTGCTGAACCAGCGCATCATCCCGCCGGCGCCGCTCAGCGGATTCACGATGTAGAGCGAAGCTGTCGCCGGGTTCATCTGCATGAAGCCACGCTGCGCCGCCCACTCAATCTTCTCCAGTGCACTCGCCAGCGGCAGCGGATCACCCAGGATGCGCGCGCCGAGTTCGTCCGCCTGGAATTCGCGCGCCCGCGAGATGCCGAGCTGGATAAGCGTCGCTGCGATCGGTGCAACAATCACGAGCAGCAGCTCACCGATCGGGTTGCCGCCTTCTTCATCATCACCGCCACCAAACATGCTGAAGATCTGGCTCCACATCCACATATCAGCAATTGCCGCGATAGCACCTGCGATTGTTGCCGTCACTGCTGAGATCAGCGTGTCGCGGTTCTTGATATGCGCCAGTTCGTGCGCAATAACCCCGGCAAGCTCCTCTTTCGTCAGCAGGCGGCTGATGCCGGTGGTAACCGCCACAACCCCCTTGCTAGGGCTGCGACCGGTTGCAAATGCGTTCGGCACATCTTCATCAATGATATAGAGCCTGGGCATGGGCAACCCGGCGCGCGCACTCAACTGCTCGACCGTCTGGTAGAACCACGGCGCTTCCTCACGGCTCACCTCGCGGGCGCCCGCCATGCGCAGCACAATGCTGTCGGAGAACCAGTACGCACCAAGATTCATCACAGCCGCAAAAACAACCGCGATGATCAAGCCGAACGTCCCGCCCAACGCATTGCCGATGACCAGAAACAACGCGGTCAGCGCTGCCATCAGCGCAAAAAGTTTGATAACGTTTTTTCCCATGCAACCCCTCCCACCGGTTACCGGATTGTGTCGTTCTTCACGTACCCATGGTAGCGCACTGCATTCCATGACAACAGGGTAGGAATACCCGCTCTCGAACAGGAACCTTCCCGCATTTTCCCGGAAGAACGATGTCGAGAAACCAGCATCAACAGAATATTATGTCAAATAAACCCCGGATCAGCATCATCACCCCCAGAGCGCCGCAGAGAGATGCCTGCCACGGTTAACAGGATGACGCCGATGACTTCCAGGGCAGTCTGCTATCCTTTCTGATCAAAAACGCGAGTTCGCCGGGGAAGACGAAGCGCTGCACGTCCCACTGCCTGCCGGCGACAAGCGCCTCAAACTGGCGTTCGTAGGTTGCGCCCATCCCCTTGCGTCGCCCGCCCAGGGTCTGCACCGGGTACGACACCAGCACGAATGGCGCATCGAGCGTTTCCACGAGACGCGCCGCAGCGCCACGCTCGATCTGATCCAGCACCGGCGCTATCTTCAACGCCAGCGCCAGATCAACCGGCGGACCGCCGGGATCGGTCGTCTGATCGCGCACCTCTGCGTTACCGGGAATGCCGATGAGCGCCATAAAGCGTCGGATGAACTCGATGAGGGCGCTATCGATGTCGCTGGCATAGTAGACGGCGTCATCGGCAAGCGGCATCCAGGGTATCGCCAGCGGGTTCAGCCCACAGCCAACATCCAGGACCGACCGGATGGGTGGAAGGGCGGCACATATGGTGGCGTAAAAATGGAGCAGGAACGGCAGACGTTCGCGGGTCGACGCATGCTGCGCCATCAGGTACAGTGTAGCGCGCAGGAAGGAAGCATCAAGATGCGCCACGCGCGGGTTCGCCCGCGCCGCCTGGAGAAGCGCCTCATCGGAAGGAGTCACCGGCGGGAGCGCAGTACCTGCCTGTAAAAGCGTCAACCAGCGCTCCACGTCGATCCGCTGTTCGACATACGCTCCAACGACCTGATGCAACCGGTTCTTCGTCGCCTTAATCGCTTCCCGAACATTGCGACGAACGGCAAGTTCGCGCGCCGCGAGCGTGCGCACCAGGGTCGGGGCGATGGAGCGGTACTTTGGCGCTGCCAGGATGGCATTAACAACGGCATCGATCTGACCAGCATCGCTCAGCGCCTTACGCCCTGGTAGTGAATGTTCAGCATCTTCGGGCATTACGGGTACGGGCGCGGTGTGCCGTGCCCCAACGGGACTGGCAGTGAATGCTCAGCATCTTCGAGCATTCCAAGACCATCGGTGATGTATATTGAGCCATCGTCCCGCGTTCGACGTTCATCCTTCCTCCGCCTTCCCGCGCATCCGCGGGCTTTCCCACGGCACATCGGGGACGCCAGCGTTCGCATTCGCAAACCGCGCAGCAACGAACAGCAGGTCCGAAAGGCGGTTCAGATAGACAGCGACCTGCGGATTGACCGGTTCGCTGTGACTCAGCGCCACAACCCGCCGTTCGGCGCGGCGACAGATCGTGCGCGCCAGATGAAGGTAAGCGGCGGATAACGAACCACCCGGCAGAATGAACTGGCGCAATGGTTCCAGTCGCGCCTCCAGTTCATCGATTGCCTGCTCCAGCGCCTGCACCGCCTCCTGGTCGATACGTGGAATATTCGCCGCCTCCCCAGGCGTCGCCAGGTCGGCGCCGACGATGAAGAGATCGTTCTGAACCCGCGCCAGTAGCGCGTCGAGTTCTGCGCCGACACCTGCCGCGCGCGCGACGCCGATTGCCGCATTGCACTCATCGACAGTGCCGTATGCCTGAACGCGGGGCGCATCCTTGGGGACGCGCAACCCGCCCCACAACCCGGTTTCGCCCTCGTCGCCCGTTCGCGTATAGATCTTCATTGCACCACTCCTCTCTCAATCGAGCCGCAGCGCAATGTGCAACTCGCGCAACTGACGCTCATCGACCGGTGATGGCGCATTGGTCATCAGATCGACCGCCTGCTGCGTCTTCGGGAATGCCATCACCTCGCGGATCGTGACTTCATCGGCAAGGATCATGCAGATGCGATCAATACCGGGGGCAATGCCGCCATGCGGCGGAGCGCCGTACTCGAACGCTTCCAGCATATGCCCGAACTGACGCATTGCCGTTTCGCGGTCGATGCCGAGCAAGTCGAACAGGCGTTGCTGCACATCACGGCGATGGATACGGATCGACCCGCCGCCAGCTTCGTACCCGTTCAGAATCAGGTCATACGCTTTGGCGCGCACCCTGCCGGGATCGGTGTCCATCAGGTGCAGGTCTTCATCCTTTGGCGCTGTGAATGGGTGATGCACGGCATCCCAGCGCTGCTCCTCCTCGTTCCACTCGACGAGCGGAAAATCGATCACCCATGCCCACGCCAGCACATTCGGATCGGCAAGGTTAAGGCGTGCACCAAATTCGCGCCGCAGGCGATCCAGGGTTTGCGCAACAATCTTCGGCGTATCTGCAACGATCAGCAACAGATCGCCGGGTGCGCCTTCCATGCGACGAATGATGGCAGCCATTTCATCGGGTGAAACCTGCCTGCCGAAACTGGAGCGCACCTCGCCCCCTTCGCCCGGCACAACCGCCCAGAGCAATCCTCTGGCGCCCGCCTGCTTCGCCAGTTCGACCACCTCGTCGATCTGCTTGCGCGAGTAACTCCCGGCGCCGGGAATGCGCAATCCCTTCACCTGCCCGCCGGTATCGAGCGCCGCCCGAAAAACACCGAACTGACTGGCAGCCACCACATCGCTCACATCGACCAGTTCCAGACCATAGCGCAGATCCGGCTTGTCCGACCCAAAACGCTCCATCGCCTCAGCGTATGTCAGGCGCGGGAAGGGCGTCACTAACCGCTTATGCGGCACAATTTCACGACACAGCGCAGTGAACAGACGCTCGATGACATCGAGAACATCGTCCTGATCGACAAAACTCATCTCCATGTCGAGTTGCGTGAACTCGGGTTGCCGGTCGGCGCGCTGGTCCTCATCGCGGAAGCAGCGCGCGATCTGGAAGTAGCGATCGAACCCGGCGACCATGAGCAGTTGCTTCAACTGCTGCGGCGACTGCGGCAACGCATAGAATTTGCCCGGATGCAACCGACTCGGCACCAGATAATCGCGCGCACCCTCCGGCGTCGATTTGATCAGGATCGGCGTCTCAACCTCGACAAACCCTTCGCGGTCAAGAAAGTCGCGGATGAACTTGACGATCCGATGGCGTAGCATGATATTCCGCTGCATCCGTTCGCGCCGGAGATCGAGATAGCGATATTTCAGGCGGAGAGTCTCCTCTTCACCGCCTTCCTTGTTGATGTAGAGCGGCGGCGTTTTTGCCGGGTTGAGCACCGTCGCCTCGGTTGCGTGGACTTCGATCATGCCGGTGGCAATATCGGGATTGTACGCCTCCTCGGGGCGCTGTACCACCCTGCCGCGCACCTGAAGCACATACTCCACGCGCGCGTCGCTGGCAACAACATGCGCCACCGGCGAATCAGCCGAGTCAAAAACGACCTGTGTAATACCATACCGGTCGCGCAGGTCAATAAAAATCAACGGACCGTGGTCGCGGCGGCGATGCACCCAACCGGCGAGCAGCACCTCCTGACCGATGTGTTCTGCACGCAACTCGCCGCAGGTGTGGCTGCGGTACATGATGGAACTCCTTTATAATCGCATATCGGGATATCGACGATCCTGTGCAATCGTAGAGATCGCCATTATAGCCGCACAAGAAAGGGCTGTCCAACACCATGCGCAAGCGTGTCGTCATTCTTGGCGTCGCTATCGATGATGTGCTGATGGATGAAGCCATTGCCGCAGTTGCCCGGTTCATTGACGAAGGCGGTCCACACCAGATCGTGACGGTCAATCCGGAGTTTGTGATGGAAGCGCGACGCAATCGCGCCTTTCGACGGGTGCTTGCCGCTGCCGACCTGGCAACACCCGACGGGTTTGGGATCATCCTGGCGGCGCGCTGGCGCGGGACGCCGTTGCGCGGGCGCGTGACCGGCATCGACCTGACCGAACGCATTGCTGCTGAGGCGGCGCGACGCGGTTGGTCGCTGTTCCTCCTCGGCGCGGCGCCAGGCGTCGCAGAGCGCGCTGCGGCAGCCCTGCAACGGGCGAATCCGGGTCTGCGCATCGCCGGATGCTACGCTGGCTCGCCGCGCCCGTCCGACGAACCGCCGATCCGCGAACGCATCCTTGCTGCCAGACCCGACGTGCTCCTGGTGGCATATGGGCACCCGGCGCAGGATCTGTGGATTGCACGCAATCAACCGCTCCTGCGTGTGCCGGTCGCCATTGGCGTCGGGGGAACCTTCGATGAACTGGCAGGCGTTGTGCCGCGCGCGCCGGCGCTGGTGCAACGCCTGGGGTTGAAATGGCTCTATCGCCTGATAGTGCAACCCTGGCGCTGGCGACGGATCATGACGGCGGCGCCGCTCTTTCTATGGACGGTGCTGCGCGAGGGGCGCGCCTTCGATGCGCTGCACGCTGAATAGCAGCGCACGCGGCACATGGAAGAAACCCTTGTAATTGCCACCCTTGCTGCTCAGCACCGGTTCGCCGCGACGGTCGCAGTAACCGAACCACTCGCCATAGACCGGATCGACAAATGTGCGGAAGGCGTACTCATCCACCCGTTCCAGCCAGCGCAACCAGCGTTCCTCGCCGGTCGATGTGTACGCCAGTACCAGCGCATAAATCGCCTCGGTATGCGGCCACCAGAGTTTCATCGTCGACTCGAGTTGCAGCGTGGGTTTTCCTTCGATATCCATGAAGTAGTACAACCCGCCGTACTCACGGTCCCAACCATACTCCAGCGATCCTTCCAGCGCATCGAGCGCCAGTTGTCGGTGCTGCTCGTCGGGGACGAATTCCAGCATATGGAGCAGAAACCAGGCGACCTCAATCGCATGACCGGGGTTGAACAGGCGACCTTCGGGCCAGGCACGCAGGTCGCGTCCATCGAGTGCGACATGCTCGACAAGAATGCGACGCTGTGGATCATAGTGGCGGAGCACGCCATCCATCGCGTCGCGGATGATCTGGAGGTAGCGCGGATCATCGGAGACGCGCGCCAGTTCGATCGCCATGCTCGCCAGCACCATCACATTCGCCAGGTTGCTGACCGGCGGGTTGCCGATCAGCACCGGACGGTCGAGCAGTACCGGATTACGGATCCACGCATCGATCTTCCAGAAGACCTCAACGGCTTCATCGAAACAACTGGCGTCACCGGTTGCGCGGGCATATTCGAGCAACCCCAACATGTAGAACACAGCGGCATACGGTTTGCGCTGATAGAAATACGGTTCCCCTTCGCGGGTCAGACTGAAATAGACGCGCCCCTGCGGATCGCGACCATAACGGCGCATGAACCGACAGATGAGCGTTGCCGCATCGAGAAACTCCTGACGCCGCTCGAACTCGTTGTAGAGCCGCGAAAACATCCAGACCGCCCGCCCCTGCATCCACATGTACTTCTTCGTGTCATAGACCGTCCCATCGCGATCAAGGCAGGTGAACTGTCCGCCGTACTCGCGATCCAGCGAATGGTTCAACCAGAACGAAATGACCGACTCCAGATTCGTGCGATAGCGCTCCGCATATGCTGCGAGCATGGTTTCTCTCCGTGGCTTGGTGTGCATCGCTTTTTGCACGGGTATGGTACACCATCCCGGCGCAGCATGGAATGCGGAGCATGAGCCATGTTCCAGACTTCTACCTGGGCATCAACCGTCGGTACTCGACTGCCATGCACCGGTTCATCACCACGTTCAACCCGGCTGCCTCAGCGCGCGCTGCTGCTTCCTCGTTCACAATCGACAACTGCATCCACACCGCCCCCGCACCTGCCGCAATAGCGTCCTCAATGACCGGCATCACCGTTTCAGGTCGGCGAAAGATGTCCACAATATCGATCTTTTCCGGCACATCCCGCAACGTGGCGTATGGCTTCTCGCCAAGCACCTGAATGTTCAGATTCACCAGACGCGGATTGACCGGAATGATCCGGTATCCCTGACGCTGCAAAAACTCGGCGACCATATACGAGTCGCGCTCAGGGTCATCACTGATGCCAACTACGGCAACAGTACGCGCAGCGGTGAGTAACTCACGAATCTCCTGATCACTGGTCAACACAAGAACCTCCTTCCCATAGCGACGCGGCGCCTCAACCGCGCTTTCCTGTTTATCGTATGTCGAAAAGAGCCAGCGTGCAACCGACACCTGCCACGCATGTGGTATGATGACTTACCCAACACTCATCTGCATTCGTCGCGGGGAGAGAAGTTCTGATGAACATTCTGCGTTACATGCTGATCTTCGTGCCCATTGCGTTTCTGGCAGAATGGTTCTTCCCCAACCCGCTGCTCGTCTTTGCCCTTTCCTGTATCGCCCTGATCCCGCTCGCCGGTCTGCTTGGCGAGGCGACCGAAGAACTCGCCATCCACGTCGGTCCGAAAGTCGGCGGGTTGCTGAACGCCACCCTGGGCAATGCCGCCGAACTGATCATCACGATCGTCGCACTGCGCGAAGGAAAGATCGAACTGGTCAAAGCATCGATCACCGGCTCGATTCTGGGCAACCTGCTGCTTATCCTCGGTCTCAGCCTGCTGCTCGGCGGTCTGCGTCACGGCATTCAAACGTTTGATCGCAATCTGACCGGCGTCGCGGCGACGATGATGATGCTCTCGGTTGTTGGTATGATGATCCCAACGCTCTTTGAGTTACTTCGCGAAGTGCAAAGCAGGAAGTCGGTCGATGTCGTCAACACTCGAGGCGCGCGTTCCTGGCGCATCGATGCGCTCAGTCTGGGGGTTGCCAGGCACCCTTGATCGTTGTGTATGTGCTTAGCCTGATCTTTTCGTTTCAGAAGCCAGAACGCGGCATCGGCGCTCCAACCGGCATCGGCGATCCCTCGGCGGAAATCGAACATCACCAGGCAAAATGGAGCGTTCCCCTCTCGCTTGGCATCTTGACGATTGCGACGATTGCAATCGTTTTTCTGAGCGAATTCCTGGTTGGAGCGGTTGAGCCGGTCGTCGAACAACTGGGGGTCAGCGAGTTGTTCCTGGGGGTCATTTTGATCCCGCTGGTCGGCAATGTTGCCGAACATATCGTCGGTGTTCAGGTGGCGATGAAAAACAAAATGGACCTGTCACTGTCGATCTCGCTCGGCTCCAGCATGCAGATTGCGCTCTTCGTGGCGCCAGCGCTGGTCTTCATCAGCCTCCTGTTTGGCAATGAGATGACCCTGTACTTCAGCCTGTTCGAGGTTGCGGCGCTGACGCTGGCAGTGTTGTGCGCCGCGCAGGTATCGGTTGATGGCGAGAGCAACTGGCTCGAAGGCGTGCAGTTGCTGGCCGTGTACCTGATCACCGGTCTCGGATTCTTTTGTGTGGTGACACCAGACGCCCATGGCGGTTGATTAGCCGAATGTGCAAGCATCAGACAAATGAACGCTATGCTCAACACGATTCATCTGCAAACATTTCTGGCAGTGGTCGAAACCGGAAGCTACAGCGCTGCAGCAGAACGTCTCCATCTGTCTCAACCGGCTGTGAGCAACCACATACGAGCACTTGAAGCGCAGCTTGATCAGGTGCGCCTCTTCCGACGGGTCGGGAAGCAGATGCTACCAACCCACGCTGGCGAAGAACTGGTTGCAGTCGCACGCGAAATGCTGGAACTGGCAACGCGCGCAGAAGAGCACATCCGGAGCCTGCGCGGTCAGATTGGCGGTCGGGTGATGATCGGCTGCACACCCGCAGGCGCAGAAGCGCTGCTCTCGCGAATACTCAAAGCATTTCACGAGCGGCATCCGGCAGTGAGTCTTGCCGTCAGCGTCGCCCTGCCTGAGATCCTGCTCGACCGACTCGCCCGCCAGCACATTCACATCGCGCTGATCGAGGAAAAGCAGAGCTCCCGCAGCTGGATCGTGCAACTCCTCGGCAGTGAGCCGCTCGAACTGATTGCACCGCGCACCCATGAGATCACGCACCGCGGACTGATAACGCCAGATGCGCTCCGCCACCTCCCGCTGATCATGCCGCTCAACGGGAGCGCCGCGCGCCGCCTCATCGAAGAGCGGCTCCGCTCAGGCAAACCGGCGCGTACCGACATTAACATTGTCCTGGAGACCGACAGTGTTACTGCGGCGATCGAAGCGGTTCGCAACGGGCTCGGGATGGCGTTTGTCCCACGATCCTGTCTGACGCATCACCCCGATGTCAGCATCGTGCCGGTCGATGGGCTGAATCTTCAGCAGGAATGGTTTGCACTCCGCGCGCGTGAACAGACCACATCGCGCGCCGTGCAGGAGGCATTTGCCTTCCTGACCGGTCCGGATGTTCGCACCATTCTGCATCATGCTGGCATTCAATCGCCGCTGGAGACGAAAACACGGGACAAGATCGCAAAAACGGAAAGGAGACGTTCGTGATTCATACCGCTTTTGTAACGACCAGTCGGGGCTTACGCCGCGATACGGTTCCGATGCGCCTGTTCGAGAAAGCCAAACGCCTGGGGGTCTGGAATCCCAGCGACATCGACTTCAGCCAGGATGTACGCGACTGGCAAACGCTTACAGCAGACGAACGCGATCTGGTGCTGCGTCTGACATCGCTGTTTCAGGCGGGCGAAGAGGCGGTCACGCTTGATCTGCTGCCGCTCGTCGCCACAATTGCTGCCGAAGGACGCATCGAAGAAGAACTCTTCCTGACCAGTTTTCTGTGGGAGGAAGCCAAGCACACTGACTTCTTCAACCGTTTTCTGACCGAAGTCGCCGGCGTGGCGGGGGATCTGAGCCACTACCATACGTCGAATTACCGCGCACTCATCCACGAGGCGTTACCGGCTGCCATGGGGCGTCTGCGCGACGATCCGTCACCGGAGGCGCAGGCGATAGCATCGCTCACCTACAACATGATCGTCGAAGGAGTGCTGGCGGAGACCGGGTATCACGCCTATTTCACTATGCTCGAACGGCGCGACCTGATGCCGGGCACACGCAAGGGGATCGGTTTGCTGAAGCAGGACGAATCACGCCATATCGCCTATGGCGTCTATCTCCTGTCGCGCCTGATCAATGCCGAACCACGCCTGTGGGACGTCATTGTTGAGCGGATGAATGAACTGGTGGTGTACGCGATGGGGGTCATCGATGATGCCTTTGCCTGTTATGAGGTCGTTCCATTCGGGTTGAGCCACGACGATTTCATGCATTTTGCCATGGGGCAGTTCCAGCGGCGTCTCGACCGCATCGAGCGCGCACGCGATCAGACGCTGGAGTCTATCGAGGAAGAAGCGCCCGATTCACCGTCGTCCTCGTAGGGACGCAGCGCCGCTGCGTCCCTGCGCCGCTGCGTCCCTGCGCCGCTGCGTCCCTGCGCCGCTGCGTCCCCACGCCGGGTCGCCGCAGCGCTGCGTTCCTACGTTCGCACGTCCCTGCGTCCCTCCTGGGTACACTCTGCAATTACGTCGCTGGTGCGTCCGTCACTTCCGGCGCCAGCGTTTGCGCCGGATTCGTCACTACTGGAGCAGCGCCGTACACTTCTGCACGCGCCTCGGCAATCAGGTCGCCCCAACGTTCACCAGCCTCGCTGAATGCCACTTTCGTGCGCTCAGCCACCGCGCCCAGCGTCGCTTTCGTCCGGTCAGCGGCAATCATGCCGCCTTTGACAATCGCCTTCGTCACCGGGCGCAACGCTGGCACAACGACCGGCGCAGCAACGACAGCGGCAACACCGACCACAATGTTGGGAATGCCAAAAATGGTCTTCTCGAACAGAACTTCACCAACAGTCTCGAGCAGCGCCATTGCTCTCTCCTTTCTGGTTCAACGGTTGTTGTGACCCTAAACAATAGCATATCCGACGCACAGTAACAGGAAGGGTATCGAAACATAGGGGAAAGAAATCTTTACGCTGGATCAGGGTTTCATTTGCCCGCTTCAGGTTGACATCTTCCCTTCCGGAACCTTCCCACCCGTACCCTGCAACGCGCAACACCCCCCTGATCATGGTACAATGCGCTCACTATGGCAGAGGGACAGGTCATATGCGCACGTATCGCATCGTTCTCAGCGGTCTGGGTCATGTGGGCCGCAGTTTTCTCGCCATCATGCAATCGCAGGCGTCGCTTCTCGCCACGCGCTACGGTGTTGCGCTTCGCCTGGTTGCAGCCGCCGACTCGGGAGGCGCAGCAATTGACGACTCCGGGTTGGACCCGGCATCGATCCTGGCGCTCAAACAGCAACAGCAGAGCGTGGCAGCGCTCCCTCTCCACGGCATCCCTGGTATGACCCCTGTCGATGTCGTCCGCAGCATCGAGGCGGACATTCTGCTCGAAGCCACACCCGTCAACCTGAAGCACGGTCAACCGGGTCTCGACACAGTGCGCACGGCATTGCGACGCGGGATGCACACGGTGCTGGCAAACAAAGGACCGCTGGCGCTGGCGTATGCGGAACTGGCTGCGCTCAGCGATATGGGCGAGGTCTCCGAGGAGCGCGGCGACCGGCGCGACTGGCCCGCACTGCGTTTCAGCGCATGCGTTGGTGGCGCACTACCAACCATCGCCATTGGACGACGCGATCTCGCCGGTGCGCGCATCCTGCGGGTCGAGGCAGTGCTGAACGGAACCACCCAGGGCATTCTCCGGGCGATGGAACAGGGCGTCTCTTACGCTGACGCACTGGCGGAGATGCAGCGGCGCGGTCTGGCAGAAACCGACCCGTCGCTCGATGTTGAGGGGTGGGATGCCGCCAGCAAACTGACAATCGTTGCCAACGCGGTGCTGCACCGCCCGACGACGCTCGCCGATGTAACGGTGCGTGGTATCACCGGATTGACGACCGACGACCTGCGAGCGGCGCTCGAACGTGGCGAGCGGATCGTTCTGCTCTGCCTGGCGGAACGGCAGGAAGAGGATTTCCATCTCAGTGTCCAACCGACGCCGCTGCCCCTCTCCCATCCTCTGGCGCGTATGAGCGCCGACGAAATGGGGGTTGTCTACACGACCGACATTGCTGGCAGACAAACCGCCACGACGCTTGAAACCGATCCGACGCCAACCGCCGCAGCAATGCTGCGCGATATCCTCGACATTGCAGCGCGTTGATTCCGTGCGAAGTCTATGATGCACCCTCTTCCGTTTCAAAACATCGAAGCCGCTCGTGAACGCATTGCACCGTTTATCCGACGCACGCCACTCGTGCCGCTGCCCGCATTGCGCAGCGATTTCCATCCAAACCTGCGGCTCAAACTGGAAAATCTCCAGGTCTCTGGATCATTCAAAGCGCGTGGAGTGTTCAACCACCTGCTGCAACTCGATGAGGCGCAGCGGAAGCGCGGCGTGATCGCCGCTTCCGGCGGCAATCACGGGTTGGCGCTGGCATACGCTGCCTGGCGTCTGGGTATTCCTGCGACCGTGTACCTCCCGGCGCGCGCCTCCGCCGATCGGGAACAACGCATTGCCGCCTGGGGAGCGCGTATCTTCCGCTACGGCGACACGTGGGACGATGCCCATCAGCGCGCAATTGCACACGCAACAGACGAGGGATTGTACTATGTCCACCCCTTCGACGACATCCGCACCCTGGAAGGACAGGGAACGCTCGGTCTCGAAATCCTCGCCGATGTTCCAGTCGTCGATCTCGCGCTGATCGCCGTCGGCGGCGGCGGGTTGATCGGGGGTGTGGCTGCCGCACTCAAGCAGGCCCGCCCCGGCATTCGTATTATCGGCGTCGAACCGACCGGCGCCCCAACCATGACCGTCAGCCTCAACGCCGGTCGGCTGGTGGAACTGCCCGCCGTCCACAGCATCGCCGACACCCTCTCACCACGCGCCCTCAGTGAACGCACCCTCGACCTGGCGCTGCGTTATGTCAATGAAGTCGCGCTGGTAACCGATGCGCAGATGGTCGAAGCCATGCGCTGGCTCTGGACGGAGTGCAATCAACTGGTCGAACCGGCTGGCGCCGCGGTGATTGCTGCGCTCCAGAGCGGCGCCGTAGACGTTGCGCACTATGCAGCGCCGGTTGCCATCATCTGCGGCGGCAATGTCGATGCAGCGTGCGTTTTTGCGGGATACGCCGCAGGGTAGGCGTGACGCTCCTGCTGCACACCATGCTCAACGCTCCAACCCTCAACCTTCAACCTTCAACGCCCCAACCTTCAACCTTTCCAACGCCCCAACCTTCAACCTTCAACGCCCCAACCTTCAACCTTCCAACCTTCAACCTTCAACCCCACTTGACAAATGCACGCTCCTTCGGATATACTCACAGCGGTATCAGTGCAACGAGTGTCATCCGTATGAACCGACGAAACGCCAGCCTCCTCCTTAGCCTTATCCTTGTAGCCCTGATTATTATCACGGGCTTATAGGCGTTTGGGAGGCAGCGCGCGGCGAGACGCACAATACGAACGACACGAGCCCCTCCCAAACCCACGGGAGGGGCTCTTCGTTTGGGGTCATACGATGTCGCAATGATGCGCAACCGTTGCCGGTCACGGTCGAACCCGACCAGTCCCCGTAAGCGACAGAGAAGTCGCTGATGCGCCACTGATGCGCGATCAGGCGCCGATGACGGCGATGCCTGCGCTTGCGTGTGCGTTGCACATCAGGCGCTATCAGGAAAGAAGACGAAACAGTGACGCTATCCGCAACAACCGGCTCACCATTCCAGAGAAAGGGAGGAAACAGATGTCCGAAAAGCGCACCGGCGCTCAGGTGATGTGTGAGGCGCTGATCCGCAATGGGGTCGAAGTGATGTTCGGCATCCCCGGCGGCGCGATCATGCCGTTCTACTACGCGATGTGGGAGTACCGCGATAAGCTGCGCCACGTGCTCTGTCGCCACGAACAGGGCGCAGGACACGCCGCCGAAGGGTATGCGCGCGCTACCGGTCGGTTGGGTGTGTGCATCGGCACCAGCGGACCCGGCGCGACCAACCTGGTGACGCCACTTGCCGACGCAATGATGGACAGTACGCCAATTCTGGCAATCACCGGACAGGTCGGGTCGCATGTGCTCGGCAAGGATGCCTTTCAGGAGACCGACATTACCGGCATTACCATGCCGATCACCAAACACAACTACCTGGTGAAACGCGCCGAAGACCTGCCCTACGTGTTTGAGGAAGCGATCTATATCGCTACCACCGGGCGCCCTGGTCCGGTGTTGATCGATGTGACGAAGGATGCCCAGCAGGCCACCATCGTCCCCGACTGGAATATCAAACTCGACCTCCCCGGCTATAAGCCGAACTACCGCCCCAATCTCAAGCAGGTACGCGAAGCGATCAAACTGATCCTGAGCGCGAAGAAACCGCTGATCATCGCCGGTCACGGGATCATTATGTCGGGCGCCGTCGAGGAACTGCGCGCCTTCGCCGAGCGTACCCGCATCCCGGTGATTACCACCCTCCACGGCATCGGCGCCTTCCCCGAAGACCATCCGCTCAGCATCGGCATGCCGGGCATGCACGGCTGGGTGCATGTCAATCGCGCCATTCAGGAGTGCGATGTGCTGTTCAATATCGGCGGGCGCTTCGATGACCGGGTCACCGGCAAGGCAAGCACCTTCGCTCCCAACGCGAAAGTCATCCACGTCGATATCGATCCCTCGGAGATCGGCAAGAACGTCAAAGTGACCGTGCCGATCGTCGCTGATGCGCGCCTGGCGTTGCAGGCGTTCCTCGATGAGTTCCCGCCCGACCGCGAGGCGTTCGCCGAACTGCACGGGCATGCTTCCGACTGGATGGAGCACATTCGCGAAATGCAGGCGAAGCATCAACCGAAGCAGCAGTATCTCAACCGCGCCGATACCGAGAACATGAGCCTGCCGCCGCACGATGTGTACGCGGCACTGACAAAGGCGCTCAACAGCCGCGGCAACTACCGCGTCGTCACCGACGTCGGGCAGCATCAGATGTGGGCGGCGCAACTGATCGACTGGTACCGTCCGCGCACCCATATCACCTCCGGCGGCGCAGGAACCATGGGTTTCGCCGTACCGGCAGCACTCGGCGTTGCGATTGCCCACCCGAATGATACGGTCTGGGTGATCTGCGGCGATGGCGGCTTCCAGATGACCAATCAGGAGATGGCGACCATCGTGCAGGAAGGGATCAAGAATATCAAGATCGCAGTGATCAACAACGGCTATCTGGGCATGGTGCGCCAGTGGCAGGAACTGTTCGAGAACAAGCGCTACAGCGGCACGCCCCTCTCCGGTCCCGATTTCGCAAAACTGGCGGAGGCGTACTACTGGAAGGGGATCACGGTCGAGCATACCAGTCAGGTCGAGGCCGCTATCGAAGAAGCGTATGCCACCGACGGACCGGTGCTGATCGACTTCCGCGTTGAGCGCGAGGTCAATGTGTTCCCGATGGTGCCGCAGAACAAGAGCATCGGCGAAATGATCCTGGAGTCGCCGCATCAATCATAGGCTGGCGGAACAGCCCGGCTTTCTGAAACGCAACAAAGGAACGATCATGAAAAAACATACCATCGTCGCACTTGTGCAGGACCGCCCTGGCGTGCTGAGTCGGGTGGTCGGTCTCATCCGACGGCGCGGATACAATATCGAAAGTCTGGCTGTCGGTCACAGCGAAACTCCCGGTGTCAGTCGGATGACGATCGTAGTGGAATGGGAGGATGTCGAACAGGTGGTCAAACAACTCTACCGCCTGATCGAAGTATTGAAGGTGAGTGATGTCACCAACGACCCAACCGTCGAACGCGAAATGGCGCTGATGAAACTGCATGCGCCGCCGGCAAAACGCCCGGAGATCGTCGCCCTTACCGAAGTGTTCGACGCCAAGATCGTCGATGTCGGCGCCAATACCATGGTGATCGAGATGACCGGTTCGCCATCCAAGGTGCAAAACTTCATCGATGTGGTCCGTCCCTATGGGATCCGCGAGATGATGCGCACCGGACGAATTGCGATGGTGCGCGGCGCACGCGGGCATAATGCGGAAGAGTATGTCGAGAACGCCAATGGGCATGCCGAGCGCGTGCCGGTGATGAACTAGACGGAGTGAGAGGGCGCAGCAGTCGCCCATCGATGAGATGCTGACGACCGGGGATGACTGCTGCGCCCCGGCAGGAGAATGCAACGCGACTATGGCAAACATTTACTACGAAAATCACGCCGATCTTTCTCGCCTTGCCGGACGGACCATCGCCGTCATTGGGTTCGGCAGCCAGGGGCACGCGCACGCCCTGAATCTCAAGGACAGCGGTTGTGATGTCGTTGTCGGTCTTTATCACGGGTCGAAGAGCTGGAGCAAGGCGGAAGGGTTGGGGCTGAAGGTGCTGCCCGTCGCCGATGCTGCAAAAGAAGCGCAGATCATCATGCTGGCGCTCCCTGATACGGCGCAGGCGGCGATCTACCGCGACGAGATCGGTCCGTCCATGACGCCCGGCAAGACGCTGATGTTCGCACATGGCTTCAACATTCGCTTCGGACAGATCGTGCCGCCGGAGGGCGTTGATGTCAGCATGGTCGCCCCTAAAGCGCCCGGTCACCGGGTGCGCGAGGTCTACACGCAGGGCGGCGGCGTCCCGGCGCTCGTCGCTGTGCATCAGGACGCTTCGGGGCACGCACTGGCGGACGCGCTGGCATATGCCCGTGGGCTTGGCTGCACCCGCGCTGGCGTTATCGAGACGACGTTTGCCGAAGAAACCGAGACCGATCTGTTCGGTGAACAGGTGGTGTTGTGCGGCGGTGTGTCGGCGCTGGTCAAAGCCGCGTTCGAGACACTCGTCGAAGCCGGGTATCAACCGGAAGTCGCGTATTTCGAGTGCATGCACGAACTCAAGTTGATCGTCGATCTCTTCTACCAGGGCGGTCTCAACTATATGCGCTACTCGGTCAGCGATACGGCAGAGTGGGGCGATTACACTGCCGGTCCGAAGATCATCACCGACGAGACGCGCGCAACGATGAAACGCATTCTGGCGGATATTCAGAGCGGCGCGTTCGCCGAAGACTGGATCGAAGAGAACCATAATGGTCGCCCGCGCTTCAATGCGTACCGCACCCGTGACATTTCGCATCCTATCGAGCAGGTGGGGCGTGAGTTGCGCCGGATGATGCCGTTCGTCAACCCGCGCGAGGTTGTACCGGGTGAAGGCGGGGCGTGAAGAACCAGTAAAGGAGAAACCAGCGCTATGGAGGATCATGTACGCATCTTCGATACCACCCTGCGCGATGGAGAACCGGGAAGCCAGAACTGACTGAGAAATCTCGCTGTACGGTGAGTCTCACTAGAACAAGCTCGCTCGTTGCCAGCAAGCGCTTGTGGAGACCGTGTAAGACCTGCTCGTGGAGAGTGGTTGTGGACGCAGAAAGCAGAAATCGAATTTGCCAATGGCAGGTTTGAGTAAGTTCTGAGAAACGGTCAGGTGTGCTGGCATTGCACGCCTATTTCCTGGAACCGCTCCCTATTGGGAGGACAACGGAAGGACACGGTTTTCGCACAGGCATCGCAAGGAACACAGTGCTATGGCAGATGATTACACGTATCGAAATCTCATTATGTGGGATCGGGCGCAGCAACTGGCGCTTGAAGTGATCAAGATCGTTCAACGTCTGCCTGATACGTGGAGCAATGCTGTTATTGCGCGACAGATCGTTGCTTCTGCTACGTCTATCGGCGCGAATATCGCCGAAGGGCACGCCCGCTACACTCCTGGCGCGCATCGTAACCATCTGTCGATTGCGAAAGGATCGACTGCCGAAACCGACAGCTGGCTCGATCTGCTGCGCCGCTCCGGGCATCTTTCAGTTGCAGAAGAAGCCAGATTGCATACGGAATGCCGGGAGATTATGGCAATGCTTACGAGCAAGATCCAAAAACTGGAAAATATCACGCCATCACGCACGTCAACTGCCCACGAGGAACGGGCATCATATATCGCCGATAGTGCCGAAACATCGCCGCCGTTCCCGTTTACACCCGAAGATTACCAACCAGGCAGTGAGGAATGAGCGCCAGACGCTATCGACCCTCATTTCTTGGTTCTCAGTTCTCAGTTCTCGATTCTCAGTTCTCAGTTCTCGGTTCTCGGTTCTCAGTTCTCAGTTCTCGGTTCTTAGTTCTCGGTTCTCAGTTCTCGGTTCTTAGTTCTCAACCAAAGGAGAAACCAGCGCTATGGAGGATCATGTACGCATCTTCGATACCACCCTGCGCGATGGTGAACAGGCGCCCGGTTGCACAATGACCCTGGAAGAAAAACTGGAGGTAGCGCGGCAACTTGCGCGCCTGGGCGTCGATATCATCGAAGCTGGCTTCCCGGCAGCATCCCCCGGCGACTGGGCGGCAGTCCACGAGATCGCCAGAACCGTCGGAACGCCGGACGGTCCGATCATCGCAGCTCTGGCGCGCGCCAATAAGGACGACATCGATAAAGCCTGGAGCGCCATTCAACCCGCCGCGAAGAAACGTATCCACACCTTTATCTCCTCGTCCGATATTCACATCGAACACCAGTTGCGTTCGACCCGCGAAGAAGTGCTGGAGCGCGCGCGCATGATGGTGCGCTACGCCCGTTCGTTGTGCGACGATGTCGAGTTCTCGCCGATGGACGCGACCCGATCCGACCCGGAGTATGTCTACCGCATGCTCGCGGCAGTGGTCGAAGAAGGGGCGACGACCCTCAACATTCCTGATACCGTCGGTTACGCCACTCCCGAAGAGTACGCTGAACTGATCGCTGGTATCTACCGTCACGTCCCCGGCGCGGAGAAGGTCATCATTTCCACCCACTGCCACGACGACCTGGGGATGGCGGTGGCGAATTCGCTGGCGGGCGTGCGCGCCGGCGCGCGTCAGATTGAATGCACTATCAACGGCATTGGCGAACGCGCCGGAAACGCCTCACTCGAAGAGGTTGTGATGGCGTTGAAAACACGCCGATCGTTCTTCGGCGTCGATACACGGATCAACACCCGCGAACTGGCGCGCAGCAGTCGCCTGGTGAGTACGATCATCGGCATGCCGGTGCCGCCCAACAAGGCGATTGTCGGCGCTAACGCCTTCGCCCACGAGTCCGGCATTCATCAGGACGGCGTCCTGAAGCACCGGATGACCTACGAAATTATGGACGCAACAACCATCGGTCTCGATGGGAATGCGATTGTGCTCGGCAAACATTCGGGACGCAATGCGCTGCGCACCAAACTCGCCGCTATGGGGTATGAGTTCGACAGCGAGGAAGAATTCAACCAGGTCTTCCAGCGCTTCAAGGAACTGTGCGACAAAAAGAAGGTTGTCGATGATCGCGACCTGGAAGTGCTGGCAACCGGCGGTTCGCTCCACACCCCCGACCTCTACCGCCTGGACCACGTGCAGGTTACCTGCGGCACCGGCGTGACACCGGTGGCGACGGTACGCATCACCGATCCTGACGGCAACACGCACACCACCGTCGCCCACGGCACCGGTCCGGTCGATGCGATCTACAAAGCGATCGACAAAATTGTCGGGCGACCGAATGAACTGATCGAATTCTCGATCAAGGCGGTGACCGAGGGGATCGATGCGGTTGCTGAGGTTTCAGTTCGCATTCGCGAACCGGGTAATGAAGTCCAGGAGGGCGAGTATCGCGTCGGGCGCCACCGCGGACCACAGATCTACAGCGGCTACAGCGCCAACACCGATACCATCGTCGCGGCTGCCGAGTCGTACATGACGGCGCTCAACAAGATGATCGCGGCGCGGCAGGAACGTCTCAGCGCTGAAAACGCTGCGTATGCCGCCGGATATGATCGCAACAAGCCAACGTATGCGGTCGACCTGTTCGGCAAGAATGCAACCGAGTGAACGCGCGCGGCTGGAACGGCGACGACCGGCGCCAGGCGTGCAAGAGACCGAACTATCATGACCTGTTCAATCGCGTATCTTGGTCCTCCCGGTTCCTACAGCGAGATTGCGGCGCTGGCGTATGGCGGGGAACGGGCGATCTGCATTCCGCTGGCAAGCATGCCAGCAGTTGTCACCGCCGTCGAAACCGGCGCTGCAACCGTCGGCATCCTGCCGATCGAAAATGTGCTCGAAGGGAGCGTGACCACCACGCTCGATCTGCTCATCCACGAGACCGACCTGCGTATTGCAGGTGAGACGGTCATCCCGATCCGGCACTACCTGGTCGGGCGCGCCGGTCTCGCGCTGCACGAAATTAAGGTGCTCTATGGACACCCGCAGTCGCTGGGGCAGTGTCGGCGTTTCATCGAACGTTGCCTGCCCGGCGTGGCAACCGTCGCATCCCTGAGCAACAGCGCGGCGCCTGCCGAGGCGCTGGCGGACGAACGTCCGGCGGCGGCGATCGGCACCCTGCGCGCAGCAGAACTCGTCGGCGCAGCGGTGATTGCGAGCGATATTCAGGATCGCTCCGGGAATGTCACCCGCTTCATCGCGCTGGGGCGTCACGACCATCCGCCGACCGGCGACGATAAGACCAGTTTCTGCTTCGGCTTCGACCGCGAAGATCGACCGGGCGTGCTGGTGGAAGCTCTTCAGGAACTGGCGTCGGTGGGCATCAATATGACCAAGCTTGAATCCCGCCCTTCGAAAGAAGTGCTGGGACAGTACATCTTTCTGGTTGACATCAACGGTCACCGCGAAGATCCGACGGTGGCCGCCGCTCTGGAGCGTATTCGCGCAAAAACGGGACTGTTCAAGGTCTTCGGTAGCTACCCACGCTGGCGTGGGCCGCAGTAGATGCCTGATGTTTGATGTATTGTGCGCAAGGAGCCTGTTATGCAGATTCTGCTCTACGATACCACCCTGCGCGACGGAACACAGCGTGAGGGTCTCTCGCTCTCTGTTGAGGATAAACTCAAGATCGCGCGTGAACTCGATCTGCTCGGCGTTCACTACATCGAAGGGGGATGGCCCGGATCGAACCCTAAAGACGCTGAGTTCTTCCAGCGCATCAGGCGCGTCACCCTGCGCCACGCGAAAATCGCCGCCTTTGGCAGCACCCGCCACGCCGACGCCACCTGTGACACCGACGCCAACATTCAGGCGCTGGTCGAAGCCGATACCCCTGTCGTCACGCTGGTCGGCAAAAGCTCGACGCTCCATGTCGAGAAGGTGCTCGAAACCACGCTCCAGGAAAACCTAGCAATGATCGGCGATAGCGTTGCGTATTTCAAAGAACGCGGCAAAGAGGTTGTCTACGACGCCGAGCATTTCTTTGACGGCTACAAACTTGATGCCGCATATGCACTAGCGACCCTGACCGCAGCTGCGCGCGCTGGCGCCGATTGCCTGGTGCTGTGCGATACGAATGGCGGCAGTCTGCCGGATGAAGTCGCTGCGGTCGTCCAGGTCGTGCGCCAACACCTGGCACAGGAAGGGTTTGATGTCAGTAGACCGGATTCTGGTCTGACGCTTGGCATTCATACGCACAACGATGGCGCCCTTGCCGTCGCCAACGCCATCGCCGCTGTGCGCGCCGGATGCATCCACGTTCAGGGAACGATCAACGGCTACGGCGAACGCTGCGGCAACATGGACCTGATCCCGCTGATCGCCAATCTGCAACTGAAACTCGGCTACCGCTGCGTCACTCCCGAACAACTCCGCCGCCTGACCGAGGTGTCGCACTATGTGGCTGCGGTCGCCAACCTCAACCCCGACACTCACGCACCATTTGTCGGTCATTCCGCTTTTGCGCATAAAGGCGGCATCCATGTCGCCGCCGTCGCCAAGATACCCGACAGTTACCAACACATCGATCCCGAACTGGTGGGCAACCGCATGCGCATTGTGGTGAGTGAACTGTCGGGGCGCGGCAACGTGCGGATGCGCGCGCAGGAACTTGGTTTGGAACTGAACGGAAACGAACGAGAAGTTCTCCGGCGAATCAAAGAACTGGAAAATCGGGGCTTCCAGTTCGAGGCTGCCGAAGGATCGTTCGAGATGCTGGTGCGCCGTGCCGCACCGGACTACGAACCGCCGTTCGAGTTGCTCGACTTCACGGTAGTCGTCAGCAAGCATGGCGATCGGGATATGATCTCGCAGGCGATGGTAAAACTCAGAGTCGGCAACGAGGTGATGCACACTGCTGCCGAAGGCGTCGGACCGGTCAACGCTCTCGACAAAGCGATCCGTAAGGCGTTGCTGCCGCACTATCCCGAACTCGCTGACGTGCAGCTGGTGGACTACAAAGTGCGTATTGTGGACGAACACCTGGGCACTGCCGCCAAACCGCGCGTGCTGATTGAGTCAGCATGCGGCGAGGAGCGCTGGAGCACAGTTGGTTGTTCGGAGAATATCATCGAAGCCAGTTTTATGGCGCTGTGGGATAGCCTGGAATTGCCACTCGCGCGACGACGGGCGATGGCAAAGTCGACGACTGAGTCGCTTCAAGGCTGATATAATTGACTTCGCTGCAACAACGCATTGCCGAGACGCCAGGAGCGTCGGGAATGGCAAAAACAAAACACGAGCGAATTAATCTTCCTCTGTAATGCGGTGAAACGTTGCAGCGGACTCATCACTGCGTCAGGCGCAGCGGCGCTGGTTCACACTGCTGTGAAAGGAGAAATCCAATGCCTATCCGCGAATCGAAGTATATCTGGTTCAACGGCGAGATGGTTCCCTGGGAAAAGGCGACTGTCCACGTTATGACGCATGCCCTGCACTACGGATCATCGGTCTTCGAGGGAATCCGCGCCTATGAAACGCCCCAGGGCACAGCTATTTTCCGCCTGCGCGAACACATCCGCCGTCTCTTCGATTCGTGCCGGATCTACCGGATGGATCCGCCGTTCACGCCGGATCAGGTGTTCGAAGCATGCCGCGCGGTGGTGCGCGAGAATGGCTTGAAGAACGCCTACATCCGCCCGCTGGTGTGGCGCGGCTACGGCGAGATGGGACTGAACCCGCTGCGCTCACCGGTCGAGGTGATGGTCGCCGCAATGGAATGGGGGGCTTACCTGGGCGCCGAAGGGCTTGAACATGGCGTGGATGTGCATGTTTCCTCCTGGCAGCGGGTTGCGCCGAATACCCTGCCGGCAATGGCAAAGGCGGGCGGTAACTACCTTTCATCGCAGTTGATCGTTATGGAAGCGGCACGCAACGGCTACGCCGAAGGCATTGCGCTCGATGTGCATGGATGGCTGTCGGAAGGATCGGGCGAAAACCTGTTCCTCATCCGCGACGGCGTCATCTACACGCCGCCGGTCACCGCCGCGCTGCTGCCCGGCATTACCCGCGACGCGGTGATCACCCTGGCGCAGCAACTCGGCTACCAGGTGCGCGAGCAAAATCTGCCGCGCGAGATGCTCTACCTGGCGGATGAACTCTTCTTTACCGGCACCGCCGCAGAAGTGACGCCGATCCGCTCGGTCGATAAGTTGCCCGTCGGCAGCGGAAAGCGCGGACCGATCACAACCGCCATTCAGAAAGCGTTCTTCGGGCTGTTCTCCGGCGAAACAGAAGATCGCTGGGGATGGTTGACACCGGCGGCGGAGTGAGCATTGAACACTGCCGGAAACTGGCACATCTATCTATTGAACCAACAGGAACCGCTATGACACCTCGCACGCTGTTTGATAAAGTCTGGGATGCCCATATCGTTCGCCCGCAGACGGCGGAAACCCCTGCGGTGATCTACATCGATCTGCATCTCATTCACGAAGTCACATCACCCCAGGCGTTCACCGAACTGCGGCAGCGCGGTCTGAAGGTGCGCCGCCCGGATCGCACCCTGGCGACGATGGATCATTCGACGCCAACCACGCCACGCGGCGCCGACGGGATCATCCCGGTCGTCGATGCGCAGGCGGCAGCGCAACTCCGTCAACTCGAACAAAATTGCGCTGAGTTCGGCATCCCGCTCTTCGCACTGGGAAGCGAGTACCAGGGTATTGTTCACGTTATTGGTCCTGAACAGGGGCTGACGCAACCGGGCATGACCATCGTCTGTGGCGACAGCCACACCAGCACGCATGGCGCATTCGGCGCGCTCGCATTTGGTATCGGCACGTCTGAGGTTGCCCATGTACTGGCGACGCAGTGCCTGCTCCAGACTCGCCCCAAAACCATGGAAGTGCGCGTCGATGGGCGACTGGCGCCGGGTGTGACCGCCAAAGACATCATTCTGGCGATCATTGCGCGCTACGGCGTCGGCGCTGGCACCGGACACGTCTTTGAGTACACCGGCGAAGCCATCCGGGCGCTGTCAATGGAAGAACGCATGACGATCTGCAACATGTCGATTGAAGGTGGCGCGCGCGCTGGCATGATCGCCCCTGACGATACCACATTCGAGTATATTGCTGGACGACCGTTTGCGCCAAAGGGGAAGGCGTGGGACGAAGCCGTAGCGTACTGGCGCACTCTCCCCACCGACGAGGGCGCTGTCTATGACCGGATCATCACGCTCGACGCATCACAACTAACACCGATGATCACCTACGGCACGAACCCCGGTATGGGCATGCCGATCGATGGGCGCATTCCGACGCCGGAAGAGTTGCCCGACCCGGCGGCGCGCCAGGCGCTCGACAAAGCGCTGCGTTACATGGATCTGCGCCCCGGACAACCCCTCCTCGGGCACAAGATCGATGTTGTCTTCCTGGGGAGTTGCACCAACTCGCGGATTTCAGATCTGCGTATGGCGGCGCGGCTTCTGAAAGGACGCAAGATCGCCGATGGTGTGCGGATGATGGTCGTTCCCGGATCGCAGCAGGTCAAAAAGCAGGCGGAAGCCGAAGGTCTGCACGAGATTTTCCGCGCAGCCGGCGCCGAATGGCGCGAAGCCGGATGCTCGGCGTGCCTGGGTATGAACGATGACAAAGTGCCCCCCGGCAGGTACGCCGTCTCAACGAGCAATCGCAACTTCGAAGGACGCCAGGGACCGGGGGCGCGCACGTTCCTCGCCAGTCCGCTCACTGCCGTCGCTTCTGCTATCGAAGGCGCGGTCGCCGACCCACGCAGGTACCTGGGAGGATGAGGATAACCTCAGAAAGAGTGGAGGTAACTCCCAGGCTGCCTGGCGTTCAGCGATTGAAATCGCCTCTGGAAGGCTTTTCGCCGGGCGTCCGCCTGCGTGGACGCCGCCACGGCGACCGCATAGGCGGTCGCCCGGCGCGAAGCGTCCTCTCAGGCGCGGTTTCAACTGCCTGCCTGAGCAGTTACGAGTGGAGGGTTGAGCGGTCAACGGCAGATGGAGGGCCGCTATGCCGCTCGCTGTGCGAATGAGAACAGATCGTCGTCAGGACTCCGGCAACGTCGTTCTCAGTTCTCAGTTCTCGGTTCTCGGTTCTTGGTTCTTGGTTCTCGGTTCTTGGTTCTCGGTTCTTGGTTCTTGGTTCTTGGTTCTCGGTTCTTGGTTCTCGGTTCTCGACAGGAGCAATCGCATGCAACCCATT